>JAABUK010001458.1_pt1 | contig 44962 bp, 37 predicted proteins | sample 5559141 | NCBI WGS metagenome assembly JAABUK01 (sample SAMN10711869, study PRJNA513367) | rock metagenome | isolation source: Antarctica rocks | place: Antarctica: Victoria Land, Pudding Butte nord | collected 2016-01-03 | reverse complement strand
GATTTGCGCGACATGCAGCATCCGGCGCAGGCCAGCTTTCGCGGGCAAGAGCCGATTTATCCGGCGAGCGTCGTCAAACTTTTTTATCTCGTCGCGGCGCAGCGCCAACTCGAAGATGGAAAATTAAAAGACACAGATGAATTGCGGCGTGCCATGCGCGATATGATCGTCGTTTCTTCCAACGATGCAACGCATTATGTCTTGGACGCGCTGACGAACACGACGAGCGGCACGGAACTTCCCGCCGCCGAAATGCAGGAATGGGCTTTGAAGCGCAACAGCGTCAATCGCTACTTCGCGTCGCTCGGCTACGAAAAAATCAACGCCAATCAAAAGCCCTGGTGCGAAGGCCCCTACGGGCGCGACCGCATTTTCGTCGGCGCAAACTACGAGAATCGCAACAAGCTGACGACGGATGCGACGGCGCGCTTGCTCACGGAAATTGTGCGCGGTCTGGCCGTGACGCCCGCGCGCAGCCGACAGATGTTGGAACTACTGAAGCGCGACTACGCAGGCACAAGCACAGACGCGGACGATCAAGCGCACGGCTTTTCTTCGCTTGCGCTTAAACCCGGCGCGCGCCTCTGGTCAAAAGCAGGGTGGACGAGCACGACGCGCCACGACGCCGCTTACATTGAACTACCGAACGGCGCGCGCTTCGTTCTCGTCACATTTACAACCGACCACGCGAATGAACGCGACATTATCCCATCCATCGCGCGCACGATTATCGCCGGTCTGGAATCGAAGGCTGCCGAAAATCAAGCACATTGATTCCGGCGAAAATCGAGTTCCGAAAGCGGCGAATCTTATGCAACCTAAATTGACAGTTATAAATTTTCAATTGCCACTAGCTTTAGCTAGTGGTCAAGAAGGCTCCGCCGCTTGCGGCTTTAGCCGAATCATCCAGCTCAAGCAATCGAGAATGCGATCTTATTAGTTCGGCTAAAGCCGCTCGTTTTGAACAACTCTTAGCCACTAGCTAAAGCTAATGGCAATTAATCTCTTCCAACAGAGATTAGGCGCTTCGCGTACATAGGGAAACGTCCCGCTTCGCCTGTTCCTTCCTATCAGTTTGTTCTTGTCTCATTCGTTAAAGTTTCCGCTGCGTCTGCTCTTTGCGCGCTTGTCAGACTCACAAGATAGCCTGTGATGAAACACAGCGTCGTGCCGATTAAGACAAACCAAGTCCAAGCGATAAGCGTGTAATACCAGATGAGCAGCATGGAAACGAGCGAAAAAGCCATGCCGCACATAACGCCGCGCCCGTTCGCGCGCTTCGTTAGCACGCCGAGCAGAAAAGCGCCGAGCATCGGGCCGTAAACGAGCGAGGCGATGGTTAATCCGGCTGTGAAAACGGATTTTATATTGCTCGCGGCAATGGCGATGCAGATCAAGACGATGCCCCACCACGCCGTCAGCCAGCGCGATAATTTCAAGAGTTGTTCGTCTGTCGCGCGCGCGCCGATAAATGGTTTGTAGAAATCCAGCACGGTCGTGGAAGCAAGCGAATTGAGCGAACCGCTTAAGTTCGACATCGCGGCGGCGAAGATCGCGGCGATGACAAGTCCGGCGATGCCGTGCGGCAAACGCTGCACGATGAACGTCGGAAAAATCTGGTCGTTGCTCGCAAGCTTCGTCGTTAGCGGATAAGCTTTGTAGTAAGCGAAGAGCATTACGCCGATGAGTAGAAAAAGCGCGAATTGAAAAAGCACGACGACGCCGCTGAAGATGAGCGCCTTCTGGCTGTCGCGTTTGTTGCGGCACGTCAAGAGGCGCTGCACCAGAAGTTGATCCGTGCCGTGCGAGGCCATCGTCAGAAATGTGCCGCCGAGCAGACCTGCCCAGAAGGTAAAAGGCACGCTTGCATCACGCGCGAACGAGAGAACTTGAAACTTGCCTGCGGCGCGTCCTTCGGCGGCGATTGCGCTCCAACCGCCCGGCACTAGATGCAATAGTTCGTAAGCCGCCAGCAGCGAGCCGCCGATGTATATGATGAGTTGAATTAAGTCCGTCCAGATCACGGCGCTGATGCCGCCCTCGAACGTGTAGATGATGGTGAGCAGCCCGACGATGATAATTGACCAGAGCCATAGATACGGCAATGACGGGAGGCTCGCGCTCAACACCACGCTCAAGACGAGCGACGCGGCAAAGACACGCACGCCTTCAGCGAGCGCGCGCATGATGAGAAACAGAGAGGCCGCGAAGTTTTTCGTTTGCGCGCCGAATCTTCGCTTCAACAGTTCGTAGGCCGTCAGCAGTTCGCCCTGAAAATAAGCCGGAATGAAAAGCAGGCTGATGATGATGCGCGCGACCATGTAGCCGAGCACGACTTGCAGATAAGTAAAGGTGCCGCCTTGTTCGGGACGCGCATAAGTAGCGTAAGCGATAGCAGGCACGCCGATCAGCGTTAGTGTGCTCGTTTCCGTGGCGACGATGGAGAGACTGATGACGACCCACGACGTATTTTTTGCGCCGATGAAATAGTCCTTGACTGTCTTCTGCGAACTCCTGAACAGCGTTCCGAAAATGGTAATGCCGATCAGGTAAAAAACCAGCACAGCGTAATCAATCGCTGAGAATCCCATATACTGAGCCTTAACTTGCGTGTAGTTTCGACAACTATGATTGCCGGAAGATGAAACCCGCCGCCGAAGCGAGCAGGTTATTACCCGATGTGCCGCACAGCTATTTCGCTTTTGAGGCGATGTCCGTATGCGAAAGATACTACGAAGTCGAGCACAGGCGAAACTATTTTTGTCTGTATCGGCGCTTCACGGCAATCGAGCGCGGCAGGGTAAGAAGGTTTGGTCGGCGCGCTGTGTAATCTCGCCGCGCCTGTGTCCGGCCGCAGCATCTTCCTGCCACACCCCGGCAACGATCTCATAGGCGCGAAGCCTTGCCGTGTGGTCGTAAATCATCGAGTTGAGCATCAACTCATCGGCGTCTGTTTCTGCCAGAAGCTTCTCCAAACCGCTTTTAATTGTCGCCGCGCTGCCGATGACCGAGCCGCCTAAGCGAGACTCGACAGCCGCCCTTTCCTGCGCCGTCCAGAGCTTGTTCATGTTATCAACGGGCGGCTGCATTTCGCCCGGCACTCCGCGCGCCAGCCGTAGAAAAGCTTGGAACTGCGTCGTCGCCAGAAACTGCGCTTCCGCATCCGTCGCGGCGGCGACGACATTCATCGCTAACATCGCATACGGTTTTTCTAATTCTTCCGATGCCTTGAAACTCTTTCGATAAAGTTCGAGCGCGGGCAGGATGTACTCGGGCGCAAAATGCCCTGCGAAGGCGAACGGCAACCCCAACTGTCCGGCAAGCTGCGCGGAAAAACCGCTCGAACCGAGAAGCCAGATCGGAATGCCCAGCCCCGCGCCCGGCACGGCCCGGACTCTTTGATTTTCAATCGGCGCGCGAAAGAAAAAACGCAATTCTTCAAGCAGCTCCGGGAAATCGTCGCCGTCGCTGTGCAGAGTGCGTCGCAGCGCACGCGCCGTCAGTTGGTCTGAACCGGGCGCGCGTCCCAACCCTAAATCAATCCGGTCGGGGAACATTGATTCGAGCGTTCCGAATTGTTCGGCGATAACTAAGGGGGCGTGATTCGGCAGCATGATGCCGCCCGCGCCGACGCGGATTTTCGACGTTCCGCCCGCGATGTAACCCATCACGACCGATGTCGCCGCGCTCGCAATGCCGTTCATATTATGGTGCTCGGCGAGCCAGTATCTGTGAAAACCCAAGTGTTCAGCGTGCTGCGCCAAACTCAAAGAATTGCGAAACGATTCCGCCGCCGTCGAACCCTGATTGATCGGCGATAAGTCGAGAATTGAAAATGGAACGTCAGAAAGTTTCTTCATGATGATGTACGCTGCGAAGTCTTGTAAAATTCCTGCCGGTGTTCGACCAAAGCCACTTTCGGCTTGTGCTTATCTAATAATCTCAGATGCCTAACATGCCTGCTCGATAGTACCGGATAGCTTGAGAGATTTCCGCTTCCGTGTGCGTCACGAACGGCATCTAAATGCGTTCAGATGGTCGCCAATCAATTCACGCTGATGCTTATACACTTGCGCAGAGGTTTTCACTTCCCGAACCGGCAGCTCGAAACGGCGAGCACGCCGAAGAAGAAGTCTTCATGATAGACGCGCTCTCCCGTCTTGGCTTCCGCCGCTCGAGATTCAAGAAGAAATCGCCGCGCATATTCAAGCAATCAGGACGCGCGCCAGAGAGTGTTGGAAGACGCCGCGAAGGCCGAAGTCGAGCGAATGATTTTGGGCGAGGCCGATCATTTGGACGGAAGCAGTAACTGAAACGTCGCGCCGTCGTTTTCGTTTCTGATTGTCAGCGAGCCGCCGTGCTGCGCCGCAATTTTGTAGGCGATGGAAAGGCCTAGGCCGATGCCTTTCTCCTTCGTCGTGAAAAACGGATCGAAGATGCGCGCCATAAGCGCCGGATCGACTCCGCCGCCAGCATCCCCGACTTCAATCGCCACGCCGTCGCCGTCTCTATCGAAGGTACGAAGCATCATGCGCCCGCCGTCCGGCATCGCTTGCAGCCCGTTGATGATGAGGTTGAGCAGCACTTGCTTGATTTGCTCTGCGTCAATCAGCAACAGCGGCAGGCGGGAAGCCGGATGAAATTCTACGCGCACGTTTTGCGAGGCGGCGCGCTGTTCGACGAGCGTTGCCACAGAGCGGACAATCTCATTTACGTCGGCGGGCGCGACGGCTGGCTTCGGCGGGCGCGCGAAACTGAGGAACTCGCCGACCAAGCGATCCAAACGATCCACTTCGCGCTTTGCGATGCCAGCGAATTCACGGCGCGGGCTGTCCTTCGGCAAAGCGTCTTCCATAATCTCCACCGCGCCTTTGATCGAGCCGAGCGGATTGCGCACTTCATGCACGACCGCCGCCGAGAGTTCGCCGAGTGACGTGAGCCGTTCGGCTTGCAGCAGTTGCTCGAAGGTTCGGCGCAGTTCCGCATACGCTTTTTGTAATTCTTCCGCCGTGCGTTCGCTGCGCGCGCGCGCGCGCCGCCCGCGATCACTAAGCACGCCGGTCACGATGCCGATGACGTTGAACAAAACGATTTCGGCATATTGATTCAGTGAGTAATCGAAATTTCTATGCTGCCAGTGCAGCCAGATGTGCGGGATATAAGCGAGAGAGGCAAAGAGCGCCGCGCCGAATCCGCCGCGCATACCGAAAAGAATGGCGGCGGCGATAATCGGTATGTAGTAAAGGCGTTGATATATTTCGTGCAGCGTCAGGCGTTCGAGCGGAGTGACGAGGTGCAGCGCGGTGACGAACAGAATGGCAACGGCGATGCCTGCGGCTTGTAGCTTTACGGAACGCCTTTTGCCCGTCACTGTCGCGCGCCCTCGCTTGCTTCCGTCGTGCCTTCAGCCGCCAGCCCGTACTTCTGCATACGGTAGATGAGCGCGCTGCGTGTGATGTCCAGATAGCGCGCCGTGCGTGTTTGATTGCCGCCGTGCATCTGGAGCGCCTGCCGTATAATATCGCGCTCGACTTCATCAATCGAAAGCCCATCAAACGGAAGTTCGATGAAGACATTGGCGGCGGAAGCGCGCGGGCGGCGTATCTCTTCCGGCAAATCATCGAGCGTGATGCGGTCACTTTTCGCCAGCACGACCATGCGCTCGATGAGGCTCTTTAGCTCGCGCACGTTGCCCGGAAACGAATAGGCTGCGAGCGCGGCAAAGACTTCGCGCGCGAGCGTCATGTGAGAGACGTTGTGCCGCCTGCAAGCCTCTTGCAAAAAGTGTTCGGCGAGCAAAGGAATGTCTTCGCGCCGTTCGCGCAAGGGCGGCAACTCTATCGGCACGACTGCCAATCGAAAATATAAATCTTCGCGGAAGCCGCCGTCCTCGACGAGCGTGCGCAAATTGCGATTCGTCGCGGCGATGATCCGCACATCCACCTTGCGCGTCATGCTTTCGCCCAAGCGCGTCACTTCGCCTTCTTGCAGCACGCGCAAAAGCTTCGGCTGCAAGGCCGCAGGCATCGCGCTTACTTCGTCTAAAAAAAGCGTTCCGCCGGATGCTTCCTCAAACTTTCCTTTGGCATCCGAGACTGCGCCGGTGAACGAGCCGCGCTTGTGCCCGAAGAGTTCCGATTCGATCAAGCCTTCTGGAATCGCCGCGCAGTTGACGGCGATAAATGGGCGCGGGGCGCGCGTGCCGTTGAAGTGCAGCCCGCGCGCGATGAGTTCCTTGCCCGTGCCGCTTTCGCCCGTAATGAGCGTCGTGACATCCGAGTGCGCGACGCGCTCGACGGTGTCCAGCACCTGCCGCATACGCGCCGACGTGCCGACAACATTTTCCAAACGAAACTGCTCATGCACGAGGCGGCGCAAGCGTTGATTCTCCGAAATCGTTTCGCCGAATGCCAGCGCCTTTCGTAAGGTGAGGAGAATTTGTTCGCGGTTGAACGGCTTGGTGATGAAGTCGAACGCACCGGCGCGCATCGCTTCGACTGCCGTTTCGATGTCGCCGTACGCGGTAATGACGATGACGGGCGTATCTGCCTTGATCGCGCCCGCGCGGTGCAGCAACTCTAAACCGGAGAGGCCGGGCATACGCAGATCGGTGATAAGACAAGCGATTTCGTGTTGCGTAAAGAGATCGAGCGCAGTGAGTCCGTCCGCCGCCGTCAAGACTTCGTAATTATTTTCGCGTAGTTGAAACTCAAGGACGCGCCGCAAGGAATCATCGTCGTCGGCAACGAGAATGAGCGAAGCATTTTTGGAATTTTGCGGCGGCTGCCTGTTGCTGGACATCATTGCAATGCGTGCATTCGAACCCAAAGTTTTACGAGGCGGCGGGCGGCGCGGCGGGCGTTGTTGTTGCCGCCGACTGCTTATCCTGCGTCCATGCTTCGATGTGGCGCAACGTTTCGACGGCCTCTTTGGTTTGTCCCGCCAGCACTTGCTCGCTAAAGCGTATGTAGGCTTGCGCGAGGTCGCCGATGGTGCGCGCGTCTTCGCCTATTTCCGCAATGAGCTGTTGCGCCGCGTCGTCGCGTGTAAAAACGGGACGGCCTTGCAGAGAGCGCACGCGGCTGGCAATACGCATCGCAGGACTATCGAGCCGACGGTGAAAGGCGATGATCGCGCGCTCCAAAGCTTCCAATTCGCGCTCGCGCCAGTTAGCCCTCCACAAAGCCCAGCCGAACAAAGTCGAAACGAGCACGAACACACTGCGGAAGATCAATTGCACGCTGTCAGGCCGCAACAGTTCGGCGCTGAAACCGTTGGACGAATGAAACTCTGCGCCGAGCTGCGCGTGCATCGCGGCATCGACAATCCACATCGCAAAGCCGAGCAGCGCGCCGAAGATAATTTCTTTGTAACGTCGGAATAAAGCCATCGAAAACTCGTTTGATACTAAGCCGCGCGTTTTGTCGCTTATGCGATGCTGCGGCGACGGAAGCAGTGATGAACGCCGGAAGTCATCTGCCGCCCGGCGATAAGCCTTCAATACGATAAAGCAAAGATTGGTGAGAGGCACGCTGTCGGGCGGTCAGGTGCAGGGACTTGTTAGCCTCCGCCGATGCTGATGACATCGCCCGCCATTGATTTTCTTCAATGCTTCCCGCGCGTCAGACATTAACGGCGATAATGTTTTCAAGCGATTGTTTCTTGCCGCTAAGAGGATGATTCCGATGTCAACGCCTTCGAGATTCTGCTGATACTTCAAGTTCCGGTCAACGGTAAGGAATACATCGAACTCCGGAGCGGCTAACGCCAAGAGCCTTCCGTTCTTTATGCCCGACCATCCCTGCTCTGTGACCGTAAGCACTTCATAATCCGCTAACTCCCGCCTTAACTTGCGAGGCACGCATTCGTCAAGCAGCACTTTCATATTCTTGCGCCAAAAACATTTCCTTCATTTTCTCGAGAACTTTGACGGCGTGCTCCTTACTTACGGCAGGGAAATCATCGAGAAATTCACATAGGCTGTCACCTTCCTCAAGATAATCGAACAAGGTTTGCACAGGCACGCGAGTACCCGCAAAAACAGGTGTGCCGCCAAGAATATCGTCCGAGCGATAAACCAAAGATAATTCATTCATAAGCCATTACCTCCCACTGCGATCATATCAAATTCCTGTGGTTTCGGAAGAGGTAGAAGGCTAACGGTTGAGTTGACGCGGCGGCGCGAGTTCAATAAGCGTCGCTGGACGAATCAAGTTGCGAAACACGCTCCCGCCGCTCGCGTCCAACGATTTGTTATGCCGCGTTATCATCGGCGGCATTTACAATTATTTCGCCCTGCCAGTTGTAAATATTCAGTGAATCTGGGTCGAGCACTAAGAACGTGTTCTTTTCATATGGAAGTAACGGCCTTCCAAGAAATGTTATTTGTTTTGAATCCTTGTTTGTCCAAGAGACGTTGTAGGGCAAGGTATTCATATGTTTGTATACCTTCACCATTTGAGGCGGCCCCCCAATCGAAGTGAATTGAGGATCCCTAATCATGTCTCGAAGAACTTCGAATGGTTCCATGTCTAATCCGCCAACGGTCATCTTGTTGCGGCCTCGTAAGATATCGTAGAGCCTCTTCCTTGCCGTGTTGACATTATCTCCCTCGAAAAAGAAATATTTTGTGCCTTTCGTTTGCTTTGAGTGCGAACTAACAGTTCTGAAGCTGAATCGATTTATGTCTTTTTGATATTGCAAGATCCAAATTTTGAATTCACTGAATTTCCATGAATAGCCAGCAAGAATGAAACGAAAATCAGTGGCATCATATACATCGAGACCGATGGGCGGATCATAAATCAAGTTCCGCATGTTCTCGATTATCTCCAGAATGTGACCTCTCAAATCTGTGATATCCATTGCGCGTGAGCGCGCCCTTTGGTTCATTTCGATCGCGTTTCTAATTTGGAGCATTATTGGATATGCATACATTGTATCCCCCGCAAAACATAAGTTAGCGTCCGACCTTGGTAACATGAGAATCTTTGGGCAACAGTCCCAAGCCGCCCCAAAGCGAAGTCGGCTGTCGGTTGCAATGACCAACTCCTCAGCACCTTTGTTCTTTCGAATCCATGTGGCAAGTAGAGTCATATGACGTTGAGTGGAGGTAGCAACATAACGGGTATTATACGCCAAGCGAGCGGTAATGGGCGGCAACGCGCGGCACAATAAATCTCCGTGCCGCTACTGGTAAGGCGCGACGTTCATCGTGCTTGCCCGTTTCCTTCGACAATCAATTTGCCGCGTATCATGTTCATCCCGCAGGTAAACGTAAACTCGCCCGCCTTGTCCGGCGTGAATTCTATCGCCGTTGTCTTGAATGCGGGAAGGTCGCGCGCGATTCCGAAGTCTCCGAAAATTACTTGCTCGCTGCACGATGCGGTTTCGTCACGGTAAAAATCGAGCCGCACGGGATTTCCCTGCTTGACGACGATCACATCGGGCGAGTAGCCGCCTTTGACAGTCACTTTAATTTCCTGCACGCCGCTTGCGCCGATTGAAGCCGCCGTCGCTTCCCTCTCTCCGAAGAAATACCAGAGCACAAAGGCAACGGCGACGACGCCGCACACCACCACAATTATTTCTTTCGTATCCATATTTTGACCTCTAACTTCTTTTCGCGCCGAATGTTGTTTATGAAAATTAACTCCCTGCTATCGTTCAGGCCGCTTTTGGAAATCGCTTTTGACCTTAAGAAATTACAGGCAGCGTTTTGCCTTGAGCGTGATGATGCTCCGATCTGTCGCCTCGACCAAGCAGATAAGCGAAAATTGTAACGACCAAACAAACTACTCCGGCGATGGTGAATGTGATAGGCGTTCCGAAATTGGCAGCCGCATGTCCGATTGCCGGGTACGTGACGAGCCAGCAGGCGTGCGTCAGCGCGAAATGCGCGGCGTAGGCTTTTCCGCGTTCTGCTTCGTCAGAGTGTTCCGCCAAAAGAGTGGAAGAAGGAATGGCAATCAAGGCTTGCCCCGCGCCGTTCAAAAACCACAAGGCAGCAAAAACGAAAAGCGGCGGAACGAGAAATCCCGGCAAGAGAATCACGCCAAGCAACGCGCCGCCGAAAACAAGCGAGCGTTCAGTCCAGACGTGCCGCCGCCCGTGTAAGGCGATTTTAGAATTAGCGTCTTCCTCGTAACGTCCGGTAGCGCGTCCCAACAGAATCGCCGCGACAGTCGAACCCAAACCGAGTCCCGCCATCACCAGCGCGTAAGCCGTATCGCCGCGCCCTAGCGCATCGCGCACGAAAGCGACTGTGGCGACAATCGCCGCCGCGCCTGCCGTCGCTTCTGCAAAACTTAAAATCAACGCTTGCCTGAGCGACGGCTCACGAAGGAGAATGCGCGTTCCCGTCTGAATTTCGGAAACGAAAACCTTAAACGAAAGCGGAAGATTTTGCCGTGCGACAAAAGGCACGACGGCGAACAAAACCAAGCCTGCGGAAACCAGATAAGTAGAAGCGTCGAACCAGAAAACCCAACGCACGCCGAGCAAAGCGACAAGCAATCCGGCAAGCGCGGGCGCGGCGACGGCTTCCGTGTCAACCGCAACGCGCGAGTATGAAAGTGCTTTGACGTATTGCTCTTCGCCGACGATTTCGGGAATGCTCGCTTCAAAGGTCGGAGTGAAAAACGCGGTGACGGCGTTAATCAGAAAAATCAGCGCGTAGATTTGCCAGATTTCAGTAATAAACGGAAACAGCGCAAGCAAGCCGAAACGCACAACGTCGGCGGCGATCAGAATTTTCTTACGCGAAAAACGGTCGGCAAGAACTCCGGCGGGCTGCGAAAAAATCAGGAATGCCAGAATTCGCAAAAAAAGCGCGTTGCCGATAACGGCAGTCGCCGATTTGCCGCCGGTTAATTGATAAGCAAACAAGGCTAACCCGACAGTCGTCACGCCGCTGCCCAGCAAGGAAACAATCTGCGCGGCAAACAGCAAAAGAAAATTTCGATTACGCCACAAATTTTCTTTCATGTTTATACGAGACGACAGCGGCAAGGATACTGCGGGTCGCCGAACTCGACTTGCAAAGTCGTATGCTCGATGCCGAACTTGTCGTGTAATTCATGTGCGATTTTGGCGAGCAGCCCGTCGTCGCAAGCCGCTTTTTCCAAAACGACGTGCGCGGTCAACGCAGTTTCCGTCGTGGACATTCCCCAAACGTGCAGGTCATGAACGTCGGCGCACGTCGGCAGATTCGCCAGATATTCCTTGACCGCGTTCATATCTATGCCTTGCGGCACGGCATCGAGAGCGAGATTGACAGAATCACGAAGCAAGCCCCAAGTGCCGTAAATAATCAGCGCGACAATCAGCAAACTCACAATCGGATCAAGCCAAGTCCAGCCCGTGTAAAGCATTGCAACGCCCGTTAGAACTACGCCGAAGGTAATGACGGCATCGGAAGCCAGATGAACGAACGCGCCGCGAACATTCAAGTCGCCCTTGCGCCCGGACATAAACAACAGCGCCGTTCCGCCGTTTATTAAAATACCAATTGCGGCAACCCAAATAACGGTCATTCCTTCAACTGAACTCGGATTTCTAAGCCGCCCGATAGCTTCCCAAGCAATCGCGCCGACGCTGATTAAAAGAACGGCGGCATTGATAAGCGCGGCTAAAATCGAAGAACGCCGGAAACCGTAAGTGCGTTCGGGCGTCGGACTCCGGCGAGCGAGAATCATCGCGCCCCACGCCAACGCCAGACCGAGCACGTCGCTTAGATTGTGTCCGGCATCGGCGACAAGAGCCAACGAATGAGACAGCCTTCCGTAAATGACTTCGAGAACGACGAAACCCAAATTGAGAATGATGCCGATAGCAAAGGCGCGTCCGTAGTTTGCCGGCGCGTGATTGTGTTCGTGACCCATAAATTCATTGTATCCCGTCACAGCGAAAGTAAAACAATCCGGCTTCGACCTTTGTTTTTTAGTCACCGATTTGCGGCGACTGAAACGAGCGCAGCCGTAAGCTGTTGGTCACAACCGACACGCTCGAAAGGCTCATCGCCGCGCTCGCTAAGACAGGCGACAGTAGCCAGCCCGTGAACGGGTACAACAAACCGGCGGCGACGGGAATGCCGATGATGTTGTAGATGAACGCCCAGAACAAATTTTGTTTGACGATGCGGATCGTTTGTTTGGAAAGCGCAATCGCCGTCACGACGCCGCGCAAATCGCCGCGTATCAGCGTAATGTCCGAAGCCTCAATCGCTACGTCCGTGCCTGTGCCGATAGCGATGCCGACATCTGCTTGCGCGAGCGCGGGCGCATCGTTGATGCCGTCGCCGACCATGCCGACTATTCTTTTTTCGTTTTGGAGCCGCTTGATTTCGGCGGCCTTCCCTTCCGGTAAAACTTCCGCGAGCACGCGAGTGATGCCGACTTGTTTGGCGACTGCATCCGCCGTGCGTTGGTTGTCGCCCGTCATCATCACGACTTCAATTCCTAGCCGTTGCATCGCGCGGACGGCTTGCTTCGATTCGGGTTTGATTTCATCGGCGACGGCAATGATTCCGGCAAGCTTTCCATCAACGCTGACGTACATCGGCGTCTTGCCTTCTGCCGCTAACACGCTCGCCCGCTCGTCAAAGCCTTCGAGCATAATTTGCCTATCTCGCATCAGCTTCAAATTTCCGAGCAGCAAACGCTTGCCGTCAATCTCCGCCTCCAGCCCGTGCCCGGCGATTGCGTTGAAGTTCGATACATTGCTCAACGGGATTCCCTGACTCTCTGCCGCGCCCACAATTGCCGATCCTAACGGATGCTCGCTCCCCTTCTCCGCCGAAGCCGCAAGGCGCAGCAACTCGCGCTCATTCATGCTGCCCGCCGCGAGCACGTTTGTCAGCGACGGTTGCCCTCTCGTGATCGTGCCGGTCTTGTCGAGCACAATGGTATTCAACTTGTGCGCCGTCTCTAAACTCTCGCCGCCTTTAATAAGAATGCCGTTCTCCGCGCCGCGCCCTGTGCCGACCATAATCGCCGTCGGCGTTGCAAGTCCGAGCGCACACGGGCACGCGATGATAAGCACCGCGACGAAGTTGACGAGCGCAAAAGTGAAGCGCGTCTCAACGGGCGCGGCGACGAACCAAACGACGAAGGTGGCGATGGCGATGCAGAGAACGACGGGCGTGAAGATACCGCTGATGACATCCGCCGTGCGCGCAATCGGCGCTTTCGAGCCTTGCGCTTCTTGGACGAGTTTGACGATTTGTTGTAGCGCAGTATCCTTGCCGACCTTCGTTGCCTGAAAGCGGAATGAGCCGGTTTTATTGAGCGTCGCGCCGAAGACTTCAGCGCCCGCCTGTTTTTCAATTGGCAAACTCTCGCCCGTCAGCATCGACTCGTCAATCGCTGACGATCCGTCTTGAACCACTCCGTCAACCGGAATCTTTTCGCCGGGACGCACCGTCACGATGTCTCCCGGCACGACCTCTTCAACAGCGATGTCCATCTCGCGCCCGTCACGCATGACGCGGGCAGTCTTCGCTTGCAAGCCGACCAAGCGCCTGATCGCATCGCTCGTGCTTCCCTTCGCGCGCGCTTCGAGCATTCTGCCCAAAAGTATCAGCGCGATGATGACGCTTGCCGCTTCAAAGTAAACGGGGATCATCGGCACGCTCGTCTGCGACGCTTGCATCGTGCCGATCATTCCTGCCGCTCCCGTCATTGCGTCGCGCCTCGTCGCACTCTCAAAGAATGTCGGCGCAATCGTCGCGGCAATAGAGTAAAGAAAAGCCGCGCCCGTGCCGACGGCGATGAGCGTGTTCATATCCGCCGCGCGATGACGGAACGCCGCCCACGCGCCGCGATAAAATTGCCAGCCGCAATAAAAAACGACGGGCGTCGTGAGGATGAGTTGCAGCCAGTTGACTCCCGCGAAATTAAACAGCGCGATGCGCCCGTGTGACATCGCAATCGTAAGAACGGGGAAGCTTAGAACGGCTGCGAGAATAAACTTACGCTTGAGATCGCGGTACTCCGCATCGCGCGCGGCTTGCTCGGATTCTTCCGCCGCCGCATTGCCACCCGCGCCCGCCGCCACGTCGCGCACCACATAGCCGAAATCTTCAATCGCCCGACGAATCCCTTGAACATCCGTCGCGCCCGGCAGATACTCTGTGCGGACTTCCATCGTGCTCAAATTAAAGTTCGCGCTGACGACGCCGCGAAGCCCTGTCACATGCTTTTCCAGTGGCTGGCTCGAACCCGACGGGCGCGCCGAATCGTCAACGATGAAGTCTGCGCGAGCCGTCCCCGCCGTGCCGTAGCCGACATCCTTGACGGTCTCGATCAACTTGCCGACGCCCGTCGCCAGCGGATCATATTCTATGGTCGCGCGCGAGGTGGCGAAGTTGACCGAAGCCTTCCTTACGCCCTGCGCCTTCGACAATCCGCGTTCGATGCGGCGCGCGCACGCCGCACACGTCATGCCCGTGAGCGGCAAATCAACGCGCTCGCCCGCGCCGTCTGCCGTCGTGCGCGTGTGACGATTACCATTCAACGGCGCACCTTCCATAACGCCCGCCTGCGGCACGCTCGTATTGCTGTCCATCATGTTCGTGACTGCATACTTCGCCGGAGCAGCATCGAACTTGCTCTGACAAGCCGTCGAACAGAAGAAATAAGTTTGCCCTAAGTATTCGCTTCGCCCTGCCACATTCGCAGGATCAATCACCATGCCGCATACAGGGTCTTGCATCGATGTCGTCACATTCGTTTCCATAAAGCTTCTCTTGGCCTTCCGTAATTAACGCGGCTTCTTATAGGAACAAAGGCAGGCTAAGAGTTTTTCGCCGGTGTGCGACGCGGCGCGCTCGAATGCCAATGAACGATTTGCCAACGTCCGTTGCGTTCTTCGAGAATCGCCGTGCCTAAGCCGCCGCCGTCAACGTGGCGTTTCTCGATGTCTGCGGAGATCGCGTACTTGAAGGTCGCCCATGCGGTTTTGCCAGCCGTATGCACCTGAACGTCGGAGAGCGTGTACTTCGTGTTTTTCATCTCGCGCATCTCCGGCACGAGATGATGATCGCGGTAATCCGTCCAACCGTAGTTAGCGTGTCCCTGCTCGAAGACGGTCAATGCTTCATCGTTCGCCCACACTTTATTGAGCGCCGCAAGGTCTGCGCGCTCGAAGCCGAGCGTGCTTTGCGCCAGCACATCGCGCACGGCCTTTTCCGCATTCGCCTGCGCGCTTGCCGTCGAACGAAACGCGACAGCCGTACATGCGGCGAAAACTAGAGCGATCAGGCACCATATCACTTTACGTTTACTGAATCTAATCTGGCTCTTCATCATTGCGGATTCTCCTTGAAAGGGATTCGTGTAAATCGAACTCTTCAATCGCCGGTCACCAATTCCGGGCGCGTCAGCTTTTCTGAAAACGGCGGCACATCCTTTTCCGGCTGCAGTTCCTCGCCGAACTCATCGGTCTTGACGCCCGCGCGCGCCGCCTCACGCTCTCGGATAATGCGCGCCGCAATATGATGCCCGAACTTATAAAAGACCGCCGGAGTAACGAGTTGATCTAAAAGCGTCGAGGCTAAGATGCCGCCGAGCACCACGACCGCGAGCGGGTGCAAGATTTCCTTGCCCGGCGCGCCCGCCGCAAGCGCGAGCGGAATCAGCGATAGTCCTGCGGTGAGCGCCGTCATTAAGACAGGCACTAATCTTTCAAGCGAGCCGCGAACGATCATGTGTTCCGAAAACTCTTCGCCTTCTTCGCGCAGCAGATGCAGATAATGAGAGATCATCATGATGCCGTTCCGAGAGGTGATGCCGACGAGCGAGATAAAGCCGACGAGCGTGGCGACGGAGAAGACGCCGCCCGTCAAAAGCATCGCAAAGATTGCGCCGATCAGCGCGAGCGGAATGTTAATCATTACCTGCAAAGCCGAACGCCAATCGCCGAGCGCCTTCAGCAATAAAAAGAAGATCGCAACGAGAGAGAACATCGTCAGCACAGACAAGCGCTTCGTCGCTTCCTGCTGCGCCTCGAATTGCCCGCCGTACTCTATGAAATAACCTTCCGGCAGTTGCACCTGTGCCTTGATGCGCTGCTGCATGTCCTTCACAATCGAGCCTAGGTCGCGCCCTGCGGTGTTAGACGAAACGACGATGCGCCGTTGCGTGTTCTCGCGCAAGACTTGGTTCGGCCCCGGTATGCGCTCGATGTCGGCAACTGCCGAGACGGGAATCTGCGTGCCTTGCGGCGTATCGACGGTTGCACTGCGAAGCGCGTCCAAGTTGCCGCGCGATTGGTCGTCGAAGCGCACTACCACATCGTAGCGGCGTTGGCCTTCGACGGCTTCGGAAACAGTCTTGCCATTCAAGGCCGTCTCCAGAGTTTCCGCGATTTCGCCGGGCTGCAATCCGTACTGCGCGGCGGCAGTACGGTTGACGTTAAAGCGCACTTGCGGAATCAAGACTTGCTTCTCGATTGCGACATCGGCTGCGCCCTCGACGGTGCTCATCACGTTTCTGATTTCTTCGGCCTTCTGGCGCAGCACTCCCAAATCATCGCCGAAAAGTTTAACAGCGATCTGCGCGCGCACGCCGGATTGCAGATGGTCTATGCGATGCGAGATAGGTTGCCCGACGTTGACGTTGATGCCGGGAATGATTGTCAGCTTATCTCGTATGTCGTGCAGGATGTCTTCGCGCGCGCGCGCGGACTTCTTCAAGTCAACGTCGATCTCCGAGTAGTGGACTCCTTCGGCGTGCTCGTCCATCTCGGCGCGTCCCGTGCGACGCCCCGTAGATTTCACTTCCGGCACGGAGAGCAAAAGCTTCTCGGCAATCATGCCGATGCGACTGCTTTCCTGAAGGCTCGTTCCCGGCTGCGCCAAGAGATTGATGGTCAGCGAGCCTTCGTTGAACTCCGGCAGAAACGCCGTGCCGACGAACGGCAAAGTAGCGATGGCGATAAGAAACATTGCGCCAGCGCCGCCGATCACCACCCACGGATGGCGTAGCGTGCGATGCAAGAGTTTCTCGTCCCACTTCTTGAGGAAGCGAACGAAGAAACCTTCCTTGTCGTGCTTCATCGCTTTCATCTGCGGAAGCAAAAGCGCCGCCAGCACGGGCGTCACCGTGAGGCTGACGACAAGCGAAGCGATGAGCGATGTAATGTAAGCGAGTCCGAGCGGCGCGAGCAGCCGCCCTTCAATGCCGGTCAAAGCGAAAAGCGGAACGAAGACCAGCGCAACGATGAACGTCGCATAAACGATGCTCGAACGAATCTCCAGCGACGCACGATAGATAACTTGCAGCGCAGGCTTCGGTTGTTCAAGCAGGCGGTTTTCGCGCAGGCGGCGGAAGATATTTTCGATGTCAACGATGGAGTCGTCAACGAGTTCACCGATGGCGACGGCAAGGCCGCCGAGCGTCATCGTGTTAATCGAAATGCCGAACGCCTTGAAGATTAAGAACGTGATGATGAATGAAAGCGGAATTGCGGTCAGCGTAATCGCCGTCGTGCGAAAGTTCAAGAGAAACAGAAACAGCACGATGACAACGAGAATCGCGCCGTCTCGCAAAGCATCTATGACGTTGCCGATGGCCGCTTCGATGAAATTGGATTGACGAAATAAATCGGAGTTGATTTCGACATCTTCCGGCATCGTCGCCCCGAGTTCCTTGATCGCTTCGTCAACCTTTTTCGTCAGTTCAATCGTGGAAGCGCCCGGCTGTTTCTGAATGGACATGATGACGGCAGGCGCGCCGTCCGTGCCAGCGTCGCCGCGCTTGATCTTCGCGCCGAACTCAACCGTCGCCACATCGCCGAGCTTGATCGCCGTATTGCTGCGATAGGAAACCACAGTATTCTTGAGTTCGTCGAGCGAGTAAAAGCGCGCGAGATTGCGGATCAAGTATTCCTGCGATTGTGCATCGACGAAGCCGCCGGTCGTGTTGACGTTCGACTTTTGCAGAGCGGTTGCAACATCCTCAATCGTGATGCCGAACTGCCTGAGTTTGTCGGGCGAAACGAGCGCCTGATACTGCTTCACTCCGCCGCCGATATTGATAACCTGCGCGACTCCCGGAATCGTCATCAGGCGCGGGCGAATCGTCCAATCGGCAAGCGAGCGCACGTCGAGCGGATTCGTCGCGCCCGTCTTGGAGCGAACGGAGATGAGCATAATCTCGCCCATGATGGATGAGATAGGCCCCATCGAAGGCTGTATGCCCGCAGGCAGTTGTTCACGCGCGAGGTTGAGTTTTTCGGCGATTAGTTGCCGGTCAATATAGATGTCCGTTCCCCAGTCGAATTCGACGGTGACGACGGAAAGACCGATGCCGGATTGGGAACGCACGCGCGTTACGCCGGGCGCGCCGTTCATCAAAGTCTCAATCGGAAAGGAAACGAGCGTTTCGACTTCTTCGGGCGCGAGGCCTCCGGCTTCCGTGAGAATCGTGACCGTCGGCTTGTTCAAATCCGGCAGCACGTCAACCGGCAAATTAAACGCGACGTAAGTTCCCCACACCAAAAGCAGCGCCGCGAGAGCGACGACCAGCAAACGGTTCTGGAGCGACCAACGAATAATGACATTCAACATACTGCTTACCCATTACGGATTTTAGCGTCGCCGCGCATAAGCGTTACACACACGCGGCGACGCTTGAGCGATGGTGATACATCAACCTTCTATTTTCCTGCGCTCCACGCCGCCTTCCATTTGTTCATCTGCGCAATCTCTCGTTCCTGTGCGTCGATGATTTGTTGCGCCAGTTTTTTGATTTCAGGATGCTCGGCTTTGTTTAGAGCCTCGCGTCCCATTGTGATTGCGCCTTGATGATGCGGCGTCATCATGTCTAGGAACATCACGTCGAAGGCATTGCCCGATGCATTGTTCAGCCTTGTCATGTCCATCCCGCGCATTGAGTCCATCATGCCGGACATCTCCATGTTCATCGCCTGCGGCTTGCCCGCGTACCACTCGCCGCGCCACTGTTTCATCTGCGCGATTTCACGTTCTTGATCCCGGATGATGTTGCCCGCCAACTCCTTTAACTCGGCGTGCTGCGCCTTCGTTTCGGCGGGACGCGCCATGTCAACTGCGCTCTGATGATGCGAGGCCATCGTGTCTAAAAACTGAAGATCGTAGGGCGCGCTCGCCGCGTTCGGCGAACTTTGCATCGCTCCGTGATTCATGCCGCTCATCTCGCCGGACATTCCCGCAGCGGGTGAGGCAGTAGCAGTGGCGACGGCTGGCGAAGTCGCGCCCGTAGTCGCAACATTGCCGTTCGTGTTTGTATCAGTCGCCGTACTGCACGCCGCCGCGAAGAAAGCCGCGAGAGCGAGCACGACGAAAAGCGTTCCGTATTTCCTGATGGCTGAATTCATAACTGTGTTCTCCTGATTAGATTGTTTATGCGCCGGGCTGCGTCGAGCGCAGTTGATAAATGCCTTCGGTGACGACGCGCTCGCCCGCCTGCACGCCCGATTTGATTTCGTAATAATCCTGTCCTTCGGAGCCGAGCGTGACCACGCGCTTCTCGAATGTTTCGCCGCCCTTGAAGACGTACACGAAGGTTCGTCCCTGCTCTGTGACGACTGAAGCTTTCGGCACGCTCAATACATTCGCGCCGCCGCTCGTGTCTATCGTGATTTCGACAAACATGCCGTCGCGCAAGCGGTTCGAGGGATTCGGCGCGCCGAAGATGACGGGGACGGTGTGCGTCTGCGGATCAACCGTCGCGCCGATGGTGACGAGCCGCCCCGCATCAGAATTGCCGCCTTCGCCGATTGTGTAAACCTCGCCGGGTATTCCCGCCGCCGTATAAGTCGCGCGCCTTGAATCGCGCACCGTCGCAAGGTCTTTCTCGAATACCTGCGCTTCCAAAAGCACGTTGGAAAGATTGATGACGCTTAAGAGTTCCGCGCCCGCTTCGACTTGCTGTCCTGTCACGGCCTTCACGTCCGTGACGGAGCCTGTGACGGGTGAAATCAGCGGGAATGTCCGCACCGGGTTAATGCGCGCCACAGAGCTTCGCGCCAACTGCGCTTGCTGTGCGGCGACGCGCGACTGTTGTTCGGCGGCGGTCACTTCCTGCTCGGCGAGCGTGACGGCGGTTTGCGCTTCCTCGACGCGCTTCTTCGGAGCTGCGCCGACTTCCAAAAGATTCGTCGCGCGCTGCAATTCACGACGCGCCTGCGTAAGCCGCGTGCGCGCTTGCTGTGCGAGAGCAATCTGCCCTGCCTGCCGCGCTTGTTGTTCGAGCGCGGCAGTGCGAAGCCCTATGCGTTGACCTTCGAGGCTCGCTTGCTCCGGCGCGCCCAAGATTTGTTCGACTGTGCCGATTTGCTCGCCGCGCCCGACGACGCTGCCGAGTGTGATGCCGCGATTCAAGAAGATTCGACCGGACACGGGCGGCGCGATGACTGAACGCGCGTCGGGGCTTGCTCTGACTGTTCCTGCGACCTTCAGCCCGCTCACGATGCGGCGCTGCTCGACGGGCGCAGTGCGAATGTTAAAGAGTAACTGCGATTCTTTCGAGATCGTGACGACTGCGCCGGAACCGCCGAGCGCGGGATCGCCCGTAGCGAGCGCCGCTCCACTCGCCTGCGTTTCAGTGGTAGCGGGCGGAAGTGCGGCGACGGTTCTACGCTCGCGCGGCGGCGCGAAATATGCGAGCGCCGCCGTTCCGAGAGCGAAGAAGATGAGCGTGGCAAGTGCGACAGGCAGCGTCTTGCGCGCGGCTTCTCTGTTCGTCATTCCTTCGCGCGACGAAGCATTGTAGTAGCCGAAAATCGCGCCCGCAGAGAGAAGCGTCAAGACGGCGAGGCCGAGCCAGAAAGCCCAGTTGACGGGCGCGCTCGAAATGCTTACGGGAAAGTCTGCGCTGAACTGACGGTTGTCGTTCGTGCGCACATCGAAAATGAGTTTGTATTCGCCGCCGTCGCGGAAGGCATAGTGAACTCCGTAAGAGCCGGGTGTTCCTTCGCCGTGCGTAGCGAGATTGTTTGCGACGGCTGCACCGGCGGCAGTGGTCACGCGCGCCGTTACCTTCGCCGATTCAATCGGGAGCGCGCCGCTTCCGCTAAAGCCTCCTTCGACTTGCTCGGAAAGGTCGGCGGCGAACTGCGCTTCTTCCCCGGCGCGCGAATCGGGCGGCGTTTGTCGCAGACGCACCTTGAACTGTCCATCGGGCGTTTGCACATTGCGCTCGGCGGTGCGAACGGGCGCGGCAGCGGCCTTTCCGGTTTGCGGCTGTGCTTGCTGCTGTGTTTTCTGATCGCCGTGATCCTCACCGCCGTGCGCGCTCACGAGATGCGCTGCGGGCATTATCAGGAACGCGAAGAAGAAGCAGGCGACTGCCGCAAGCAGCACGAGAAACGCGCGACGATAATCGCGCGTCTCCGCGACTGCCCGATGCTCCGGCTCATGTTTGATTGTCGGTTTCCGTATTCGCATTGTCAGTGTGCGTGTGTGCTGCCGTAAAGGGTCTGCATCGTCATGATGTCAACGTGAATTGCCGAAGCGATTGACTTGGCGGTTGCTTCGTCAACGCCCTGCGCTTTGAGGTCGCCGCCGATTTGATATTTATCGTCGTGGCCTTTGCCTTTGAATTGATCGAGGAAGGTTTGCGGCACTCCCTCTCCGCGCACTTCCTTAATGAACGGCAGACCGTCGCGGCTCTCGTAAACGACAACCATCTGCTTTCCATTAGCTTCGACGACTGTCGCTGCTCCCGTTTGCTTGCGCGTTCCGCCGCTCGTCGAGAAGGCGAGATACGAGTGGTGATCCGTGTCGGGAGCTTTGCTGCCCGTCTCCTTTTCAATCGAGGCGATTTGCGCGGGCGTCAAATCCTTGTGCTGTTTTGTGATAGATTGCGCGTCGGGCAATGCGGCGCGCACAGGAGCTGGCACGTCCTCGCTTGTTGTCGCGGCGGGGCTGGTAGTTGTTCCGCTGTTTGCGTTGGCGGTTGTTGAAGAAATTGCAGTATTGGTCGTCGCCGTGTTCGTCGTAGTTGTGTCTGATGAGCCGGAACACGCGGCGGCGAAGATGGCGAACGATGCCGCGAGCGCAACGATAAGAATCTTGTTCGTTTGAATTTTCATTTGAAGAATTGTCCTTTGAATTTAATTTATGGTCGGGCTGCCGAATCGGGCAGCACCGAAACTGAAGCGGCGGCAAAGCCCGTATTCGGAATGGGCGTGCCGAGCGCGGTTTCCAATTCGGCGAGCGCGCCGTAGTAATCGCGCAGGGCTTCGTTGTATCCGGTCTCGCTTTCGATCAAACGTCGCTGTTCGTTCACCACGTCGAAGATAGAAAACTCGCCCAAGTTGTAAGCGGCGCGCACGCTTTTCACATTCTCTTCGGAACGCGGAACGATCTGCGTCGCGTAAAGAACAAAGGCTTCGGCGGCAGCGCGGTAACGGCGGTAGGCGAGCGCCACATCGCGTTTGATCGTCGCCTCTAAAAACTCGCGCTGCCGCACAGACTGTTCGCGCTCGCCTGCGGCGGAAAGTATTTCGCCTTGATTCTTATTGAAGACGGGCAGCTCGACGGCGACGCCGAACCGCAGCACATTGTCTGTCTGTCCGACGCTGCCGACGCCGAGCGACTGCGGCAAATCGGTGATCCGTCTTTCGCGCGAATAACGCACAGAGCCTGCAATATTCGGCGTCGCCTGCGCTTGCGCCAAGCGAATGCGCGCGCCGCCCAACTGCTCTCCCAATCGCGCCGCGCGTAAGTCGGCACGCTCGCGCAAAGCTATCTCCGTTAAATCAGTAATCGAAATATCGAGCCGCAGCGGGCGATCAGGCAAAGGCGCAATGCGCAGCGGCTCGTTCGTTTCAAAGCCGACGAGCGCGCGCAAACTAATTAGCTCACCTTCGAGATCGGCGCGCGTGCGTATAATCTGCGCGCGCAGGCGGTCAGTCTCGACGCGTACGACGTTAAGATCAATCGGCGCGACATCTCCTTCCTTGAGCCGCGCGCCCGTGATGCGCACCAACTCTTCGTTCGCTACGATCAAGCGTTCGAGCGCATCTAGCTGGCGTCCGGCGGCGACGGCACGCGCGTATGACGAGCGAACTTCCACCGCGAAACGCCGTTCGAGCGCCAGCACTTCGGCACGCGACTGTTCTAGCTCTGCGCGCGCGACTTCGACGCGCTTGCGCCGTTTGCCGCCCGTTTCAAAGATTTGCGAGACGCCGACATCGAGTTGGCTTTCGGCTGAACCGCCGAGAAAGCGTGCCGAGCCGTATTCCGTTTCAAGCGTCGGATTCGGCCTCGAGCCGGATTGAATCAAACGCCCTTCGGCAATGGCTAAACGCTGGCGTGCGCCGAGCAAATCAGCGCGGCGCTCGAACCCGGTTGAAACCAATCGCTCGATGCTCAATCCTGCCGGATCGAGAAATTGCGACGACGAAAGTTGTGATTGCTGAAGCGTAGTCGTTGCCGACGATGCCCTCGCGCCCGCAGCACCGGCTTCTCTGCCGCCGGGCGGCGCGGGTTGTTGCGTGGACGACGTGCCGGAACGCGTTGTCGTCGAGCCGGATGGCGGCAGAGTTTGGCTTGATGTCTGACCGGACGTTTGCGCCCACGATGCCGGAGCATCGAGCGCGAACATTGCGATGATTAAAATCTTCGATAACCGCCGTCGAGTCGTTCGTGACTTCTCCGCGCCGGTTGTCGAAACTATCTTTGCAAATGTGCCAGCCGTCATTGACGTTACGAAACTTATCACGCGGTTGCCGTTTCCTCTTCGATACGTTCGCGTCGTGTCCCACGCATCATGCGATAAATGATTGCGCCGACAAAGCAGAGAGCGATGAGCGCCGCCAGAACGATGAGCGCGGTGCGCGCCCACGTTTGAGCGCCTTCGTTTGGCTGAACAAGCGGCGGCGCGACTGCAATCGCTCCGTAATCGGCAGTCTCTGTTTTTCCATCGTGGTCAATGCGCGCGGCGAGTTTGTAGTGTCCCTTTGGTAGCGGCGGCAGTTTCGCTTCGTACATGCCGGGCGTTGCGCCCGCCGCAGTCGCAACCGCTTCGACGGGCGCGCCGCCGTCGCTCGTCAATAAGACGATGACCTTCGCATTGCCGACGAATTCGTTTGTGGCGAAGTGCGTGAGAAAAAGGCGCGCGGCGAGTCCCTTGTCAGGCTCTACGGGCGCGTGCTTAAGAACAATTTCCAGATCGCCTGCGCGTGCGGTATGCGCGACCATGCCCGTTGCCGTTGAAACAACCGGCGCTTGCTTTTCTCCGTGATCTTCGCCGCCGTGCGCCAGAGCCGTTGCGCCGGGCATCAACAGCGCAAACAGCAACGCCATGAACGCAGACCCGTGGGCACTCTTTCCATTTAACACACTCAACATTATCTCTCCTTCGCTGTGACCGGCGCGCGAACTTCGGCGCGGATGGTCATGGGAGCGGGTGCTGCATTCACGGGCGTTAATGATTCGCGGCACTTCGGACAAAAGCCGGGACGCAAGGAAGCGAAACCACCGACGGGGCATTTGTAAAAGACGCCGCCATAGTCGTCGCTCGTAGTCTTAACTTGCGTTGCTTGTCTTATTATTTGCTTCACTATTTTCTTTACTAACTGCAAGCAGTATTCCGCGATGTCGGATCGGCGCAAATGCCCGAATAGCGTAGTTTTGCCTGTTATTTCCCAACTTCCGGCAGGCGGAAATTACACTTGATGTCTGTTTACACACAGCCGCTGTTTGTTTTCAGGCAGCGAGCTTTAGCAAGTTCTATTGCTTTGCCCGTGCGCCGAAGCATAGCGACGCCGCTAATTTCCCGATTTGAATTTCCGGTTCGATTACCGAGCGAATCTATAATCTCAAAGTGAACCACTACCGAACCCTCATAGCAATCATCGTGCATACGAAAACGTCGGCTTCCTTGGACGAAGAAAGACAAATAACCACTGAAAACAGTTGTTTAACGCCCGCACAGCTCCGGCATAAAAGTTGCTATTTCGTTTTTTAAGGGAGGATCGAGTTATGAAAATAAATCTTTTGAAAAACAAGTTTGGTGGAACGCTCGTCGCTTTTTCGTTGATCTTCGGCGCGACTTTAATCGCCGGTGCGACTACTGCCCATGCGCAGTATCGCAATGATCGGTACGGGCGTTACGGCAATGGCAATGATGTTTACCGGATAGCACAGGATCAAGGCTACCGCGACGGCCTAGACCACGGCGCTGAACATGCGCGGGACAGACGCCGCTTCGATCCCGAAGGCACGAGCCACTACAAAAATGCTACGGAAGGTTACCGCTCCTCCTACGGCAATAAAGATGCCTACAAACAGGCTTACCGTGAAGGATTTCGTCGCGGCTACGACGAAGGCTACCGCCAGAGCAGCGGCGGCTACGGCGGCGATGGTCGCAGCCGCAACAGTGGAAACGATCCTTACTACCGCAATGACCGTGGAAACGATCCCTACTATCGCAATGGTAATGGAAACGATCCTTACCATCGCAACGACGATCCCTATTACAGAAACGGCGGCTCGCGCAATACCGGCGGCTACGGCAATGACGTTTACAGGATAGCGCAGGAACAAGGCTATCGTGACGGCGTAGATCACGGAGCCGAACACGCGCGCAACCGTGACCGTTACAATCCTGAAGGCACGAGCCACTACAAGAATGCCGATAGTGGTTACCGTTCCGAGTACGGCAACAAGGATGCTTACAGACAGGCTTACCGCGAGGGCTTCAAGAGCGGATACGATGAAGGCTATCGCAGTTCGAGCACCAACGGTAGATACGGACGCCGCAATTCGCGCAGCCGCGCGGCAGACATTCTGGGCGGCATTCTCGGAGGGCGACCTTAAACCTTAATCGAGTTAGCAAGTATCGCTGACCATAACCGAACAAGATCGGTTGCTTCTTCCTAACGGATTAAGCGACCGTAAAATAAGACCCGGATGTGAAGGGGAGAGCACATCCGGGTCTTATTTTTTTTCAAACAAATTGAATCGCCACACTTGCGCCAAACCATATTTTACTCGTTCACGCCGAACAAGAACGCAAGCAGCATCGCCGTTTCTTCCGGCATGAAACCATTTTGTGACATCGAAGAAGACGCTAAATGACGATTCAAACGGCGGCCGTTTTAATGGATTGTTTACATGAATTCGTTCGAGGAGTATAACGGAAGCAACGCAAGGATTTCAGAGGTCAGGGAGCTTATTATGAAACGAGAAGCCGGAAGCGCCGAAGCCGATTCGACTGCGGATGCAATTGACAATCAACAGTCGCCGGAGTTCGTCAACGATAAAATCGAGGAAACGGACAACTTTTTATCGGACGATGGCGAGGCACGCCGCCTCTTTTTGAAACACACATTGATCGCGGGCGGCGGGCTGGCGGCGGCGAGTTTATTGCTGAACTACGAAAACACGGCGCAGGCTCAAACGATGACGGCGCGCGCGCCTGTCTCTCGAACAGCAACGCAAGCGGCTTCGATGAATGCGCTGCCCGTGACGCTGAAGGTCAACGGCAAAGCGCACCGTTTAATGTTGGAGCCGCAAGTAACCGTGCTCGATGCGCTGCGCGAGAGAATCGGATTGACTGGCTCGAAGAAGGGTTGTGATCGCGGGCAGTGCGGCGCGTGTACCGTGCTCGCCGACGGGCAGCGCGTCAATTCGTGTCTCGCGCTCGCCGCCGCTTATGAAGGCAAAGAGATTACGACCATCGAAGGTTTGGCGAAGGGCGAAGAACTTCATCCGATGCAAGCGGCCTTCATCAAGCACGACGGGTTTCAATGCGGCTATTGCACTTCGGGTCAGATCATGTCGGCAGTCGGATTGCTGAAGGAAGGCTGTCCGCCGGGGATGACCGTGCGCGAGTGCATGAGCGGCAATATCTGTCGCTGCGGCGCGTATCCGGGAATCGTCGCCGCCGTCGAAGAAGTGCGCGGCACGAAGGCATAAGCGCGCCTTGCGGTGCAATTTAATGACGGCGCATTTTTAAGTCGCAAACAACTTTTCCGAAGTGATGCGTTGAATATCGAGGGAGGCGAAAAGGGATGAATCCGTTTACATACAAGCGCGCGGCTAATCAGAAAGAAGCAGTGCGGGAAGTCGCGGGCAATCGTGACGCGAAGTTTTTAGCGGGCGGCACGAATCTGATCGACTTAATGAAAGTCGGCGCGCAAACGCCAAATCAGTTAGTCGATATTAACCGCCTCGCGCTGAAAAAAATCGAGCGGATTCCGGGCGGCTTGCGCATCGGCGCGCTGGCGACGAATACGGAAGTTGCCGTGAACCGTTTCGTCCGCGAAAACTATCCGGTGCTCTCCGAAGCGATTCTCGCGGGCGCGTCGCCGCAGCTTCGCAACATGGCGACGCTTGGCGGCAATCTGCTGCAACGCACGCGCTGCTATTATTTTATGGACACGGCTTTTCCTTGCAACAAGCGCGTTCCCGGATCGGGCTGTCCGGCGATTCCCGGCTACAATCACATTCACGCAATCTTAGGCGCGAGCGACCAATGTATTGCCACGCATCCGTCGGACATGTGCGTTGCGCTCGTCGCGCTCGATGCCGTCATCAGAGTCGAAGGCGCGCGCGGCGCGCGGCAAATTCCAATCGCCGACTTTCATCGCTTGCCCGGCGACACGCCGCACATCGACACGAACTTACAGCCCGACGAACTCATCGTCGCAATTGATTTGCCCGCCACGTCGTTCGCCAAGCGCTCGCGCTATTTGAAGATTAGGGAACGCGCGCAATATGCGTTCGCGCTCGTCTCCGTCGCGGCGGCGATGGAGATACAAAACGGCAGAATCAATGCCGCGCGTCTTGTTTTAGGCAGCGTCGCGCATAAGCCTTGGCGCGCGACGGAAGCGGAGAAAATCTTAACCGGCGCGCAAGCAAACGGTGCAACATACGCGGCGGCGGCGGAAGCAGCCGTGCGCGGCGCGGTGGCGCAGAAGCACAACGCGTATAAAATCGAATTAGCGAAACGCGCAGTAGTGCGCTTATTAGATGAAGTTGCGAACGGCACGACGCGCGTCGCAATGATTGAAGAGATTGAAGAAAACGAGGCGAACGAAACACAGGGGGGTGCGGCGTGAGCGCGGAACAAAATAGTGGTCAAGGCATGAATCAAAATAAAGGCATCGTCGGGCAACCGATTAATCGCGTTGACGGGCGTTTGAAGGTCACGGGCAAAGCGCGTTTCGCGGCGGAGTATCCGCTTGAGAACATCGCGCACGCCGTCCTCGTCAGCAGCACCGTAGCGAACGGGCGCATTAAAAGTTTCGACTTGAGCGCGGCGAAAAAAGTTCCCGGCGTGCTTCATATTATGACGCACGAGAACGCGCCGAAGCTGAAACCCGTCCCATCGAATCCGGCGGAAGGAGACGCCGCCACACGTCGCGTTCCCTTGCAAAGCCCCGTTGTTTATTACAGCAATCAATATATCGCGCTCGTCGTCGCGGAAAATTTGGAACAAGCAAGGCGCGCCGCCCAACTCGTGCGCGTCACTTACGAAGAGCAGCCGCCCGCCGCAGACATGCAGCGCGAAAGCGGCAAGGCGATGCCGCCGAAAAGCAAAGTCGCAGGCAAACCCGCAAACTTTGTGCGCGGCAATATAGAAGCGGGAACGAGCGCGGCGGATGTGCGCGTCGAAGAGCTTTACCGGACGCCGACGGAGCACCACAACCCTATGGAGCCGCACGCGACAACTGCTGTCTGGGAAGGCGATAAACTCACCATCTATGATGCGACGCAATATACTTACGGCGTTCGCGCGACGATGGCGAAAACATTCGGCATCCCGGAAGAAAACGTCCGCGTTATCTGTAAATTCATCGGCGGCGCGTTCGGCTGCAAAGGCACTGTTTGGGCGCACGTAGGGCTGGCGGCGGGAGCCGCGCGGCAGGTAAAGCGCCCCGTCAAACTCGTCACCATGCGCCAGCAGATGTTTGCCAACGTCGGACACCGCGCGGAGACCGAACAGCGCGTGACGCTCGGCGCAAAACGCGACGGGCGTTTGACCGTCATCACGCACGAAGGCAATTCGCACACTTCCGTTTACGATGAATACGTCGAGCCGTTCAGCAAGGCGACGCACATGATGTATGCCTGCGATAATCTTCGCGCGTCGCAAAGGCTCGTTCCGCTCAACGTCGGAACGCCGACATACATGCGCGCTCCCGGCGAATGCTCCGGCATGTTCGCGCTCGAATCCGCGCTCGATGAACTCTCTTACAAACTCGACCTCGACCCGATTCAACTGCGTCTCATCAACCACGCGGAGAGAGACCCGGACACGAAGCTTCCTTGGTCAACGAAGCTGTTGAAGGAAAGTTATAAGCTCGGCGCGGAAAATTTCGGCTGGTCACGCCGCACGCCCGCCGCGCGCTCGATGAGAGACGGGCGCTATTTAATCGGCATGGGAATGGCGACGGCAGTTTATCCTGTCAATCACTTTCCCTCTTCGGCGCGCGTCCGCATCATGCAGGACGGGACAGCCATCGCCGAAAGCAGCACGCACGAGATGGGAACGGGCGCTTACACAGTCCTGACTCAAGTAGCGGCTGAGACTTTAGGCTTGCCCGTCGGGCGCGTCCGCGTTGACATCGGCGACACGAACTTGCCGCGCGCATTTGTTTCGGGCGGCTCGGCAACAACGATGTCCGTCGGCAGCGCGATTCAGGGCGCGGCGCGCGCGGCGCTTGCCAAGTTAATCGAAATGGCGCGCGCAGATAATCGCTCGCCGCTCTACGGCGCAAGCGCAGATCGAATCGTTGCCAAAGACGGGCGGCTCGCGCTCACTGGAGATTCTTCCAAAAGTGAAACTTACGCAGCGTTGCTTGCTCGCGCCGGAGCGAAGGAAGTCGAAGCGGGTTTCGATATGCAGTTCAACGACAGGGAGAAGACGCATTCATCGCATTCGTTCGGCGCGCATTTCGCGGAGGTGCGCGTTGACCCCGATTTCGGCGAGGTGCGCGTTACGCGATTCACGGGCGTCTTCGACATCGGGCGCGCGATGAACATGACGACGGCGAAGTCGCAGATGATCGGCGGCATCGTCATGGGCGTCGGGATGGCTTTGATGGAAGCGACTGTGATGGACACGAATTTCGGGCGCTTCGTCAATCAAGACCTCGCCGAATATCACGTTCCCGTCAACGCAGATATACCCGCAATCGACGTTCATCTGCTCGACAGTTTCGATTCTCACGCCAGCCCCATCGGAGCGAAGGGCGCGGGCGAGATCGGCATCGTCGGCGTCGCGGCGGCAATTGCGAACGCCGTCTATCACGCGACGGGCGTGCGCGTGCGCGAATTGCCGATTACGCCTGACAAATTGATCGCCAGCATGAGCCGCGCATGAACGAACTACAAGCCATTGTCGATGCTTACGCGGAAACGCGGGCGCGTGGTGAACGTGCTGCTTTGGCGACCATCGTGAGCGTCGTCGGCTCGGCGTATCGTCGTTCCGGCGCGCGCATGTTGATAACGGAAAGCGCACATACCGTCGGCACGATCAGCGGCGGGTGTCTGGAGCGGGATGTCATAGAGCGCGCCGCCGAAGTTATGGATTACGGCGCGCCGCGCATCATCGAATACGACACGCGCGGCAATGAAGACATCGTGTGGGGACTCGGACTCGGATGCAACGGCGTCGTGCGAATCTTGCTTGAAAGCCTGCATGAAGAAAGCGACGGCGCGCGGGCGCTGGAGTTCATCGCAGGCTGCCTGCGTGCGCGTCAAACCGGAATCATCGCCACTGTGATCGGGGCAACGGAAACGTCTATCACGAATAGCGATGAGGCAAGCGAGCATCGCATAGGCGCACGCTTGTTGCTCGTCGAGGAACAGCACATCATTAATCAGTCTTTAACTGAAGATGAAACCGAAGATGAATTTATTCCGTGCCTGCGCGAAGATGCGGGCGCAGTCTTAACCGGCGGGCGTTCAAGCGTTCGAGCTTACGAAACGGGCGCGGGACAAATTGAAATATTCTTCGATCTCATCGAGCCGCCGCGCTCGCTTTTTGTCTTCGGCGCAGAGCAAGACGCGTTGCCCGTCGTTCGTCTGGCGCGTGCGCTTGGCTGGCGTCTCACCATTGTCGATACGCGCGCGAGAAGCCGGACATCCGAACGCTTTTATGAAGCGAATGAAGTCGTGCTGTGCCGCGCAGAAGACGCTGCTTCACGTATTTCTTTGGCACAGGATGCGGCGGCAATCGTGATGACGCATAACTACCTCGATGACATCGAACTGCTTCGCTGTCTGCTGCCGTCGCAAATTAGCTATCTGGGCATTCTCGGCCCCAAGCAGCGCACCGCGAAACTGCTCGAAGAATTAAGCGCGGAAGGCGTTCGCTTAACTGACGCACAGCTTGCGCGGCTACACAGTCCCATCGGCATGGACATCGGCGCGGAGACGCCGGAAGAAATCGCGCTGTCAATCATCGCCGAAGTCAAAGCCGCTTTTGCGAATCGCAGCGGCGGCTTTCTGCGCAACCGCAACGCGCCGATTCACGATGAAGCAGGCGCGCCGGATGTTGCTGCCGCAGAGCCTTCCACGACATCTCATGCCATCCTGCGCGAAGGCAAACCGCAAGTTGCTTGTGGATTATCTTGAGCGCATCACACATCGGCATCATCGTGCTGGCGGCGGGTGCTTCGTCACGCATGAGCGAGCCGAAACAACTGCTGCGATTTGAAAATGAAACGCTGTTGCGTCGCGCCGTCAATGCCGCGCTTCAAACAAAGTGCCGTCCCGCTATCGTCGTATTGGGCGCAAAGGCAGAACAATTAAGCGAAGAAGTCAGCGACTTGGAAACGCAGATCGTCATTAATCAAGCGTGGCAAGAAGGCATGAGTTCCTCGATCCGCTACGGCATCGGCGCGCTCGAAGCAGCAACTTCAGGGAAGGCACAAGCGGCAATTTTAATGCTCTGCGACCAGCCTTTCGTGACCCCGATTGTTATCAATCGCTTGATCGAAAATTATCACCACACCGATGCGGCAATCGTCGCTTGCGAATACGGAACAGGCGAAGATAAAACGCGCGGCGTCCCTGCCCTGTTCAGTCGCCTGCTCTTTCCGGCTTTATTGCAATTGCGCGGTGAAGAAGGAGCGAAACGCATTATCTTGCAGCACGCATCACAAGTCAGCGCAGTCACAAGCCCTGAAGCCGCAACGGACGTTGACAGCCCTTCGGACTACCGGAATCTAGGCGGTCAAGGTCATTCCACTTAATTTTCTTATCTTACTGCCGCAGTTGCCGGAGAGTTTGAAGGCTTACACTCGATTGTGCTCGCTCTGGCTGATGAGAACCTTCAGCATGTAGCGCATCTGCTCCGGCGTGAACGGCTTCGGCAGAAAGATGCCCGCACCGGCGGCAAAGCTTTCATCCCACAACTTAGGGTCTTGCTCCGCCGTCATTATCCCGACGGGAATGTGCTGTAATCGTTTCTCAGCTCTCATGTAGCGCACCAACTCCAAGCCTTGCATGTGCGGCATCACCATATCGAAAATAGCCGCGATGTAATCCGCATCCGTTTCCAGCATGTCGTGCGCCTCACGCCCGTCGCGCGCCATGATTGCCGCGTAGCCCTCTTTCTCGACAATCGCTCGCGTCAAATGGCTGATCGTCGGATCGTCATCCGCGATAAGCACACGTCGCGGCACATGCGAAGTTTCTGCGCTTGCTACCGGCGCGGGCAATTCGATTTCCGCTGCAACTGTTTTATCGGGCGCGGGCGACGGGTTGCCGCCGTGCGCGGTGATGACCTGCTCCAGCAGAATTCGTTCCTTTTCTGCAAGGCGTGTGAAGCGCAAACCGAAGCCGAAGCCGGGCGCGCGATAAACGACTTCCCCGTAGAGCTGCACCCATAGGCCAACCGGCAAATGAACTTGAAAGACCGCCGTCTCGCCTTCGCTCATTTGCGCGATGCTATCGACAAAGCACCCGCCCATGCTGATGTCGCTGATCCGCGCGTCGCGCTTGCCCGACGCGGATTCCAACACGATACCCAGCGAAACAGGAGTGCGCTCATGCTGCCTAGGCGTGTCCCACATTAAATATTCCCGCCGCCTTTTTCGAGAAATGTTTTGTCTGAGTTACGCACAATCCTTGCCGTCGTCACGATCTGACCTGTGTGCCGCTGTGTGTGCTCGGCGATGTGAAACAATAAACCGAACACACTCGTCGGTAGTTTCGCGCGACCAACAAAGCGGGCAGCAAAGAGGGTTTCTTCCGGCGTCAATCTGATGGCTTCCAGCACTTCCTCGATGCGCTTCGTCGCGGCGGCAACGAGTTCGGCGGCGGCGACAGATTCATCCGGCTCGCCTTCGGCGACGAGCGCGGCAAATTGCGCGCTGTCCAGACTTGCACCGCGCGCGTAGGTCAGCAGGCGATCAATGCTTCCCGCGACGTGGCTCAAGTGAAAGCCGACGGACGGCGCGCCGTGCGGCTTTGTCCAAACTTGCTTGACGGTCAATCCGCCCGCTGCTTTTCGGATGTCTGCGCCAGCCTGCACGAGCGCGTGCGCCGCTGGCATAAGCTGCGGCAACACTGCTTCGAGCGCGCCGTTCAACCATGCTTCATGTTCAGTGTTCATAAATACTCGCGTCCCTCTGAAGGAATATGCCTGCTCATCGCCTATTTGCTCATAAACTCCCGATGTCTTTCAATCCGATTGCCAGCGATGCGGTTTCTTCCTATGGAATATAGCCGCATTCGCATTCCGATAGATACAGCCGGAGAGAATTAAAACGAAGGCATCGACAAAATATCCGAAATGTCATTGGCTCGATACAAATTAGTTAAGACCTTGACAATTAAGGTCGATACTATAAACTTCTACTTATGAAAAACGTAAATCAGTTGCAGCAGCGCGAAGAATATTACGGGAAGGGAGCGCGCCGTTACGGGCGGCGTTATAAGAATTTTCACTGGGCTTCAGTCGAGATACTTTTCAATCTGATTTATACCTACGACCTGACGGCGACGCATCTCGCGCGGCAATTAAGCGCGCACGACTTGTCGCTGTCGGCGTTCAATGTGCTGATGATTCTCAACCGCAGCGAAGGTAAAGGACACGCGCTGCGTGAGTTGAGCGAGCTGCTGCTGGTCACGCGCGCGAACGTCACAGGGTTGGTGGATTGTCTGGTGGAAAGAAAGTTGGTCGAGCGTTTCGAGGATAAGCAAGATCGCCGCATACGAATCGCGCGCATTACGAAGCAAGGCGAGAAGCTGCTCGAAACCATCCTGCCGGATTATTACCGCATGGTGCGCGAAATCGCGCGCGGCTTGAACAAGGACGAGAAGGACGCGCTCAACAAACTTTTGACAAAGATGAGAGAAAGCGTGCAAGTTGCACAACGAAAAACGAGTACCACTAATGAGTAAACCAAGGACGAGGGGAACGAGTCGTAGAGAGTTTGGGTTTCTCCGTCGTCTCGCATCGGGAGCCGTTCTGATCGTTGTCGTCGCGGCAAACGTCGCGGCACAGCAGAGCAGCGGGTCAGGCCAAGGCACGGGGCAGAATCCGGGAACGCAAAGCGGTTCCGGTCAACGCGCCGGAGCAAGCAGTCCGAACGGCGCCGTCACGCCGACGCAGGGGCAAAGCACGTCGCAAGGCCAGCCCGGTCAATCACAGGCGAGTCCTGCGACGGGAAATTCGCAAGGCGTTTCAGCAGGCCAGAGCGGAGCAGCCATCGGCGGATTGCCTTCGCAGCGCACCGCGCCGATCACGATTATTACCGGCGCGCAGCAATTGCCGGGCGCTGCCACTCTCACTTCAGCAGTGACCGAGTTGAATCTGGAGCAAGCGATTCAACTCGCCGTCCAAAACAATCTGGCGACGCTCTTGGCGAAGGAGCGGCAACGCGAGGCACGCGGCATTGCACGCGAATTGCGCGCAGGGCTTCTGCCGAACATCGCAGGCACTGCTTATCAAGCCAACGTTACGCAGAATCTCGCCGCGCTCGGTTTTCAACCGGGAACATTTCCGGGCATTACAAACACGTTCATCGGGCCTTTCAACAACTTCGACGCCCGCGCACGGCTCGCGCAAACTATTTTCAGCTTGAGCGCCATCAGAAATTATCAAGCCGGGCGCGCCGGTGTGCGCATCGCGGAACTCGAAGAATCGCTGGCGCGCGAACAGGTCGCCAACGCAACGGCGCTCACTTATCTGGAAGCCCTGCGCGCTAATCGTTCCGTCGTCGCCGCGCAAGCGAATGTCGAGTTGGCGCAAGCTCTCTTGACGCTCGCGCAAGACCAGCGCAAGGCGGGCGTCGCAACCGGCGTCGATGTCACGCGCGCGCAAGTAAGGCTCGGCGGAGAACAAGTGCGATTGGCGCAGGCGCAGACCGGTTCCGAGCAGGCGATTTTGAACCTTCAGCGCGTCGTCGGAGTGCCGCTCGGCAGCGCTCTGGCGCTCATGGATTCGCTGCGTTTTACAACTGAAGCGATGCCCTCGATTGAAACGGCGATTTCTCAGGCCGGACAAAATCGCCCCGAAGTGCGTATCGCCGAAGCCGAAGCCGCGCTCGACAACATCGAGCGTAGAGCAGTGCGCGCCGAACAACTGCCTTCTTTGGAATTTCTCGCCGATTACGGCGTCAGCGGCATCACGCCGACGAACAAAGATTTCCCGACGCGGCGCGTCGCAGTGCAGTTGAACGTACCCGTTTTCAACGGCGGGTTGACGCGCGCGCGGATTGAAGTGGCGGCGAGCCGTCAGCGGCAAGTCGAATTGCAACTCGGCAGCATTCGCGGCCAAGTCGAAGAGGATGTGCGGCTCGCGCTGGCGACGATCAAAACGACGGCGGCGCAGGTCGGCGCGGCAGATCAAACGGTGACGCTCGCCGAGCGCGAACTCGAAATGTCGCGTGACCGTTTTCGCGCAGGAGTCGGCGACAACGTCGAAGTCGTCGGCGCACAAACCGCACTCTCGAATGCGCGCGAAACTCAGGTGACGGCGCTCGCACAGTACAACGCGGCGCGGCTCAATCTAGCTTCGGCGCTCGGGCGCGCGGAATCGTTTCGCCCGTGAGCCTTATGCATTGAAATAGCCACAAGCGAAGCGGCGATGAAAGTATCGATACAAAGCAGCAGCGGATTTCGATGGAGAGATGAGTTATGGCGGACGTAGTAGAGCAAAGCGAAGTAAAAGCAAAACGGAACGGAAACGAAGCAGACGGGAACGGCCACTTGCCGCATAAAGCGGAATCAGCCGCGCCGCCACCCGAAACCGTCGTCAATGCAGATAGCCAAACATCCGTAACCGAGTCGCACGAAATTGCGGATGATATTCAGCCGGTTAAAAAGAAGCCGCTCTACAAGCGTCCGGCGTTTCTTATCGGCGCTCTCGTGGTGCTCGTCCTCGGCACGATTTTCGGCGTGCGTTACTGGAATTATTCCCGCTTGCACGCATCCACCGACGACGCATTTATCGACGGGCATATTATTCAAGTCAGCCCGAAGGTTTCCGGCACTGTCGTGAAGGTGTATGTCGCGGACAATCAGCCTGTGAAGGCCGGTGATCTTCTCGCCGAACTCGACACGCGTGATTTGGAAGCGCGTCTCGCGCAGTCGCAAGCGTCGCTCAAGGCGGGTCAGGCGCAAGAGCGTCAGGCGCAAACGGGCGTCACGCTCACGCGCGCCAATACGCAGGCCAGCACGCAGCAAGCGTCCGCCGTCGTGCAGCAAGCGCGTTCGGGAGTCGAGACTGCCAGAGCAGCCGCCGCCGCCGAGCGCAGCCGCATCAGCCAAGCCGGTTCAGCCATTTCCACTGCGCAGGCGAATGTCGCGCAGGCACGCGCGCAAGTCGTCGCCGCGCAAGCCGAAGCCGCGCGAGCCAATTCGGATGTCGGGCGTTATCAGGAACTCTTTAACAAGGATGAAGTTTCGCGCCAGCGCCTCGATCAGGCAGTCGCCGCCGCGCAAACCTCCACGGCGCAACTCGAAGCCACGCGGCAGAGAGTCGCCGCCGCTGAAGCGCAGGTCAACGAAGCGCGCGCGGCGCAAACTGCGGCGGCAGAAAACGCGCGCCGCGTGCAAACGCAGATCGGCGGCGCGCAGGCGCAAGTCAATCAAGCGCTCGGCGGCTTGTCGCAAGCGAACACAGCGCCGCAGCAGCTTGCAGTCAGTCAGGCGCAAGCGGCGACGGCGGGCGCGAACATAGAACAACTGCGCACCGCCGTCGCGCAGGCAGAGCTTGAATTATCCTACACGAAGATTTATGCGCCGGAATCGGGGCGCGTCACGCGCAAGGCAATCGAAGCAAGCGCGGTCGTGCAAGCAGGCCAATTATTGATGGCAATCGTGCCGGGCGAAGTGTGGGTGACAGCCAACTTTAAGGAGAGTCAATTAGGAGAACTGCGCCCGGGTCAACACGTCGAAATCAAAGTTGACGCTTATCCAAAGAACGCTTTCAAAGGCCATATAGACAGCGTGCAGGCTGGCACGGGAGCGCGCTTCAGTTTGCTTCCGGCGGAAAACGCGACGGGCAATTACGTCAAGGTCGTGCAGCGTGTTCCCGTCAAAATAGTTTTCGATGAACAGCCGGATCAAACGCATTTGCTCGCGCCGGGCATGTCCGTCGTGCCGGAGGTGCAACTGCGATGAGCACCGCCGCAGTAACGGCAGAGGGTGGAAAAACAGCAGCGCAACTACCGAATGCGTCGGCAAACGCTCCCGCTCAACCGATCTGGAAACCGAGTTTTAATCCGTGGCTGATTGCGGCCTCCGTGATGCTGGCGACATTCATGGAAGTCTTGGATACTTCGGTTGCCAACGTCGCGCTGCCGCATATCGGCGGCAATCTTTCCGCAAGCCCTGAAGAATCCACATGGGTGCTGACGAGCTATCTCGTCTCGAACGCGATTATTCTTCCGGCGACCAACTGGCTCGGCAGATATTTCGGGCGCAAGCGTTTTCTCGTTCTCTGTATCGGTATCTTTACTCTTTCTTCGGCGCTCTGCGGCGCGGCGGCGAGTTTGGGAATGCTCGTCGTCGCGCGCATTTTGCAGGGCGCGGGCGGCGGCGCGCTGCAGCCGATTGCGCAATCCGTGTTGCTCGAAAGTTTTCCGCCGGAAAAGCGCGGCTCGGCGATGGCTGTATATGGTCTAGGCATCGTCGTCGCGCCGATCATCGGCCCCACGCTCGGCGGCTGGATCACGGACAATTATTCTTGGCGCTGGATTTTTTATATCAACGTGCCAATCGGCATTCTCGCCGCGCTGATGGCGAACTCGTTTGTCGAAGACCCGCCGTACATTAAAAATCAGAAGCCCGGACAGATCGACTACATCGGCTTCAGTTTAATGGCAATCGGTCTCGCGGGGCTTCAGCTTGTCTTGGATAAAGGACAGCAGGAAGATTGGTTCGATTCCTCATGGATCGTGAGCATCACCGTCATGGCTGTCGCGGCGCTCATCTCATTCGTCGTCTGGGAATTGAGATCGAAGGAGCCGATTGTCAATCTGCGTATTCTGCTTAACCGCAACTTCGCCGTCGGCACGGCTTTAATGACGGTGATGGGCGTCGTGCTCTACGGCACGATTGCGCTGCTGCCGCTCTTTCTACAAACGCTGCTCGGCTATTCGGCTGTCCAGAGCGGCTTGGCGGTCAGCCCGCGCGGTTTCGGCTCAGTCGTCTCGATGCTTATCATCGGGCGGCTCATCGGCAAAATAGACAGCCGTTATCTCATCATGTTCGGCTTTTCCGTGCTGGCTTTCTCGACGTTTATGTTCGCGGACATCAATCTCGACATCGCGCAAACGAACATTATCTGGCCGAGCATTATCAGCGGGCTGGCAATGGGTTTTGTTTTTGTGCCGCTCACGACCACCGCGATGGGGACACTTAGCAACGATCAGATCGGCAATGCTTCCGGCGTCTTTAACTTGATGCGCAATACGGGCGGCAGCATCGGCATCGCCGCTGTCACAACGCTTCTCGCGCGCGGCGGGCAAGTGCATCAAGCGGCAATAGTACCGCATTTGACGCCTTACGATCCGGTTTTTCAACAGCGTATGCATCAAGCGCAAACCGCGCTTGCGACGCACACTAATTCGGTGACGGCGACGCAGCAAGCCTACGGCTCCGTTTACGGCACGCTCGTCAAACAATCTATGCTTTTGTCATACATCGACGATTTCCGACTGCTCGGCTTCTTGTGCTTGATTTGCGTTCCGGCGGCGTTGCTCTTCAAGAAGGTTAGAGCAAGCAAGGGGCCTGTGGCGGTTCACTGAAGGTTACGATTTGTAAAAATCTTCCGGCTATCGGACGAACTACACGAAACACTCTATAAATATTGATTGTCTATTTTCGTGTAATTCGTGGATAGCTTTCTCCGTCCTTCTATTTAACCCAAGTTGCTAGTTATCAATTGCCACTAGCTGAAGCTAGTGGATCACAGTTAGCTAGTGAATTGGCTTTAGCCGAACTCTTTCGGCTAAAGCCGACAAATTAAGAACACGCACCACTAGCTAAAGCTAGTGGCAACTCAAAGAAATCAATATTTAGATAACCCGGAACTTGGGTTATTTGTAAGACTGCTCCCAGCGTCAGCGGTTGACGGCAGCCATTCCCGCTTCCGGGTAACGCGTGCCTGCCGCGACGTTTTTCGGCGCGATCTCGTCGATGCGGCGCAAATCTTCCGGCGTTAATTTCACGTCGAGCGCGGCGACGTTTTCTTCTAGGTACTTGCGTCGTTTCGTTCCCGGAATCGGGACGAGGTCTTCGCCCTGCGCGAGCACCCACGCGAGCGCGAGCTGCGATGACGTGCAGCCTTTTTCCGAAGCCAGTCTCTCGATGTGCTTGACCAGCTCCAGATTCTTATCGAAGTTCTCGCCTTGGAAGCGCGGGCTGTTGCGGCGGTAATCGTCGGGCGCTAAAGCGTCGAAGCTTTTGATCTGGCCTGCGAGAAAGCCGCGCCCGAGCGGACTGTACGGCACAAAGCCGATTCCTAGTTCACGACAGACATCGAGAATTCCGTCTTCCGGGTCGCGCGTCCACAGTGAATACTCGCTCTGTAGCGCCGCAATCGGATGCACCTTGTAGGCGCGACGGATAGTCTCTATGCCCGCTTCGGACAAACCGAGAAAGCGCACCTTGCCTTCTTCGACGAGCCGCTTCATCTCGCCCACCGTATCCTCAATCGGCGTCTTCGGGTCAACGCGATGCTGGTAGTAAAGATCAATCGTATCTACATCGAGCCGCCGCAAGCTCGCTTCGCAAGCCGAGCGCACATATTCGGGCGTGCCGTTGACGCCCAAGAAACTTTTGTCTTCGCCGCGCATGTTGCCGAACTTCGTTGCGAGCACGACTTCATCGCGGCGGCCTTTAATGGCGCGCCCGACGAGTTCTTCGTTCGTAAACGGGCCGTACATGTCAGCCGTATCGAGAAAGCTGACGCCCAAATCCAGCGCGCGATGAATCGTGGCGATGGATTCCTGCTCGTCGCGTCCGGCGTAAAACTCCGACATACCCATGCAGCCCAAGCCTAGGGCGGACACCGTCAATTCGCTTTTACCTAATCTTCTCTGTTCCATTTTTACCTCTTCCTTGTTTCATGCGGGCGTCTCGATTCATAAGCGCCCTATGCCTGTTCAAATTCACCCTTCAGTCGTTATTTCTTTACGCGCTGTTCGCGTTTTCGCTTGAAACTCTCAGCACGACTTTGCCAGTCGTTTTTCTGCCCTCGAGCGCCGCGTGCGCCTGCGACGTTTCCGCGAGAGGAAACTCCTGCACCATCACGCGCAGTTTGTCCGCCTCGATCTGCGACATCAATTCCCCTGTGAAGTCGGCGAGCGTGTCCGGCTTTTCGCTGTAGAGCGTGTAGCCTCTCACGGTCAGATTCTTACCCAGCAAACCGAGCGCCGAAATTTGAAAATCCTTTCCGCTCGCCGCGCCGAAGACGATCATCGTCCCCTCCTCTGCGAGCAGCTCGACATTGCGGCTGCCGATTTCACCGCCGACCATCTCGATCAATAAATCGACGCCTTTGCCGCTTGTCGCTTCGAGAACACGGTTTGTCCAATCCGGCTCCGTGTAGTTGATGCCAACGTCTGCGCCCAAGTCCTTAACGATGTCCAGCTTCTGCGCGGTGCTCGCCGTGCCGATCACGCGCGCGCCCTTGTGCTTGGCGAGTTGCAAGAGAAGCGAGCCGACGCCGCCCGCCGCCGCGTGAATCAAAACAGTTTGCCCGGCCTGCAAATTTTTCAGCAAACCGAGCGCCGTCAAGCCTTGCACAAGCAGCGCCGTCGCCTTTCCGTATTCCAAGTTATCCGGGATAGGCACGACGCGAGCCGCATCCGCCAACGCGTATTCGGCGTAGCCTCCGCCCTGCATACTCGCAATCACGCGCTGCCCCGTCTGAAAGCCCTCGACTCCCGCGCCGAGTGCCTCAATCGTTCCGGCAACCTCGAAGCCGAGGGTGAACGGCAGCGGCGGAGTAAACAAATAATTACCCGTGCGCAGCATGATGTCTGCGTAGTTGATGCCCGCGACTGCCGTCTTAATCAGCACCTCGTCCTGCTTCGGCTGCGGCGGTTCTACTTCGTCCACGCGCAACTTGTCTGCGCCGCCGAACTCATGAATTCTCACTGCCTTCATTTTTTCTCTTTCCCTTTTCTCATCTGAGAAATTGCCCGCTGAAGTTGTCTACGCTTCTCATTCCATCGCGCTTCGCAAGGCACGGCGCACGACATCCGTCGTCAAGCCGTAAACCAAGTGCGAGGCGAGCGCGTAGGCGTGCGTCGAGAGCGGATATTCGGTTGGTGATTTGGACAATCCGAGCGCGGGCAGGGCGGCGTCATCCGCGATTAACCAGACGGCTGCGCCGAAAGGAAGCCCCGCGCCGACGCCGACAAACGGCATAAACTCCGCCGCCACACCATAAATCGCGCCCGACGTTGCGCCCGTCGCGTAATGCATGGCGGGGCCAGCGATCTTCTTTTCACTTTTCGTCAATCTGTGGTCGAAAATATTTTCCGAAACAGCTTCGGCGGCCTTAACCGTCGCGGGTTCCTGTTCTTCACCGCTGTCTCCAGATTTTTGTTTCTTCTTTGAAGACTTTTGGGAAGCTTCCAAACCTTCAGAGACTTTGCTCCAACCGGCTTGAAACTCTTCCATTACCCAAGAGGCCACCAAGCCTCCGACGACGCCCGCCGCCAAGCCCTTCAAGACATCGCCGCCGTCACGTTTTCTTGCCCGGCCTCTTTTTCTCATGACTTGTACCTTCCCTTCTTATCGAATAATTATTGTCGGGCGCAGTCCGCCGACGTACTACTTCACGGCGGCGGCGCTTCGCTCTAAAGCCGTGCGATCCCATTTCGCAAGCTCTGCTCCCGCATCATACGTGCTTTGTAGAAATTCCATCAACGCGCCTGCGGGCGAACCGGCTTGCCGCATATCTTCATAGAGCAAAACGAACTCCTTCATGCTCTTGCTGTAAAACGCCTTGCCCGGACGAACCGGCGCGTCACTTAAACCCATAGGCTCCGGTGCGGTATAGGAATAAAATGCAGGCGCGTTAATCGTGCCGTCCGCTGCTGCGCGATCTACCGCGCCGGAAGCACGCTGTCCCGGCCAGAAGCCGTGACTGATCGCTTCGTGCGAGTAGGCTTCGCGCGTCACCGCATCCGCTCCTTCCCGCTCCGGCGCAGGCCTGCCGGAAAAGCGCGTCACAGCCAAATCAAAACTTCCCCAGAAGAAATGCACGGGGCTGCACTTGCCGACAAAGTCTGACCGAAACTCCGTGAACACTTTGTCGGTCTGCACCAGAATGCGCCAGAAGCGATTCGCGTATTCGGCATCGTAGGACGCGTTTTTATGATCCTGCATGAACGGCACAGGGTCTTGCACTTCGACAGGCACAGGCCATATTTTTACTTCGATGCCGAGGCCGCCGAGCGTCTTCATCACCTCTTGGTAAAAGGCCGCCACAGAACGCGGAACGAGGGCAATGGACTCCGTTTTTCCGTCATCGCACTTGACGAGAAGCCTGTGGCTGATGAAGTCGAACTCGATCTCGAAGGTGCGGTTTTTATAAGGCATCATCGAAGTGGTCAGCCCGCTCGAAGTCACATACAAAGGCACGTTCCACCAATGATTGACGAGCGGCGTTTGCGCAAGCCGGATTTTGCCCACGATCTGCGTCCACATATGCAGCGTCGCATAGGTATCCTGCCATTCTTCCAAAGGTAATGACGGCCACAAATTACTGCTCATAACTGTTATCCTCCCGCAAACTGCGTCCGGCGCGAACGCCTCGATTTGAGCGAGCCGTGAACACTATCGAATAATTATTTCGTCCTGTTGCCTTCCCTGATATGAACAAATGGAAGCGGCATACTTCCATAACGTATTACGGATGCGAAGCCATCACACCGGGCGCAATCATTATTCTCTACACAAGAAGTTCGGTAATTTTCATTGTAACATTTATGCCTAATGAAAAAGTGCCGCGAGGTTGAAGTCTCGCGGCACTTTCTTTATATGGTTCGCTCCGAGCCATCATAGCCCGACGCTGTCACAAACGAAGTTGCTTATTATCTGCGCCGATTCCATCCGTGCTACGGAACGAGCCGCGCGTGTTTTGAATCAAGGTTTTATTCCCATGAGCGCGCTGTTGCTTTTCGTGCCGTGAGAAGCGATGGTGATTGACACGTACGTCTTCGCTGCGCCCGGTCAAAGAGTCCGGTAGCTTGACGATGACAAACGACAACTAATCAAAGCCTTCGACTTGTCCGATTTGTTCGACTACGAGCGTGTGCGTTCGGTTCTGTGAGTCCACAGCCTGCGCCATGACGACGGAAGAAGTCTCGCCCGGCAAAACGTTCAAGTTAATCGCAAATAGCATCCCGCGCGTGCGCTGGTCGGCAGCGAAATTGAACGCCGAAGAAGTTGAAAACGGCGCTCGCACAAATGTCACCGAATCGAGCGCTACCGCACGCGAAGAATTTTCTTCCAAAAGCAACATAGGCGCGGAAGACGGCGTGCCGGTCGAAGGAAAATCATCATCGCCCGCGAGCGGCGCGTTAGTTTACTGACCCAAGAACGCGAGCAAATCTTTCGTCAAGCGCGCCTTGTGCGTGGCGAACAAACCGTGCGGTGCGCCGTCATACTCGATCAGCTCGGCATTAGAAATACCACGCGCCGCCGCGCGCCCGCTCGCATCAATCGGCACGGTTTTATCGCCGGTTCCGTGAATAATCAGCGTCGGAACTTTGAAGCTCGCAAGGTCAGGCCGGAAGTCCGTCGTCGCAAACGCTTTGGCGCAATCGAGCGTCGCTTTCAGGCTCGCCTGCATCGCCACGTTCCGCGAAGATTCGAGCAACTCATCGCTCACAGGATGTGACACCAAACCGACGCCGTAGAAATCCTTGAAGAAGCCCGCGAAGAAATGCGCGCGGTCTTGCTTCATGCCTTCAGCCATCTGGTCGAATGTCGCCTGATCCGTGCCGTCCGGATTGTCAGCGGTCTTGAGCATGTACGGCACAACCGATGAAACGAGCACGGCTTGAGAAATCTTCTTGCCGCCGTGCCGCGACATATAGCGCGCCACTTCGCCGCCGCCCATCGAAAAGCCGACGAGCGCCGCATCAGTCGCGCCTGTTTCCTCTATAACGGCGGCGAGATCATCAGCCAGCGTATCGTAGTCGTAACCGTTCCAAGGCTGTTCGGAGCGCCCGAAGCCGCGTCTGTCATAGGCAATCGCGCGCAAGCCTGCGTCAGCAATCGCCATCGCTTGATCGTCCCAGCTATCGGCTGAAAGCGGCCAGCCGTGCATGAGTATTACGGGACGACCCTTTCCCCAATCTTTTACATAAAGCTTCGTGTTGTCGCGTGTCGTAATGTATGCCATTTCTTCTCCCATTCGGAGCTATGATTGCTCCTCGTTCATAAGTATTAGATAACTACCGACGAATTATTATTAAACTTATTATCGAGCGCATTTCTATGCTCAAGTTATGCTTAATTTGTGCGCTTCACGGAGTGTCTGAT
>JAABUK010001457.1_pt1 | contig 45056 bp, 56 predicted proteins | sample 5559141 | NCBI WGS metagenome assembly JAABUK01 (sample SAMN10711869, study PRJNA513367) | rock metagenome | isolation source: Antarctica rocks | place: Antarctica: Victoria Land, Pudding Butte nord | collected 2016-01-03 | reverse complement strand
GACGAAAGCGGCCTACGAGACGACACCATCCCGGGCGGTTTGAGATTGGAATGGTGGGCGCTTTGAGATTGGAACACCGGGCGGTTTGAGATCGGTATACCCGGGCGGTTTCATCGGAATACGCACAAGCGCGGCTTCTCGCGTCCGGAAACCGAGAAAATCATCGCCAAGGTGCTGGTGGAGGAAGGCCGGCCGCCGGAGTCGATCTTCGACTTCGTGCAGGGGATCACGGCGCTCGCCCGCGACAAGCCGCACCAGGATGCGCGGCTCGATCTCGAAGCCAAGGCCGCGAAGCTGCTGGTCGCCGCGCGGTAGCACGGCGGCTTCCCTCTCGGCGGCGGAGCCGCATCTCCGCCGCCGAGCTCCAAAATCCAAGTCAAAAGGAGGTCATCATGGCCGACCGCGTTTCCGCATCGATCGTGCTGGGCGGCACGATCGTCGCAGCCGACTTCGCTCAGCTCGCCGCGCTGATCGAACAGGAAGGTCTTTCGACCGAATGGGATGGCGAGCCGTTCCAGCCCGGCGATCATCGTCCCGGCGAACCGCTCAGCCTCTACGCCCACGAAGTTGCCTGGGGCCGGTTCGAGGGGCTGGAGGAATGGTGCACAGCCAATGGCGTACCGTTCGCCCGTTGGTCCGGCGCGTATGGAGGTGAGTGGGGTGCCGAGCGCGTCGTCTTCACCGGTTCCGGCGCGCCGACATCCTTTGCCGCCGACGAAGACGATCACGTCATGATCGGGCGCGAGACCGCCGAGCAGCTGGGCTCGATCGCAGCGATCCGCGCCCACTTCGACGCCGCCGACTTCGCGGTGCCGCCCCTCATCATCGGCGGTAGCCCCTCCTGACCGCCGGGAAGCCAAGCGGCTTCAAACTCTCCGGGCGCAGCGCTCTCCCCATTAGAGGGAGAGGGCTGCGCCTTGCTTCGTGACGGGTTGAGGGTCGAGAGAGAGGCTCCCGGCCAGCCCGTCACGGAGAACTACCGTGGCCAAGTCAGTCCAGAAGATCACTCTGTCGTCCTCGCGCGACATCCCGTTCGACAAGCTCCTGCTCAGCCAGTCCAACGTCCGCCACGTCAAGTCGGGCGTCTCGCTCGAAGAACTCGCCGAGGACATCGCCCGACGCGGCCTGTTGCAGGGCTTGAGCGTGCGGGCCGTCGCCGACGAAGCCGGCGTCGAGACCGGCATGTTCGAGATACCGGCCGGGGGTCGCCGCTACCGGGCGCTCGCGCTGCTGGTCAAGCAGCGGCGCCTGTCGAAGATCGCGCCCGTGCCCTGCATCGTGCGGGAAAGCGGCCTTGCCGAGGAGGACAGCCTCGCCGAGAACATCCAGCGCGCGCCGCTGCACCCGCTCGACCAGTTCCGGGCCTTCCTCGCGCTGCGCGCGAAGGGCCAGTCCGAGGAGGAGATCGCGGCCAACCAGTTCGTCTCGGTCGCGGTCGTGAAGCAGCGGCTTCGGCTGGCGTCGGTCAGCCCCAAGCTGCTCGACGTCTACGGCGAGGACGGCATGACGCTGGACCAGCTGATGGCCTTCACCGTCAACGGCGACCATGAGCGGCAGGAGCAGGTGTTCGAGCGGCTGTGCCAGTCCTACGACAAGCAGCCCTACGTTATCCGGCGGATGCTGACCGAGGGTGCGGTGCGGGCGTCGGACAAGCGGGCTCAGTTCGTCGGCCTCGCCGCCTACGAGGAGGCGGGTGGCACGATCCTCAACGACCTGTTCCAGGGTGACGACGGCGGTTGGCTGCAGGACGTGAGCCTGGTCGACATGATGACGGCCGAGAAGCTCAACGAAGCGGCGGTCACCCTCGGTGCCGAAGGCTGGCGCTGGGTCGAGGTCGCGCCCGACTTCGCCTACGGTCACACCTACGGCCTGCGCCAGCTTCGTGGCGAGACCGTGCCGTTGACGCCCGAGGAGGAGGCGACGTGCGCCGCACTCCAACAGGAGGTCGACGACATCGAGACGGCGTCGGCCGAAGCCGAGGAGCTTACCGAGGAGCAGGACGAGCGCATGGGCGAGCTCGAGACCGCGATCGCGGCGCTGAACGCCCGGCCGGTCGTGTTCGACGCCGATGAGATCGCGCGGGCGGGCACCTTCGTCAGCATTGCCGCCGACGGGTCGCTGCGCGTCGATCGCGGCTATGTCCGGCCCGAGGACGAACTGCCCGTCGAGCCGGAGGCGGAGGTCGGGACCGACGAGGACCCGGCCCACGCGGCGGCGAAGGTCGAGGGCGATGAGGCGGCGATCTTCGCCGGGTCCGCGCCGGTGGTCGAGCCGGAGGAGGACGAAGGGCTGCGGCCGATTCCCGATCGGCTGCTGACCGAGCTGACCGCCCACCGTACGCTGGCGCTTCGCCACGCGCTCGGCGAGCGGCCCGACATCGCCTTCCTCGCCGCCCTGCACGCGCTCGCGCTGGGGGTGTTCTACACCTACCGCTCGGACACCTGCCTGGAGCTCGATCTGAAGAGCGTCCAGTTCGGGAGCCAGGCGCCCGGGCTGAACGACACCGCGCTGGCCCGCTCTCTCGACGAGCGGCAGCAGTCGTGGCGGTCGTCGCTGCCCAAGGAGTCGGGTGATCTCTGGGGCGTGCTGGAGACGTTCGACGCCGACAGCCGCGACGCGCTGTTCGCTCACTGCGTGTCGCTGAGCGTCAACGCGGTGCACGAAGCCTGGAACCGCCGGCCTCGCGCGTTCGCGCACGCCGACCGGCTCGCCCAGGCAGTCGATCTCGACATAGCGGCGAGCTGGACGCCGACCGCGGCCAACTTCCTCGGCCGGGTCACCAAGGCGCGCATCCAACAGGCCGTGGCGGAAGCGCGGGGCCAACGGGCGGCGGACCGCATCGAGCCTCTGAAGAAGGTCGAGATGGCGACCGAGGCCGAAACGCTGCTCGCCGATTCCGGATGGTTGCCCGAGCCGCTGCGCACGCCAGATCGGGCGATGGCCACCACGGTCGAGATCGTCGATGCCGAGCCGGTAATCGCGGCCGAACCCGTCGTTAACGAACCCGCAGCGGAGGGGGGCAATCCGACGGCGGACGACGACGATGTGGTCGAAGATGAAGAGGTCGCCAAGCCGACGGACGGAGAGGAGGTCGCAGACATCGAAGAAAGCTCCCTCGCCGATGAGGAGGTGATCCACGATCAGGAGGTCGCGTTCGAGCCCCACGCGATCGCCGCCGAGTAACTTCGCATCCGTCACCACCCTGGGCTCGCCGGCGACGGCGGCCCCTTTTCTCTTTCGGGAGGCCGCGATGCCTGACACCGCATCAGACCTGGCTGACCGCCTCGCCGACAACGCCGAGGCGGTTTGCCGCCACTACCTCTCCAACGGTCGCCGCCAGGGTCGCTGGTGGACCGTGGGAGATGTCTACAACACGCCCGGCCGCTCGATGATGGTCCGACTGAAACGCACCGACCGGGGGCGGGCAGGAAAATGGACCGACGCCGCCACGGGTGAGCATGGCGACCTGCTCGATCTTATCGCGCGAGCGCAGGGATGCACGACGCTCGCCGACACGCTCGAAGAGGCGCGCCGATTCCTGAGCCTCCCTCAGCCTGAGCCGTATGAGCCGATCGCGCCCGCGGCGCAGGGATCGCCCGAAGCCGCACGCCGACTGTTCGCCATGTCCGAGCCTATCCGGAGCACAGTCGCAGAAGCGTATCTGCGCACTCGCGGCATTGCGGATTTGCGGGACTGCACGTTCCTGCGGTTCCATCCACGCTGCTACTATCGGGGTGACGATGCTGACCCGGTCGACGCCGCCCGTGATGCCTGGCCGGCATTGATCGCTGCCGCCACCGACGCGACTGACGCCATCACCGGAGTCCACCGTACCTGGCTCGACTCTTCCGGGGAGACGAAGGCGCCCGTGTCGACGCCGCGACGCTCGATGGGGCTGATCAACGGTCAGGGCGTCCGCATCGGCAAGGCGAGTAGCATCGTCGCCGTCGGCGAAGGCTTGGAGACCATGCTGTCGCTGCGTGTCGTGCTGCCCAGTCTGCCGATCGTCGCCGCGGGCTCGGCCAATCACCTCGACGCCCTGCTCCTGACCGAAGGATTGCACCGCCTCTACGTCGCCGAAGACGACGATCCCGCCGGAAGGCGCGCGACGGCGTCGGTGATGACCAGAGCAGAGGCAGTCGGCATCGAAGTGATGCGGCTGACCCCGGCGCTGGGCGACTTCAACGACGATCTCGTACAGCTCGGACGAGAGGCGCTCCACGCGGCTTTGCGGGTGCAACTAGCCCCCGAGGACGTCGAGCGGTTCTGGATGCCGGGACGGGAGAGCGTTCGCGCAGCCTGACACGAGTGTGATCGCCGGTCTGCAAGGTGGCCGTGGGCTGTTCTCACCAGCAGGAGAGCCGCGCCCCTGGCCTCTGAGAGGGGCGATCGGACCGGAGCCGGACCGGGCCGGCAACGGCTGCGCGCGACTTTCTTCCCCTGCCGCCTGCGGCGTCATTCCTCGCGAGACAAGAAAGCCGTGCTCGCCGTCCTCCGCTGCTCTTCGGCCGCGGGCGAGAGCCCCGCGGTGCAGGCCCGGTCCGTCCCCGCTCTTCGTCACCCACGAGGCCGCGAAGGGCGCGGTCAACCTACCGGAGGCGAACACCATGACCACGAGCCGCACCCCGACGACCACGAACCCGACCACGCCGAGAGCCCGACCGCCCACCTCCTTGCCGAACTCCAGCTCTTCGGCCACCGCCCGTTTGAGGGCGAGCCCGACCCGAGACCGCTTCCCGAGGACCATCTCGTCCGCGCCGCCGTAGCCGACACCTTCGACGCTTTCACCACCGCCTTGCAGGACACCCGCCTCGAGCCCGACCTCGAAGACCTGCTCTGGGGCATCGTCAACGTCCACCGCGCCACCGGCCGCATTGAGCGCGAGCTCGACGACAACGAACAGGCGCAGCAGCGCAGTCAACGCGAGCAGGACGGGTCCGAGGTCCGCTCGGTCGAGCTGGAACGGCTCCTGGCCGAGGGGCTGACGCTTATCGAACGCCGCAACGCGCACGAGGTCCTGCGCGATCTCTCCGCCGACGCCTTCGAAGTCCACCTCCGAAAGGCATGGCGGCCGCACTCCGGTTCGATGGTCAGCCGCAGAACCCTCACGGCGACACTGATCGACAGCCGCGACTTCATCGCCGCCCGCAAACGTGCGGAGACCGAGGTGATGCTGCCCGCAGGGCCGAAGGTCGCGTTCACGGGCGGAGCTGACGTCAACGATCACAAGGCGATCTGGGCGGCGCTCGACCGGGTCCACACCAAGCACCCCGGCATGGTGTTGCTGCACGGCGGGAGCCCGAAGGGCGCCGAACTGATCGCCAGCAAATGGGCCGACGCCCGCAAGGTCGCTCAGGTAGCATTCAAGCCCGACTGGACCCGCCACGCGAAGGCCGCACCGTTCAAGCGCAACGATCAGATGCTCGACATCCTGCCGATCGGCGTCGTGGTGTTCCCCGGCACCGGCATCCAGGACAACCTAGCCGACAAGGCGAAGAAGATGGGGATCCCGCTGTTCGACTTTCGCAAGGGAGGTGGCGCGTGAGCGCCATTTCCACTTTCGACCCAAAATCAGTCGTGGGTTCGCATCTCAACGGCGGCTGTAAGCGGTCGTTCGCTCCGCTGTGGTGATCTGGCGAGATTGAACGTCGCTGTCTGGCAGGTTTCGAGGTTGAAGAGCAAAACAGCTGCCGTTCGCTTAACGTCGGGTCAGGACCCGCTACGAAGCTGCCTGCCGCGCTGCTAGCTAGAGCGACGCAGCGTCAGAATTCATATCAGGTGATCAAGCTGGGACCCACAGCACGATAACGAAGGCCATCGATCAGCAGCGCCACCAGACGTCGGGCATGCGCGGGATCGCCGTCACTCGATGGCATGCACAGACTGGCGACGGCGCGGAGCAGATCGCGGGGCACAGCATCGGCCGGCAACTCGCCGGCCGAAACCGCACCGTCGAGTAGCGTTTGCAGCGCAGGCTCAAGGCGCTTGTCGAAATAGGCTGGCAACGTCTCGAAGGCGGGGGCGCCGGAGTGAAGCGCGGCGGCAAGCCCGCGTTTCGTCACGATGAAATCGACATAGCGCTGCATCCAGCGGTCCAGCGCGTCGCCCGGCGCGTATTCTGCTGCGAGGAGGGCGGCGGCGTCGGCGCACGCGTCGACCTCATGGCGGAACACCGCCGCGACGAGATCGGCGCGATGCGGAAAATGACGGTAGATCGTACCGACCCCGACCCCAGCCTGCTCGGCGATCTCCCGCATCGGCGCATCAACGCCCGAGGTCGCAAACACCGCCTTCGCCGTTTGCAGCAGCATGTCGACATTACGGCGGGCGTCCGCGCGCAGGCGCCGATCGCCCGGCCGATGGGGCTTCGAAACTTCTCTTTCCATGTCAGTTTCGGCGCGCACATTATCTTCCTTGAAAGACGGAACGTCCTTCCGTATATAGACGGAGGAGCATTCCACTTCATTATTTAGTGCGTTTCGGCGGCATTGGCCACACCTCGCGAACAAGGAAGACAATAATGGCTAACAGAAAGGTCGCGCTCGTCACCGGTGCCAACCAGGGGATCGGCTCCAGATCGCCAAGGATCTCGTCGCGCACGGCCTGACGGTGCTGGTCGGGTCGCGCGACCTGGCAAAGGGCGAGGCCGCTGCCCAGGATATCGGGGAGGGCGCGCACGCGATCCAGATCGACGTGACCGACCAGACGTCGATCGCGGTCGCGGCTGAGCGTATCCGCAGCGAGTTCGGCCGACTCGACGTGTTGATGAACAGTGCGGGCATCTCGCATGCCGGCAGACCGGGCAAGAGCTTCGAGAACCTCGGCGACGTCAATTCGCTGCTCACCGCGCCCCTTGAAGACGTGAGGGCGGTGTTCGAGACCAACGTATTCGGCGTCATAGCCGTTACGCAGGCGATGCTGCCGCTGTTGCGTGAAGCGCCTGCCGGGCGCATCGTCATCACTGCCAGTTCGGGCGGTTCGCTGACGTTGAACTCGGACCCCGCAAACCCGCACCGCACCATGTTCGGCAACTATTCCGTGTCGAAAGCGGCAGCACACGCGGTCATGCTTGCGTTCGCGATCCCCCTTGAGAACACAAATATCAAGGTCAATGCCGCCTGCCCCGGCTTCACCTCGACCGCGCTAAATAACTTTAGAGGTACGGGTAGCGTGGAGGAGGGCGCGCGCGAGCCGGTGAGGCTCGCCCTAATCGGCAACGATGGCCCGACCGGCACTTTCTCGGACTACAACGGCCCGGTTCCTTGGTGAACGCGCGCTCTGCTTCGTGAAACCTGCCAGCTCGAACGATCCGCGGCCGTTATCCGTACAATGAATGAGGTGATGTAATGCGCATTTTCCTTACGGGCGCGACCGGCTTCGTCGGCTCGGCAATCGTGCCGGATCTGCTCGCCGCAGGCTACGAGGTGGTCGGCCTTGCCCGCTCCGATGAAGCGGCCGGGGCATTGGCAGCCGCCGGCGCCGAGGCTCACCGTGGCGACCTAAAGGATCTGCGAAGCCTGGAAACTGGGGCCGAACGGGCGGACGCCGTCATTCACGCAGCGTTCGACCACGATTTCTCCCGGCTCGCGGAGAACTGCGAGATGGATCGCCAGGCCATCGAGGCGGTCGGCGCGGCGTTGGCAGGATCGGACAAGCCGCTGATCGTCACGTCAGGTCTCCCGCTGACACCCGGCCGCAGCGCAACCGAGGATGACGTGCCGCCCCCCGGGGAGCATGGCATTCCGAGAGCGTCCGAACAGACGGCGATGTCGCTGATCGGGCGCGGGGTCCGCCCGTTCGTCGTGCGGATGTCTCAGGTCCATGACCAAACCAAGCAGGGCTTCGGTAGCTACCTGCTCGCGCACGCCCGCGAGAAAAGGTATCTCCGCTTATGTCGGGGAGGGACTCAACCGCTGGCCGGCGGTCCACCGGCTCGATGCCGCGCGCCTTTATCGGCTCGTTCTCGAGAAGGGAACGGCGGGGAAGCATTACCATGCCGTCGCAGAGGAGGGTGTGCCCGTCCGTGCCATCGCCGAGGCGATCGGCCGTCACTTGAGGATTCCCGTGGTCGCCCTGTCGCCGGAGGACTCCGCGAGCCATTTCGGCTGGCTGGACCGCATCGCCCAAATGGATGTGCCGGCGTCGAGCTTCCTGACGCAGGAGCGGCTGGGATGGCAACCGACAGAGCCTTCCAACCTTATCGCTGACCTTGAGAAGCCAAACGCCGGTCGGGATTGAACGACCGGCAAACGACCAACTGCTGTGAAAGGATAGCCTCATGGCCGAACCGACCATCAAGCCCGACGTACTCCCGGTTCCCGCCTCGACTCCGATCGTCTCGTTCAGCCCGGTGATGTTCGACGTGCCAGGCCGCATCGCCACTCTGGAAATGCGCGTCGTCGCGCCAGCCAAGGGCGACAAACTCCCCGTGATCCTGTTCTCGCACGGTCACGGAGCCTCGAACTTCATCGCATCGATGCGTGGCTACGGTCCTCTGGTCGACTTTTATGCCGCGCATGGCTTCGTCGTGATTATTCCCACCCATCAGAGCTCGAAGACGCTAAGCCTCGACCCGAACGGGCCCGAGGGGGCGCTGTTCTGGCGCTCGCGTGCAACGGACATGCACTTCATCCTCGATCATCTCGACGAGATCGAGGCCGCCGTGCCGGGCCTGGCCGGGCGGATCGACAATAGCCGCATCGCGGCCGTGGGACATTCGCTGGGCGGCCATACCGTCGCCATGCTCGCCGGCATGCGCGTAAAGGACTCGAAGACAAGCGAAGACGTCGACCTCTCCGAACCGCGCATCACGTCCGCCATCATGTTTTCGCCGCCGGGCGATGGCGCGGATGCCGCGCCCGCGATCGCCGAGCGCTTTCCGGAGCTGGTGAGCAACGACTTCAGCCACATGACGATGCCCTCGCTGGTAATCACTGGCGACCAGGACATCAATCCTGACTTCTCCGAGCGCCCGGACTGGCGGGCCGACGCCTACCGGCTCAGTCCTGGTCCCAAGTCGCTCCTTTTCCTCTACGGTGCCGGACACATCTTCGGCGGCATTTCAGGCTATGATGCGAAGGAGACCACCGACGAAAGCCCCGAACGCGTGGCGGCCGTTCAACGCATCACATGGGCGTACCTGCGCGCGACTCTCTTTACCGGTGACGACGCCTGGAACATCATCGCGCGTGAGCTGGAGACCGTTGAGCATCCCGCGGGGCGACTCGAAAGCAAATAGCCAGCAGCCGTGACAAGCGCCCGAAGCAATCATTATGCTCCACCGCCGTCTAAAAATCTGGCGCGCTAACATCTCCGTTCTCAACGCGCCCCGGCCAACAGGCAGATTGCAGTGGTCCGCTCCGGCCTCGCAAGATTAGACTTTAGAAGATCATAGAGGGACCGGTTTGGGGATAAATTGTCTTAGCTCGCACACCTGAACGGACGGCAGCTTTCAGAAAACGTTCGATCGACATCGGTTGGACAGTTTTTGGCACATAGCTGAAGGCCGTGGCAATCGGCTATTTGTTCCGCTTCGCACGTTCGGCAGACCGAAAGCTGCCCGGGCGCTTTTCACCATTTCCAGGCATCAGTGCGCAAGCGACGTGCTGGGGGTGAGGCGAAGCGGATAGCTCCCGTCCGCAGCGACCGACCCGCTCACAGCCGCTGACCCTTGATCCGACTCAGGACCTTCTACGATCAACCCGCAAGGGGTTCGCTAAGCAGAGCTTGCGACCGCTGCGGCTTCGCCTCCGGGTGATCGCGGTCCCGAGCCGGACACTTCGGGCACCTGTCGAGCGGGGGCGGTCCCCGCTCCCGAACAGGAGCCGGTCCGATGTCGCTTTCCCTCGCACAACGCAACGCCTGGAGCCTCGCCAAGAGCCTGATGGTCTGCATCACTTTGTTCCGCGCCGGTCAGAGCTACGGCGTCATGCCCTCCGCAGAGTTCGACGGCGACCCCAGCCAGATCGTCCACGAGTACGACCCATGGGAGGCGTAAGACCCTCCGCTACCCGCACAAATGCGCAGGTCCGTTTCGGCGGACTTGCGTCTTTACGATTTCGTGCGGCCTTGCCCTGGGCTATACTGTCCAACGAGCGCCAAGGTGGCGGTGGCGGTGCTCTGGACCTTGCACGTCTAGGAGAACCGCCATGTTCCTTGCCATGATCCTCGGCGGCGGCGCATTCGCGCTGATCGCCTGGCTCGTCTTCAACTTCTCGGTTTACGCGCTGCCGTTCTTCGTCGGCATCACCGTAGCGAAACTCGCGCATGACAGCGGCGCAGGAATGATCGGCGCGGGCCTCATCGGCATCGTCGCGGGCGGTCTGAGTTTCGGCATCGGCCAGTTCGCTTTCGGCGCTGCGAAGTCTGTGACCGGACGCATCGCAGTCATCGCCGTGTTCGTCGCACCGGCCGCGGTCGCGGGCTACTTTTCGACGTACGGCATCGCGCAGCTCTGCACCCCCGCCGAAGGCTGGCGACAGGTCTTCTCGGTTATCGGCGGCGGCGTCATCGCAGCGGTTGCGTTCGGGCGTCTGACGGCGCTCGCCCCGATCCGGGATGAGACTGCGCGCACGGCCTGAATTCGGCGCATGTCCGGCGCGACCTGGGAAGCCGAGACAAGTCACCTCGATCGTAGGGCTGGCATTGGAAAACGGCGCAGCAGCGACGCGGCAATGGCCCAATCAGCCTCCCGCGTGAGCATCTGGATCGTGCGGAGACTCGGTCCCAGCCGAGAAGCGGCGACAGCGAGCGGAGCATAGTCGTGAGCGGACCTGTGGTCCCGGCCAGCCGTCGTCTACTCGGCCGAGGGGCGTGCCAACCCGTTTCGTCATCGCCGACCTTGAAGCCGCAGTTCGCGCGCTCGCGTGGTTCCCCAGGCTGTCACAGAGCACGCGCTCCACGTGCCTCTTGATGGCCTGATCTGGCCGAACGACGGCTGCGCCTCGATCTCCTTGCCGCAACGGCGGCCGGTCAACTTTCTTCCCCTGACGCAAGCGTCATTCCTCGCGAGACAAGAAAGCCGCCCGTCCGCCATCCTTCGCTGTGCTGCGGCTCGCAAGCGAGTGCGTCGTCGATCGCCTCCGGCCCTTTGATCGCCATCGAGGCCGCGATGGGCGCGGGCTCGAGAGACAGCAGGAGACACCACCATGGCGAACATCGGCAGCTTCAAGAAGACCGGCAACGACTACACCGGTTCCATCACCACCCTGAGCCTTCAGGCCAAGAACGTCCGCATCGTCCCCGAGGAGACCCGGTCCAACGACAACGCTCCCAGCCACCGCGTCTATGTCGGCAAGGCCGAGATCGGCGCCGCCTGGTCCAAGCGCTCCAACGAGGGCCGCGACTATCTGGGCCTCAAGCTCGACGATCCGAGCTTCACCGCCCCCATCTTCGCCAACCTCTTCGATGACGAAGCCGGCGACACCTTCAGCCTTATCTGGTCGCGCTCCAGCAAGCGCAACGGCGACTGAGTCCGTTGCCGAGCCCCGCTCCACCCGGAGCGGGGCGAAGGCGGGTTCGGCCAGCGAGGCTCAGTTGACCGGCACAATTCCGCACAGCACACCACCGGCGGAGCCATCGTCATTTGCCAGTGGCAGGTACACACGAGCGACACGGCGGCAGCTGTCGCCGAGCCGCAGTTCATCCTCGATTACGACGGGGCGCGCGGTCTCGATCGCCGAGAGCGCCTCCTGAGCCGCATCGTCCCGCCCTGGCGCGAGGCGCTGGACGGGAGCCCCCGCGAGCGACTCGCCATAGAGCGCGTCCACCTCGCTCCCGCTCGCGGTAATCGTCAGTTGGTCCGAGCCGTTTCCGGACCGCGTCACCAAGACCGTCACGGGGGCGAGATCGGCGAGCGCGGGCCCGACCACCGCACTCGCGGGCGGCAACGCGTCGCCTCGGTGCTGCGCCCGCCAGAGCTGAACCAAGCGTCCGAGCCGGGGGTGACGCTGTTCGATCAAGCTCATTCGCCGTCTCCCGTTCCAGCCGCGAGTGTAACCGGATTTTCCGATAACCTGAAAATACACCTACTCGGTCTGTCGGCCTCAACAAACCCGACACGGGCGAATGCCCAAGACCTTGCGCTCACCACGACACGTCCGCCTCATCGACTTGCTCGTCGAGCAGCGCAAACGTGCCGGCCTGAGCCAAGCCGACCTTGCCGAGAAACTCGAACGCTACCAGTCGGTCGTCTCCTCAATGGAAAGCGGCGGTCGGCGCGTCGACGTCGTCGAGCTGCTCGACATCGCGGAGGTGATCGGCCTAGACGTGCATGCACTCTTCGATGAGCTGCTGACTATACCGAAGAGCGGAAGCAAGGCTCCATAAAGTACAAAGCTATCGCCCTTCGGCCCAAAGCCTCCATTCGGACAGTGGGCCGAGTGAACCGCTTGTGCGTTGAGAATGGCAAGGCTCTCGCGGCCCGCTTCGGTGCAGGCGTGGCCTACCCACGTTAACCGGAGTGCGTGACATGCCAGCGTCAGTTTCAACCGCCGCCTATCTCTACATCCTCAGCCTCGATCCGCCCGGCCGGGCCTGGGAGTATCTGCGCCGCAACGCCGGTTACGGCGTCGACTGGCACCGCCAGGGGCCCGGCCAGGGCGACGTTGCAGCCGACCGCGTCCGCCTCCGGGCCGAGCCCTGGGGGTTGCGATTTCCTGGAGGACCCAGACCTCGACGCGCGCGCGGCTGAACCTCTCTGGCTGCCTGATCCGGAACCGCTCGTCGCTGTCGTGCCAGCGGACGTGGACGAGGCGGCGGCGTTCAGCCTCTGGTCGGTCCCGGGCCGCAAGAGCCTCGTCCATGACGGTCGCCGCCTGCTGCTTCGGACCATGCTCGGGCGGCGTGTCGTGCGCCTCGCGGTGTCTCTCTCGCTCGGCGACGGCATGCCGTTCGCCTACGCCGCGCCGGCCGGCGGCCGCGCGCGCAGGACCTTGGAGGCGGCCGCCGAACTCGATGCAGCGTTGGCCGGCGCACCGCTGAAGGCGCGCTCGCCGCCGATCACGCGCAGCGACCTCGTTCACATGCGCGCCCTACAGGCGCTCGATGCGGAGCGCGACGGCGCGTCCGAGCTCGCCATCGCAACCCTCGTGTTCGGCGCATTCGACGAGCCCGAGAGCTGGAACGACAGCGCCATCCGCGCCAACGTCCGCTACCTGCTAGGCCACGGGCGGCGGTTCCGCGACGGCGGCTACCGCGACCTACTCTACCCGAAGCCGCCAACCCGCAAAGCCGGATTGCCGTAAAAAGGAGGAAGCGGCTGCGCGCCGAACCTCCCTCATTTCCTCTCCCGGCCTCGTCCAGCTTGCCTCCACCGCGCGGCGACCCTGCCGCGCCCGACCCGGTCGGATGGAGGCGGACGCGATGACCCAGGCTGCGATCAGGCCAGACAGCGCCCGCGAGGCTGCGCCCCGCGCGGGCTCGCGCTACCTGTCCAACGACGAAGCCGCCGAGTTCCTGAAGCTCAGCCCCCGCACGCTCGAGAAGCAGCGCGTCGTGGGCGGCGGCCCCAAGTTCCGCAAGTTCGGCCGCCGCGTCGTCTACGCCATTGAAGATCTGGAGAGCTGGGCCAACGCCCGCTCCTGCGACACCACCTCGGACCCGGCCTACCGGGCCGCGACCCGCTGAGGCTGGCGCCTGGTGTCCTTAACCAGCCCGCGCCCCCGCCGCTCCGAGCGCGAGCAGCTCGATCTCTTCCGCGCGCTGCCGGGCGACCTCGCGGCCCGCGACCATCAGGACCTCATGGCCTACCCGTTTTTCAGCCTCGCCAAGTCGCCGCGCATCCGCCCGATCGACTTCCGCATGGGCAAGATCGCAATCCGGGTCGAGGCGGTGCCCGAGCACGGCATGGCGACCATCTGGGACGCCGACGTGCTGATCTGGGCGGCCTCCCAGATCGTCGAGGCGCGCGACCGCGGCGCCAAGCCGTCGCGCCTGATGGCGGCGACGCCTTACGAGATACTGACCTTCGTCGGCCGCGGCACCTCGGCGCGCGACTATGACCGGCTGAAGGCGGCGCTGGACCGGCTGCAATCGACCACGGTCGCGACCTCGATCCGCCAGCCCACCGAGCGGCGGATGCACCGCTTCTCCTGGATCAACGAGTGGAAGGAGCAGGCCGACGGGCATGGTCGGCCGGTCGGGCTCGAGCTGATCCTGCCGGACTGGTTTTTCGCCGGCGTGCTCGACGAGGCGCTGATCCTCACCATCGACGCTGCCTATTTCGATCTCACCGGCGGTCTCGAGCGCTGGCTCTACCGGCTCGTCCGCAAGCACGGCGGCCGGCAGGCGGGCGGCTGGAGCTTCGACCTCCAGCACCTCCACGCCAAGTCCGGCTCGCTCTCGCCGCTCAAGCACTTCGCCTTCGACCTGCGCGAGATCGTCCGCCGCCAGGCGCTGCCCGGCTACCGCCTCGCGCTTTCGGTGGAGCTCGGTCGTGAGCGGCTGAGCTTTGCACCGCTTGCCGTCGACCCATTCGAACGCGCGGCCCGCCGCGTCGGCCTCACCCTCCAGCCTGGGGATAGGCTGTGAATAGCCACGTGCTATCGGGGACCGGACCTATCGTGCTATCGGGGACCCGATCCTCGTGCTATCGGGGACCGAAACTGGACCTAAGTCGTTGTTTCGCAACGCTGATCCGGCCCTCTAACTTAGCTAACTTAGAATCCTTCGGATTCTTTCTAACTGTAGAGCACGCCGGAAAGCGAGCAGGCCGGCGCGTTCGCATCGTCGCGTCCTGGACCCTGCCGAGGGCGGCGCGATGATCGTCGCGCTCCTCAACCAGAAGGGCGGCGTCGGCAAGACGACGCTCTCTCTTCATCTCGCCGGCGAACTCGCCGCTCACGGCGCGCGCGTGATGCTGATCGACGCCGATCCGCAGGGCTCATCGCTAGACTGGTCCGAGCAGCGGGCGCGCTCAGGCCTTGAGCGCCGGTTCGGCGTCGTCGGGCTTGCTCGCGAGAGCCTGCATCGGGAAGCGCCGGCACTGGCTCGCGATGCCGATCACGTGGTCATTGACGGTCCCCCTCGCGTGACGGGCATAGCACGCTCAGCACTACTCGCCGCGGACCTCGTGCTGATTCCCGTTCAGCCGTCGCCGCTCGATGGCTGGCTTCGGCCGAGATGCTTTGCTTACTCGACGAGGCGCGGGTGTTCCGACCGGAACTGCTCGCCCGCTTCGTCCTCAATCGCTGCGCCGCCCGCACCGTGATCGCGCGCGACACCGCCGCAGCGCTCGCCGAGCAGCAGCCACCCATGCTTTCGTCGCGCATCGGTCAGCGTGTGGCGTTTGCGGAGGTCGCGAGCACCGGCCGCCTCGTCGATGAAGCGAATGGTGCGGAGGCCGCCGCGCGCGAGATCACCGCCTTCGGCGTCGCCGTGCAGGAGGTCGCATCGTGAGCGCTCCCGACCTTCGGCCGGCGCCGTTCGCTGCGCGTCCGCGCGATCCCGACACCTGGGTCAGTGCGCCCGAGAGGTCCGTGCCGCCCGGGTCGGGAAAGGCGGAGATCTATACGGCGCGCTTGACGGTCGACGTCACCTCGGCGCTGCGCGGCCGCATCAAGGTTGCGGCGTTCACGCGCGGCCTGACCGTTGCCGACATGCTCCGCGCGATGCTGGAGCAGGCGTTCCCCGACCAGGGCGGAGACGCCCGATGAGCCCGCGTCCGGCCCATGGTCTCACCCGAGTCACGGTCTTGTTCCTGCCCGAGCGGGTGAACGACCGCGTGCGCTTCGGCACCCCCATTGCCGAGCGCATCATCGACCGGCGCTGCCGCGTCGATCTGTTCGCGCCCGGCGCGGCGTTCAGCTACGTGCAGTGGCGCGCCGATCGCTATGGGACGCAGCTCTGGCGTCTCTGGGTGTTGCAAGCCGCCGCGCCGGGCAGCCGCGCCGAAACGGTGCCCGGCATCGCACCTGGTGCGCACATCTGGCTGAGCACCGGGGGCGCCGCCAAGGTGATGCGCGCCCTGGCGCTGATCGACGCGATCGAAGCGCAGGCGCTCGATCCGGCGTCGCTGCCCGAGAGCTATTGGCGCACCGCGCACAACCGGATCGCTGCCGGCTTGGAGCCCCGCGTCTATGCGCCGACCGAGCTGAGAGAGCGACGCAGGCACGGCGGGCTCTTGCCATGACCTTGCGTCTGTCCGGCGTCCGGATCGCCACCGTCCACGTCGCCGCGCTTGGTGCGCTGCTGGTGGTCGCCTCGACCGCGGACACGTGGCCGTTGCGCGTCGTTTACAACGCCAGCGCCAGCGTACCGCTCGGCTGGTATCGCGTCAGCGATTCCGACGAGCCGAAGGTCGGCGATGTGGTCGTCGCACGTCCGCCGCTGCGCGCCGAACGCCTGCTTGTCGAGCGCGGCTATATCGGCTCCGGCGTGCCGTTGCTGAAGGTCGTGATAGCACGCGAAGGTGCGCGGGTCTGCCGCGAGGGCGACGCGATCACGATCGACGCTGCGCTGGTCGGAACGGCGCGCGACCGAGACGGATTGAGCCGGCCGCTGCCGCGCTGGAGCGGCTGCCGCGTCCTCGGTGCGGGCGAGGTCTTCCTGTTCAACCGGGACGCGCCAGGCTCGTTCGACAGCCGCTACTTCGGCCCGGTCTCCGTCACCAGCATCATCGGGAAGGCGACGCCGCTATGGACGTGGTGAGGCTCTCCGGGGCCGGGGCAGTCGCCGCTTGCGCGATGCTCGCGCTGCTGGCTAGCACGCGCGCCGGGCGAGCCGAGCCGCCGGCTTTTGGCACGCAGAGCGAGACGTATGACGCAGATGTCCGCCCTGCGGAGCAGCGGCCTGCCTCCTCGCTTTCCGGCCCGGCTCTCGCAAAGCCGTCGACAGTGCCGAAAAGCGACAGCGCATCACTGTTCCCACGCCCCCGCATCTATTCCGAGCCGATCTCGGGTTGGGACGGGCTGATCGACGAAGCGTCACGTAGATTTGGAATCCCGCGCGATTGGGTGCGCGGCGTCATGCACCAGGAGAGCGGTGGACGCGCATCGTTGAACGGCCGTCCGATCACGTCGTCGGCAGGTGCGATGGGCCTGATGCAGGTCATGCCGGCGACGTTCGCCGAGCTGACCGCGCGCTATGGTCTGGGTGATGATCCCTACGAGCCCCGCGCCAACATCTTGGCCGGCGCGGCGTATCTGCGCGAGATGTACGACCGTTTCGGGCCTGCGCATTTCCTCGCGGCCTACAACGCGGGGCCGGGTCGAGTACTGGATCACCTGCGCAGCGGCAGGGCGCTTCCGAATGAGACTCAGCGGTATGTCCAGGCGCTCGTCCCGCAGCTTGTCGGCAGCAGCGTGAATGAAGTCGGGGCGACATCATCCGGCGTGCACGACCTTACGAACGCCGAGGCCATGCGGGATGCAGCTCTGCTTCCTTCCCGGCGTCCTCGCAAAGCGCTGTATTCGTCCGCACCTGCTTCGGTTTTCGTGGCGGGCAACGGCAGCTCATCGACGGCTGATCGACAGAGCGAGGAGCAGCCCAGCAACGGGCTCTTCGTCCGTCTCACGCATCAAGATCGACGCCGAGACGTGATTGCCGGCGACGGTCCGCAGGACTGACCGATGTGCAGATTTGAGAGCTTGCCCGATGTGAGGAACGACCGTGAGGGAGGAGCGAAGGTTGAGGGCAAGATAGAGAGCCGCGGCACGCGGCTGGGCATTCGCCCTGGTCTGCACGTCGGTTGGCGCGGCACGCGCCCGAGGGGGTGCGGTGCCGCTCTTATTCGAAAAGCTCGGCGCGAGAACGGCTTAGCGCGTGCCTCCTACGCTGCGACACTCTCGGGTTTGCGTCATGGCCAGCCGTGACGAGGAGCGGTTCCGGGTCCGCCCAGGCAAGCCCCGCGTCGAGCACGACCCCGGCGTCCAGAAGTTCACGTCGCGAGTGCTCCGCGCCTCGCGCCAGGCATCGGCCGGCGCGGGCAAGTCGCTGGCGCGTGGTCGCGGACGCGGGGCTGAGAAGGGACGCGGCCATGTCGCGGCGCGGCTGATCGGCGGCCGGCTCGGGCCGCGTGCGCGCCGGGTCACAGTGAAAGCCAGGCTGGTCGTCCATGCTCAGGCGGCCGCGGGCTCGACCGCCGCGCACCTGCGCTACATTCAGCGCGACAGCGTCACGCCCGAAGGCGAGCGCGGCCAGGCCTATTCGGCAGACCGGGACGTCGCTGAAGTGGATGCCTTCGAGGCGCGGGTCGAACCCGACCGCCACGAGTTCCGGTTCATCGTCAGCCCGGAGGACGCCGCCGAGATCGGCGACTTGCGGGGCTACACCCGCGAGCTGATGAGCCGCATGGAGACCGACCTCGGCACACGCCTTGACTGGGTCGCGGTCGACCACTGGGACACCGACAATCCGCACACCCATGTCGTGCTCCGCGGGGTCGACGCCACGGGCGAGAACCTCGTAATCGCCCGTGACTACATCGCACACGGCATGCGCGGTCGTGCCTCCGAGCTGGCGACCGACCTCCTCGGCCCGCAGACCGAGCGCGAGATGCGCGAGCGCATGACCCGCGAAGTCGGCCAGGAGCGCTGGACCGGGCTTGATCGCCAGCTCGCCGAGCGTGCCCGGGATCGCTCGATCGACCTTCGTGTCGTGCCTGCCGACGGCGACGGCAGGTTCCGGCGCGGGCTTCTGATTGGACGTCTGCAGGAGCTTGAACGGCTCGGGCTCGCGGAGGGTGCCGGCCCCGGCCGCTGGACGCTTTCGGCCGAGGTCGAGCCGACGCTGCGCGCCATGGGTGAGCGCGGCGACATTATCCGGACCATACAGCGTGCCCTGGGCGGCGTTGAGCGACCGCTTGCAGTATTCGACGTCACGGCGCGGGCGCCGGCGCGGATTGTCGGACGGATCGCCGCCAAGGGACTGGCGGACGAGCTGCAGCATCGCGGCTATCTCGTCGTCGATGGCATCGACGGACGAGCGCACTATGTAGCGTTGCAGACCGGGGCGGATCTCTCCGCATTCCCGACCGGCGGGGTGGTCGACGTGCGGAGCGGGCCGGGCGAGCCTCGGGCCGCCGACCGAACGGTCGCGGCCAGGGTCGGCACGGACGGGCTCTACCGCCCCGACCATCATCTGGCTGAGGCACGCCGTGATGCCCGGCCCGGCGACGACCCGGACGGCTTTGTCGGCGCCCATGTCCGAAGGCTTGAGGCGCTTCGCCGCGCTGGCGTTGTCGAACGATTGGGCGACGGCGCTTGGCGGCTACCGAACGACTTTCTCGACCGCACCGCAGTGCTTGAGGCTGAGCGTTCAGGTGGCGCGACAGTGGAGCTGCGCTCCCACCTTGCTGTCGGGCGGCAGACGCGGGCGACCGGTGCGACTTGGCTTGACCGATCGTTGATTGAGGGCGCGGAAACCGCCCCGACCGGGTTCGGGGCGGAGGTCAGGGGCGCGCTCGACGAGCGGCGTGCGTTCCTCGTCGAGGAAGGACTCGCCACCCGGCAAGGGCAGCGGATGGTCCTCGCGCGCGACCTGCTTTCGAGGTTGCGCGACCGCGAGGTGGCGCAGGTCGGGCGCATAATGGCGACCGAGGCCAGGCTGGAGCACAGGGCCGTGAAGGACGGCGACAGCGTCCGCGGCGTCTACCGCCGGTCGGTCATGCTCGCGAGCGGCCGGTTCGCGATGCTTGATGACGGGGTCGGGTTTAGCCTGGTCCCGTGGAAGCCGGTGCTCGATCAGCGGCTCGGGCAGACGGTCTCCGGGGTTGTTCGGGGCGGATCCGTGTCGTGGGACTTGTCGCGCCAGCGCAGCCTTGGAGTCTAGGCCCTCATCCCAAGAGCAGGGAAGGTGGCCTCGACCCAGTAGTCGTGACCAGACGGCTCAATGAGGTCGGTCCTCGTCAACTAGAGCGTGGATATGCTCCTCGATCCAGTCGGTCAGCTTCGCCATTCGGTTGGCAGCGTCCCGGCCGAGCGGGGTCAACGTGTATTCGACGTGGGGCGGCACTACCGGGTAGCTCGTGCGAACGAGCAGGTGATGAGCCTCCAGCTGCTGGAGGCTCTTGGCGAGCATCCGTTCGCTGACACCGTTCACCTTCCGCCGCAGCTCGGCAAACCGCATCGTGCCGTCCCGCAACGCGATCAGGAGCAGGACATTCCACTTGCCGGTCAGATGCACGAGCACCTCGCGCGATCTGCACGCCGCGTCGAACACATGCCCACGCGCAAGCTGGCCCGCGAGATAATCGGTTTTGGGAGAATGCATCCTAGCTTACCTCAATGTGCGTACTTACTCGTGATGCGGTATAGGTTTATGTGGCACGCTCCAACGTGAAAAGGAGTAGTGCATGTACGCCGTTACGGGAGCCACGGGTCAGCTCGGCAGGCTTGTCATCGCAGCGCTGCTGAAGCGGGTGGCACCGGGTGAGATCGTCGCTCTCGCGCGTGATCCGGCCAAAGCCGCCGATCTTCTGGAGCTCGGCATCCAGCTTCGCCCCTTCGACTATGACGCGCCCGACCGGCTCGTGGCGTCGCTCGAGGGTGTGACGCGGCTGCTGTTCATCTCGTCCGACACGCCCGACACGCGGCTGAACCAGCATCGCTCGGTGATCGACGCCGCCGCCCGCGTGTCGCCTGAGCTGATCGCGTATACGAGCATCATCCACGCCGACGCGAACCCCATCAGCCTCGCCGAAACGCATCGCGAGACCGAGCGGATGATCGCGGCGAGCGGCCTGCGTCACGCGATTCTGCGGAACAGCTGGTACATCGAGAACTATCTGATCGGGGCGGAGGCTGCCATCGAGCACGGCGTGCTGCTCGGCAGCACGGGCGAGGGCGCGATCTCGGCGGCTACCCGCGCCGACTATGCCGAGGCGGCCGCGACGGTGCTGACCGGGAGCGTGTCGGCGGACCGGGTGTACGAGCTGGCGGGGGACGAAGCCTTCACTCTGTCGGATGTCGCCGCCGTGCTGGGCGAGGCGGCGGGCCGCCCCGTCGCGTACAAGGACCTGCCGGAGGCGGCGTATCGCGATGCGCTGACCGGCGCCGGCGTGCCTGCGGGCTTCGCGGCGGCATTGGCGGAATACAGTGCACGGGCGGCGGGTGGCATCCTCGCGGACGATTCGCACACGCTGAGCGACCTGATCGGCCGCCCGACCGAGACGATGCGCGACGTGCTACTGCGCGCGCTGCGCCCGCCGTCCGGGGCGGAAGGGGTGGCATGATGATCGCAAACCCCTGCCTCGACTTCTTCTACGATGCAGGCTCCTGCTCGCTCGCCGTCAGGATCGTGCTGGAAGAGGGCGGGTTCGCCTACCGCGCCCATCGCGTCTCCGCACGCGACGGGAACGCCGAGGCTAGCCAGCCGTCATGGCTGGCGCGCAACCCCAAGGGTCGCGTACCGGCGCTGTCCCCGGTTGCCGGGCGCGCGGGCGGCGAGGCGCTGCTGCTGACCGAGGTGCCGGCGATCCTGACCTGGGTCGCGCGGCAGCGTCCCGATCTCGACCTGATGCCGGCCGATCCCGCGCGCGAGGCGCGCACGCTCGAATGGATGAATTGGCTCTCGGGGTGGCTGCACGCCGTCTGCTTCGCCCAGCAATGGCGCCCCGAGCGGTTCAGCGCCGACGCGGCGGCGCGCGACGGTATCGTCGCGAAGGGGCGCGCCAACATGCTGGAGGCGTTCGACGCGATCGAGCGGATCATGGCGGATGGACGGCGCTGGGCGGTGCCGGACGCCTACTCGATCGCGGACGCGTTCCTGATCGTCTTCTATAGGTGGGGCGGGATTACGGGCGTCCGAATGGACTATTACTCGGCGTGGACGGCCCATGCGGCCCGAACGATGGAGCGCTCCGCCGTTGAAGCCGCGTTCAGGAAGGACGAACTTGTCCCATTGTTCAACGCAGTATCCTGACAAGTGACCGCTCCCGCCATTGCAATCTGAAAAACGGATGTTCCGCTGACCATTACCACCAGCGGACCCGAAGTGCTCTCCAAACAAAGGCGCGCTTCCACCTCGCAGAGGCGTGCTGGAAAAAAATTCTCGTCTGGCAGTGCCGCAGCGGGCTGGCCTCCAGCACGCTTGAATTGTATTGTCTACGCCGGAGTAGGATTTCGGATTTCCTGCATCCGAACATAGACTTGCAGCGTCTTTGACGCCCTCCGTTCGGACCATCAACCCTCACGCCAAGCGTGCCGTGTGGAGCACGCGATCTCTAATGGTGTGAGGCGGTCGGATGAGCCCGACCAAGGTTCTTCTCGGTCAGATCGCAGTCGTGTTCGGCATCGTGGTGCTGAGCCTGTCGCTCGCCACGCAGTGGACGGCGGCATCGCTCGGCTACCAGGCCGGGCTCGGCCATCCCTGGACCGTGGTGCACGGGCTGCCGCTCTATCAACCCTGGCAGTTCTTCGTCTGGTGGTTCGAATTTGACGCTTAGGGGGCGTCAGCAATCAACTGATCGGCCGGAGCGGCATAACACGCGGATAAGACTCGTTTTTCCAACACGAGCCGATTCGGTTAAATCCTTCCGAGTCCTTACGCGCCCGCGATCTTCCAGCGCGGAGCTTATGTCGCGGCCTCCGGCGGGATCGCCGGTGCGCTCGCCGCCATCATCGGCTCGGTCTGGCGCGCTCGGCAGGCCAAGCTCGTTACCACCTACGGCTCGGCGCGCTGGGCGACCCCGCGTGACCTGAAGCGCTCGGGTCTGCTGAACGCGGCCGGCGTCTTCCTCGGCCGCTCGGACGAGCACTATCTCCGTCACGATGGCCCCGAGCATGTAATGGCGTTCGCGCCGACCCGCTCGGGCAAGGGCGTCGGCCTCGTCATTCCGACGCTGCTGTCCTGGACCGGATCGGCGGTCATCCACGACATCAAGGGCGAGAACTTCGCGGTCACCGCGGGCTGGCGGAAACGCTTTTCGCACTGCCTGTACTTCAACCCGACCGATCCACGCTCGGCCGCTTACAATCCGCTCCTCGAGGTCCGCCGCGGCGCGCACGAGGTGCGCGACGTTCAGAATATCGCCGACGTGCTCGTCGATCCCGAAGGCGCGCTGGAGAAGCGAAACCACTGGGAAAAGACCAGCCACTCTCTGCTGGTCGGGACCATCCTTCACGTTCTCTATGCCGGCGAGGACAAGACGCTCTGCGGCGTCGCCAACTTCCTGTCCGACCCGGCGCATCCGTTCGATCACACGCTACGGCTGATGATGACCACGCCGCACCTCGGACCGCGTGGGGTTCACCCCGTGGTCGCGTCCTCCGCGCGCGAAGTGCTGAACAAGTCCGAGAACGAGCGCTCGGGCGTGCTCTCGACCGCCATGTCGTTCCTCGGGCTCTACCGCGATCCGACCGTCGCGGCGGTGACCTCGCGCTGCGACTGGCGCATCGCCGATCTCGTCGCCGGCGAGCACCCGGTCTCGCTCTACCTCGTCGTGCCGCCATCGGACATCAGCCGCACCAAGCCGCTGATCCGGCTGATCCTGAACCAAATCGGCCGCCGGCTGACCGAGAGCCTGGAGGACCAGGACGGCGCGGCGCGCAAGCACCGCGTGCTGTTCATGCTCGACGAGTTCCCCGCGCTCGGCCGGCTCGATTTCTTCGAGTCGGCGCTGGCCTTCATGGCGGGCTACGGCCTGCGCTCGTTCCTCATCGCCCAATCGCTGAACCAGATCGAGAAGGCCTACGGCCCGAACAACTCGATCCTCGACAACTGCCACGTCCGTATCGCCTTCGCGTCGAACGACGAACGCACCGCCAAGCGGATCTCCGACGCACTCGGCACCGCGACCGAGTTGCGCGCTCAGCGCAACTACGCCGGCCACCGGCTGTCGCCCTGGCTGGGTCACCTCATGGTCTCGCGCCAAGAGACCGCGCGCCAGCTCCTCACCCCGGGCGAGGTGATGCAGCTCCCGCCCGACGACGAGGTCATCATGGTCTCGGGCCATCCGCCGGTCCGGGCCAAGAAGCTGCGTTTCTACTCCGACGCCAACTTCAAGCCGCGCCTGCTGCCCTCGCCTTCGCTGTCGGCCGGCGGCTATGCCGACAAGCCTGCCGCCCGCGGCGATGATTGGTCGGGCCAGTTGGACGAAGCCGCTGCTGAGGCGACGAAGCGCGCTGCGGCTGTCGTGGTGGACGAAGACGAGGGAGGACTTCGCCGCCAGCCCGAGCTCGACATGACCGTCCCGCAGGCCGCACCAGCTGAGGAGGAGCCGCAGCGCGACGTAGCTTCCTTACTCGACGACGACGCAGACACCGAGATCGAGACCGAGCGCGCCCGCGCAATGCGCGCTGGTGAGCGCCAGCTCAGCCGCGCAGCCCGCAATGCCGCGCTCGACCCTGACGACGGGATCGCTCTGTGAGCCGCGCCCGACTCAACATCTTTCTTGAGCCCGATCACGGCCGGCGTCTGGCGCAGCTCGCCGGGATGAAGGGCGTCTCCAAGTCGGCAATCGTGGCGGCGGCGCTGTCGTCCTACCTGTCGCCGGACGGCGGCGACCGGCGCGAGGCGGCGATCGCCAAGCGGCTCGACAAGCTCACCCGGCAGTTCGACCGGCTGGAGCGCCACCAGACGATCCTGATCGAAACCGTCGCGTTGTTCGTCCGCTACACGCTGACCGTCAACGCGCCGATCCCGGCCGCGCATCAGGACGCGGCTCGCGCGCAAGGGCGCGAGCGCTTCCAGCAGTTCGTCGACCAGCTTGCCCGCCACCTTCAGAAGGGGCGAAGCCTCGTCAAAGAGGTGCACGAGGAGATCTTTCCCGACCAGAGCCGGTTCTTCGGTCTGGACGGGGAGGAGGAAGGCGGTGGGGAGGAAACCTCCCTCAACAGCGAGAGCCCTCACGGCGATGGAACGGCGTCATGATCGCCGCCCAGCCCATCCCCATCGTCGCCTCGGTCGCGTCGCGCCAGATTCGGATGCTGCGCAGCGCCATGGGCGCGACGATCGCGGCGGCACTCGAGGACCCGGATGTAGTCGAGGTGCTGCTCAACCCCGATGGCACGCTATGGGTCGATCGGCTGAGCACCGGCCGGGCGCCGACCGGCCTGACGCTGTCGCGGGAGGACGGCGACCGCATCATTCGGCTCGTCGCCGCGCATGTTCGGGTCGAGGTCAACAAGGAGTGCCCGATCGTCTCGGCCGAGCTGCCCGAGACGGGCGAGCGGTTCGAGGGACTGATCCCGCCCGTCGTGCCGGCGCCGACGTTTGCGATCCGCAAGCGCGCCAGTCTCGTCTACACGCTCGATCGCTACGTCGCCGACCGCATTCTCACGCCCGCGCAGGCCGCCTACCTGGCGCAGGCGGTGCGCGACCGGCTGAACATCGTCATCGCCGGCGGCACCTCGACCGGCAAGACCACGCTCGCCAACGCGCTCCTGGATGAGGTGGCTCGCACCGGCGACCGCGTGCTGATCCTGGAGGACACGCGCGAGCTCCAGTGTCTCGCCGACGATCAGGTGGCGCTCCGCACCAAGCCTGGCGTGGCCTCGATGGCCGAGCTGGTGCGCTCGACCCTTCGCCTTCGGCCGGATCGCATCGTCGTCGGCGAGGTCCGTGGCCCCGAGGCGCTCGACCTCCTGAAGGCGTGGTGCACCGGCCACCCCGGCGGAATCGCCACCGTTCATGCCGGCTCGGCCGCGGGGGCGCTCAATCGCCTCGAACAGCTGATCCAGGAAGCGGTCGTGACCGTGCCCCGGCAACTCATCGCCGAAGCCGTCGACATCGTCGCCTTCATCGCCGGCCGCGGCACGAACCGGCGCGTGCGGGAGATCGCCCGCGTCACCGGCCTCGGGCCGGACGGCTACCGCCTCGAACTCCTCACCGCCACCGACCCTCACCAGACCGGAGATGCCCAATGACGCTTTCACGCCTTTACGCAAATGCACGCACCCGGATCGCCGGGACGGCAGCCTTCCTCCTCTGCGGCCTGCTCTCGGCGCCGGCTTACGCCGCCGGTTCGCAGATGCCTTGGGAAGCGCCGCTGCAGAAGGTACTCGACTCGGTCGAGGGTCCGGTCGCCAAGATCATCGCGGTGATCATCATCATCACCACGGGCCTGACGCTGGCGTTCGGCGACAGCTCGGGCGGCTTTCGCAAGCTGATCCAGATCATCTTCGGCCTGTCGATCGCCTTCGCGGCCTCGTCCTTCTTCCTGTCGTTCTTCTCGTTCGGCGGCGGAGCGCTGATCTCGTGAACCGGGCCGCGCTCCCCGATGGCTACGAGGTCCCGCTCCACCGTTCCCTGACCGAGCCGATGATGATGGGTGGTGCACCGCGCACGGTCGCCATCTCGGTCGGCACGCTCGCCGCCGCGGTCGGCATCGGCCTGCAGCTCTGGTTCGCGGGGCTCGGTATCTGGATCGTCGGGCACGCGCTGGCGGTGTGGGCGGCGCGGGTCGAGCCGCAGTTCCCGCAGGTATTCGCCCGCCACATCAAACATCGCGGCTTCCTGGACACGTGAGGGACCGATGCTGAACCTCGCCGAGTATCGCCGCCGCTCCGCCAGCCTCGCCGACTGGCTCCCCTGGGCCGGGCTGGTCGCGCCGGGTGCCGTCCTCAACAAGGACGGCTCGTTCCAGCGCACTGCACGGTTCCGGGGGCCCGACCTCGAATCTTCGACCGAAGGCGAGCTTGTCGCCGTGACGGCGCGGCTGAACAACGCGCTGCGCCGCCTGGGTACCGGCTGGGCGCTGTTCGTCGAGGCCGACCGCCGCGCCGCCGCGCCGTATCCGGCGGCGACTTTTCCCGATGCGGTGTCGTGGCTGGTCGATCAGGAGCGCCGCGCCGCCTTCGATGAGGTCGGCGAGCTATTCGAGAGCGCCTACTATCTGACGCTCGTCTTCCTGCCTGCGCCGGAGGGCCGCGCTCGCGCCGGCGCGCTCATGCTCGACGCGCCCGAACGCCCTTCACTGGACTGGCGCGAGCAGCTTTCCGGTTTCGTCGAAGCCAGCGATCGCGTCAGCGCGTTGCTCGACGGCTTCCTGCCAGAACTCGCATGGCTCGACGACGCCGAGACACTCACCTACCTGCACGGCACGGTTTCGACCCGGCGCCACGCCGTCGCCGTCCCCGAGACTCCGGCCTATCTCGACGCGCTGCTCGCCGACGTGCCGCTGACCGGCGGGCTGGAGCCCATGCTCGGAGCCTCGCATCTGCGCGTGCTGACCGTGCGCGGCTTCCCGGCCTCGACCTGGCCCGGGCTGCTCGACGACCTCAACCGGCTCGGCTTCCCCTACCGCTGGACCACGCGCTTCCTCTTCCTCGACAAGGCCGACGGCGAGAAGGAACTTACGCGTCTCCGCCGGCAGTGGTTCGCCAAGCGCAAGGGCATCGTCACCCTCCTGCGCGAGACGGTATTCCAGCAAGAGAGCCCGCTGGTCGACAGCGACGCAGCCAACAAGGCGGTCGACGCCGACGAAGCGTTGCAGACGCTCGGCTCCGACCAAGTCGCGTTCGGCTATCTGACCGCGACCGTGACGGTCTGGGACGAGGACGAGCGGTTCGCCTCCGAGCGGTTGAAAGCCGTCGAACGGGTCATACAGGGGCGCGGGTTCACCACCAGCCCCGAGACACTCAACGCCGTCGAGGCCTGGCTCTCGTCGATCCCCGGCCATGTCTACGCCAATGTCCGGCAGCCGATCGTCTCGACGCTCAACCTCGCCCATCTGATGCCGCTGTCGGCGGTATGGGCGGGACCCGAGCGCAACGAGCATCTCGACGGGCCGCCGCTGCTTATCACCCGGACGGAAGGCGCGACGCCGTTCCGGCTCACTACCCATGTCGGCGACGTCGGACATATGCTTGTGGTCGGGCCGACCGGCGCGGGCAAATCGGTGCTGCTGGCCACCCTGATCCTGCAGTTCCGCAAATATGCGGGAAGCCGGATTTACGTCTGCGACAAGGGACGCTCGGTTCGTGCTGCGATGCTCGGCCTCGGCGGGCAGTTCCACGATCTCGGCCTCGAGGGCGGGCTCACCTTCCAGCCGCTCCGCGCCGTCGACGATCCGGCGGCGCGTGCCTGGGCGGCGGAGTGGGTGCAGGCGCTGCTCGGCCACGAGCGGATCGAAGTCACCCCGGAGGTCAAGGACGCCGTCTGGTCGGCGCTCGGCTCGCTCGGCTCGGCGCCGGTCGAGGAACGCACCTTGAGCGGCCTCGCTACGCTGCTCCAGTCCAACAAACTGCGCCAGGCGCTCCAGCCCTATACGCTCGACGGTCCATTCGGCCGACTGCTCGACGCCGACCACGAAGATCTCACGCTGGGCGACATCCAGGCGTTCGAGATGGAGGACCTGCTCCACGCCAAGAGCGTGGTGCTCCCGGTCCTCACCTACCTGTTCCACCGGCTGGAAGCACAGTTCGACGGGCGTCCCACGCTCCTGGTTCTCGACGAGGCGTGGGTGTTCCTCGACGACCCAGTGTTCGCCAGCCGCATCCGCGAATGGCTGAAGACGCTGCGCAAGAAGAACGTCGGCGTGGTCTTCGCGACCCAGTCGCTGGCCGACATCCAGCGCTCTTCGATCGCGCCCGCCATCGTCGAGAGCTGCCCGACCCGCATCTTCCTGCCGAGCCCCCAAGCGGTCGAACCGCAGCTGCGTCCGATCTACGAGGGGTTCGGGCTGAACGCCCGCCAGATTGAGATGATCGCCCGCGCCACGCCCAAGCGCGACTATTACGTCCAGTCGCGGATCGGGAACCGACTGTTCGACCTCGGGCTCGGCCCCGTCGCGCTCGCCTTTGTCGCGGCATCAAGCCCGCGCGATCACGCCGCCATCGACCGCGTCCTCGTCGAGCACGGCCCCGAGCGGTTCGCCACCGCCTGGCTGACCGCGCTCGGGCTCGATTGGGCGGCCGAGCTCGCCCAGCCATCCGTTTCCCTGTCGGAGTCCCCGCAATGAAGAAGAATATGCTCGCGGCCTCCGCCGCGCTCGTCCTCGCATCTGCGCTTGCCGTTACGCTCCCGACCGGACCGGCCCGCGCGCAGTGGGTGGTCTACGACCCGTCGAATTTCAGCCAGAACGTGCTGACCGCAGCCAGGACGCTCCAGCAGATCAACAACCAGATCCAGAGCCTCCAGAACGAGGCGCAGTCGCTCATCAACCAGAGCCAATCCCTGATAAATCAGGGTAAGAACCTGACGAGCCTTGCTACCTCGCCGCTGACCGCCTTGCAGCAGGACCTTCAGCGAACGCGGCAACTGTTCGCGCAGGCGCAGGGGCTGACGACACAGCTCAGCCAGGTCGACCAGCAGTTCCGCCAGCAGTACCCGAACGCCTATGGCGCAAACACATCGGCCAGCCAGACGCTGGCGGACGCCCGGTCGCAGTGGTCGAACTCGCTCGAGGCGATGCGGACCACCCTCCAGGTGCAGGCGCAGATCAACGACTCGATCACCGCCGACCAGGGCGCGCTGAGTTCGATCGTCGGTTCCAGCCAGGGCGCGGTCGGCATCCTGCAAGCCACGCAGGCGACCAATCAGCTCCTCGCCCTAATGGCCAAGCAGACCATGCAGGACCAGCAGCTCCGTATCGCGGAAGGCCGCGCCACCGCGCTCGAACAGGCGCGCACTCTCCAGGCCGAAGATCAGGGCCGCGCCAACCGGCAACGGTTCCAGGGCACGGGCGTCGCCTACACGCCCGCGCCGGTCCAGGTGTACCCGCAATGAGCACCGTCGTGAGCCACACTCGGCTGCTCCGCTACCGCTCCCAAATCGTCGCCGGCCTGGCCATCGGGCTGGCGATTGGCTCGATCGCGCAAGAGGCGCGCGCAGCCGATACGGCGGCGAGCCTGCTCGCCAACCCGCGTCGCCTCGCCGAGGTGCAGCAGGGCTGCATGGTCAATGCGCCCTGGGCGACGGAAGCACTCTGCCGAGAGGCGGCGCAGGCGATCCGCCTGCGCTTCCGCGGCGAGGGCGTACCCTACACGCCGCGCCGCGTCGATACGTTCCCGAGCCACCCGGCCGTCAAACCCGCGCCAAGTAAGAAAGCGCTGGGAGGAAAGCCGCGGGCGCAGGCGGGGCCGCGCGCTCCGTCACGCATCCTGTGAGCGGCCGACCATGAACGACCTCTCGGTCATTGACCGCTTCCTCGACACCTTCTCGCGCTACATCGACAGCGGGTTCGGGCTGCTGCAGCCCGAGATCGCCTATTTGTCGACGACGCTGGTGGCGATCGACATCACGCTCGCCGGCCTGTTCTGGGCGATGGGCGGCGAAGAGGTGATGCCGCGCCTGATCAAGAAGATCCTCTATATCGGCGCATTCGCCTACATCATCGGCAACTTCAACTTCCTCGCCGGCGTGATCTTCAAATCGTTCGCCGGCTTGGGGCTCAAGGCGTCGGGCGGATCGATCAATGCCGACCAGCTGCTCCAGCCCGGGCGCCTCGCCCAGGTCGGCGTCCAGGCCGCGCAGCCGATGCTGACGGAGATCGGCAAGCTCGCGGGCTTCCCATCAGTGTTCACCAACATCGACACGATCGCGGTCCTGTTCATCGCCTGGATCATCGTCATCATCAGCTTCTTCGTGCTCGCGGTGCAGCTCTTCGTCAGTGTGCTCGAGTTCAAGCTGACCACGCTCGCGGGCTTCGTGCTCGTGCCGTTCGCGCTCTGGGGCAAGACCTCGTTCCTCGCCGAGAAGGTGCTCGGCAACGTAGTCGCCTCGGGCATCAAGGTGCTGGTGCTCGCGGTCATCGTCGGCATCGGCACCGGCCTCTTCAGCGAGTTCCAGTCGGCCGCCGGAACCGATCCCAACATCAGCGAGGCGCTCGCCATCGTGCTCGGCGCGATCTCGCTGCTTGGCCTCGGCATTTTCGGCCCCGGCATTGCGAACGGCCTCGTCTCGGGTGCGCCGCAGCTCGGCGCCGGCTCCGCCGTCGGCGCGACGGCCGCCGGTGCAGGACTGCTGGTCGCCGGCGGCGCCGGCGCGCTCGCGGCGGGGCGCCTTGCCAGCGGCGCGGCCATGGGCGGCACGCGCGCCGCTGCCAGCCTCGCGGGCAGCGCCCGGTCTGCCTATTCCGAGAGCGCTGCCGCGTCCGGCGCCTCCGGGCTCGGCCGCGCGGGCGCCGGCATGGCCGGCATGGCCCGTGCCGGCGCGAGCGCTGCTGGCGACAGCGTTCGCTCGGCCGCGCGCCGCGCCTGGAGCGGCGGCTCGGCCGGGACGGGAAACGGCGGAGGAGCGTCCAGTGACGGCGATGCGGCGGCCAGCGGCCAAGCCGCCCCGCGCTGGGCGAAGAACCTGCATCGGGGCGAGCACGCGCGGCGCGGCGTCGAGGCCGCCACCCACGCGCTGCGCTCCGGCGACAGCGGCGGCTCCGGGCCGGCTCCAACCCTCCGCTCCGACGAGGAGATCTGATCCATGCGCTTCAAACGACCCGGTGTCCGCTATTCCGAGACTCCCGAGCCGGAGACGCCTTATCAGCGCGCCGGCCAAGTCTGGGACGAGCGCCTCGGCGCCTCCCGCTCACAGGCTCGCAACTGGCGGCTGATGGCGTTCGGCTCGCTGGGCCTGTCACTTTTGATGGGGACGGGCCTGCTCTGGCAAGCCGGCCACTCCTCGATCACCCCCTACGTGGTCGAGGTCGACAAGCAGGGCGACGTCCGCGCGGTCGGCGCGGCCGCGGAAGCTTACAAGCCAAGCGACGCCCAGATCGCCAATCACCTCGCGCGTTTCGTCAATGACGTCCGCGCCCTGCCGCTTGACCCGATCGTCGTGCGCCAGAACTGGCTGGAGGCTTACGACTACGCCACCGACCGCGGGGCGACAGTGCTGAATGAATATGCCCGCACCAACGACCCCTTCGGCAAGGTTGGCAAGCAGTCGGTGGCGGTCGAGATCGTCAGCGTTGTTCGCGCCTCGCCGGGCTCATTCCAGCTGCGCTGGATCGAGCGCCGCTACGAGAACGGCGCGCTCGCCGCGACCGACCGTTGGACCGCCATCCTGTCGATCGTGCTGCAGCCGCCCGCCAACGACGCGCAGCTGCGCAAGAACCCGCTCGGCATCTACGTCAACGGCCTGAACTGGAGCCGGGAGCTCGGCGGGTCATGAGGAGATCACGCATGACCCTGATCCAGACTGCCGAAGTCTCTGCCCAGACAATGCGTGTCTTGAGCCTGACCGTGTCGGTCCTAGCGCTCGCCGCCTGCGCGCATGGCACGCCGCCGCCGGAGATCAGCCTCGAAGAGCCCGCCGTCACGCCCAGCGCGCTGGTCGATCTGCCGAGGCCCGTCGAAATCGTCCAAGTCCCGACGCCGCTGCCGCTGCCGGGCCAGCTCAAGCCGCCGCCGGGTCGCAGCGTCAGCGCACCCGAGCCCTCCGACCCGCGAGCGCGGGTCTCGCTCGCCAACCGCGCCGCGCGCGTTCAGCCTTCGCGCTACGGCTACGTCAACGCGACCCAGGTCTGGCCCTATGCGGCGGGCGCGCTCTATCAGGTTTACGCTTCCCCCGGGAAAGTGACCGACGTCGCGCTTCAGGAGGGCGAACAACTCGTCTCGGTCTCAGCCGGCGACACGGTGCGCTGGGTGATCGGCGACACCTCGTCGGGCACAGGGGCCGCCAGCCGCGTCCACATCCTCGTGAAGCCGACGCGGCCCGACTTGAAGACCAACCTTGTCGTCAACACCGACCGCCGCACCTACCTCCTTGAGTTGACCGCCACCGAGCTGACCTGGATGGCCTCGGTCTCCTGGGACTATCCGCAGGACCGGCTGCTCGCACTCCAAAACCAGAACCGGCGTGCCGAAGCGGCCGCGCCCGTGGCGGACGGCATCCCGCTCGAACGGCTGCACTTCCGCTACGCCATCACCGGGGATGCGCCGCCCTGGCGACCGGTGCGCGCGTTCGACGACGGCGAGAAGGTCTACATCCAGTTCCCGGCCGGCATCGCCCAGGGCGAGCTGCCGCCGCTGTTCGTGATCGGGCCGACGGGCGATAGCCAGCTCGTCAACTATCGCTCGCGTGCGCCCTACTACGTGGTCGATCGACTGTTCGGGGCTGCCGAACTGCGGCTCGGTGGCGAGAGCCAGCAGGTGGTGCGGATCGAGCGCACCGACGGTCGCCGACGCGGGACCCTCGGCTCATGAGCCCGCCCCCGAATGGCCCGGCGTCCGGAGAGCCGCCGATCCCGCCGAACATACCGCCGCAACCGAGGGTCGTGCCCGAGGCGCTGGCGCTCCGCGCCAAGCCGCGCCCTGTGACGCGCCTGTCGCGCCGCGCGCTGATCCTGCTTGGCTCGGTGTCGGCGCTGACCGTCGGCGGACTCGCAATCTGGGCCTTGGGTGTCCAGCACGGCGGCGGGACGCCGTCCCAGGAGCTTTACTCGACCGACCGCAAACCGATCGCTGAGGGTCTGCGCACCTTGCCCGGCGACTATGGCAGCCTTCCCAGGCCCACGCTGCCCGCTGGCGTGCCGCCACTCGGCCCGCCGCTGCCCGGCGACCTCGGCCGGCCGTTCCTGCGCGCCCAGCAGGAGCAAGGCGCGCCCGTGACAGCGCCAGCCGCGCCTGCAGGGCCGACCGCGGCGGAGCAGGCCGCAGCCGCCGAGCGCGAACGACTCCGCCAGGAAGTGGAGGCGGCCCGGCGTGGGGCGCTGTTCGTGCAGGTACGTCAGAAGACCGTCGACCAGGCCGCGGCTGAGACGGCGAGCGCCGCGCCGACCACCCTTCCCAACCCGTTTGCGCCATTACCTGGCTCCGCCGAGAGCGCGCGGCCGGACGAGGCCGCGAGCCAAAACGGCCAAGATCGGAAGTCGGCTTTCCTGAACGCCGCCACTGACACCAAGATTTACGCCTCCGGTCGGCTGCAGACACCCGCTTCGCCTTTCCAAGTCATGGCGGGCACCATCATTCCCGCCGCCATGGTCACGGGGCTCAACTCCGACCTGCCCGGCCAGGCGATCGCGACCGTCACCGAGCCGGTCTACGATACGGTCACGGGCAAGACGCTGCTGATCCCGCAAGGGTCGCGCCTACTCGGCACCTACGACGCCCAGGTCTCCTACGGCCAAAGCCGGGTTCTACTGGTCTGGACGCGGCTGATCATGCCCGACGGCTCCTCCATCGTGCTCGACCGTTTGCCCGGTGCCGACACCAAGGGCTTTGCCGGGCTCAAGGACGAGACGGACAATCACTGGGGCAAGCTCCTTGCCGGAGCCGCCCTATCGACGCTGCTCGGCGTCGGTGCCGAGCTCGGCTCGCAGAACAGCGGCTTGGGTGGCACCGGCCAGCAGACTGTTGTTGTGGCGACGTCGCGCAGCGCGGAGGAGAGCGTCAATCAGGTCGGCCAGCAGGTCACGCGTCGCAACCTAGATGTTCAACCGAACCTGACCGTTCGACCGGGGTTCCCGGTCCGGGTGATCGTCAACAAAGACCTCGTGTTGCGCCCCTATTCCGGCGCGGGCACGGTGCGAGCCGCGGGAGTGAGACCGTGACAGAGAAGCTGAGGCTGGGACCGCTGCCTCGGTCGGAGGTGGCTCGTTTGACGGTGGTGCTGCCGGCTTCGGTAAAGGCTGACCTCGACCGCTATTCGGAACTGTACGGCGCGGCCTACGGCGAATCTGTCGATGCGGCTGTGCTTGTGCCGCACATGCTTGCGGCGTTCATGGAGCGAGATCGTGGGTTCCGGAAGGCGCGTCAGGTGCCGGGGCCGCGGACGACGCGCGACAAGGTGTCAGCGCTAACCAGCGACGCCAGCTCGAGCGCGAGCGCGACGGCGGCGGACGGCTCACCTTCAGGATAGACCATCCACGTGATGAGTTGAACCTCATCCTGCACAGGCACCACAGCGGCCCCGGTGGCACCGGCAACGATAGAAGCCGGGCCGAGGGCTACCGCACGGCCTGTCGCGGCGAAGCTGACAGCGGTGTTCCAGTGCCTGACGGTGACTCGGTGAGCGATGGTCAATCCCCGCGCGCCGAATAGGTCTTCAATTTGCGTCAGGTAGCCTGGACAGTCATCCGGCCGAGGTAGTGCTACTCGTTCGGCCGCGGCCTCTGCCAAGCTCACACTGTCGCGCTCCGCCAGGACGTGACCGATCGGCACGAGCAGCATAAGCGGTTCGCCCCAGGCTATGATCTGACGCAGTCCGTCCGTTCCTCGACCCTCCAGCGTCAAGGCGAAGTCGCTGCCGCCGTCCCTAACGAGGCGGACGGCCTCGGCGTGAGACAGCTCGCGTACGTCGATAACGAGAGGCGGGCGATGATGCTCCAGCTCGAACAGGAAGCGCGTGAACGACTCCGCAGCCAAGTCCTCGCCCAAAGCTAGACGAACACGACTCGGCTCCTCACCGTTCTCGTCTCGCAAGGAGGCAGTCGCGGCATCAACATCCCTGAGGATGCGCCTGGCCTCGGCATAGAACCGGGTTCCCGCGCCCGTCAGCCAAGTCTTGCGCGTGGTTCGATGGAAGAGGCTGACCTTGAGTTCGGCTTCAAGGTTGCGGATCGAGTGGCTTAGAGGAGATTGCTCCATCCCCAGTCGCTCTGCAGCTCGCGCAAAATGAAGCTCTTCTGCTACAGCAACGAAGTGTCTCAGATGGCGTAGCTCCACGTGTTTGTGATCCTTCTAGCAGAGCTCATGGAGCTCCCGTCCACCATTCTTGATCACCGAGGAACCGCGGAGCCGTTGAGCGCTAGCGAGAGCATGCTCGCGATCTCGAATTCGTAGCCGATGCGCAGTCGACCGAGGCAGACTGAGTGACCGCGACCCCGAACGCCGGCGTCGGGCTTTCCCTGACGTTATCCGATCACCGCGTCGCTTGGCAGACCCAGGGACTCTCGCAAATGCCTGATCCGCATCCGAAAACAGTCGCCCAAGTCCGGCGGAAGCGCTTTGCCTTTCACCGTCGTCGAGCACCAGCCAATCTCGGTACGCAGCGCGCCCAATTGCCGCACATCTATGTTGGCAGCCACGCCAATCAACTCCGGTCGGTTGCCATAGACAATCGTGTAGGCGACGCTGCAACGGCCGTCCCCGAGCGTGTCGAGTACATTCATAGCGAAATGACCACCTTTTTGGCCGATACGCCTTTCTTCTGGGCATCGAGCCCCGCTTTGATCCGGTCGAGACCCCGCCCGACGATGAACGGATCGGGCGCGGCGACGTAGCTGCCGTCGGCAAGCGCCTGAGGCAGGAAGTCAGTGTAGATGACCTTGCTGACCTCGTTGTCCATCAGCGAGCTACCGTAGATGGACTTGGTATGGATCCGCCTCAGCCGCGCCTTGACCATCAGCGAGACCGTGGACGACATCACGCGGGCAAGTGTCGGGATCAGCCACAACGTCCTCGCGCGCCCGGCAGGCGCGTTGTCAAACGATACCGACGGGGTGGCCATGGCGACGAATTTGTCGCCCTTGCACGCATGAACGATGTCGAGACAGGCCTCCGATGATCCGACACCGATGGCGAGAGCGCCAGCGATCGTTCGGTCGCTGAATGCCTTGATGACGTCTTTGACGACAGTCCTGCTCCGATAGTCGAAGACTTGGCTCGCACCGAGCTTTCTGACATAGTCGAAGTTCTTCGGCGACGCGGTGGTAACGACCTGGTAGCCGGCGGCAACGGCGAGCTGGATCGCATTGCTGCCGACGCTCGTCGACCCTCCCCAGACCAGCAGCGTCTTGCCGGTAGGCTTGGGAGAAGCCGAAGGATATTGTAGCGCCAGCTGGTCCTTCTCGAACAGGCCACACGCCGCCGTCGACAGGCCAAGCGGCAGAACGGCGGCGTTTTCGTAAGGCATGGCGTCGGGGATCGGGGCCGCCATGTGTGCAAGCAGGACGGTATAGTTCTGGAAGGCGCCCTCGGCCGGGCTGTTTCGCTTCTTGTCCTGGCCGACCGCGTGGCCAAGGACCCGGTCACCCGCTTTGAACCGGGAGACGGCCCGTCCGACCTCGACGACTTCACCTGCGACGTCCTCACCAAGGACGAACGGGTATGTGAGCCACGGGAAGAAGATGTCGCCGATCGCCGGGGTCAGCCAGTCGATCAGGTTGATCGCCACGGCGCCGTTCCTGACAACGATCTCGTTCTCACGCGGAGGAGTATACGGTGCTGACTTCACCTCGAGACCGGCGCGCTTCGCCGGCAACCAAAGCGCGCTGTTCGTTAGCATTCCACTCACCTCCACTTGCGTATGACCGGCTGTCCGACCACCGCTGCTTGCGAACGCATCATGCCGCTGCTGCCAACGCCGACACTGGCGGTCGCCCGCGTAGCGCCTGGTGCAGGAGACCGAGCATCAGAGCTGCGTAGCCCAGCGCCCCCACGGCAAAGAGCAGCGCTCCCGCCCGGCCTCGGGCGAGCTGCGCTGCCCCCGCGATCAGCGGCAGCGCCTGCATGGCGTGAATCCCGAAGAAGTGCGGGATGCGGATGTCGCCGCTCCGGAAAGACCATCCGAACAAGGGGAGTCGCCAGCCCTCCGGACCCACCGCGTGCGTGAATGAGCGGCTCATATAGCCACCCGTGCCACCGCCGATCAGGAAGGTAAGCACCAGACCGGCGACGATCGCCCACACCATCACCGGATCGACGCCAGGCCTCGGCCGCCGCGCGACTTCCCAGGCCAACGGCAGCACGGCGCCGATAAACAGCACCGCGAACAAGCCCATCGTGGCGTAGATGCCGGCGTCCGTGGGCGTCGAGATGTTGAAGTGCGACTGCTTGGCCCGGGCTGCCTGGAGCGTGATGAGCAAGAGCTCGACTGCGCACCCTACGATCATCATCCATACGGTCGCGCGAACCGGAAGCGAGGTCAGTCGCTCGGGGCGGACGTAGCCTACCATCCACGATGCGGTGAGCATGTAGACGCCGATCGACAGCGCAAAGCGGGTCGGCTTCAATCCCACCGCCTCGCCGTTCACGGTCCGCACATCGAGCTTCGCCCAAGCGAGCCCCACCGGCACGAGGACGAGCAGCGCCGCGCCGCACCAGGCGAGCTCACGCTGGGCAAACCAGCGGTTCAGCGCGCCGGCGAGCGAGGGGGCCAGTCCAGCGGCGGTCACGCGCCGACCCCGAACCGCCCGGCCAACGCGAAGCGCAGGACCAGGAACACGAGCAGCCCGACCGGACCGACCAGGAACGTCGCCAGCAGGCAGGGAAGGATCAGCAGCTTCGGGACGCCGGCGTCCAGCCCCTCGCGCGCGATCCACGATCCTGCGAACAGGTCGAAGGCGAGATAGTGGAGCCAGCCTGCCGCCAGCGCCGCGTCGTTGCTGAACAGCTGGCGGACCGCGGCGATCGAGCCGAAGCCCCCGCCGGTACCGGCCCGAAAGCCCTGGGTAATGAGGATCGCGTAAGCGAGGCCCAGCAGCGCCGGCACGGCGACAGTAGTGCCTGTCCAAATCGCCGAGCGCGGCCCTTGCCCGAGGAACAGGCTGACCGACAGGCTCAGCCAGGAAACCATCGCGAGCGTGCCGCCGGTCGAGAAGGCAAAACTGGGCGTCGGCATGCTTCCGTCTCCTGCCTAACAGTGTTAAGATGATAATGTGCCGACCGATGTAAACAATGTCAAGACTGGCGATGGGCGCGGCTACCACCACGGTGACCTGCGTGCCTCGTTGATTGCGGCGGGGCTCGAGATCATCGAGGAGGTCGGCCCCGACGCCTTCTCGCTTCGCGCGGCGGCGCGGCGTGCAGGGGTGTCGCCGGCGGCGCCGGCGCATCACTTCCGCGACACCCGCGGGCTGCTGACGTCGATCGCGACGGTCGGCTTCGTCGAGTTTGGCGACGCGATGGAGGCCGCGAGCGGGCCAGATCGCCGGTCGACGATCGTCGCCCAGTGCCACGCCTACCTCCGGTTCGCATTGGACCGGCCCGGCCTGTTCCGGCTGATGTGGCGCAAGGGCGTGCTCGACCCGACCGACCCCGACCACATCGCGGCCGCCCGTCGCGCTTTCGCGATCTCCGACCGGGCGGTGCGGGGCGACGGCGCGGCCGAAGCGCTGCCCGATGATCCGGCACTCGCGCCCACGCTCGCCTGCTGGTCGATGGTTCATGGTTTCGTGGCGCTCGTCCTCGACGGCGCGTTCTTCGCGACAAGTGCCGACGCGCCAGCGAAGCTCGACGCGCTCCTCGACGCCATGCTGGCCCATCTGGACGTGCTGTGACTCCCGCCCTCGCCGCACCCCACCGCATCGCCGCCCTCGCCCTCGCCCTTGATGGGGGGTTCCGATGAACGCAGCACCGACAATCCCGGAGTCCGCCGTCGTTCCCAACACGGTGATGGCGGAGGAATTGAGCCTGCTGATCGACGGGGCGACGACCTACGCCATCTACATGCTCGACCCCAGCGGCCGAGTAACGATCTGGAACCGCGGCGCGGAGCGGATCAAGGGCTGGACCGAAGCGGAGATCATCGGCTGCGATTTCTCGCGTTTCTATTCGCCGGACGACGTGGTGGCGGGCAAGCCACAGAAGGATCTCGCGCACGCTAGCGCGTTTGGACGCCTCGAGGAAGAGGGCTGGCGCATCCGGAAGGATGGCTCGGAGTTCCTGGCGCACGTTACCATTACCGCGCTGCGTGATGATACGGGAGCCTTGCGCGGTTTTGGCAAGGTGATCCGCGACATCACTGACAATAAGGCCGCGGAAGCCGCGGTCGCGCGACGAGAGCATCATCTGCGCTCGATCCTCGCGACGGTGCCCGACGCCATGATCGTCATGGACGAGCGCGGCATCGTCTCTTCGTTCAGCGCTGCTGCGGAGCGGCTCTTCGGATACGGCCAAGCGGAGGTCGTCGGGCAGAATGTCGGCATGCTAATTCCCGAGACGCAGGCTCAGCGTCATGACGATACTCTGTGGACCCATCAGGATACGGCCGTCCGGCAGATCGTGGGCACTATCCGGGTGGAAAGGGCGGTGCGCAAGAACGGGACGACCTTCCCGATCGAGCTTGCGGTCGGGGAGGCGTCGATCGCGGGTGAGCGGATCTTCACCGGCTTCCTTCGAGACCTCACCAGAAGGCAGGAGACCGAGCGCCGGGTGCGGGAGCTCCAGTCCGAACTCGTCCACGTCTCCCGCGTCAGCGCTATGGGTACCATGGCGTCGACGCTCGCACACGAGATCAATCAGCCGCTGACCGCGATCGCCAATTATCTGGAGACGACCCGCGCGATGATCGCCGACAGTGGCGACCCTCTACTCGTCGACATTACCGAGGCGCTCGAACTGGCGGCTGCACAATCGCTCCGGGCGGGCAACATCGTCAGGCGGCTAAGAACCTTCGTCAAGGGCCGCGATACCGGGTTCCAGGCCGAACGACTGGACGAGCTGGTGGAGGAGGCCACCAGCCTCGGCCTCCTCGGTGCGCATCAGGCTGGTGTGAAGGTGACGATGACGATCGCGGCAGGGCTCGACCGGGTCATGGTCGACCGCGTCCAGATCCAGCAGGTCCTGGTCAACCTTGTCCGCAACTCGATCCAGGCGATGGCCGCGTCCGCGCGCAAAGAGCTGACGATCGAGACGACGCCCGACAATCATGGCTGGGTGCGGGTGACCGTGGCCGACACGGGGGCGGGACTGGACCCCGAAATCCGCGATCACCTGTTCGAGGCGTTCGCGACAACGAAGGAAGACGGGATGGGCCTGGGCCTTTCGATCTGTCGGACGATCGTCGAAGCGCATGGGGGGCGCATCTGGGCGGAGGGCGTCGCGGATGGGGGAACCGCCTTCCACTTCTGTCTGCCGTTGGCAGGAGCCAGCGATGCCTGATATGGTCCGGCTCGTCCATGTGGTCGACGACGACGAGGCCGTTCGGCAGTCGGTCGGTTTCATGCTTCGCAAGGCCGGCTACACCGTCGACACCCACGCTGCCGGTACGAGCTTCCTCCAAGCCGTCTCGCGCGAGACGCGCGGCTGCGTGCTGCTCGATATCCGCATGCCCGATGTCGACGGACTTGAGGTTCAGGCCCGGTTGGCTGGTCGGGGCATCGGCATGCCGGTGATCATGTTGACCGGGCACGGTGACGTGACGATTGCGGTTCGAGCGATCAAGGCGGGCGCGGTCGAGTTCCTGGAAAAGCCCTTCGAGCGCGCTGCGCTGATCGCGGCAATCGAAGCGGCTTTGGACCAGGCTGCACGTATCGACCGCGGTGATCTCGTGGCGGCCGATGCCGTCATACGGCTGGCGGCCTTGACCGCGCGAGAGCGGGACGTGCTCGACGGCCTGGTCCTCGGCCGGCCCAACAAGCTGATCGCTTTCGAGCTGGGTATCGCGACACGCACTGTGGAGGTTCACCGCGCAAACCTAATGGAGAAGCTGTCGGCGCACAGCCTCTCCGACGTCCTTCGGGTCGCCTTCGCGGCAGGGTTGAACGACATCGCCTAGAAGACCGCCCTCGCCTAATACTTACATACGCGGCGGCGCTGACGTGCGAACTTCGGGGCAACCGAGGACACGCTATGATCGACGAACAACGTTTTTCCCCGGGAAGGAGGGTGGGTGTCTCACTCGTCGACGGCGACTCCGACGTGCGCCACGCGCGGCAGATCATGCTTCGCTCGGAGAACTACGACGTGCGCGCTTATGCAACATGCGCTGCGCTGCTCGCCGATCCTCGATCGCGAGACTATGGTTGCATCATCCTCGATGTGGCCAGCAACGATGTCGCTGGCGTCGCTTTGCTCAGCCAGATGCGAGCGACCGGCTGGCGTGGAAAGGCGATCCTGCTCGATGGCGACGACCCTGGCGGGGTACTGCGCGATGATGTCGAGCGCCACGGTGACAAGGTCCTTAAACGCGGGATCGGCGACAGAACACTACTGACCGCGATCGAGGCGACCGTCGAGGGAGCTTGAGCGGTGGGGACGCCCGAGGCTGATCATAGGTATTTCCCGAGCCTGTCCCGCCCGTGTTCATCGCGAGTAATACGGAGTCAACGCGCCTTGCCCGGCTTTTCGGTAGCGCTGTCACGGAGAAGGACAAGGCAATGAAGACCTTTCTGATTATCGGCATCGATCCCCAGTCGATCGACTTCACGGTCGGCAAAACACCGCCGGGAATGACGGCTGAAAAGCTGGCGGCGGAAGTCGAGGCGTCGCGTCAACAATTCGTCCAACAGGGCGATCGAGCCGATCTTTGCCAGGTCCGGCTCGATGAACATGCCGGGACACTGGTCAGCGAGCAGCTCGCACGCTCTAAATACGACTGCATCTTGATCGGCGGCGGTTTCCGTCCGGACTCCAGCGTTCCGGTACTCGAGCACATCATCAACGCGGTTCACCAACATGCGCGCGACGCGGCGATCTCGTTCCTTTCGCTGCCAAGAGATGCACTTGCCGGCGCGGCTCGCGTGTTGTCGCGCGATTTCAAGGATGCGGGGCTGCTTAGCGCATCGTCGCCGGTGACATCTTAACAGTCGGAAGGCACCGTCATGGCTGACCAAAGCCAGGTTTCGGACCGCGTCGCCCAAGTGTTTTCGCTGATGAAGAACGGCGACGACGCGTTCAACCGGCAGGACATCGAGGCGATGAACGCCGGGCGACACCCCGATATGGTTGCCTACATAACGGGGAGCGACAAACCGACTTATGGGCGGGCGGCACATGCCGCCGTGGAGAAAGCCATGGTCCGCGCGTTCCCCGACGCCCATCTCCACATCGACCCCTATCTGATCCAGTTCGGCAGTGGGGACTGGATGACGATGGTCTGCAAGATCACCGGAACTTTCACTGGCGAGATGATCCTGCCCGACGGCAAGACGATCCCGGGGACAGGCAAGTCTTTCGAACTCGACTTCTCCAGGACCGCCAAGTGGGAGGGCGATCTGCTCCTGGAGGAGCACGTGTTCTGGGACTCCACTTCGATGGCCCAGCAGATCGGGATCGCCTAGCCGGGCCGCCGAGTTGCTCCCTGCAAATTGAAGGACGACGATATGAGCGAATCCCCACCGACTTCCGAGGGCAAAGCCTATACGGCCTGGAAGCTCTCCTTCCCGCTACTCGACGACAAGAACCAGGTCATCGAGCACATCGAGGGCGTGCAGGATCTCTACGTCGGGGCCGACGAGTTTCATCGTTCGCGTCACCCGCGAGATGAATGGCTCGACCGCACGGTATGAAGATCGTGGGACGATGGATGCGAGTGGAACGATCACCGGCACGACCGGCTTTGGGGGAAAGCTCAACGGACGGCTGCTGAAGGACAATTTCGGCGTGCTTCTTCAAGGAATTGGCGGCGACGTCGACTTCATCCTCGGCGCGGTCGTGGTCACGCCTACTCACAATCGTTGCTTCCGTCGGTTCGAGGTGCATAGGCCGGCGGTGATCTTCGGGACGAAGGTCAATCCGGGGACGTATTTCACGACGTCGAACGACTATTTCATCCGTTCCGCCGACGACAAGCCGCCCGAGCTTCAGAAGCCGCTTGCGCATGGCGGCTGACACCGCGCCGAAGGTCGCGAACGATCGGGCGTCGCGAGCACGCTCGGGCGCGAACAAGTACGGCTCCACGTCCTGCAGATACTTGAAGATGGCAAATTTTATCAAAGAGCGGCTCATTCGACCAACAGGAAAGCACCTCGCCATGACGACGATGAAAGCTACGCGCTACGATCGCTACGGTGGTCCAGAAGTGCTCGAATATGCCGATCATGACAAGCCCGAAGCGGGCGCGGGCCAGGTTCTCATCCGCGTCCGCGGCGCTTCGGTGAACCCGATCGATTGGAAGCTCCGGTCCGGCGCGATGAAGGCCATGATCCCGCTGCAGTTTCCAACCGGCGTGGGTCAGGATGTGGCCGGCGAGATCGCGGCGGTCGGTGAGGGTGTCGACAAGTTCAAGGTCGGCGACGGCGTCTTCGCCATGATGGACGTGACGCCCGACGGTGCCTATGCCGAGTATGTCGTTCTCGATCAGACCGCTGTGGCACACAAGCCCGACACGCTCAATTTCGTCAGCGCAGCGGCCGTTCCGATGGGCGCGCTGACGGCTTGGCAGGCGATCGTCGACCTTGGGGGGTTGAAAGCCGGCACTCGTCTGTTCGTTCATGCGGCTGGCGGCAACGTCGGGGGTTGGGCGGTAAGGATCGGCCATGCGCTCGGTGCGCATGTGACCGCCGCTGCTTCGGCAAAGGATCGCGACAACGTCATGGCCCTCGGAGCCGATGGGTTCATCGACTACGAGGCCGGCCCGTTCGAGCAGGCGGCGCGCGACATGGATGTGGTGCTCGATCCCTTGGCCGGAGACATCCAGGCGCGGTCATGGGGGATGATCAAACCCGACGGCATATTGGTCTCGACGCTGCCGAACGAGGAACCGGACGAGGCCAAGGCGCGCGGCGTTCGCGCCGCCACGGTTCAGGGCCATTCGGACGGCGGCCAACTGGCGACGATCGCGAAGATGATCGACGACGGGAAACTCTCACCCAGCATCGGTCGCGTCATGCCATTGGACCAAGCTGCCGAAGCGCAACGGCTTGGCGAGGCGGGCGAGGTCAAGGGGAAGATCGTACTCGAAGTGGCGTGACGCGTGCTGCCGTTCGCCAGAAATTGTCTGAGATAGAAGGATTATCCCATGGATACCTCGTTCCAACCTACCGACCGCGTCGCCCATGTGCTCGCGCTGATGAAGAAGGGCGACGACGCCTTCAACCGCCAAGACATCGCGGGGATGAACGCTGCGCATCACCCCGACATCATCGCCCACATGACCGGAGGCGACAAGCCGACCAGAGGGCGGGACGCACTCGCCACCGCGCTCGGGGGCATGTTCCGCGCGTTCCCCGACATCCATATCCACAACGATCCCTACCCCGTCCAGTTCGGCGACGGCGACTGGATGACTGTGATCACTAGGGCTACCGGCACGTTCAGCGGCGAGCTGGCCCTCCCCGATGGCAAGACGATCCCGGGTACGGGCAAATCCTTCGATGTCACTTTCTCGACCACGGCGAAGTGGGACGGCGATCTACTCGCCGAAGAGTATGTGTTCTGGGACTCCACGCTCATGAACCAGCAGATCGGCATCGCCTAGGTCCTGGTATGCGGACGGCTGGTAGGTCGGGTGATCCGCCCCATACGCGCTAAAATAGAGCTTGACCCGACGCGGATCGGCTTGATTCTAGGAGTAGATGCAGGACGCAGCATCTGTTTTGACCGACCGTTTTGCCGAGGTGCTGGCGCGGCTTCCCGCCGGTC
>JAABUK010001456.1_pt1 | contig 45098 bp, 62 predicted proteins | sample 5559141 | NCBI WGS metagenome assembly JAABUK01 (sample SAMN10711869, study PRJNA513367) | rock metagenome | isolation source: Antarctica rocks | place: Antarctica: Victoria Land, Pudding Butte nord | collected 2016-01-03 | reverse complement strand
TGAGCTCAGTCACCAACAAGATCAGAAAGCAGCCTAGTGGCAAGGAGAATGGTGCCAAGGTCCAGGTTGCAGCTGTCAGCAACAAGGAGTACATTGACATGCCAGCAGTACCTGCTAACCGCATCACACGTGCTCCGGGTTCAGTGGCCAGCACAGGCTATGACCGATATGGTGAACAGCCACAATATGCACAGCAGCAAGTCTGGGCTGCTTGAGGATAGCAGGAACAGCTGTATGCCATTTATTTTGCATTTATGACGTTTGGTTTTGGCCTATGTGTGTGTTTTGGGAGATGACAGTGCTCCTGGTGTTGTGTCTGACTGTTCTCAAGGGACACACCAATCTCCTCTAGACAATGCCTGTTGTCTGTGCGTTGTATTGATTATGCACACTTGATGTCTGTCATCTTTGTGAATGATGGGCTGTTGGGTTCATCATGGACATTTGCATAGACATGTGGTGTGGACGCCAACAATTAAGCTGACAAATCTTGACTGATTAGAATCACACTGTTTGTCCATACACCAGCTCAAGCATACATTGGATTCAAATCATTCAGGGTCACAAGGTATACAAGAAGTCACAAGGTATACAAGAAGTTGGTTGTGTTGTGCTGGGGATGATGAGAAGGTGGTCAAAATGACATTCAATCCAAAAGACTTTTGAACTCCTTGTAATCGATTGAGCCAGATTGTTCCTTGTCCAGTTCCGCCAGCATGACATCCAAATCTATAGTGAGCTCAAACTCCTACATGGCAGATTTCATGTTTACCCAGCCATTTTTTCATGGTCTGCAGCATCTACATGGCAAGCAACTCGTAGCATACCTTGATTGTATTCCTCAGCTTCTCTATCAGCACCTTCCCAGAGCGATCAGCCTGCAAAGCAGCTTGGAGTATATTGTGCTGTCCAAAGCACAGTACTTAAATTGCGGTCAACAACGGCTTAAAGAAATGGGTAACAAAACTTCACACCTTGCCACCCAGTGCCACAAATGCTTCCACAGTGTCTGTGTCATCTGTGTCAGCTCCGCCCACCTGCTTCTGACTTTCAACAAGCCTCAGGAACTCATCCAGGTCAATCCCCTGGCGAACTTCACTGTCTACCTGTGTCCAACAGGCATCAGCACTGAAGCCGTTGAGTGGATAGACGACCAGCATCTGCGTAGTGGACCTTCACAGGCAAAGCTCAGCGGAGTGGTGCAGACCTGGTGCAGTTGAGCAGCGATGTCCTCGTCTGAAGCATTGTATCCGAGGGACGACATTATGCTGGTCAACTCGTCCGTGCTGACCATGCCCGCACCTGCAGACATGCAGTATATCCAGCGCCAGCGGAGCAGGTTGTGCTGAAATGTGCGTTGCAAAAAGTCATGCCTGTTCTGTCGTACTGCGCAAAGATCTGTCTGCATGCCTGCAGCTCATGCTGAGACAACTGTGCCATTGTCGAACAACAGCAATCGGAGACAAAGCCTTGATAAATCAGTCAAGTTGATCAAAGCGCCTGTTGCTTAGACACAGCTTCAAGGCGATCCATGCTTCTTCATCTTCGAAAGGCAGCTTCCGATTCCTGCATGTCTCGGTTGACCATGTGTTCAAGTTCCGCTTTCCTTGCCGGCAAAGCTTCTCTTGCTGAGACTTCACGGCCTTTGCAGATGTCATTGCGCATGTAATGGTTTGTTTTTTTGAGCAAAGCTGATGCGTGAGCGACCGTCTTCACGTGTTCGGCAGAGCCAGTCGGCTGCGGACATTCCGTTTCAGCAAAAGGATTGCAACACGGGACCGATGAGCTCGCGGGACTCGTCTCCGATGTTGCAAGTGCGTTTGCCATGTGATGCACTTTCTGACAACAATAGCAGTCTTCACACTTTGGCATTACTTTGCAGGCTCTTACCCTATCAACCAACCTGTCCAAAACGGAAAAGCCTAGAACCAAGATGTCCGTTGGAGGCACCTTGCAGGACGCTGATCAGTCCTTTCGCGCAAAGACATTGCAGACCATTAAGGCCTCACATCAGTCCAGGTCCAGCACAGGCAAGAGCTTGTCCCTTTATGCCTGTTCAGGGGATTGCAAACAAACTCTGAATGTTGCCTCAGTCTGGCTACAGGGTCTCAGATTACACGCACAGGCAGTGTCGGAAGTGTCAAGACCAACTTGGCAACCCCACCTGGCATTGCTGCCACTGGCAGACTGCGTGATGCTGCTGCAAGAAGGTTTGTGCTTTGTGCTGCAGAATCAAGCCTGCAGGCCTATTGCCCAGACTAGCTGCATTCCACAAACAATGTGTGTGCTGTCTGAATCTGTCCTTGACTTCATCTGCGTGGCTTGTTGACGCAGTGACTCCAGGATCTTGCAGGATGCCGGGTTGAGAGTCTCTGCTGTCAAGGTTTCTCTGCGCCAGCCTCTAGACCCAAACCAAGGCACAAGTGTGCATAGCCCATACTTGACCAAGGGCCCTGATGGCAAAGGCATGATGAAGCGCAAAGGACTGGTCAGAAGTGCAACCTTCACTGCTGGCAGTGCAGACACCTTGGACTCAATTCCTATTGGTGCAGACATCATTGGCAGACTTGGCAGCAGAGGTTAGATAGTCCCTCACTCATTATCAAATGCACCCATTGAAATTTGACACAATGCATGCAATGCATATTGCAGTAACTGCTTACAGAAGCGGCCACCTATTGACCACGGCTACATTTTGTGCCTGACATTGTGCTGCAGCAGCCTTCGCAAAAGCAATCAGCATGTTCAAATACTGACTTCAGGTCAGTTGTTTGTGCAGTGAAGGGAAGCGCAAATGTACACAGCACAGCTGACCTAGGACCACAATGTGCAGGTGCAAGGCCAAGCACAACTCCTGCTGCCAGCAACAGCCAGCATGCTTCCTCTACGGATACAAGCAAGCAATCATCAAAGAGAAGACAGGTGGCAGAGACATCAGATCCGCCGGTGTTCTCTCTGCCCCACTTCAGAGCCAGCCCGTGCTTGACATCTGGTTCACAGCTGGGTCATTCCCGCCATGGTCTGCGCCCAGGCACTCCAAATCCCAAGGCGGACTCCCTAACCACTGTTCATTCAGCCAGCAGCTTGAGCACAAATCCCAGGGGGTCTGTCAAGATCCCAGCTGCATTCACCAAGTCTAACGATCCTGCTTCTCAAGACTGGCCCATATCCAGATGGGCAGGCAGCAGAACACCAGGAGGGACTTCACCTGCAGCAGTGACAGGTTCAAATGCTGTGCATGCCCTGCATGCTGGGAGATCGACAACTGCTGAGCTGACTGCACAAGCAGAGCATGAGGCAGCCCTGACTCGCAGTAGCAGCGACAGCAGCAGCATTGCAGCATCCTTAGAGGAAGATAATCACAGGCATCAGGTCAGCAAACCATTGCAGACCATTGTCAGAGTTCGCACCTCCAGTGCACAGAGGAAACAGCCGGTCAAGAGAATTGTTGACTCTGCTGCTGAATCAGATGCAGTCAGCACCTCTCAAAGCACTGAAGTTGGTGGATATGCTGTGTCCAGTCAGGCATTGTCTCAGGCACTGAAGAGTCTAGGACAGAAGAACATTAGGCACACAAGTCAAAGTGAGCTGGTGCCACCGCAAGTTGGCGCCATTGGTCACATGAATGGGAACACTGTGGTGTCATGTGTGAGTGCTAGTGATGCCTCACAGAGTGCCAGAAGTGCATCAGAAAATCTGGGTGCGCAAATAGAACACAGCAAAGACCCTTTGGTGAAGGAGTCTCACCAAGTCATGCACTGGCTTGGGATGAATGACGACTGGTTTGTGGAAGACTTTCTGCCTTTTGCAAAGAGGACTGTGTTGTTCGGACACCATCAGGAGTAGCATGAGTGGTCCTTTGTCTGCAGCTTTGTTATCAAACTGGATCACACCTTCTGAGGACCACATTCGAAGTCAAATGTAATGATGTGTTTAAAGAAAGACAAATGCAAGCTGTGACGTGCAGAATGTATAGCTTGACGATCCTTAGCTGCAGAATGTATCACGTAGCCTTCAACCAAAGTGAAATAAGCGCACACGATGTTGACTCAGCATCTGTGCAGTCCTGCAGGCACCCACTGGGATACAAATTTCAGTGCATAATTGCCACAGGACGCAAGACAGTGCAAGCTTTCATCTTTGTCTGGCCGTGCATACTTCTGGCCGTGCATACTTCTGGCCATCCATGTGTCAAGAGACTTTGCTGGTGTTGGACTGTCCAATCGCTGACATCGAGAGTACAATAGCAGATTTACAATCTACATGCAGCTGCAGGCAATCAGGGCGCACAAACACACAGCGCAAAACAGTTGTGCGGCATATGATTGTTTATCAAGACACTTGCTGCTCCTTGCCAGAGCCAGTCCTCCTTCTGGCTTGCTGTTGCCTGGTGGTCACAGACGCTTTGCTACTGCCTGCTAAGGCTGCAACTTTCTGCGGAGACTGCTTCTGCCGTTGTGCTTTCCACTGTGCATCCAGCTCTGCTCTGGCACTGTCAATGCCTGCAAGACAATGAAATCAGCTGACAAGCTGTATGGCAATCAGGGTGGCAAGCTGCACGCATTCAGCTGACAAGTTTGAAGGGAGCCATGTTGCAGGCAGCCATTCTGCAGTGGAGCATGCACATGTCTCCTGTACAATAAGGACACTCTGATGGCGTGGCGATGCACACACAGTAATCAAATTTCTCTTTGGTTCGTTGACATTGCAGTGGTCAGAACTCAGGTGGGACTGTCTCTGGGACTTGTGTAGCTTGATATCTGCCACGCTGTGTGCACACCCAGCACGAAATCCTAAGCCTGCTGGACAGTGCTGACTATGCTGCGTAAGGCACTATCTGACCGACTTGAATTGGCTGGCAAAGGCCAAAAGCCATTGACCAATAAAGCAACACACATTGCAGACAGGTTGCAAGCATAGCATCTTGAGGCTATAAGTGTCTCTACGCAGCATCAACAGCTTGCACTCATAGATTCTGCTGCTCATGTATATTCACAAACTCTGTGCAAAAGACCACTGTACTGTATCAATTCTGTTTTCACTTTTTTGTAACAGCAATGCTTCTGTGCATCGCTGCATGGAGTCTGTAACAATGCATCAAGGCTGCATGCTTCTCAGAAGACCTGTCTTTGAATTACCTGGCTCAGCATAGAGGTCCTGCTCCGTCTCTTGGGCGGTTTTGACAGCTTGACTAGGCGCTTGACTAGGTGTTGGAAATGTGCGCGCTGCAGCTGCCAGCCAGCCTTCCAGAGCTGCCTGAGAGCCACTTCCAGCTGCGCCCAAGCCCTTTGGAGTGCCAATGTCTGCAAACCTGCAGTGCATGCTCGCGTGATTGTGTGACAATTGAGGGCTTGACAATTTGGCACCAATTGCCATGGCCAGAAACTCAGTAGTCAAGCATCGACATAACATGTTTTGCGGTTGATGGTTTTCCCCCTACATAAGGCAAATCTGTTGCATCGACAGCGCAACAGTCAACAATGGGACAATAGCAATGCTGCTTGTTTTTGCTGGTAACTATGCGCTGTAGGCCCCTGCTGCTGCTGCTGCTGCTGCTGCTGCAAACACCCAGACTAGATAGCTGAACCCACACAGACCGTCCCGTGCAACCTGCTCTGATGCAGGTCTGCTGTTGCTTAACATGCCTTGTACATTTCAGGACTGAGGCATGTAATTTCTAGCATGTCACACGTTAGCGTGTTGAAAAGTGGGGGTGTCAACACCTGTCAGAGCCAAAAGGCACCATCAGCGGCTTCAAAAGATCCATTTGTGGCTCTGCACGCAGTTTCCTGCAACCCAGGCAACCATCATTGTAACGTTCTGGTGGCAGTTGCATACAGTGTTTGTCCAAATTGAGGTATTGACAAATGGGTCACACAACAAAAGGCACACTGTTTCAGAAGGCTTGAGTCAGTGAACTTGGCAGAGACTGTGTGAATGAGCCTCCTGAAACAGTGTGCATTTCATTCTTTACCCACGCAGTTAGAAAGATGTTTGAGCGGTACAGCAAGACAGGACAAATCAGACTCCTATCCAGATATGATGATGGAATCTAAGCTATGCAGATAGGATGACGAAAATGTAAGCTATGCAGCAAAGCGTGCAGCTGCACCAAGTGCTTTGTCAGAGATGCATGTTTTACACGATGGTTTCAAGGATGCATGCATCACAGCAATGCATGACGCAGTGCTTACATGCGCTTATCCATGCCAACAAACAGCATGTGGCTCAGCATGGACCTGAAGCTAGCCAAAGCTGCCTTATCTGAGGCAGCATCCTTCTGACTGATGCTGCTTTGGCTGCCACCAACAGAACCTTTCAAGCCACCCAGGTAGACCAAAGACGCTCCATTCAGATGTGCCACATAGCGCAGCGATTGGGCCATCAGCTTACGCGCCTGTGCAAGCAGCGTGAGCGTGATGCGTCATGACTGACACGGGCTGCTGCCTTAGAGGCTCTCGTGTAATGATTGCTGCAAAGCACCATTTTTTCTTTTCGTTTCTTTTCTTTTCTTTCATCATGAGTGGTGTGAGCATCTGCTGCAGGTGTGGTGCCAATGCCTTCCAGCACAGCCTGTGGCTGCTGCAGCACGTCAGACTGCGTCATGAGCTATGCTGGTTTACTTGCACATGCTCTTTGTCTTTCAGAAACAAAATATTGCCAACCGGGTTTGTGATGTTTTATGAAGTTGTGATATTTTGTGACATTATGATATTTTGTGACGTTTTGTTACACTAGGCAAATACTGCAGATCTTGGGCATAATCTAGGGCAGGACAATGCAGCATTGTGACCATGCAGGGTGCAGGGAGTGCAGCAAACCTACCTCTGTGTCTGCATCCCTGAAGGTGTCCTCCTTGGCAGCTACTAGAACCACTGAAATGCCTGCAACGAAGGAAAATGGTATGTATGTCTGCTCCTTGACACGTGCCCAATAGACATGATAAGCTGTCATGACAGTGACAATCATGCGGATGATTTACTGCATAGCGAGCACTGGTTACAGCTTATTGCACTCATGCAAAAGGCAGACAAGGGTCACCCAACTCTTTCACTGCAGCTGCGTGGCCTGTGAGTTATGCAGATAGGCTCACCAAGATGCTGTACAGCGTCTTTGTCCTCATGACTGCTGCCTATATACTTCCTGGCACGCAGGCGCAGTTGCTCAGGAAGCTTAGAGCCTTTCTGCTCCAGCCATCCATAGCTGGTTTGCAGGTTTGCTCTCACGAGCTGTAAGTAGGTGACAGCGCTCTGCAGCACCTGAGCTGGCTGTGAAAGGTCCACAACCACAGCAACGACTGCTGTTGCTACCTGCAAGTTCAAAGTTTGCCAGTTTGCTGCCAGGCAAAAGCAGGCTCACAGCTGCAGCTGGCCATGCCATGCCAGTCAATTCCCCTGGATTCATGATTGAGGTTGTGTCAGCCAGCTGCATGCAGAGTAAGTTTGTTCTTGAGCACAGAAGGCAGATGCAAACGGTGGGGCTATGCGCTCTAGCAAGACAAGGAAGAAGTACCAAGTCAATGGCTGTTGAAGCACATAGACAATGTTTGCTAAGAAATGGCTGAAGCCACAGCTGAAAATGGCATACCTGTTCAGGTGAAAGCACAGTGTCACTGTCGAGAATCTCCTGCGACAGTTCTTGGCTGCCTGACACTTCCCACAAGTGAGCTAGATCTTTGGGATCTGTGGGGTTTGCTGCAGGCTTGCGAATATAAGTGTACTCAAGACCTTCTGTAGGCTTTGGTGCTTCGGCCTGAACAGAGACAAAGTCTGAGCGGGCATTGCTTGGGGGGACACACGATGCAAGTGCAGTCAAGCAAAGTGATCAACAAGGCTTACTCTGTCTGGCTGAATATACTTGTTGAGCAAAGTGCTTTTGCCTGATCCTCGAGGACCAACGACATACAAGTGGGCGTCTGGGCGACCTGCGATTGGTAAGAAAGTCGATACGCAATCACTGGCAAGCTTTCAGGTTGTTGTTGTGAGGCTGCAAACTGTGAGCTACCTGTTTGTGTCAGGCTGGACTTGCTTCTTTCAGTCAGCTGCGCCCAGATGCTAGCACCAGTGTCTACGATACTCATGCTCTGATATCATTCAGCCAGGGCTGCATGTCTTTCATATCGGATCTTCACCTCGGTAGGCAAATCTGTGAGTTTGTGCGATGCGCCACTTGAACGAATTTAACCGAAACCCTAGACGGTTCAAGAATTCTGAAAGGTTGCACCGAAACCACTTTGGCGAAAGAAATTAAGAGACGGCGGCTTATTGAGTCCTCTTTGATTGCACATACTCTGTCACAATGGCCGCATCAAGGCCCTTGGTGGCCATCCAGAGCATTGATGAGGGGTCCAGTGAGCAGGCAAACCTGCCTGCTGTGTTCACTGCCCCCATCCGACCTGACATCGTCAGACAAGTGCACACTGGTTTGGCAAAGAACAAGAGGCAGCCATATGCCGTGAAGTTCGAGGCTGGCATGCAGAGCAGTGCTGAGTCTTGGGGTACCGGACGTGCTGTATCACGTATTCCCCGTGTACCTGGTGGTGGTACACACCGTGCTGGACAGGGAGCTTTCGGAAACATGTGCCGTGGTGGCCGAATGTTTTCTCCCACAAAGGTCTGGAGGCGTTGGCATAGAAAGATCAACATCAACCAGAAGCGATATGCTGTCGTCTCAGCTCTTGCAGCTTCAGCCTTGCCCTCTTTGGTCATGGCTAGAGGCCACAAGATTGAGAAGGTAGCGCACAACTAGCTTCTTCTACAGTGCCTCAATTTCCAGACAGCTCCTCACAAGACATATGTTCAAATACAAAGGCTTGACTAGGCCTCATGGATTTTGCTCAGGTGCCAGAGATCCCTTTGGTTGTTGATGACAGCAGTGAGAGCATCACCAAGACCAGCAAAGCTGTTCAGATTCTGAAGTCTGTTGGGGCCTATGAGGACGCAGAGAAGGCAAAGGACTCAAAGAATGTCAGGAGGGGCAAGGGAAAGATGAGGAACAGGCGCTATGTGAACCGCAAGGGTCCTCTGGTCATCTATGGCAACGACAATGGCATTGCCAAGGCCTTCAGGAACTTGCCCGGAGTTGACACAGCTCCCGTGACAGCCCTCAACTTGATGCAGGTGGGCTGCGTCTTTATAGCATACCATTGCATCATCAAATGTATAGCACAGTACACACTCTGCATCTCATTGTTGCACTTCATACAAGTGCACCTCAGCAATTTAGCGGTCCCTGCTTCAGCTTATGCTGCATAGCTGCTTACGCTTGGACATACGCTTGGACATCCATCTATGCTAATGCCATTTCTGAATTGTATTTGCTGTGGTGCAGTTGGCACCTGGTGGCCACCTGGGCAGGTTTATCATCTGGACCAAATCTGCCTTTGACCAGCTTGACAGCATCTTCGGTAAGCTCACTCCCAAAACTTGCTGCATTTTGCAACATTTACTACTGCTGTGCAAAACTTGCTGCATGTTGCATCATATACTACTGCTGTTTTTCTGGTGTCATCAAGTTGCTGGGTGCTCGTTGCATTGTGGATGAAGCCTAGATTTATTTGACACCTCATCATGCATGTGGCAGGGAGTGTAACTACAGGACCGCTAGAGTACAACAGTGAATACATTTTAGTACATGGTTCTAGATGTTTTGCCTCAAGCTGTGTTTGATTGATGTAGACGTCGTTGACAGCAGATGCTTTACTTGCTTACATTGTCAAACTCTGTCTGGGGTCATGCAGGAACTGTTGAGGCTGAATCAGAGCAGAAGAAGGGGTACAAGCTGCCCCGGGCCCCCATGACCAACAGTGACCTCACTCGTCTCATCAACTCTGATGAGGTCCAGAGTGTAGTGCGACCAAAGAAGACGGTGAGTGATCTTTAGTTGTCTTGTGTGACAGGCAGTACAGCACTGTCTTTACAAAGCTATGGGTGAATTTTTGCTAATGGGTTGCATCTGGACTTTGTACGGATGTTGTACACAATACAGGCAAAAGCAGCCTCAGAGCATAGCAAGCATAAACATGCTTGCATTCAAATACATGCTGTTGCTGTTCAACACTGCTATCTGCTGCTGTCAAAGCAAGAGTCTGCAGTTTCTGTGGGTCTGATACTAGCTGCATGTTGCAGCACTGTTGGAGCACCCTGCTTTGCCGACAGATTTGCCTCTTTCTCAGATGCCGGCCGTCACCTTCCAACCGGTGGAGATTCTTGTATAGTTGTCACAGCAGCTATAGCCCATGAAAAGTTTGCTTGTGTGGCCGATCTCTACAGCCATCAGGCACCGAGTGTCAATGTTGGATGCTCACATTGCAGGTCAAGCGTGGCAGACCATTGAAGAAGAACCCATTGAAGAACTTGGGTGCTCTTCTGAAGCTAAACCCATACGCCAAGACTGCCCGCCGCCAGGAGCTATTGCACCAGGTATGCCTTCAGGCTTGCTTACAGTCAGCACGTTAACTTCTGCAGAAGTGCTTGTAAAGCTCTTTTTGAGGTGCAGAATAGCTGCTGACAATGAGCGGCACTCATACTGCCAGCACATGCATCAACAAGCCCTGTTGCGTCCTATGCTGGATGCACCAGTACAACCGCAGTCCTGGCTGTGGTCAGCAGTCATCTGTCCGGCTGTGTGTGTGTGTACTAGCTCTGGGACATACTGTTTGTGTATTACCATGCAACACTGCCTTACTGGGCCTGCTAGGTTGACCATCACGTCTGTGGGCCAGTGGCAGGTACCATGGTCAGTCAGCTTGATTGCTGAACTTGCATTGATACCAACTCTCAGTCAGCGTGATTGCTGCATTTGCATTGCAACCAACTCAATGAGTGCCCGCTCTGCAGGCCCGTGTGGCCAGCGGCAAGGGCAGGGATGAGAAGCTGCAGGCTGCCCGCAAGGCTGCCAAGGCTGAGCACAAGCAGGTTGGCCAGGCCTTCTACAAGCAGATGACACAGGACAGTGACTACCAGGGAGCAGACTACGAGGTCTTCGACAACTGGCTCAACAAGACAGATGTCCCCAACTAGGCAGCACTGGGCTGGGCTTAGCCCTCTTGTAACATATGCAGCCGGCAATATGCATGGATGCCAGCACAAATAGGCGCACAATGTGCATCTACATGCCTGCACAATGCTTTGCACATATTGGCATCCCAGCAGGTGTCATTGTATGCATGTCCATGTGAAGACCTTTTCATACTGCTGCCGTTCAGTTGGTACATCCACTTGAGCATTGTCCAGAGGGTTGCTGCGTGGTTTGCTGACATATATATGCATGATTGATCAGGGGTGGTCAGCCAAAGTCAGCATCCTGTTCAGCAGCAGCACGTGCAACACTCCAAACATTGATGTGATATGCCTGGACATTCCACATAACACTTCCACCACGCATGCCGACGCTGCAATGATAGAACTTGCATCAACACCAGGTGCAAATTGAGTCTCGCCTATGCTCAAGCACACTAGGATGGCGCAACAGACATTATCTGAGGCAACAGATGGTGATAATCGTGCACCTCAGTTGGTTACAGTACAAGTGATCAATTGGGCAAATGAATGCTGAGGTGAATGGTGCACGCAGTTAACCCCTCCATTACTTTGTTGTAAATCCATCTACGTACAACCTGGTAAACACATACACGAGATCTATCTACAATCTCATGCAACAGTGTCAGTAAGTGGCATGAGGCCAGAGAGCTGTGATAAAAATATTCAAGGCTACGTATATTAGTCTTTGCACATCCATGATCAAGATTTGCTACTCTGTGAGCATTCTCAAGGTACATTTAGAAGTATGCCTCTGGATTCATTCCTGACCTAACGCCAATGACTTCAGGACGTTCCCATCCTCCTGGACTGTGCAATTTTCAACAGCATGTCATGCCGTGAAAGCTTGTTCTTGCCAGCCTTGTGCTGAAGCACCTGCTGCTGCTGTCGAGATGCAACAGATTGCTTCAGTCTCTTAACTTGAGCTGCACTCAGTCTCTGAGGGTCAGACTGGTCAATCAGCTGAGCCTGCGCCGCAGCAAAGTTCTGCTGCCATTCCTGTGACGGCTGCACAAGCAGACCCAGATCTATAGATTCTGCCACAAGCCCATCAACTTTCTGCAGCTCTGTATCACTCAAGCATGGCTCATTGGCCATGTTGGCTGCTTCCAGACTCAGCGCAGGTGAGGTGCTGAGCAGAGTTGAGTCAAGCTGTTGCAGGCGCTTGCACATGTACACCTACAGGCACACACATCAACATCATGCTATGACCACACAAATCAACATCATGCTACAGTCACACACAGCAACATCATGCTACAGTCGCACACATCAACAACTTACTACAGTTGCACACATCAGCATCATGCTACGACCACAAACATCAACATCTTGCCACGGTCACATACATCAACACCATGCTGCAATCAAACATATCATCAACTTGCTATAGTTGCACACATCAACATCATGCTACAGTCAACACCCAATGCTGTAGTCATGCTTCCAGCCAGTAGGCAGCCCAACTGCAAAGCACATTGTGCGTCGTGGGCATGCTGATGCATTGTGTATCAGATGACCTCACAAAGCAACCCCCTTATGACCATGATGCAGGTGACACAACAACAAATCCCGTTAATTGGCATCCTTCAACATGCGCAGGAAGGGCAAAGTCACTGCCGGTCTCATTGGTGCAATCTGGGCCCTGGTATGCATTACAACTTACTCACAAGCAGGCACAGTCAATACCTGTCTCATCTCCGGAAGCAAGGCTTGCCAGTGGAAGTACGGCACTGACAAAACAGTCCACCCCATTTTCTGCAGCGAGCGCCTTTTCACTGCAACACATGCAACATAGATTGTGAGGCAGCTATAAAAAGTGGGTAGGGTGACATCATGTGTCAACACAGTTGAGCTGTGTGCTATCCTGTGCTTCTGGTTTGATTTATTGGTCGCGGTGTGCATGGGTGGGGCGGTCAGGAGGCTATGCAGGAGTGCAGAGTTATCGCTGAGGTGAGTGTGGTGAGTGTCTGCTGACTGTATAGCTAGTTGTGTCTTTGAGATTTTCTTCTTCTTTGAGCGTCTGCTTCAGGAGACCACGTGCGGTCTAGCACGGTTGTGCTATCATGTATCTGTTGTCATCTTTATACATTCAAACGACTGAGCTTGAAGCACGGTTACTTGAGCCTTAAAGTGTTGTTGTGGTCGAGACTCAGGACTAAAGCGGAAATGGCAACTGATCGACGACGAATCTCTAGCAAGCAATTGTCCCAGAAATTCGCCGCAAATCAGTTGCCATGTCTGCTTGAGTCCTGAGTCTTGACCCCGACAGCACTTCAAGGCTCAACCAACCGTCGTTCAAGCTCGAGTGTTTGACTGCACAAAGATAACAACAGATACACGATGAAACATGCTGAGACATGGGCTGTATGACAGCATTGCGTGAACTTACCCAGGGTGCGTCCAATAGCTTTGGGAACATTTCTCATGAAGTGCAGGGGCCCATCAGCTTCCACAGCCAGCTTGATTTGTGGCAGAGCCATATCAATTGTGTACTCTGCTTGCATGTATTCCAGCTCCACATCGTAGTTCAGGGGAAGGCTGCCTAATGCTGCTGCCACATCCTGTGGCATGAGTGGCACTCATTAGAGGGAAGGGAGGGAAGGAAAGGACAGCAAAAGAGCCATATCAATGGTGTACTCTGCTTGCATGTATTCCAGCTAGTTATTGTAGTTCAGGGGAAGGCTGCCTAACGCTGCTGCCACATCCTGTGGCGCGAAAGGCACTCAACAGAAGGGATGCAAGGAACTTGAAAGGCACTCATTAGAGGGAACGCAAGGAAAGTGAAGGGCAGGGCAGGGGAGGGAGGCCCTTTTGGCTTGGTTTTGTTATAGAGCTTGGTTTTTCATCATAGAATAACAACATCAAATTCATCATTCACTTACAGTGGAACTTGCTTCTGCTTTGAACTGGAGCTGCAAAGCACATGTCTGATGGGCAAAACTCATCAGACCACTCACAGCTTCCAAACTGCATTTCTGGACAGCACAATTGCATTGCATTTACACAGCAAAGATAGTGCATATGATGAGTGGGCAGTGCATTGCATGAACAAGTGGTGAATATAATGAGACGGCTTAGGGCTATGGCCATAGCTCCAAGCTGCCATCATAGGAGGCTCCCGTTATGATCGCTGCAAAGCAAAAAAGTTTTCTCTGCCTATAACGAGTGGGCAGTGCCTTGTATGAGTAGGTGGTGAATGTGATGAGTGGGCAATGCATTGCACTGCATGAGCAGGTGGTGGGGATGCAGGCTGACCCGCTGGAAGGCAGAGCTCTTGATGCCAGCTGGGCCCATGGTGTGGCGCCACCTGGCCTGCGCAGCCCCTGTCAGCTGCCCCCGGGCCTGTAGGGCTGCATACACACACACACATGTGGTCAGACACCAGACACCTCCTGAGTCCATTAGGCAGACAGACAGACAGGCAAAAAGACATTGGGTCCTTCCATCCATGTATGTATGCATCCATCCATCCAGCGTGTGTACTCCCACAGAACCAGATACCTTCAGTCCTGAGTAGCTCCCCACACATGATCCTATTTTGACACTCAGCATACTAGCACTGTACGCTGACTGTCACGCTGACTGTTACGCTGACTGTTACGCTGACTGTTGCACTGACTGTTACACTGACTGTTACGCTGACTGTAACGCTGACTGTTATGCTGGCTGTTACGCTGACTGTTACGCGTACCCGCAAACAGGGCCTCATAGCGATCGATATGAGAAGTGTCCAAGCCCAGATCTGGCGCCTCCAGCCTGAGTATGAGCTCCACCTGGTACAGCTGCTGCAGCTCCTGGGGCTGGAAGGAATGCATCATGGTTGGGGACAGGCTGCACACCTTCTGGAAGAAGGGGCCGGACAGGTGGCCCCAGACTGCCAATCCCCAGGCAGTGTTTGCCAGTCCCTGCAGAACAGGGACTGATCAGTACTGTATTACAAATGGGTGTCATCAGTAATTGCCAATCCCCAGGCAGTGTTCGCCAGTCCCTGCAGAACAGGGACTGATCAGTGGTGTGATACAAAAGAATGGCATCAATAGCTGATGATACTATTCTGGATTTCTCAGACTGTCCCTGGGCACAGCAGAATGTCCCAGGAGCATATCACAATGTCCCTAGGAACAACAGGGCAGGCTAAAACAATCTTAACACCTTTTAACCCCTGGGCAGCCCGGTATTATACTCGGCTTCTGATCGAATTGACAGTCAAGGGTGTAGTCTTTTGCTACATATCCCTGGGACAGCCCTAAATGTCCCTGGGGCACACCAGAACATCCCAGGGCCAGACCAGAACGTCTTGAGGTGCATCAGGGAAAACCACACCCAGATGAGTTGCATCTAAATTGCTTCAGCAAGAGTATCAGAACAGTATCAGAGGAATGCGACCGTCTTGAGCCCAAACTGCAAGTTTGACAAAAACCACATTGTGCTGTGTCTTTTGTCAATGTCGCATGCTCGCTGATTTGTCTGACTCGAAGGGTTGGATGACAGAAGACAAGCTGCATTGGCCTACCTTCACAATGAGAGGCTGAAATCACAATGAGCTGTGAGCTCAAGCTGCAAGCAGCGAGGAGTTCACGGTGAGCAGTGAGTTCATGAGTATCGAGTTCTTGATGAACAGTGAGAGGGTGGTGGAACTGTTCTGGATGATGAGGAACAAATGCACAATGAGCATGGACTCAACACGTAAGCAGACCGCTCACCCGCATGTCAAACTCTTCTAGAGTTTCCAACGCCCTCTCAGCCAGGGCTGCAATGAACGCAGCACAGATCTGCTTGTCCTCAGCCGCGGTGTGGATGGCATAGCTGATTACAATGCTGGAGATGGCCAGGGGGGAAAACTGTGTGGCTGTGGCAGGGTCTGCCAGCAGTTTCACGCCCTGTTGGGCGAAAGCAGCGAAGAGGCCGGGGTGGTAGTGGCGTTGTGTGCTACAGGCAAACATGATGTTGGCCACAGACTGCATCAGCAACAGAAGACGCTGTCAGTAGATCTAGATGCTGCTGCTGGGCAGTTGATGCAGCAGGAATGACAGTGGCGCTGCGTGCTACAGGCAAACATGATATTGGTCACAGACTGCATCAACAACAGAAGACGCTGTCAGTAGATCGAGCTGGGAAGGTTGTTGCTGGGCAGCCATGCAGCAGAATGACAGCAGTGCTGTCTGTGCTGCAGGCAGCATGTTGGGGACAGACTGCATCAATGACAGCAGACACTATCTGGGATGCCATGGTGGAAAATTTGCCGTTGAACAAAAGCATTGAGGAGGCATGAATGGCAATGGCATTGTGCAAGAGGTGTAGTGGTGAGTTGTAGTCATGGGGTTTTTGCTGAAGGGCAGTTGAGCAGTGGCAACCACAGAAGCAAGGGCCTAAAACATCTCCACAATGTAGAAACGGGTTTTTGTTGTCCCCAGGCATTCCTGAGTGTAGATTTCCAGTGTAGGGATGACGTCTCTGAACTAAAATAGACGTTTTGGGATTGAAAAGAGCTGATTGGAAGGACAGGTCTCAGGCAATGGCGGCCATCAACAGCTAGGATGATAAAACCAAGCAAGGATGATAAAACCAAGCAGGGATGATATAACTAAGCAAGGATGATAAAACCAAGCTCACCTGGATGTTCACATATGCAATGTTACGTGTAATTTGGTCTGCTGCGCGGTCGTGCAGCTCTGGAGAGTAATACCCAATGCCTGCAAAGGATGAGATGCATGTCGCCAATGCCTGCAAAACAAGACCAAGGTCAGCACTCTGTTGAGATGTAGGAGATTACAGGGAAGAAAACTAAAGTCTGTCAAAGACAAGGTTTGCCCAATTGGGGCTTAAACAACGGCGCAAGCCCGCTACTGACTAGGGCATTTGGATTCAGCCTCTGGTAATCAGCACAGAGCATCATGCACAGACACTCAAGACACCGTGCTTACACTGATAATTTTGACGAGATAGGTCGTAGCGCCAACCTAGCATGCTCCTCATGCACTGCATTGTATATCAATTTCAGCTTTGACCTCATGCTTACAGGACTGCAGAGGTCAAAGTTGAACTTGATAGACAATGCAGTGCATGTGGAGTATGCTAGGTTGGCACTGCACCCTATCTTGTCATGAGACGAGTTGAACAGCAGGGTATCTTGAGTGTCTGTGCATGATGCTCTGTGCTAATTACCAGGGGCTAACTCCAAATGCCCTAGTCAGTAGCGAGCTTGCATCGGTTGTTTTAGCTCCGAAGGGGCGATCGTTGTCAGCGATTGTAATGGGAGACTCCTAAGGAGGCAGCCCGAAGCACCAAAGTGTGTAAGACATCCCTATTTAATTACTGCCAAAACTGTCATTCACAAATCAAATGTGATTCATCTCAGATTCAAATACAGGCCGATACAGGCCGATACAGTTGAGTGCAGACGCGAGCTGCTGCCAAAGGATAAAACTGGTGACAAAGCTACACGGGCGCAATGCCAAGCCTCACTCTATGAACATCATGACTTTGTTTCATCCCAGTGAATCATAGTCGCTGCATGTAGTAAGCCTTTCTTAGCTCATCATGGCGCTTTGTTGACAAACATCAAACAAGGCGTATAGGCATCATGCAGCATGGCACACTGCAAGTGGTCCAGCATGAATGTCATGGCTGTGTAGAGATTACCACATGAGAGATCCGGTTGCTCCTCTTCATCAGAAAAGAAGACAGTTGATTCCTGAGGGCTATCAGAAGGGCCCCTCTGTTGTTTTGAGCGATGAAGGAATCACCGTAGGTTATGGTCTGGACTTGGTCCTTCACATCTGCAATCAGGTGTTTTCAATATCAAAACGTCTATTTGAGTTCAGAACGTCCATTCTGCAGTGAAAAAGTAGACTCAAAAATGCATGGAGACAATAACGACGCGTTTGAGATAGGGGGGGTGCTGCAGGTCTTGGTCAAAAGACATCAACATGTCAGAATGGGCAACGTGTCTGCCCGGACTTGTTGTGCCTTTGCAAAACCTAACGGGGTTGATTGATGTTTTGGCATGCAAAGCAGAATGCTTTCCTGGGTGTGCATTGGCTGAAGGTGCAGGTAACAAGAAGTCATAGTCAATCTGAGATATGCAAGTGCATCATTGAGGACAATTCAGGATGCGTGGTGCGTCATGTGCGACTGTGCGCAGCAAATCATGTGGTAGATGCAGCTCAAATTTGCAGACAGCAGAGTGCAGAGGATCAGGCGTGCAATACAAGGTAACTTTGGTCAATTACAGTGTGCAATTGTGCAGCCTGAGGAGAGCAAGCAGAGAGTCATAACACATGATCACATGCTATATCAAATGCTTTTCAGCATATGCAGCATGGAACACATTACACAACACTTGATTGCTACAGCTGCTTGACTTGTACTGTCATGCAGCTTCTGTGATAACTTGCAAGTGGTCTTCACCTATGCCTTCAGAAGCTGCTTGGGCAGAGAAGGCATGACACATGGCCCAGGTCACATGCGCCAGATCCAGATCAGTCATCTGATGCACCACAGCAATAGCTTGAGAGGAGAGGGCCTCAAAGAGGGCCTCGTCAAAGTGCCCCAGCTTGGCAAAGGCCCAGGCAACGTTGGCAAGATTCTGCATACGTGTTGATGTAAGCTTGACAATTTCGAAAGTTGTTTTGTGGTACATTGGTGATGCAGGATGCAACTGCCTGCCTTCAAAAGTTGCAGGTTGGTCAGCATGTCAAGAAGGCACGATGCACACTGTTGTAAGCTTGATTGTGGACATACTTGGCAATGAGAAGTCTGGTTGATTGATCATGCTGCCTGCTGCAGTGCACGTACAATCATACACTGGGGCCCTTGACATCAAAGAATGCTGATGCATTGCTTGTATGAGGTACAGGGAGGTATACCCCATGCACTTTTGAGCACAGCATGTGTAATGCTGGTTGTTCTCACACTCTGCTGGAGAGAGGAAGTCATGCAATCAAATATGTGGTCAGATGGCACTCAGGCATGACAGCAGGACACTTGAAGTCAACAGTGGTTCAGATACTTGCTCTCACCTGTTCACGGAGATGTTGACCCATTTGGATGGCAGCTTGTGCAGCTGCTTCAATGAACATGACGTCATCAGCGAAGCCCATGGTTGCGCAAGCCCAGATGACATTGGACAGCATCTGGGCATTGAAGCCTGGCAATCTGCACAGCAAGCATGTGAACAATGTCGTTGTGCACTGTTTGAATTCATGATTGGATGCATGATCAAGCTTTGCCACTACAGGAACACGGTCCTGACTGCTGTTACGCATGGATGAAGATCTGCAAACCGTTTGAGTGGTCCAGTGGTAAAGCAGCCTTCACTGCTGAGCTAAATCAAGGCAGATTTGTTGTTGTGCAGGCCCTGAGCGTGCATACAAAAGCAATCCCAAGTCTGTGCACAAGAACAACAATCCCCAGCCTGCAGCAGAGTGTCAGACACTCATGGCACGTCCACAAATCATGCAGAAGCTCCATGCCTCACTCGTTGCAGCAGAGTGTCAAGCACCCACAAATCTTGCAGAAGCTACGTGTCTCACCTGGCGCAAATCAAGGGAGACAGCTGATTCCACATGGTCCGAGGAAGGCACTCTTGCTTGGCTGCAGCCCAGCAGATGATGGACAGCTCCATGTCTTGGACTGGGGCTCGCCCTTCCTCAAGCGCGCAAGATAAACGTCTCAAGACCTGCAATGCCAGTTGTTACAGAGTTACCAGGAGTCAAGGGGAGAATACAGGGGTACTACTTGTGACTAGGCAAAGTGACGGGTTGACAGATGCTGTCCACATTAGCCGCTTGATGCTGTTGCTGCTGTTGTTGTTGCTGCTGCTGCTGCTGCTGCTGCTGCTGGGTAGCATAGCCTATGATGCATGATGCACAGCTACGTTCGTGCGTAGAAGCTTCCAGTCAGGCATGTAGCTTACTCTGTGCCCCTTCTGCATGTATCTGACATAGGGAGAAAGCACTCTTTGTGTCAAAGCCCATCTGACCATGCAGTGCTGATGGCATACCTGTGGCATAAACTCAGGGGGCCCTAGCTTCATCACAGCTTGTGCCCAAGCCAAGTTTGCCAAGGCTCGACTGTTGCATTCCTCCAGTCTGCTCATCACGGCTGCAGCCATGGCTTTGCTGGCTGGATGGGCCCGCACTTGCTGCTGCTGTTTTGGCGACAGAAATTTGCAATGCTGCACACAGAAAGCAGTCACTTGGGATCTTGACACTGAGCAAGGAGCAGCATGGTGCATACACTTGGTGTGTCAGACTGACAGTCTGTCAGATTGTATGTGCAAAGGAAAGTAGCAAATGGTGTCTCCTTTGTCCGACAGTTTCTTGCCAGCAAAGCAATCTCATAAGCTTTAACACTATTATAAGTCATGCAAAGATCATGATAATGGGACTGCAAGTTTGCTCTGCAGCGAGTTAAGCCAGCATGCCACGACCTCTCGTGATCTGCACTGATGTTAGAGCCCAGTGTTCAGCTGTCAAGGTCATCCATGCAGACTGTGTTCCAAGTCTGCCTTTGTCAGTGCTGTGTATGGCACACAGCTGTTCAGGAGACAGCATATTTGCTGACCAACAATACTTTTCCTAGAGAAACAAACACGACCTTTTGTTGACAACAGTCCCTTTCACAGCGCGAATCTAAAACAAGCAATGTCTGGTGAACAGCATTTCTACCTTGGGAAGGTATGTTGTGCGCCTGAGATGCTGAAATGCAAGAGCTCTTGTCAGTGGCCTTTTGGGCAATGGGGAAGTATCAAGACCCCAATCATGGTTGCATGGGTGCCAGGCTGTGACATGTGGGGTACGTACAAAAGGCAGGTTGCAGAGCTGTGAAGGCAGAACAACGCTGGCCCTTTGCTTCATGTGCACCGGCTTTCATCATCCAAGATTTTTAAGTATATGCTGCAGCAGTTGTCGGCTTTCATCATCCAAGATTTTTAAGTATATGCTGCTGCAGTTGTCATGCTAAAGCTTGTGTCACATGACCATGCGCAAGTGTCTATCACAGTAAGGGTCCCAAAGATCACTGTGAACAGTTTCTGGGCATCAACAAAGCATGGAGTTGCGGTGCCATGCATGGTTGACCACACACAAGTGATGATCACACCGAGGTGCACAAGCATCACTCTAAACAGTTGCTGGGCAGCAATAAAACATGGAGATGTGATGTCATGCAAGGTTGCGCAATGTACCTTGGCCAAGCGGTGGAAAGCTGTGGCAAGGTTGATGACATTGAAGCCCTTTTTGAGGTCTGCATACACCCTTAGGACCGCGTTGGCTGAGGCCGCATCCACAATGCAGCGGTTGATGATCCCTGGGTGCGGCATGTCACCTCCTTCACCTATGTATGCAGAGGCTTCAGATGCAGCATCAGAGTGCCTATTCTGATGCTGCCTGTGCTGGTCAGTAGCCTTTGGAGCTGTATCTGTAGTGGGACGGATGCCCTTTTGATACTGCTGATACCTGCTGTCAGTGGTTGCTTCAAGTGCAGTCTTGTTGACAGGGTTGCTCTTCTGATGTTGCAGGCCACCAGCCTTGTGAGCTGCATCTCTGTTGATAGCAGGGCCTTTCTGGTGCTGCCTCTGCCAGCTGGCTTTTCCAGATACACTGGTGCTGAAGGCGCTGCCATTCTGATGCTGAATGTGCAAGCTGCGAGCTTGTTGTGCTGCTGTTGAAGTGGCATGTGTAGCTTTCACAGCCTGCTTGCGCTGTTTGTAGGCCTGTTGCGAGGCTGCTGATCTCTCAAGCAAATTTGGTGGACGCTGGGGTAAGTGCTGATTTGCCTGGTGCTGGTGAGGCTTTGCGGGGTGATTTTGAGGTTGCAGCCTCCTTGGCTTGGACACTAGTTCTGAATCAGGGCTGGTCTGATCACCGTCAAACACAGCCGCGTTGCTGGCTGCTGGCTTTAGGATCTGCCGATGTCTGGACTTGGGCTGTTTACAAGTTGTAGGGAAGTGCGGACTTGTGCTCAGGCCAGCAGTGGACACAGTGAGCTTGACCAAGGAGATCTGCTGCCCAGAAATGATCATCAACTGGTGAGCAGTTGTGCATACATACACCTCACTTTGGATGTCAACAAGCTGGAAAGTGGGCCTGCATCTGCAGCAGCGGCAGCATATCAAACATCCGTTGTCTGTGTGGCAAGCAGGGCACGATGTAATCATGCCAGCAAAATTGTCATGCGCACCTTGCATAAGGGGCTGCAGCTGCTACAGCTTAACCTCCACTAGCAGACGACACATTCAAGGTCGGAACCAGACCTTCGCGCGCGCTGGAAAGGCTAGCGCCACAGTTGATTGCTACTACGATTTGTATGCGTGCGTGGGTGGGAGATGCGCAAGTGCAGTCGAGTCAACTCGAGTGATCACCCGGTATGCATGCACATGCAACGGTTTTGCGCGAAGCCAGGAACAACACCAGCGGTCTCAGTGCTCCATGCTCATGCGTTGCACAAGCGCGTGTGAGTTGAAGAGGCGAGTGCTGGCAAGCCTGTCGACATTGCTAGGTTCATGAACCAGATCCGCTCAGTTAGCCGCTCCATCTTCTGGTCAAAAGATTTGCTCTAGTTTTGAGCTGATGCGTGTGTTGTGCTGCGACGCGGTTTTGAGCTGCTGCGTGTGTTCTCGGTCATTGGGCAATTGTTTCTGCAGATTGCGTCACGCTCGGCAGCAGAACATCAGTGGTAAGTCTGGCTTCAAATTCGCAGCAGTGCTGGCAACCTGATAGGTCAGCGTATTGTCGGAGGTCGGGTACCGCTCGCCTGGGAAAGTGCTATGCCATGCCAAGCGCATGCTCGAGGCTTGCAGCAGGCCTGTCCAAACTTCCTATCATCAGGCAATCTGCTGCAAGGTTCGGTTTGCCAGCACAGTCAGAAGCCTTTTGGCTCAAGACAGGTATGCTAGCCAGTTCTCTGATCACTCTTGACTCACAGGCACATGTGCGCAACCAACAACAAGGCTATTGACAGAGCACGCGTTCATGACCTGCATTCTGCTACAGCTCAAGTCACCCTTGAGAAGGCGGTTGGAAACTGCAATAAGGGCTAGAGTTGCCGAGCCACCAGCGCAAAAGGCGCGCAGGCCTTCAAAGGAGGAAGGTCCTGATGCAAACACGCTCTATGATGCCATCATCATTGGTGGCGGCATGGGCGGTCTTACCACTGCATCACAAATGGCTGCCAAAGGCGCTAAAGTACTGGTCCTGGAGAAGTAAGGATCATAATATGGCCTTGTTGATGCAAATTTGACAAGCCTCAAAATGCAGCAGCAAACAACTGCATGCAAGCACACATGCGTAAGGTGCATTTGTTCATACTTGCTGCACCTGAGAAGCATGACAGGTGTAATGTGCTGTGCATGCTTTGATCAGGCAAATGCAGATCTCACATTTCAGGTTGTCCTGCTGCACATTGCCTCAGCGCTTGAGCTCTGCTGCATGATCAATGACGCATGTCGTTAACTCCTGCAGCAGTGGTACTTCATTCTCTGTAGACAGCAGAGTTCAAAATCCATAACCAGGAACAACAGTGAGACTGGTCATTCTGCTCCATGATCGATGAAGCATGTCGCATTCTCTCGCAGCAGTAGAACTACTTGATTCCCTGTAGACAGCTGAGTTCAAAATGCACAAGCATGAACAACAGCGAGACTGGTTGTCCTGCTGCATGATCAATGAAGTATGTCGCATTCTCTCGCAGCAGTGGTATTTAATTCCTTGTAGACAGCAGAGCTCAATACCCACAACCAGGAACAACAGTGAGACTGGTTGTCCTGCTGCATGATCGATGAAGTATGTCGCATTCTCTCACAGCAGTAGAAATTGATTCCCTGTAGACAGCACAATTCAAGACTCACAACCACTGCTGATGCAGGTACATCATACCTGGCGGCAGTGCCGGTGTCTTCACAAGGGAAGGCTACAAGTTTGATGTGGGCTCCTCCATGATGTTTGGCATGGGCCATGAAGGCACCACCAACCTCATCACCAAGGCCCTCCAGGCAGTGGGAAAGGAGCTAGAAACACTGCCAGACCCGACCCAGATACACTACCACCTTCCCAAGTCTGCTGCTCACCCAGAGGTGCTGCAACTCATCAGCTTGTTGACAGGCTGTGCTAGTGACCTTGTGCCACAGACATAGATACGGCATCACAGCATAGCTCGTGCTGAGATCTGTCACTGATTGCATATGTGCAACTTTGCTTGAGCGCACAAAATGCGTTTGTGTTTTGCTGCCAACAGCAAAGAGATGTCAGCTGCCACACAAGTATGTCAAGTATGCACTCATACAGGGCCTCTGAATCTATGCCTTCACCTCTAACCCTCACAGCTAAAGGGGTAAAGGTGAAGACATAGAACATTCCATCACAGCATGCTAAGCACACACTCAAACAGGTCTTCTCTGCTACAGGGATTGGATGTGAAGGTGTGGAGGGACTATGAGCAGTTTCTTCAGGAGCTGGGGGACAGGTTTCCTCATGAGCGCAAGGGCATCCGCAAGTTCTATGATGAGTGCTGGCGTGTCTTCAACTCACTCAACTCGCTTGAGCTCAAGAGTCTTGAGGAGCCACGCTACCTGCTCGGCCGTGAGAGCTTCTATCTTGCCTTTGCTGCTGCTGTGGTCATTGCAGTCTTTAGATCGAAACACTGTGCAGTGACAGCGACTCATAGCATCACTCATGCCCTTTGGACTGCGTGGTAACAATGCAATCTTAAGTCTGCTTGGTAAAAATGCAATCTTGGGAACCAAAAGAAGCAGTATGTTCTGGGCAGCTACTCTCGCTCTGACATTGAGCCTGGTGAGCATCAAAACAAGTCGCAATGGCCAGCAGCACACACAATACAAGCACAATGCATGCACCTCACGGCACCTTACGGCACCTTACGGCATGAGCAATATGCACACAGCTAAAGGTAGTCAGAGCAAAGTGTATGATGCGAGCATGCTAGTTGCAGGCAAACCAACAATATACACAGATATAAGGCAATGCTCATCTGTGACAAGCACTCACACGAGCGTGAAGAGCTATTTATTGGCGCCAAGATGGTCTTTGGATGCAGTCAGGTGGCATAGCACCCAAATGGCAATTGCAGTCTCACACTTGTACACTAGCCTTGCACACATGATAGTGCCAATGCTGACAGTCTTAAGCCAGACTTTGTCTGGATCTTTGCTGATGACAAGTACAATGTACACAATGGCTTGCTGCCAAACGTGGAGGTGCCAATTCACCGGCACCAGCACTGTCATGACACCCATGTGTTGGGCAAAGTAATACAAGCTGTGCAGACGCTGACAAATGATTTGCGCATGCAGACAAGAAGCTTGGCAGAGTGGGACCCAACGGGCATGTCTGCAGTATTATCTTCCCTGTTGGCTCCCACCCTGCCAAACTTCTTGTCTGCATGCGCAACTCAATTGTCAGCGTCTGCACAGCTTGTATTACTTCGTCCGACATGCAAACACATCAGCTTTGCATGTTTGCAGTATTATCTTCCCCGTTGGCTCCCACTCTGCCGAACTTCTTGTCTGCATGCAGGCGGGACATTGTAGCAACTGCTCCTCTGCAAGCCAGATCTGGCTTCTCTGTTCCTGGTTTTGCTGTCTGGCCTGCATGTTGTCTAGTCATCTTGTGAGCACCTGCTGGTGTACAACTTTCCCAACACGCTTGAGAGCACGCAGAAGAGATGAGACAGGCATCACCTTGCCAGGGCTGCAGCGTGCCCCCTGCCAAGGCTGCAAGCACATTACTGCACAAGTATCCGGGAACCTTCCACTACACTTTCTATACTTGCAAACTTTATGGAGAAGCTCTCAATCACATCAATGACCCAGCACCGCTGAGCATCTATGAGTTCTATCAGCTATACCACTGTGCCAGCTGCATCTTTGGTAACTGTCTTGGTGGCTGCAGAGTTTGTGAAGCAGCCAGTTGCCTGCCTGACCCTTGCTAGCTTCCTGGCCACCAACACCGGTGATGTGGCACGCAAGCACATCAATGACCCAGAGCTGCTGAGCTTCATTGACATTGAGTGCTACTGCTGGAGTACTGTACTGGCTGGCTTGACGCCCATGATGAATGCTGGCATGGTCTTCTGTGACCGCCACTATGGGGGGATCAACTATCCAAAGGGGGGTGTGGGCAGAATCGCACAGGCCCTAGCAGGTGAGAGATGGCACGTTGCAGCTCGCAAGTGTTTAGCTTTCATGGTTTGGTGTACGTGCGCAGATAAGATGCAAGCTGTCTTCCTGCTTCATATGTGTCATGCGGCTGTAGAAAATGCATTTTCCTTGTACAGATGCTTGCTAAAGCTGCAGTGTATACATTGAGCACCTGGTGTTGAAGCACAGGCTTCCTTATTGTTCACAGCTCATTGCGCACGCTGTCAGCATTGGGGTGTGCTGTTTTGTGTCAGCAGCAACCTCTTTGAGTGTGACAAGAACTGCAAAATCATCTTGCACCCCCTGAAAGGGCACTTTACCTCTGCAGACACAACTGCTGCAATGGCAGCTGACCGGCACACACTGTTGCTTGAAAACATAAAATCAATCTATCAATCACTTTAGATTATGTACTGTGGGGCAACTGGGACACAACAGACAAGAAGTGCAGTTCAGTGAATACATACAGTCACAAATTGTGCTTCATGCACTGGGTCTGCAGATGGCATAGAGGATCAGGGCATACAAGACCTACAGATTCATCTTGCATCTGTTGAAAAGGCAGACACCCGTGCAGACACAGTTGCTGCAATGGCAGTTGACCTGCAGACACGCTTGCTTGAAAACATACAATCAACCTATCAATCACTTTAGATCCTGTACTGTGGGGCAACTGGGACACAACAGACAAGAGGTTCAGTTCTGTGAGTACATACAGTCGAAAGTTGTGCTTCATGCACTGGGTGTGTGCAGATGGCATAGAGGAGCAGGGCATACAAGACCTACAGCTTCATCTTCCATCTGTTGAAATGGCAGACACCCATGCAGACACAATTGCTGCAATGGCAGTTGACCTGCAGACACATTTGCTTGAAACTATGCACTGGGTGTGTGCAGATGGCATAGAGGAGCAGGGCAGCAGCATCATGTACAAAGCCAATGTGCGCAAGATCCTGACTGAGGGTGAGGGGGACAAGCTGAAGGCTGTGGGAGTGCAGCTGGCAGACGGGCGCACCTACCGAGGACAGGTAGACAGTGTCACAGTGCTCTGCTTGCCTATTGTTTGCAAGTTCGACTTGGTATTGTGATTTGCAGCGCCAATTTAGCTTCAGCAGCAGATTCACTTACAAATATGTGCCCCAGTTGAGCCAGTCTGGGGCAACTCATGCGCATCCAAAATGATGCTTGGCCACATCAGAGGCGTCTGACAGTGTTATGCCTCCCAGACATGATCTGTGTCTGTGGATACCGGCATGCTCTCACAGCAACAGGTTCATTCGCTTTGTGATTTGGTTCAACCAGCTTAGTTGTCCACTGTGATGCAGACTGTGATCTCCAATGCAACAAGGTGGGACACCTTTGAGTACCTCATGGAGCAGCAAGCGCTGCCCAAGTCTGAGCAGCTGTTTAGAAAACGGTACAAGAAGAGCCCCTCCTTCATCTCTATCCACATGGGCGTCAAAGCTGATGTGCTCCCTGAGGTGCTTTGCTGCTCATGTCTTTGCTTCACTGATGATGTTGCTGACGTGTTGTTGTCAGCTTGAAACCACATCTGTGTTTAGCTGTACCTGCTGCTATGCATGTGAAAGCAAGAGATGACAATTTTCTCTCTGCAGTTATCATTTGCTGTCCATGACGTAGCATGATGTCAGTATAGTTTGCAGTTGTTGCCCTGCTTACTGCTGTGATTCCCAGTGCAACTTTGGTCCTCTTACCAACAGTGACTGTTGACTTTCCTCATCAGAGGCTGCATGCCAACAGGCAGTCTTGATCTCACTCAAGCAAGAATAGTTTAGGCTGACACCTAATACGGCTTTCCTGATTGTACTGAGCAGGGTACTGAATGTCATCACATCATTGTGGAGGACTGGCAGAAGATGCAAGATCCCCATGGGACCCTGTTTGTTTCTGTACCCTCCCTTCTTGACCCCTCAGTCTGTCCCAAAGGCACGCATGGTGTGCACATCTTCACACCAGATTGGGCGGACAACTGGAAGGGCATGACAACTCAGCAGTATGAGCAAAAGAAAGAAGAAGTTGCCAATGCGCTTGTCAAGAGGCTGGAAGCGCTTTTCCCTGGTTTGCAAGAAGCTACCTTGTTTAGGGAAGTGGGCTCGCCTAGAACACATAGGAAGTTTCTAAACAGGGCTGATGGCTCGTATGGCCCTATACCTTCCAGGCGGCCCCTGGGCATGCTTGGAATGCCTTTCAATCGAACAGCTGTGAAGGGCTTGTATTGCGTTGGGGACAGTACCTTTCCTGGGCAAGGGGTGAATGCAGTAGTGTTTTCTGGCTTTGGTTGTGCGCACAGAGTGCTGTGCGATCTAGGCAAGCAGCCTACCATTCCCATTTTGGACCCTGCGTATAATGGCCTCCTGGGGGCTGTTCGAGACAGAGCGTGAAACTGCATTTGGCTATTGTAAAACCGATGTGCAGCTTAGATACAACATGCAGAAATGCCAATGTGGTCAAAGCAAGATTTGTGCTAAGCTTCAGAGCTGAGTTGTTGGATATTCTGACTCATGCTTGTGCTGCTGAGGATGGATTTGAGGCCAGCATGCTTGAAGCTTTGGTGATACATCTCACTTGCACTTCATGCGTGATACCTCGCGGCTCTTGATTTTGTTCGTTTAGCCTGCCTGTCCACGAGACCGGTGTATCTGAGCAAGCATCAATGGCATGGTATCTGCGCAGGTGAGTCTCTTAGGTAAGCTGGCACCAATAATCACCCACTCAGCTAATTCATCCCACAATCTTGTCACAGAGATTTTTTGTCGTCCCTGACTCCCGCCTATCCTATCAATGAAGCAACAGGAAGCCACCTGCTCACCGTCGATGGCATAACAATCTCGTTTGGTCGCCAAATCAGGCACACCTTTATCCTGATCGTGCCACGCAATGCCGACGCTCAATAACTGTATTAGTAATATTCGATACTGAAGGTGCCCTACTTAAGATTTGACCTCGTTCAGCCAACACCAATGCAAACCTGCAGGCACATCCTCACTGTGGTGTCGCAGCAACCCGTGAATTAGTTACTATTGCAGCAAATTTGGCCCCTCAACCAGGCGCAACCCAGGCTTAGATGGCCGAGGTACCAGCAGGCATTCCAGGGACGGCCACTGGTGACGGCAATGCTGAAGCAACTACCCAGGTGCTTGCAGTTGCAGCCAAGTGCAAACGTGTGGACTGTTTGCTGTTTTCTTGGACGTGCCGTGAAACCAGCCTAGTCGGCCTTGTTGCGTCTGACCACAACGGCGCCGTGGTATCTGGCAGTGCATGTTAGCTGACGCAGATGCACTTCATATGCTGCACCTTTGCTTTGATTGATGGTGAACAGCTGTGTGCAGGGCGGCGGGGGGAGGAAGAGTCGTCGAAACAAGAAGAGGGGGAACCAAGCAGACGAGCCACAGGCAAGCAAAACGATTGCCACCGCTGCACAATCACCAGCCTCGGGCATTCAACATGCGCATACCTCCTCAGAGCAACCCAATGTCGTGACTTTGTACCACAACGCTGTAGTCCTCGCGTTAGCGCTTGCTAGCATGTTGAATGGCTTACTAGCAAGCTCTGTCGCGAGGTTCCGCCCAACCTTTACGCAGCTCGTTTGCCTGACACAGTGTGTTCAGCTGAGTGAGCCAAACGGCCTGTTTCGGCTTAAAGTTGCCTCATGCGTGCTGGTCTCTCGCTTTCAGATCGTATACAGCTTGAAAAACGGCTCAAGTTGTGTTTTTGCGGATCAGACATCGAGGATATCTGATTCACTTTCAGTTTCGGGTGTGACTTGCAGGCAGGGCCTTCAGGGCGGAGCAGTGTTGGCGCTGCAACACCAGCTGTCCTTGAAGTTGGAGCTGGAGCGGCTTCTTCTTCATCGACAGTCAAACCCCCTGTAAGCGCGTACTCCTATGCCTGAACCAGATTTTTGTGAGAACTTCTTCAAGTTTTCAAAACTGATTGTGTACAACAAATCATGCACTTGCCTGCCCGATTTTCCATCCTGCAGATCTGGTACCACCGGTGTACTTTGCTTGACAAATGATCTTGTGGGTGCGTGTGGATCCACATGCCTTTACTCAGCTTGGTGGTGTATGAGAATCTGCACAAAACAGATCTGCAAAGGCTTTGCAAAGACAGCTGTAGCTGCTGTTACATAAGCGTGTCGCACTGCAAAGTCTGTTGTATGACTTGGCAATTCCTTGCAGGACCTGTCAAGCACAAGCGCAGCTGCAGCTGACAGAGTGGGTGTGAAGGCCAGCTCAAGTGGAGGAGCTGCTGCCTCAGCCAGTGCTCCTACTGGCGAGAAGTCAGTCCTGGGTGTCCAGGAGAAGATGAGAATTTACAACGCTGCACGACGAAAGGTGAGCGACAGCTTTACACTCAGTATCAACCTTGGCTCTAGCAACATGTGGAGGTCAAGCCAAGTCCTCCTCTTGCCCTCTTGATTTCATGCAACTTGGGTGATGTTCATTTGGTAGGGCACATTTTGGCATTGCCATCACAACCTTGGCCTTGCAGTCCTTCAAGCATTGTCAATGTTCAAGCAAAAACTGATGTCTCTGGGGCCATAAATGATGTGGCAACTGGAATGCCCTAGCTGTCACATCTCAGCACCTGGGCAGCCCAGTATAACACTGGGCTTCTCATTTAATTGACGCCCAAAGGCGTAGTCTGTTGTTTTCTTTTGCTCACATCTCAGCTGTGACCCTTGGCGTTGTGTCTAAAATGTTGTTTCAGGAAGTACTCTGGGTTCAACGCCTCAGTTCATGACATGTCTGTTTGGAATGCAGGACTCGACTGAAGTCCCAAAAGAACTAATTAAAGACTTGATTGTTGAGAGTACTGTCAAAGGAATGGAGGGTGTGGCCAGACAGGCGGCCAGGGACAATGACCCGGTCAGTGCAGAATTGTATGAGAAGCAAGCCAATGCGCATTGGCTAAAAAGGCATGCAGATGTAATGGATATCCCGCCGCACAAGAGGCCTGTACTGCCAGCTTTTCCCTTTCCCAATCGGCTACCAGGACCTCCTCTGGGATTCCAGAGAGGCAACAATTTGCCTGCTTGGGGCAGTGAGGCAGCAAAGGCAGCAGCACCAGAGCCAGCTCAGGCAGCGGCATCAGAGCCAGCTCAGGCCCTGGCACCTCAGGAGCAGCACCCCCTACAGCCCGACGGACGGCACCTTGTGCCACAGACCCATGAGCCTCAGGGACCACCACCAGTACAGGCACAGCCACATGCCCTCCAGATGGTCACACTTCAAGTGACTCAGGCTGTACAGCCTGAGGCACAGGTGGGCACAGTTGCTTTTAAAAGAGCCTGCAACAATGATTCAACATGCTCATGTGATCTGGCATGAAACAGTGACTTGACAGTGTCTTAAGGTGTATTGCCAAAGTGGCTGACCTGCATGAATGCTATGTCAAGAGGCCTACAGCTTTGTGCTACTGGTGAATTCAGTCAAGAGATGTTGGCATGCAATCCCCAAAAGAACGCGATAGCCTTCCATTTCAACAAGGTGTGCTTGTTTGCAGGGTGTGGCAACACCCACAGACAGGCTTAACAACATCATTGAGCAATGGGTGCTTTTGGTCACTCAGATGAACCTGAACATTGCTGGCATGGAAGCTGCCATGCCTGAAAGGGGCCAAAGCAGGCGCCGTATGGAGTCAGCTCTTGCCAACATGACAGCAACCAAGGAGGAGATGGAGACAAGCCTGGTCTTGCTGCTGGAGCTAGCCAGTGACATGGCAGAGCCAGGTCAGAACCTTTGTCATGAATTGCCATGTTTGCAGCCACATGTGATGGACTGCCTTGGCTTGGTTGTGCAAGTCTTGAGTAAGCGTTGTCGACAACAGCCTAGCCAATGGTGTAATGTGTTCTGCTGCCTTTCATGATTACAGCTTTGACGGCACAAGTGACCAATGACTTTGCTCTGCAGATGAGGAGGGGAATGTAGAGTAGGCCTTCACATACAGCCTGCCATTTGGCAAGCTCGAGAAGCTGCTGCCAAGAGCAGCTGGCATGGGAGCCTATCAGCTTTCCTGTGTCAGCATGCACAGTACCCAGACTTACCTGTAGCAGCCCCGTCATTAGTTCCAGTGTCTTGTCCAGATTCAGAAAGCTTTGGACAGGGAAAAGTCTTGTTTTCCTGGGTGTCAACAATGCTACCAGCTTGCCCCTTGCTGAATTAGCTTGCTGTTTGTGACAGTCATGGTGTTTGATATTGTATTGGATCTTTCAGACACATTGTTTGGCTGTACGCAATACTCTCAACAGTGCTGAACAGTCTTTAGTCGCTTGTGACAGTGAACTTGCAAAGTGAAGCCTTTTGCAGTACGAGTTTGCTTCAACATTATGTAAGTAGAGACTCAACAGCTTCCAAAACGAAGACACACTACTGTTATAAGCCTATTAGGTCTGCAGATTCGCAAGGCTAACACTGCTGACAGTGTCTCCTTTACACGCATATAAAAATTCTTCGCTGAAATGTATCATGCGCATATGATATAGCTTACACAGCAGGAACGAAGCTTACACAGCAGGAACGATCCTCTTCATTGCAGGTTACGGTATGTCGAATGATCCGTGCTTCCTTGGCTAAAACATCAACAATGAAACAGGTCAACATGCAAGGCCTATCTTGCACTTATCCAGAAAAGCCTGTTCAGTGAGCTTCACAAATGACAAGCCACTTCACGGTGTGCTCAGCTGAGCGTTCCACAACTGCCTTAGGGCTAATTCAACAAAAGAACACTGAATGGCGATCTTGGTGCTCAAATCAACCTTGCCAAAGCAACTGATTCATGTGGTGAAAATGTTAGCATCTACACCTCACAGCCTATTGCCCACACTCAGTGCAACAAGAATGTCTCCAACAAACCATCACAGCCTTCTGCCCAGACACAGTGCAATAGTCCTCCACTGACAACACCTTGACTTGGCTTTGCAGCCCTACATCACACACATACTGTGCTGTGCAGACACACATGATGCAGAGCAGAAGCTCTTTTGGTATATGCAGCACCAGCGCCAACCATACAAGCTGAGGGTCGTGCTCAAGACATTGACTCCAGCTCTGTCAGAGCCTGATCTGCTGTAGCCCTGGAGCTCAGGTCTGGGTGTAGCAGCTTGCGCAACAATTGTGCTATGGCCACGTATCGCTCAGCGTCGTCCATCTCGACCATCAGATCCAGCAGCAGAGGTGAGTCCATATCCACAATGGCATTTGCGCTCTCAAAGGTGCCAGCCTGAACATCAGAGACTTTGTGCATCAGTGAAGCAGGCCCCTCAATGAATGCACTACACTTTGAACTACAGCACAGCAGATCACAAACCAGTTTATGCAAGCATCCCTAGCTTCCAAGCACCTCAGACAGGCAGCACAGACACTGCATTGAAATTGATGCAAGTCAACATGCACAGCAGGGGTGTACACCATACTGCTTCACCATGAAATTGCAGGACAAAATTTGTGCTCGTGCAAGCGTACCCAAGTGATGTGCTGGTGACCAAGTCTGGCATGCCTGGGGCCCTTGCTGCGGGTGGTGGGAGCAAAGCGCCACGGGGTCTTCTTGGCAAAGAAGATGTAGGCAACATAGCCAATGCCCCACATGTCCTGAGCGCAAGCATCAATGTACCTGCCTCCGTCCCTGCTCACAAACTCTGGGCTGCTGAATTCATTTGTGCAGCCAAAGTTTGCTGGACAGTCCCTCTTCAGCCCTGGAATCACATTGCAGTTGTAAGAGGGGCGTTGGACACATGTGAATGTTACAAAATGCTACAAGTGGCACAGGCTAGATACATACAATCACAGCATGTGCACAGGCACAGTATGGCTTTGAGAGTGTTCATTAGGTGATTCTGGAGTGCACAGCACAAATGACACAACAAATTCTGCAGAAGTACAGAATTTGTTACCAAGTGACGTTGCCACTGATGACCAGTGAAGCTGGGCTGGGCATACAAGCTCGGGGGCCATTTGTGCATTTGCAATCATGTGCTGTAACGTATGAGTATCACACAGTTACGCAAGTAGGCTTGTAGCAGCAAATGGGAGACACTCGCTAGTATGGGACAGATTGTTGTGTACCTGTGTGCTTGAGGCTGCAACCAAGGTCTACCAGCTTGGCACATTCAATGCACTGGCCATCTGACGTCAGCTGCACCCTGATGTTGGCCGACTTGATGTCACAGTGACCGCGGCCCTGCTCAGCCAGCCACTTTGCACCCTACAACAATACTAACTTGTTTGTTTTGTTGCGTCGTCCCCTTGGTTGTGTGTGTTCCAATCAAGGCCACACTAATAGCAGTTCTGCTGCTATGTCCCAACAATGCAGTCTACCACACTTTAGCTGTTACTGCAAGGTCTGGAAGGCCCGTGAGTCAAAAGTGCAGGCAAGACATGCCTGAAAGCCAGAGACCTGATGGACCATGACGCTTCAAAAGACAAAGGCCAAGCAACAACAAACGTCAAGCACTGCTGTAACTCACGGTCATAATATATGTACTTTACGGCAGACGCTTCAGCGCAGCAAGCTGATGGCATCAGATTCAAGCAACAGTTAGGAAAAAGAAGGAAACACTTGATGGACCAACACTTGCCAGTTTTGCAGCAATGCATCAAACCCAAGCCCTTGGGAGCTGCCCAAATGAGGCTTGCATGCATTGCTGCAATCATGAAGGTGTTCATGTTCAGAAGACAAACCTCTAGCAAGCACTTCAGCAATATCTTGCCAGCTTCCCACCACCTGTCATTGAAGTCAGGCTCATACTGAGACTTCAGTAACTCACGCATGGCATCTTCAAGATCCAGTCCACTCACATACCTGCACAGAGTTAACATGATCTACCAACTTCAGCATGGCTGACATCAAACATGCCCAGCAGTGATTCAGTAGTGTGAGCTGTTGGCCAAAGCTACAACAGAGCATGAGGCATTGCCTGAAGATCAGGCACATATGCAAGACTTTTCAATGCAGCAGTCAGACTGAGTGTGAATTTGGCTTGCACGAAGTTGACTGTCAGGACTGTTTGTGCTGGTTTTGGAGGCAAGACACACGGCGTTGCTTCTCATCATGGTGAACAAAGCAGAAACAGGGAAGCACTTCAACCAGAGGTGTACTCACTCCATGACCATCTGCACGTACGCCTTGTTCTCGACAGGGTCCCAATAGTCAAACACGCCCCAGCACTGGACGATGTTCTCACAGTCCTGGGCATCCTTGAGAGCTGCAAGCTCAGCATTGGCTAGCAAGATCTCCACTGAAGTCTGGTAGGGTAGTGGCTTGACCACAACCACCTCCTCTGTGCCGTCATCCATCAGCATGCATGCCCTGTAACAACACCTCTCCTGCTAAGATCTCATGCAGATGCCCAAGGAATGAGTGACACGACCAGCAGTGAGGATTTGCAGCACAAGACAGGCTCCACAGCAGCCCAAGCAGGGCGCATGCATCATGCACGGCATTCAGTGTGAGTGAACCAGGGCAGCTTGGGCATCACCAGTGACACTCTGAGATACAGCAAAGCTGATAGGAGCGCTTGCGGTGAGACATGCAGTCACACAAGCAGTGGGCAGAGAGACTCACGCTTTGACTTGCCCACCAGCTCCGCTGCCCACCACATCACACTCCCTGATCTGCTCTGTGGTCGCCAACACTTTCACTACCTGGCTGAATGACGACAGCTTCCACTCCCACGCACCCACTTTCTCGGTGCCACTTGTCTCCAAGATGGATGCCCTGACCTTCTCCTCCAGATCATCACAACCCCACTGCAGCACCAAGGTTGTCTGTATTGCCAGCAAAAGAAAGTGCAAGCAAGACTAACAAAATGGACAGACACTTTACAGACATGTTTGAGATGAGATGCGCTTGGTGCACTGAGATGTGCGAAGCGCTTCAGAGCTAGATCAGAGCAACACAATACTGGCAAGGCGAAGTGCATGTTCTCGCAACAGCAAGGCTCACAAGAAGCTGCGAGGTCTGGTCAGCAATGCAGCCAACGGCAAAGGGTGACATACCGTTTCACTTGTCATGGAGAACAGGGCAGAGTTGTTGCCCTCTGGCATGACCATGTCCCGTTTCAGCCAGTGCCCATATGCTGCCTGCATGCATGAACAGCAAAGCCAAATCACAAACAAATCCAGCCAGAGTTTATGCACTCCACCTTTTGCTGCATGCTGCCTGGCAGGCTGACAGCATGCACCGCACTGACGAAGACATGTGCACATCAAAACTCTGTACAAACACCTACATGAATCTTGGAGACAACACAGACCAACACAGAGCAAGCTTTGGATGTCCAGAAGTTGCTGAGTCATCTCATGCAGTGCTGGGCACCATGTGGGGCAGTGTGTGTAACATGTGGGTGACACTGACCTGTCCTTCCAGGTCAGCAATCCTGAGGTTGAGGGCAACAATATGCTGGTCCTTCTGCAGCAGCTGTGCCTGCATCATGTCTGCGCGCTGCTGCTGCTGCTGCGTCAAGCGCTGAACCAGGGTCTCAGCACAGTCCTCCTGCTCATCATCCTGCACTCATTGCACAGGCGTGGGGAATGTGCAACATGTGCAACAGAGACACGGCACGCAACTGACTTTGACGCGAAGCATCAGAGATCAGCTATCACTGGCAAGAAAGATGCAGGTTGAACAAAGGCACAGGAAAGCAACTGCAGATGGGCATGGTGACCTGCTGCAGCACAACGTTCCGAGCCATGTGGCCTGACATCATCTGAAGGCTATAACAGGATGACAAGCACAGTATGGGATTTCATGAGATTTCTGCAGATGCCCAAATGACAAGGAAGACAACATAGTATTCAAAGTAGATGGGCAAGCACTGCCCTGTTCATTGTAAGCATCACAGACAGCAGCATATTTCTGTATGTTCTAATGCTGACCTCCAATGAGACAGCTCCATTGCTGCCATCCTCTGATGTCCCTGCAGCCTCAGTGCCTTCTGCTGAGTCTGAGTCTGACTCAGCCTCTGAGTCATAGGATGACTCGTTACTGCCGCTCTCAGACTCTTGACTGTGCTGTGAACCAGCATCGTCCTGCAATACCCAACACTTCTCACCACAGCAACTAGTCAGGATGGAGTACCAGCCAGGTAATCATGTTACATCAAATCTTTGATTGAAGCTTTTGTTTGGTGAAGACAAGGTGGTTTGGTCAAATCTGCAGGATATCTGACAGTAGATTGCCCAAAGTACTCATGCATGGACAGTTAGTAGGCCAAAACTGTTGTGGCAGACCTAGGACTGTGTGGAACGATGGTGAGTTGTCCGACATTCACAAGTTACAGTTGAACCGCTACACCCGTGATGCTCTAAACAAGCCTGTCTGGAGGGAACTGACTCGCGTCGCACATACCTGATGCCTGCTGGCTAATTATACGTTTTTATTATTGTTGTCATTATTAAGCCAAGGGGCTTTGCCCATCTATCCAATCTAGGTCTGGTTTCAGTAATGTTGCATTATGTCACTGTCAAAGCTGTCAAATCAGAGTAGGCTGTACAGGGATGCACAAGACAGGCTGCTCTGTTGAGACAAGACTTGTCCTGCGGTCACCTAGCTCATCGTAAGCTGGAATTCGTGTAGTATTACTATTGATATTGTCAATATTATTATCATTGTAATTCTATTTCTAATCTTATATTCATTATGTGTGATCTTACATTCATTGTGTGTGATCATTTATATTAAATTTTGAATTATGTTCATTATCATTGTTCATCATGATAAGAATTATTAGTCTGATTGAGCTGTCTATTACTGAAAGTCACTCACCATTTGAGTAGCAGAGGAGTATCCCTCCTGGAGGAAGCCCTGGGGCAGCTCACTGTCAGCCAGGGCAGCCCAATCTGAGCCCTCCCTGGCAGCCACCTCAGCTGGAATGGTCCAGTCAGACTCATCCGCGTCCACACTGTCATTCTTCTTTTCCTGTGTCACACAGGGTGCATCGCAAGCAGTAGGAGAGACCTATTGAGAATGACATGCAGTGCCCAGCACACTCTGCTGTGGTTGCATCACATGCATACACGTTTCAACCGCAGTCGTTGTATCAGCACTGACATTCTTGTTGCAGGCAGCTTGACGTACTGATACCATAGCACAGCAACCTGAGCTGCGTGGCCTGACAATCAAGATTTCTGCAGATGCCCAATTGGCTAGCAAGACAATGCAGTTTTCAAAATATATGGGCAAGCACTGCCCTGTTCATTGTAAAATTCACAGACAGCAGCGTGTTCATGTACACTGAACTACTCACTTCCAACGAGACAGCTCCATTGCTGCCATCCTCTATGGTCCCTTCAGCCTCAGTGCCTTCCGCTGAGTCAGACACTGACTCAGCCTCTGAGTCATGAGATGACTCATCATTTCCGCTCTCATACTCATGACTGTGCTGTGAAGCAGCATCATCATCCTGCAATACTCCAAAAATTTCACTACAGGAATTAGACAGGCCTAGGATGGAGTATTAGCCAGGTAATCGTGTTGCATCAAATCTCTGATTGAAGCTTTTGTTTGGTGAAGTCAACGGGCTTAGCCCACCTGACCAATCTAGGTCTAGTTTCAATGATGTTATACGACATAATCGTCAAAACTGTCAAATCAGTAGGCCATACAGGGATGCACAAGACAGGCTGCTCTGTTGAGACAAGACTTGTTCTGCGGTTACTCAGCTCATTTTGACCTGGAATGCGTTTAGTACTGTAATTGTTATTATCATTACTGTGATTTCAATATTATTTTCATGATTATCTTCATTGTTGTCATGATGAGTCTGATTGAACTGTCTGTTACTGAAAGTCACTCACCAGTTGAGCACCAGAGGAGGGTCCATCCTGGGGGAGGCCCTGGGGCAGCGCACTGTCAGCTAGGGCAGCCTGGCCTGACCCCTCCATACCACCAATTTCAATGGGAATGGTCCAGTCAGACCCCTCCAGGTCCACACTCTCATTCTTGTTCTCCTGTGTCACACAGGGTGCATCACAAGCAGTGGGAGAGACCTATTGAGGGTGATGTGCAGTGCCCAGCACACTCTGCTGTGGTTGCATCACAGGGCCTTGATGCTGGCAGGGAATAACTGGAACCATATGCAACGGATGACACAGACAAGAAGCATGAAGCGTGATACTACATGCGCACCATTCCTGGACAGAATAGTCAGGTGGTGCTGAACAAGCTGTTTCCCCAGCAGAATGTTCATTCACACCAAAAGCCATTGTGAAGGAACAAGCTGTAGTTTGGGGGCTGCATTTTGGGGACCGTAGAACCAACAGAAAATAACAACAGGGAGGCTCCAGGCTTCAAGCGGTTCTTCCACATCGATTGCTGAATGTGCACGCATGAGTGATGTTTGCTGACGGTGCAAGAGCAATTGCAGTGATTCGTTGAAGCAGATTAAGCTCTGGGTCGGTGGTGCCTGTGTCACTCCAATGCAGCCTTGGTCAAGTTGGCAAGGCCTGGCAGGGCATTGGAAACAAGGGAGATCGCTACTTGGTGCAATTTGGCGTAGTGCAGGATACAACACTGTCTGGCCAGTCTTGACTGCCATCAACACATAAGCCCATGGGTGCTCTTGTGATCAACAGTGCCACCATCAATAGCATCATGCAAAGCTGACCTACCTTTGAGAAAGGTAGCCTTTGCTTGCTTCTGCGCACTCCACCACCTCTGGTTGCAATCTGCAAGCGGTAGCGCCTTCTGACGCAGCTTGAGACCTGCAAGCAGCAACAACATAGCTGCAAAGTCAGTGCACACAGAGCACGGTGGATGGGTGATGTGATGGGGCAAAACGCAATGTTCAAAAGCGCCAGCACATCAAGGTGCATGCTGACGTCGCATGAAACCTGCATCAATCTTGGTAAGGGTTGCCTGTCTTTGCATCAGGACAACAATGCTAGGTGGGCATGCAGTCTGAGCCCATTGCAACGCCCTACACTCTGATTGACTTGTGGCACGAGCTCAGGTGAGAGGGCTCACCTTCTGCGAGCACAGCTGCTGCTTTGTCAGCTTGTTGCAGATGAGTTTGAATGCCTGGCAGGCCCTGCTGTACCCCTGATCTACCCAGCGTGAGACTTCTAGCAACTGCATGGCGCAAAGAACATGACCATATATCTGAGCGGGTGCAATACGTGTAAGACGATATGCAACAGTTTGGCTTCCTTGGATACATGAACAGACGCTGTCAGCAATGTCGTCACTAGTGCTTGCCTCACAAACATAGCATCATGCTTGCTGCAGCAAGACAAAGTTGAAACAGTAAAATTGGAGGGAGGAAGGACGACCAATAGGTGTGGAGGATGTACACAGCGCAGCAATCACCTCTTGAATGTGCTGTTTTAGCAGGGTGCTTGCATCATCCAGCAACTCTGCTGCCAGTCTGCTGCTGTGCGTTTGTACAAACTTCTTGCAGGATTGCATGATGTTGTATGCTTCTTCCAGTTGCAACCACAGCTCCCTGTTGTCTCGACTACTTGTGCAAATAGCCTGCATCAGAAAGTAACTCCTGTAGATGAGGATGCATACAAGACAAGGCTGATGTATCCAGCACAGAGACAGTTGTCCATGACAGATGTAAGGACACCAATGCAGCCAACAAAGTACTCCAGGCAAAGACTGCAGAACAAGGTGCTGGAATTGATATGACTTGCCTGCAGACGTGCTGAGTGTTGGTGATACCACTGCAGCTCATGCAGTTTCTGCTCAGTTATGTCACAGACGACAGCACACCACATTGGGTCAGCCACCTCTGCTGCTGTGAAAGGCAGGTCTACCTGCGGCACATCTGGGTTGTGAGTGCGCAGAACAGACTGCATCATTAGCTTGAAAAATTTGGCCTTACCTGTGTTCCCTCTGGCAAGACAGTCAAGAGGTTGCTGGCTTTCTTGGCCAGACGGTCAGCCATCTCTGAGGTCTGGCTGAAGGTCTTGGAGCAAAGCTGACCTCCTGTTCTGACTGTTGTGCAAAAGAAGCAGCCGATTGCTTCTGCATTGCTTGCAAGCTTCCCGATGACCTGGCCGGTGCTTCCAGCCAAGCGAAACAGCAAAGAAGGCGCTTCCATGGCCTTCAAGAGAGTTGGCTCGGAAGTCGCCACATAGGTACCCGCAAGTAACGGACGCGTTTTCGGCACCACTAGACGCAACAGATGAATGACCTGGATGGCTTGATCGAAGCAGCATACGTTGTCGAAGTCAGGGTCATCTGCGGTCGTATATGGCGAAGTCAAGGTATAAACGGACCGTTTATACCTTTCAAAGTTTGCATCCCCAGCGAGATCTGGGAATCTGGCCCGGTCCCCAAGTGCGTGCAAGTACACTGAGACAAACAATCACACAGAAAACGCATGCAGAGCAGTGCTGCTGCAAGCAAGCAAATCGGCTGACTTTGCCAAGGACATTAGTGCAAGCTTACTCCTGCAACATACCTTGCATCATGTAAGAGGCAAGAAGGCAGACCAAGGCCTCAGGCTGCAAGCCTCAGGCTGCAGCCTGCTTGGACCAAGTCCGAGCAGAAATAGCCCGCAGTGGAAGTGACACCCGTGTGACAATCACAGCGCAATGCAACAACCCAGTAGTCTGGCAAACACGTAGCGCCTGCAAATCACCATGCCATACTACACTGTCATTTATGGATCTGGTCCGGACTTCATGCCCAGGAGCTTGCTTGAGACGGTGCAGATATACACCTATACCCCTAATATGCCGTATACATATAGCTGCATCAAAGCACTTGACTTGCAAGGCTGTGCAATGTGTACATGTGTCATGGTGACTTGAATGCCATGCAAAGCCCAACAGACAAAGCAAGATTCCACTCACTATCTCTATGGTACTAGCAGCTGTGCGTGTATAATTGGAAGCCTAAGCAAAGAAAATTCTGCTGCACCAATTTGGAGAGCTTACCTGCCTATGTGCAGGTATGTTGGCCAGCTGCACTTCAATCTGAAGCAGCCACTGCTCATACCTCCACATGACCTGCTGTGAAGTCGTCATCGCAAACGTGCCTGCATAAAATACTTGGTGCATCCTCATGTGCATTCTTTTGGCAGCAGATGCACAAATCTGCACGCAGAACATGGCAAACTCACCTGTATATACAGTGGCAGGTTGGACTCAGCCTGTGGTAGGATCAGACAGAGAGATCAGGCAGACGGCTCAGAGTCAGGGGTAGCAGCTCTTTCCACCATAGGAGGGATCAAAAGACCTGTACTCATTGAAGCGCGTGTTATGCATTGTGCATGACGCTCAGCTGACCACCGGATGGAGTAGACAAAGTTTTCAGGGGAATCGGCTTCACTGACCTAACGCCACGGCATTGTCTCGCGAAGTATCGCCACCAAGCCGAAATTGGTAGTCCGTCCTTGTAGATTACACGACAGAGACTTGCGGACTGAAGGCCGAGCGTTTGCAGACTCTTGAGGACGAAGAGGACAGATCGATCCAGTGAGGACTTTGGCAGGGATAGCTGACCGGACACAGGAAGAAGTGCTGTCAACGTATGATCGTGCATGGCTTTGATAGATCGTGATGTGTTCGTTGCCAAGATTCTGCCAAGAAGATGCTGCAAGGATGGTTTCAGCGTTTACATGCTCTTTGGCATATGGTGGCCAGTATGGTTTCAGAGCCCGCGCGAAATTGACTAGCTGGCTGATCAAATACCATGGACGCTCTTTGACCCGAACGGCCGGATTGGTGTCAGGGCGGGCGCTGCACCGTCTGTGCAGTGTAAATGACCGATTGTCCAACAACTGTTCGTGGTTCCTGTTCTGTCTTGAACTGTTTGACTGATAGTTCCAGGTGCAGCATGTCTGCTTGCGATATGCTGCATATAGTACACATATCATATCATATGCGGCTTGCGATATGCAGCTTGCGATATGCAGCCCTTTGATCGTGATTGAGGCGTTATGGTACCTTGATGCAAGGCTCCCGTTGCCAGCACAGAGCCCTGTCGTCACAGCTTTCTGTTGGACGTGCGGCTCTTGCACCGTGCAGCACAGAACCGGATTGCAACAGGCAAGGGCAATAAGTCTTTGTTTCAGGTGCACACATTGCGCAATGTAGGTATGCCTTGCATTGTGTTTGGCTGCCCCATGGGATTGGCCAATCTAATTAGCTTGTTATAACAAGCTGTGTGCTCTCCTGATCATGATGCATGACTCAGATCCTGAAATAGCAGAATAGCTTATGTCTGCTTTTCAGCAAACATCATGATTTGATCAAATGATGCTTTCAGGTAAACAAACCTAACCAGCAGCCTGACAATGCAGCAGCAGCTAGCAGCGCTGCTGCATGGTCTCAGCAGGTCATGCAGCTGGTCATCTCAGCCAACAAAATCGCGTACAAGCTCAGGGAAGTTGCTGAGGAAAGAAGTTCAGACCTCGCTGATCTGCATGACAGCATTACCCAACACCAATTGGAAGCCCAGCATGCCAATGAATTATCAGAATTGTCTGCAGAGCTGGACAGTCTAGCTGACAAGTTGAGACATCTGGCTTTGCCAACCCAGCATGCCAGTGAAGTACCAGAAATGTCTGCACAGCTGAACAGTCTAGCTGACAAGTTGAGACATCTGGCTTCGCCAACCCCCAAGGCCTGGTGGGTCTTCTTCTTGTATTACAAGGTACATTTGGCACACATAATCCGCTTGTGCTGCAAAAATGTGCCTGTCCTTGCAACCTATTTGCAAATTCTCATGTACATTGGCTAAATTCATGAAAGTGCTGCATATATGCGTAAACACTCCCTGATATCTGCATACAGTTTGTCTCTGAGAGCAAGGGACTGATTTTGATTGCAACTTCTTGCTGGTTAGGTGAATTGTACAGTCACATCTGGTTGATATGACTACACATATTCCTCACAGATTATCTGTGAGATTAGCTGCTGCAAATGTATTGTAATATCAGCTTCAAAGCTATGAATTCAAACTGTGTTGCACAATTTGGGAACTGGTCATTATGCTGCATTGAGTCTACCACAACCTTAAGCTTATCAAAGCCATTTGCTACACGTGTGCAGCTCTTGTTACCTTGATGCAGGGTTTTGGTCAGCAAGGTTGGATTAAGACATGAAGATGTCTCAACACAGATTTAGTTTGAACAGAGATGGTGACTTTAGTACATGCATTAGTATGATGTACAGCTGTGTAGGCATCATTCTGGACATGGTTAAATGTCTGTGCCAGGACTTTATTATGTGCCATATCTAGTGTGAATGCCTTCTGTGTAGCACATCCTTTGCTCTGTTCATCAATTTGACTGTAGCACCGGTCTCTGGCATTCCTGCCTGGCTACGCTGTGTTGCTCTGTGCAATGGCTTGCAGCAGCCTGTAGTTATACCTGTGAGAAGTGTAAAGCCTTGGGTGACAGTACATTGATGACTGTTGCGCATTCATATATCACAGTGCTGAAGTTTTCAAAATGAGCTTTGTTTGCGCTTCATCAAACTATGCATAGTCATATGCAGTGCTGCCAACATTTTGCAAACAATGTCAAGTTGCTATTCACAGCCGCGTTATTGGCTGCAGAGTGACAATAGCAGCACATGCTGCAGCTAACATCAAAGGCTTGTATTTTGTTTATGGGTGCTGACCTGGAGCAGCCTGAGCTGTGCTTTGAGAAAGTCCTCTGTGGACAACACACAGCCAGGCTGCATAGATAGGGAATGTCATTTCCAAACTTTGACAGGACATTCAGTGATATGTGAAAGTCAAACAAAAGCAGGCAACAAGGCTTTGGCTACAGCAGGTTAGTGAGGCAAAAAATCTGGTGTCAGCCAACAGTCAGGTTTGAGGCTGCCCAGCAGGCAAGATTCATAGGAAGCAATACCTTGTGAAGGTCAAACTTTCTGGCAAAACAGGCCAGCTGTCTTGCCTAGTATCTAGTTTTCTCA
>JAABUK010001454.1_pt1 | contig 45149 bp, 43 predicted proteins | sample 5559141 | NCBI WGS metagenome assembly JAABUK01 (sample SAMN10711869, study PRJNA513367) | rock metagenome | isolation source: Antarctica rocks | place: Antarctica: Victoria Land, Pudding Butte nord | collected 2016-01-03 | reverse complement strand
GATAACATTAATAAAAAGACAGCATTTGCTGCAAGCTACAATAGTGTTTGATAAGGAAAACAAAAAATGAACCAATTACATTTTTCCCTGCAGGTAACCCAACTGTTTTAAAATACCTTTTAAAATATTCATTCTAACGACAGGCATAGTTGTATCATGAGCGCCTTCAAGATTTAAAGCAAAAAAATACGGATGCTTGTTTTCTTCTACCCAGCCGACAACCCAGCCAAGCGCATTTCCGTTTTCCCGAAATCCCCAACCGGTTTTGTAAGCCAACGTATAATTTGAATTTTTTTCCATTACCATTACTTCCTTTACCAGCCGCATGCTTCGTTTTTGAAAAGGCAACTGGTCAAAGTATAATTTTTTCACAAGACCCAGCTCTTCATCAGCAGTAATCTTAACGGAGTTATCGAGCCAGAAAGTGTCTATTTTAATTATTACAGCTTTTTTATATCTTGAGCCATATCCTAAACTGTCGAGCCAGAATTGCATAGTGTCTTTGCCTATTCGCCGCGCTACTTCCTGGTAGTAAGGTACCGCTGATACTTTAAAAGCTTCAGCCATCGTCAAATCCTGGTTCCATTCGGGAATATTCCTTTTAACTCCATCCCATTTAATCACCATTTTTTCATCCCTGATCTTACCGGTTTCGAGACCGATAAGAGAATTTACAATTTTAAAAGTGGAGGCAGGCAAATAAGCGCTGTCTTTAAAACGACTTACATTATAGATGGTAAATTGTCCTGACGCATTGTTATAGATACCAAATGTTCCATTTACATGATTATCATCAAAAAACTTTTTAAGGCTGTCGTCAACTGTCACATTATTAGGGCTGCATCCAGCAAAGGCAATTGTAAAAAATATTAAAACAAACCAATTCTTCATCCAAAAAAATTTGCGCAAAGCTAAGACAGAACCACGTGAACCAGTTGGATTTGAATAAGCAGGAATATATAAAGAGGAAGAATTAATTAAAGCAGACACAGGAAGTGTTAGCTACCATGAAGGATAATATGGGTAATAATGATTAAGCTGCGATTGCCACGACCTTCAGGTCGTGGATAAAGAATATTAAACAAACAGGCTTTAGCCAAAAAAATAAACATCTTCATTTCGAAAGAGTTTTGGCTAAAGCCAATACCTGAATTTTTTTATAAACCACGACCTGAAGGACGTGGCAACCACACAAATCGTAGTAGAATAGAAAATACGTTATTTAAAACAAAAACAATCTTTTTTCTATAAAAAACATTTTTATTATAAATAACTTTTTAAAGTTTTTTGTAACTTTTTGTTTATTGGATCGTATCACAATTAAATTTACCGGAACTTACTGATATTTATGACGGAGCAGCAATACAATCAATGTGTAAACTTGTATGCAGATAATGTCTACCGGTTTGTAGTAAAAAATCTTCGTCACGAAGAAGATGCGCGTGACATTGTACAAACTGCTTTTGAAAAAATGTGGCGCAACAAAGATTCGGTGGAAAATGAAAAAAGTAAGTCTTATCTCTTTACGGTTGCTTATAACCAAATGATTGATCATATCAGAAAAATTAAGCGCATAAGCCTGACGGAAGATTTTTCAGAAACCAGCAGGGGGATAAATTTTCAGACAAACAATAACGTGCAAAAAACGTTGCACGAAGCTTTGAACAGGCTGAATGAAACACAGCGCAGCCTTGTAATGCTGAAAGATTATGAAGGATATAATTACGAAGAAATAGGTAAAATAACGGGGCTGAATGAAAACCAGGTAAAAGTGTATTTGCACAGGGCAAGAATAACATTACGCAATTACCTGGTAAGCCGGGAGAATGTGATATAGTTGAAGTTGACGGAGGAGAGGAGAATAGTTGACGGGTGAGAGATGACGGATGACAGAGAAAAGCAGGCTTATAGCTTGAAGCTAACAGCTTGCAGCTCCTTGTGACTAACATTAAAAACAAAGTTTGTGACAATTAACAGGCATAATTACGAAGAGTTTTTTCTGCTTTATGTAGATAATGAATTAACCGTTTTGGAGAAAAAAGCAGTTGAAAACTTTGTTATACAAAACGCTGATCTGGCGCACGAATTAGAGATGCTGCAGCAGGCAACTCTTAGCAATAATACTATTGAATTTGCAGATAAAGAGCTTTTATTTAAGCAGGAAAAAGGTATTTCTCTTGCAAATTATGAAGAATATTTTTTGCTTTCCGCAGATGACGAGTTGAATGAACAACAGAAAAATGAAGTTGAGAATTTTGTTTTAAAGCATCCGCAACTGCAAAATGAATTTACGCTGCTGCAACAAACAAAATCAGAACCGGAAAAAATTGTATTTGCGCGTAAGAAAACATTATTTCGCCACGAAAAAAAAGAATGGAAAATTACATCGGCAGTGTGGATGCGGATGAGTGCAGCAGCAGCGATTATTGGAATTGTCATTACAACTTTTGTAATTAATAGTAATGAAAACAACAATAACAGCGCTATTTTAGCTAATATTCAAAAGAAGCAAGAAACAGCATCAGAAAAAAATGATAAACCTTTAGTACAAAAACCTGTGACAGAAAAACCGATTGATTCACTATTTATCAGAAAGAATATAAAAAATAATTGGAAGAATACTCCGGTGGCTTCTGTAAAGCATGTAAAGGTTCATTCTGTAAAAAATAAAGAAATAAAAAGTGACAAAGAATCATTTGCTGCTGATGAAACGAAAACTAATCTTAAACAGAAAGCAATTATTAAAAGTGACAGCTTCCCCATTGCTAAAACGACCATCAGCGAATCGAAAAATGCTGTGGCAAAACAAATAAAAGTAAAACCTTCCACTGGTAATAATGATCCTGATGTAACTAAAAATCATCCCGGCAAAACAAATGATATTGCACTGGCAAAACAAATCATCGCAAGAGAACAACCGGTGTTAGCATCGCACGCAGTGTATCTTGAGACAGATAATGATGAGGAAGATAAAACAGTATATATTGGCTCTGCAGAAATAAATAAAAATAAACTTAAAGGCCTTTTTAAAAAAGCATCAGTTTTCTTTAATAAAAAGATCAGGCGAAACGATGACTAAAAAGCAGGTAAAAGATAGTTTTTCAATAAAAGTAAATAATCTCACCTTAACAAATTGCAGTAATAATGAAACAGATTTACATAATGATAGCGGCAGCCTTATTTGCTGCAACGACAGGTTTTGCCCAAACTGACAGTACAACAAGAAACACAACAATTGACACAGCAAACAACAAGACAGATACGCTTGTAGTGGGAAACTTTATTATCATAAAAAAAAGCAGGGATAGAAAAACAACGCAGGTATCTGTAGAGCGAAAACCATATAAGCCCGCAAAGATCAGCACCAATTGGTGGATTTTTGATCTTGGTTTTGCCAACTTAAATGATAAAACAGATTATGCAGGTGCAGAAGCTCAAAGTTTTCTGAAAACATTAAGACCAGGCGATAAGCAGGTAACAAAAGATGATCTGAAATTAAGAACAAATAAAAGTTCTAACGTAAATATTTGGGTCGTAACGCAACGTCTTAACCTGGCAAAAGGATACGTTAACCTTAAATACGGTTTAGGCCTCGAAATGTTTAATTTCAGGTATGAAAGCAATATAAGCTATAATAAAAATCCTGTTTATATTTTCAGAGACACTATTAATTTTTCGAAGGATAAATTATATGCAGCTTATGCTTCCGTTCCTTTTATGCTGAATATAAATACAAATCCCGGTCATAAAAAAGGCCTCACTCTCAGCGCCGGGGTAAGCGCCGGTTACCTTGTAGGAAGCCATAATAAACAAGTGAGCACTGAAAGAGGCAAAGTAAAAATAAAAGGAGACCTGGGTCTGGAAAAATTTCGTCTTGCTTACATAGGCGAGCTTGGCATTGGTCCCATTCACCTGTATGGCAGCTATAGTATTCGCCGCCTGCACGAGACCGGGCTTGAGCAATATCCTTATAGTTTAGGAATAAGATTTAGCAACTGGTAAACAAGAATTTTTTGCCAAAAAGGCGCAAATACTCAAAGCAGCGCAGACTTTATCTCCCACCAATCCCATAAATCCTATAAATCCCGTTTCAGACAATCCAATCAATCTGCGATCACAATCCTGATAATCCGCGCTAAACTTTTGTGAAATGCAAAAACAATTAAAACATTACTGCTAATTTCCCTCGTACATTTAAACTGTTATTTCATATCTGTATGATGCACCTTCGTTTCTTTTTAATTCTTGGTCTTGCCTTTATTGTCAACACCTCGTTTTATACTGCCAGAAGCAAGAGCGCCTATTATATAGTGATAGATAAAAGTGATTATGAATTGAACGTGTATGATGCACAGGGATGGCTGGTTGCTTATCCTGTTGTTTTTGGCAACAACGACCAGGGCGATAAACTGGTGCAGGGAGACCGCAAGACGCCTGAAGGCACCTTTACTATTGCAAGCAAAAGAATTCATAACAAATGGTGCCGATATATGGGCCTTGATTATCCTACCGTTACTGATATTAATATATTCAATCAGCGTAAACAGCAAGGCATAATTCCTGCCTATGCTAAAATGGGCGCTGGTATCGGCATACATGGTACATGGCCGCATGAAGAAAATGCTGTAGACGAATATCAAAACTGGACGGAGGGCTGTATCAGTTTAAAAAACGAGCATGTAAAGCAGTTGTTTGATATGGTAACAATAGGTACAAGAGTAACTATTCAAAAATAGATTTTTATTAATCCTGCCTTTATACAAGTACACTTTTATAATCATTATTTTTTAATGTGATAGTATCCTGACTATTTACATAATCCACTCAGCGCCAAAATAAGTATGCAAAACTTTGGGTAACATTATTCCTTCGCCTGCCTGGTTGTTCTCCAACAATGCAGCAACAATTCTGGGCAGGGCTAATGAGCTTCCGTTTAAACTATGTGTTAATTGCATCTTACCTTCTGCATCTTTAAACCGGCATTTTAAACGATTGGTTTGAAAATTTTCAAAATTACTTACGCTGCTAACTTCAAGCCACCGGTTCTGGACTGCGCTGTACACTTCAAAGTCGTACGTGAGCGCACTGGTAAACCCCATATCGCCACCGCATAAAAGCAGGATGCGGTAAGGCAGCTCGAGACTTTGCAATAATCTTTCTACATGAGCCACCATTTCCTCAAGTACTTTATAGCTTTTATCAGGGTTAACAAGCTGGATGATTTCCACTTTTTCAAATTGGTGCAAACGGTTCAGTCCGCGCACGTCTTTGCCGTAACTGCCAGCCTCTCTTCTGAAGCAGGGAGAATAAGCGGTCATTTTTATTGGCAGGTCAACTTCTTTTAAAATTGTATCGCGATATACATTTGTTACCGGCACCTCTGCAGTCGGTATCATATAAAAATTGTCGGCAGGCATATAATACATCTGGCCTTCTTTGTCAGGCAGTTGTCCGGTGCCGTAAGCGCTGTCTTCATTCACCATAAATGGCGGCAAATACTCAAGGTAACCGGCACTGGTATTAAAATCTAAAAAATACTGCACGAGTGCTCTTTGCAACCTTGCACCCTTACCAATATACACCGGAAAACCGCTTCCTGTAATTTTGGTTCCCAGCTCAAAGTCTATCAGGTTGTATTTTGTTGTCAGTTCCCAATGCGGCGCTGCACTTGCTGCAAGAGTTGGTTTTACGCCTCCTTCTCTTACCACCACATTGTCTTCGGGCGTTTTACCTTTCGGTACTTTTAATGAAGGAAGATTGGGAATTAGATATAATTTTGATTGTATTTCAGTTTCCAGCCTGTTTACTTCAGCCTCCAAAAAAGGAATTTCTGCAGTGGATTTTTTTAAAATTTCTTTTTCTGCATCTGCTTCCTGCTTTTTTCCTGACTTCATTAAAACACCAATTTCTTTGCTCGCCCTGTTTCTTTTACTAAGCCTTTGCTCAAGCTCAAGCACCGACTTTTTTCTTGCATCATCCAAAGCTATTATTTCATCAATCAGTTGTGTTTGTGTAAAGTTTTTTATAGCCAGCCTTTCAAGCACTGTTTCCCGGTTTTGACGTATGTAATTTACCTGAAGCATTATTCAAAAATTTGCGGCAAAGATAACAGTTGAAGTTTTGCAGCATTTGCAAAAAGCAGAAGAACAGTTTCTTTTTGGATTAATTGTTTTTAGTAAAATATTTCTCATTAATTACTTTACATTTTATGTCTTTAGTCTGAATTTCTCTTTCCTAAAAAAATTCATCAGAAAAAAATAACGAACGTTTGTTAGTTTAAAAAAAAGTTGTTTATTTGCATTCGTTTTTAAAACAATCGCCTCTAACGATTTGCTTGCTATAGATTGTTTTGTTAGGTGATAGACATTTTATGATTTTTGCCATTTTTGAAGTTCCCGCAAATTGCGGATAGATTGCTGCCTTTAACGATTGCAGCCTAAGCTGTATGAATCCTCCTTCTCCTATTACTTATAAGAAGGAAAAATGTAGGGTTAAAAAAAAGCATGACGTTTTGCGTCATGCTTTTTTATTTAATAATTGCTACGTAAACTCTTTAATGATTCTCTGAAAGTTTTGGCTAAAGCCGATACTTGAACTTTTATGTCATCTGCGCCTTAAGGTCAATGTCATTTAGTTAGATGTTTTACAACCTCGCAAAGGTGAAATGTTGGTAGAATAAAGATATTAAAAATGACTTAACCGCGTCGCAGGTGCGGAATAAAAGGCAGCGTACCTACGGCACGCTTATAAATACTTTTGCTAATTGGATTCTACAAACCTTATGTTCCTATGGAGCAAGAAAAATGAAAGTACTTTAACTAAATGACATTGCCCTGAAGGTCATGGCAATTTTAGCTGCACAAAATGTTATAAAACTTTAATTAATGAGTTATTACTAAAAATAAGTTCGTCAAGTCCAACTTTTACAAGCCATTTGAAACCTGCTGTTTTTTATTCCTTAGGTTTATATTTAATTCCAAATTGTTTTGCATAATCTTCAATAGTTCCAAGTCCGATCTTTGCTCTCCGGGTATTTACATTTTTTTCGTCCTCAATTGGTGCCACCTCCGCTTTATCTGTCAGATAACCTGTCTTTGGGTCTTTCAAAGGCTGAATTTGCGTTCCAAAAAGTTGTTTTTGTCCTTTTTTTAACCGAACCCTGTCAATCATATATACAACATTTTTCCATTCTATTTCATTGTTTCTTGCAGCTTGTTCAAAAAGGGGCAGGTATTTGTCCTGATAATTCAGGTTTGCATGTTGAATAACAAAGAAGGCAGCTAATCCTGCAGAATCTCCAAATTGGCTTCTTAAAGGATAACCCATAGAATCTAATATTACAATAACTCGCTTTACATTTATGGGGTCTAAACTATCCTGTTTGTTTACCAATTCTACAATCTTCAGATCTGTTGGCTTTACTTTTGCCATCTCCGCCCTATATAACTGGTCGGTTTGATATATATCAAAAAGCTCTTTTTTTATCCCACTCATGGCAACTTTACTATACTGTCCCTTACAATTGAAAAGCAGGAACAGAAAAGTAAACAAAATGAAGGCTCGCATAATTGATAATTGTTTAAAACAGATGCGTAACAGAGAAGATTCCATAAATCAGGTCGCATCACATTTTATTTATCTTTCTTTTCCTTTTAAGTTTTTACATAAAAATAGTATTGAGAATATTTACCAGAATAATATTAAACGTACTAACTAATTACTTTTTAAACTTTTCTTTAGTTCGCGGGTTTACCTTTGCAAATTATTTTGTGATATGGCAAAAAGAGGAATTGTTTTAATGAATTTAGGTTCTCCCGACTCTACAGAGGTAAAAGATGTGAGAAAATACCTGATGCAGTTTTTAATGGATGAGAGAGTGATTGATTATCCTTACATTTTCAGGTTGCTTCTTATAGGCGGCATTATCGTTCCTTTTCGTGCGCCTAAGTCTGCAGAAGCTTATAAACGAGTGTGGACCGAGGATGGCTCACCGCTTATTGTGCTTACCAGACAGTTGCAGCAGGTCTTACAAACCAGGGTAGAAGAACCTGTAGAAATGGCTATGCGCTATGGCAACCCGACAATGGAACATGCATTTGATAAGTTAATACAAAGAGAACCCGGGCTGGAAGAAGTAATAGCTGTTCCTTTGTATCCGCACTATGCCATGTCTTCTTACGAGACAGCCGTAGAGCATGCGAAGGCTGTGCATAAAAAGAAAAAGTATCCTTTTTCTTTGTCTTTTATAAAACCTTTTTATGATGAGCCCAACTATATTCATGCACTTACAGAAAGCATAAAACCTTATTTGCAACAGGAATATGACCAGGTGCTTTTCAGCTATCATGGCTTGCCGCAGCGCCACATGGCAAAGGCAGACCCTACAAAGAGTCATTGCTTAAAAGTGGAAAACTGCTGTGAAGTGCCTTCAACTGCACACGCCACGTGTTACCGGCACCAGTGTTGGACAACAACACAATTGTTAGCAGCAAACCTGAACATACCTGCAGATAAAGTTGGTTTTTCTTTTCAATCAAGGTTAGGGCGTGAAGAATGGCTGAAACCATACACAGCATTACGATTAACGGAATTACCGAAAGAAGGAGTGAAAAAACTTATTATACTTTGCCCTGCATTTGTAAGCGACTGTCTCGAAACTTTGGAAGAGATTGCAATGGAAGGCAAAGAATCTTTTCTGCATGCCGGAGGCGAAAGCTTTACCGTAATTCCATGTTTGAATATTCATCCTTTGTGGGTACAATCGCTGACAACATGGGTAAAAGATTTTGCTGAAGGGAAAAAAGAAATGTTATTAAAAGAAGCTTAATTACAGCAGGAACGAATATTACTAAAGCAAATCTCCGGGATGAAAAATAGAGTGTTTGCAGATTGAAAAGTATGATGTTTTTTTACAACTTTTACCTGTTAAGCTATAATGTACCCTTACATAAAAGCATTACATATTATTTTTGTGGTCACCTGGTTTAGCGGCATGTTTTATATGCCTCGTCTTTTTATATATAATACTGAGGCCCGGGAAAAGCCGGAGATGGTTCGTACTGCTTTGCACGAGCAATTCAATACAATGATGAAGCGGTTGTGGTACGGCATTACATGGCCATCCGCTATACTAACCTTGGTTTTTGGATTGACAATTATGTTTAAAGGCAACTGGAACAAAGTTTTACTGCAGCCCGAAGGAAGATGGCTGCTGGTGAAATTGTGCTTTGTAGCAGGTTTATATGTTTATCATCTTACCCTTCATAAAATATTTAAACAACAGTTGCAAGGCAATTTTAACTACTCATCCCAGCAACTTAGGATATGGAATGAAGCAGCAACAGTTTTCCTGATTGCAATAGTCATGTTGGCTGTCGTAAAACAAAGTATGAGTTTTATATGGGGGCTTATTGGATTATTTGTGTTTATTGTTTTATTAATGAGCGCAATAAAAATTTACAAATTAATCAGGATGAAAAATAAATGAAGCTTATCCTCAACATTTTATTTGACTGCTTATAAGTCAAATAGTTTTTCAACTCCAAATTCATGCTTCTGCATTAAATTTTTATTATGTAGTTGCAAGAGTGGAGTATTAGTGTTAATATCATTGTATGGAATAATGCGTTAAAAGCACTTTTTTATCACTAACTTCTTCAAATTCTAAAATATAAAAAACATGCCTGTTCCGAATTATGGCGCATTGGTTGGAACTATTATTGACAAACTTGACAGCCCGGCTGCTATGGAAAAAAATCCGGGAAGCAAGCCGCACTACCAGATTTTGGTTGAAGCAAATAATGTAAAATACAGGATAGCTGTAAATGTAAAATCTGATCAACAGCCTTCTGACCTGCAATTTTTGCTTAGGGATAATTACAGCCATCCGGTTTTGACCCACCTCAAAAATCTGCCAGTGGGTTTTACACCACTTCCTCCTCAGCCTGATTCGGCAGCCCTTGATTTTATAAGAGGTAATCTTTTTAATTTCAAAAATATGCAAGTTGTACCATCACTGCTGGATGGTAATAATAATGATTTGAATGACATTCTTAATGTGTATGTTAAACGTGCTATTAATACCCCCGGCTCACTGGTGTATGCTCTTGGCGACCGGTGGGGGCCTGAAAATAATAAGAAAGACCAATATTTTGATTTTGAGCCCGGCAATGGCATTCACGACATTCACATGAACCAGGGAAACAGCGGAAGCCATAAAAGTGATAATGGAGTTTATCGCGACGGAGCACTTTTTTTGTTCTTTCCCGACGAGCAGCAATGGGTGGCGATGTTTTTGAAATTCCAGTCCCAGGCAGAGCATACAGATGACACGACCGGCGATCCTGTTGACGCTGCTTCCGGCGGCCCGACATTGCCGCAGCAAGAAACAACTGTTAAAATTTTTGCAGCAATGGTTAATCCTAAAGCAGATGATTTGGGTAAAGAATTTGTGTATCTTGTAAATACCACAGATACAGATATTAATCTTACTGGCTGGATGATTGCAGATAAACTTAAGAAAAAGGAAATAATAGGAAATATTTTGCTCGAAGCCAGCGGAGTAACACGAATAACCCTTTCAGGGCAAAATGCACAATTATCTAATAACGGAGGAATTATTACCTTGCTTAATAAAGACGGGATAAAAATTAATGGCGCTTCATATACGAAGAACGATGCAAGCCATCAGGGGAAACTAATTACTTTTTAATAGAAAAGAAAGTGGAGTTTACACAGCTTTTACCAGGTAAAAATTTGTTTTTCCTTTTTGTACAAAAAGGTATTTTTCATGTATAAACAAAGACAAATCAACTTTTGCAGATACGTCTGATATTTTTTGTTTATTAATACTTACGCCACCGGCTTGTATCATTTTTTTCGCTTCGCTTTTGCTAGAGAAAACAGCGGTTTCTGCTAAAAAAGTAACAATATCAGGATTTGCAGAAAGTATATGTTTTTTATTTGTTTCAGCAGCAGGAACTCCGGCAAGTATGGCATCGAGTTCATTTGCTGAAAGTGTTGCTATAATTTGTAAAGTGTCTTTGCTGAATAAAAGATTGGTTGCCTGTACAGCTTTTGCAAGCGCATCTTTACCATGTACAAAAGCTGTTACTTCTTCTGCAAGTTTTTTCTGCAAGTTTCTCTGGTATTCATTTCCTGCGTGTTGCGTCAGAATATGATTCACTTCTTCCGGGCTCAAAAAAGTAAATATTTTTATATAACGATTTGCGTCTTCGTCAGAAGTATTCAGCCAAAACTGGTAAAACTCATACGGGGAGGTTTTTGAGCCGTCGAGCCAGATATTTCCTTTTTCACTTTTTCCAAATTTGCTTCCGTCTGCTTTTGTAATGAGGGGACAGGTGAATGCAAAAGCTTCTCCGCCTGCCTTGCGGCGGATGAGTTCTGTGCCGGTAACAATGTTTCCCCACTGGTCGCTGCCGCCCATCTGCAATTTGCAGTTTTTATGCGTATACAGGTAATAAAAATCGTATCCCTGCACTAATTGGTAAGTAAATTCTGTAAAGCTCATTCCCGTTTCGCCATCTACTCTTTTCTTTACGCTTTCCTTTGCCAGCATATAGTTGACGGTAATGTGCTTACCAACATCGCGGATGAAATTGAGAAAAGAAAAATCTTTAAACCAATCGTAGTTATTGGCAATTTCTGCAGCATTTGCCTTTTTTGTATTAAAGTCAAGAAATTGTTCAAGTTGTTTTTTTACACCTGCCACATTGCGCAGCAGCACTTCTTCGCTCAGCAGGTTTCTTTCTTCACTCTTTCCGCTTGGATCGCCAACCATTCCGGTCGCCCCGCCTACAAGTGCAATCGGCTTGTGCCCGGCTTTTTGCAAATGAACTAACAGCAATATCGGCACAAGGCTGCCGATGTGCAAACTATCTGCAGTAGGGTCAAAACCAATGTAGGCAGTGGTCATTTCTTTCAGTAACTGCTCTTCGGTTCCCGGCATTATGTCCTGTATCATTTCGCGCCAGCGTAATTCTTCTATCAGGTTCATCTATTTTTTATGCTTTTGGGCAAAAGTAAAGACAGGTGAAGTTGTTTCTTAAACAATTATAATAGAATATTCTTTTTTGTCGTTAAATAATTTTACCGGTAAAAATTTTGCTTTGGTTAAAAATGATTGTGGTGTTACTTAGACAGTGATACGGACAAATTTTATTATCTTCACTTAAAAATAAATACCGCGTATGGAACTTAAAATTGATTTGGAGTACGAGCAGCTTCTCACGCTGGTAAAGCAATTGCCGGCAGCTAAAATTGTGCAATTGAAAACAGAACTAAGTGACAAACTGATTGAAAGAAAATCGAAATCAGATATTTCAGAATTGCAAAATTTTTTATTAAATGGTCCTGTTATGAATGATACGCAACATGAGGAATTTCTTGAAAACAGAAAGTGGTTCAATCAATGGAGAGCGAAATAATTTGCCTTGACACATCAATACTTATTGATTATTACAGGAAAACTGATAAAAAAATTCCTTTTTCTTCAAACTTACCGCTGCTTATCAGATTTTTGCTGTTTCTGTTATTACCGAATATGAGATTATGATTGGAAGCAGCCAGGATCAGTATATTTTTTGGAATCCCTTTTTTGATAAAGTGACTATTTTGCCTCTTACAAGAGAAGGAGGCAAGACCGCAGCAGAAATTTACCGGCAACTGAAGTCTGAAAATAAGCTTATTGAAATTGCAGACATTTTGATTGCAGCAACTGCTTTAGCAAATGGCTTAAAACTGGCAACTTTAAATAAAAATCATTTTGAACGAGTATATGGACTTACTCTTATTGATAACAAGCCAAGTTTCTTATAAGAGAAAAAGCAATAAATTAATTTTCTTTTAAAATGATTTTCAGTTGTTTTCATTGCTTTTCTTAATATAGAAAAATTTCAAGCTAAAATGAAGTCTTCAAAATCGTTTTGATTACCAAACATAATATTATTCTCCTATTTTTATCCAAATCCTTTTTGATTCTGTAACTTTTCCCAATGAATTTTTATAAACTGGTTATTTGTGCGGTTGCAGTGACAGCAGGCATGCGTGTGTCGGCGCAATTTAGAAAATATTCAAACGAGTTTTTAAATATAGGAGCAGGCGCCCGCGGCCTCGCAATGGGCGGCGCACAGGTAGCTTCGGTAGAAGACGGCACCGCTGGTTATTGGAATCCTGCAGGCCTTGCCGGAGTTAAGGATTATCCTTCACTTAATATAATGCATGCAGAATATTTTAGCGGTATCGCTAAATACGATTATGCCAGTATTGCTGTGCCGCTTCACGACGAGAAAAGAGTGGTTGGATTATCACTTCTGCGTTTTGCGGTTGATGATATTCCTAATACGTTGTTCCTTGTACAGCCTGATGGTTCTCTTAATTATAATAATATAAGTACTTTTTCTTCGGCAGACTATGCTTTCCTGTTGTCGTATGCGCAAAAGATAAAAGACGATGACGATGAGAAGCTGAGCTTTGGAGGCAACGTAAAAATCATCTACCGCAAAGTCGGCGCTTTTGCCACTGCCTGGGGTTTTGGCATTGATGCCGGTGTGCGCTACCAAACCAATAACTGGCGGTTTGGCTTATCTGCACGCGACATAACCACTACCTTTAATGCCTGGTCTTTTTCTTTCACAGATGAGCAAAAACAGGTTTTATATCTTACCAAAAACGATATTCCGGTTAAGTCTACTGAACTTACAGCTCCGAGGCTGATTGCAGGTGCGGCACATATTTTTCCTTTCAGCGAAAAGCTTAGTCTTACCGCAGAAGCTAATCTTGATCTGACTTTTGATGGCCGGAGAAATACGGTTGTAAGCAGTAAAGTTATCAACATTGACCCACATCTTGGCCTTGAAGCGTCTTACCAAAACAGCATATTCTTTCGTGCAGGTGTCTCTAATTTTCAACAAGCACTTGCAGACGGTGATACGCTTAACCAAAAAAAAGTATGGATCTTTCAACCGGCAGTAGGCGCAGGCTTTAAGATAAAAAATGTAAGAATAGATTATGCTTTTACAAACCTTGCCAATCAGTCAAATCCATTGTATACACATATTTTTTCTTTAAGAGTGGATCTGAGAAAAAACAACGAGTAAAAGGTGAGGAACGCAATTATCCAATTGATAAAAAACATGAAAAAATTCTTCGTCTTTATTGTTCTGGTCTTCTTAACAGCCGTTGCTATAAGCCAGTCTTATTACAACGAATGGATTGATTACAATAAGACTTACTATAAGTTTAAAGTTGGTGCTACAGGTTTGTACCGCATAAACTATACTGAATTAAATGCAATTGGTTTAGCAAATGAACCTGCGCAAAACTTTCAATTATGGCGAAATGGCAAACAAGTGCCTTTGTACACAAGCGCAGCAACCGGACCAACAGGCGCTAACGGTTATATTGAATTTTGGGGAGAAAAAAATGACGGAGTCACAGATCGGGATTTGTACAGAATACCCGCTAATCAATTGTCAAATAGAGAAAGTCTTTTAACCGATACTGCTGCCTTTTTCTTAACGGTTAATCCTGCTGGAAATAATCTTCGTTTTTTGCCAACGGCAAATAATACGACTGGCAACATCCTTCCTGCGGAACCTTTTTTTATGTATTCAGCCCGTAATAATTTTAAAGACCGCATCAATCGGGGAATAGCGCTTGTGGCAGGCAGCGAATATGTTTATTCAAGTTCGTACGACCAGGGTGAGATGTGGGCAAGTAAGGACATTTATCCGGCATCGCCGGTTTCAGTCAATTTGACTAATCTGCATGCTGCTGCAACCGGTCCTGCTGCTGCTTTTAGTATAAGTATGGCTGGTAATGCAAATAATACCAGGGATTACAATGTACAATTAAACAATACGCAAATTATCTCCGGAAAAATTAACTACTTTGAAGCGAGAATTGATAATAATTTATCTGTTCCGGTATCTCTTTTATCCTCTGGCAATGCCGCTGTTAAGATAACCAATGCAGGCACAAATGTTAATGACAGAATAGTTAGTGGTTTTATAGAATTGAATTATCCGCACCTTTTTGATTTTGATAACCAGTCGTCTTTTGCTTTTTCGCTCCCCGCTTCCAATATATCAAAATACCTTGAAATCACTAATTTTAATGCAGGCGGAGCAGCGCCGGTTTTATATGACCTTACCAATCTCCGAAGATATGTTGCTGATATATCTGTAGCCGGAAAAATCAGATTTGTTGTTTTGCCTTCGGCTAACACTGCTAATCTTGTTTTAGTTTCTCAAAATGCAACTGCTATGACAGCGGTAATAGCATTTCAGCAAAGAAGTTTTATAGATTATCATGCTTCTGCTAACCAGGGAGATTACCTGATGATCACTCATTCTTCTTTACAAGTTCCGTATGCCGGCGCTAACCAGGTTGAGCAGTACAGAGCATATAGAAGCTCTGTGCCAGGCGGCAGTTTTAATGCTAAAATTTATGATATTGACCAGTTAGTTGACCAGTTTGGTTATGGCATTAAAAAAAATCCGCTAAGTATAAAAAACTTTTTACGGTATGCAAGAGCAAACTTTGCAACCGCTCCTAAATTTGCTTTTTTAATTGGCAGAGGTTTAACCTATGCTGAATACCGTGAGAACGAGACAAATCCTAATGCAGACAAGCTTAATTTGGTTCCCACTTTTGGTTATCCTGCATCAGATATATTGCTTGCTTCCGGCACGATGGATCCTGTTATGAATACGCTGATAAGCCGTGTGTCTGTTTTATATCCACGTGAATTGGCAGATTATTTAGATAAGGTAAAACAATATGAGCAGGCCCAGCAAAACCCTTCTCAAACTATTGACAGCAAAGCGTGGATGAAAAACGTAGTGCACGTAGTAGGCGCAAACGATGCAAACCTTGATCAGAGGTTATCTTCTTTTATGCGAAATTACCAGGCAATCATTGAAGACACTTTGTATGGCGCTTCTGTTACAAATTTCAATAAAAGCACAACTGGTCCTGTTACCCCTATTGTTAATAATCTGATGAGCCAGCTTTTTGAAAGAGGGATAAGTCTTTTAACCTATTTCGGACATTCTTCCGCTTCTTCTCTTGACTACAACCTCGATGATCCTGCAGCTTATAATAACACAGGAAAATACCCGCTGTTTCTTGTGGGCGGCTGCGATGCAGGTAACCTTTATTCTTTGGATACTACGAGGTTTTCTGTCTTAGGTACATTGTCAGAAAGATTTGTGCTGGCAAAAAATAAAGGCACCATAGGTTTTATAGCAAGCACTCACTTTGGTATTGATACTTATCTTGACTATTATAACCGTAATTTTTACAGGTCGGCAGCTATTACCGGTTATGGAAAAAGCATAACGTATAACATGAATGAAGCTATAAAAGCGATGAATTCTTATTATGGCACAGATAATATTGGCGCAAGGCTGCATGCAGAAGAAAATACACTTGACGGTGACCCTGCCATAAAAATGAATAGCTTTCCGCAGCCTGATTTTGTTGTGGAAGAACCACAGATACGGACAGTGCCAAATATTTTATCTGTTGCCGATACTAAGTTTACTGTAAAAGTGCAGGTGTATAATATTGGGAAAGCTGCAGGCGACTCTGTAACACTGCAGATTAAGCAAATGTATCCAAACGGAACTGACAGCCTGCTTTTTAATAAAAAGATCAAATCGGTTCGCTACACAGATTCTGTTTCTGTAGAAGTGCCGATTGTTAGCGTAAGAGACAAAGGTGAAAATAAAATTATTGCATCAATTGATACGGACAACAAATATGCTGAATTAAGCGAGACCAACAATACAGCCTCAAAAACCTTTACCATTTTTGAAGATGAATTAACACCTGTTTATCCTTATAATTTTTCTATAGTAAACCACAGCAACATTAAGCTTGCCGCCAGCACTGCAAACCCTCTGGTAGAAAGCAGGAATTATTTAATGGAATTAGATACCACTGAATTATTTAATTCACCATTAAAAGTCAGCCGCAACACCACGTCTGCAGGAGGATTGATAGAGTTTGACCCAGGCATTGCATTTACAGACAGCACTGTTTATTACTGGAGAGTAGCTCCTGCCACTTCCGGAGCTCTCAGGTGGAACACTGCTTCTTTTATTTATTTAGCAGGCAGCAGTTCCGGCTTTAATCAATCGCATTTTTACCAGCATACAAAGTCTGCTGCAAAAAATATTTATATTGACAGTGTATCACGACAATGGAAATTTAGTGCACAACCTAACACACTAACAATCGTTAATTCCGTTTTCCAGGTAAGCGGAGATGAAGACAGCCATTTCAGTATTTCGGTAAACGGGATTGAAAAAACAGCCAGCGCCTGTGTCGGTCATTCTATCATTTTTAATGTTTTTGACCCTTTTACTTTACAGCCTCTTTATAACCAGCCGCAGCCTTCTGTTATCCAGTCCGGCCCTTTAGGCGGTTTTATGAATAGCGGCCCTAATTGTAAAACAAGGCGTGAAATTAATTTTGAGTTTTCATACCTTGATACCACAGGAAGAAGGCGGATGCGTGATTTTCTCGATTGGGTTCCTGCCGGTTACTACGTTACTGCAAGATTGATTCTCGATCCGCCTTTTGATCAAAATCCATTTGCAGATGTTTGGAAAAATGATGCGTTGGTATATGGCTCAGGAAACACTTTATATGACAGGCTTAAGAGTGCAGGTTTTTCAGACCTTGACTCCTATACTTATCCGCGCACGTGGGCTTTTATTTACAGAAAAAATAATACTTCTTATCAGCCGGTTTCTAAAATGAGCAATGGATTATCCGACAGGATTACCCTGAATACAACTATTAATTTACCTTCTTCGGCAGGCACTATCACTTCTCCTCAGTTTGGCCCGGCACGTTCGTGGAAACAGGTTCAGTGGCGCGGTGCAAGTCTTGAAGCAAGATCCCGTGATGTTTACCCGGTAAGTGTCATCGGTATTACATCTGCAGGCCGCGAAGATACTTTGTACACACTTCAGCCAAACCAGCAGGATTTTAGCCTGTCGAATGTTAATCCGCTTCAATATCCTTTTTTACGTTTAAGCATGAAAAACCAGGATTTGGATACGTTAGCGCCCACTCCTTACCAGCTTCGTTACTGGCGCATATTATATGATCCCGTTCCTGAAGGCGCCATTGCACCCAACCTTACTTACCAGGCAAAAGATACTTTGGAAATTGGCGAACCAATGAATTTTTCTGTCGCATTTAAAAATATTGCTGATGCACCTTTTCCTGACAGCATTAAAGTAAAAATGACTTTGTCAGATAAAAACAATGTTACCACCGTTCTTCCCGTGCCTAACCATAAAAACCTGCAGCCTGGCGATACGATACATATCACTTACCCGATAGATACAAAATCCCTTGCAGGAAACAATACTTTGTTTGTAGATGTAAACCCTGATAATGCCCAGCCCGAGCAATACCATTTTAATAATTTTCTGTATAAAAACTTCTTTGTAAAAGGCGATACCTACAATCCTTTGATGGATGTAACATTTGACGGAGTGCATATTTTAAATGGAGACATCGTGTCAGCCAAACCAAAAGTTGTCATTAAGTTGAAAGATGAATCAAAATATCTTGCGCTTGACGATACTTCGCTTGCTGCAGTGTATGTGCAATATCCAGGAAACAACGGTGCTTTGGTTCGTTACTCTTTTGGCACCGATACGCTCAGGTTTGTTCCGGCTGATCTTTCGACTGGCAAAAATGAGGCAACCATTGAATTTAATCCATCTTTTTTGCAGGATAGCGAGGGAGATTTTTATGAGCTGGTAGTAAAGTCAAAAGACAAAAGCGGAAATGCGGCAGGAAATACTGAATACCGTGTAAGGTTCCAGGTGTACAACAAGCCGATGATCTCAAACATGTTTAATTATCCAAATCCGTTTACAACGTCTACTGCATTTGTTTTTACCGTTACCGGCAGCGATGTGCCGCAAAACATTCGCATACAGATAATGACCATAACAGGAAAGATTGTAAAAGAAATAACGAAAATGGAATTAGGCTCTTTGCATATCGGCAGAAACATTACAGATTACAAATGGGACGGAACAGACCAATACGGCCAAAAGCTGGCGAATGGAGTTTACCTCTATCGTGTCATAACCAATCTTAATGGCGCCGCACTTGGCAAGTTCAATACTTTGGATGCTAACGGTGATAAAGTAGATACAGATAAATTTTTTAATAAAGGATATGGAAAAATGTATTTGATGAGATAATACGACAATAATTGTATAGAGCTTATAAAGCTATCAAACTAATACCTTGCTGTGCGTTTGCCTTTCGTTAATGAATCAAAAGTTCAAGCTTTCTGTTAAGTCCTTGCTCAATAAGTCTGTACAATGTAGATAATTGAATGTCTGCTCTGCCATTTTCTATTCTTGAAATGTAACTTTTCTTAGTTCCTATTTTTTCAGCCATTTCAGCCTGAGTTAAATTTGCTTTTTCTCTCTCTTCTTTCAACAATTCACCTAAAATAAAAGTCTGTGCTTTTATTTCAAACTGAGAACGGGCAGCAGTTCCGTGAATGCCATATTTTTTGTCTAAATGCGTGTCCCATGAAACGACTTTATTTTTTGATATTTTTTCTATTTCCTTTTTCATTTTCAGCGTTTAATTTTTTATCAATAAAATATTGTTTTTTTAGTTTCCTCGCTAATTCAATCTCCGATTTTGGTGTTTTTTATGTCTTCTTTTGAAAAGCATTGATCAGAATTACTAAATTTCCTTCGTCAAAAAAACATAATACCCGATAAATGTTGCTTTCGTACTCAATTCTGATTTCAAAAATTCCGTCTGAATTTTCAAGGTGTTGAAAATATTTTTTGGGAATAAAATCAACTGTCTTTACTAATTCAAAAATCCAGTCAATTTTCTCTTGCAGGTCTTTGTCAAGCTTACTATAAAATTCAATAAAATATTTCCCGTAAGTAGAAAGTTTTCTATTCACAATTTAAAGGTAACGAATTGGTGAACATTCCAGATAAATTTTTTCTCCTTTATTAGGAGAACTTCCAAATTTAGCAGACGGCTGCTTATTAATGAATAAAACGACTAATTTAGTGTAACTATGTGTTAAGAGTCAAACAGTAATCAAGCTGTAAAAACCACGACTTTCTCTACTTTAAAATATTATTCTAAAAACAAGAATCGCATGAAGGAAGTTGGCGTTGGCACGCGTGTTATAAATTTTCTGGTTGATACTATTCTTATTTCTTTACTTGCTTTTATCTTTTACAAATGGTGGAGCTTTTATGTATTTTACTGGAGATATACATACTTTCCCTTTTACATGTTTTTCTGGGCAAGCCTTTTTGTTTACTATACAATCTTTGAATTAATTTGGAACAGAACGCCGGGTAAGTGGTTGTCTATGTCAAAAGTCAGAAGTACTGCAGGTAAAAGGCCTTCGTGGTATCAGATTATACTGAGGTCAATAGTTAGATTAACGCTTATTGATTGTCTTTTTTTTCCTTTTTTAAACCGGCCTTTGCATGATGCTTTAAGTGGAACAATAGTGGCAGAGGTGTAAGATATAAAGGTTTTTAAGCATCTTTTCGTGTTTATGCTTAACGCAGATGATGCTGAAAATTTTTAGTCAAGCAGCTTCATTCAAACATAATTCCATATTGAATACAATCTCCAAATTAAACTTCTGACTAACGATATGAAAAAAATAATTCTGCAACTTTTTCTGATCACTCCACTTGTTAGTAACAGTCAGAGTGCTTTGAAGCTTTGGTACCAGCAACCGGCAAAAGTGTGGACAGAAGCGCTGCCTTTAGGAAATGGCCGGCTTGGTGCAATGGTTTTTGGAAATGAAAGTGAAGAAATCATTCAGCTAAATGAAAGCACTTTATGGTCTGGCGGACCGGTTTCAGATAATGTGAATCCTGACGCTCCAAAATATTTGCCTTTGATAAGACAGGCGATATTTAACGGAGAGTATAACAAAGCATCGGATTTATGTAAAAAGATGCAGGGAGTTTATTCAGAAAACTATTTACCCTTAGGTGATTTAATGATTAAACAAACCTTTGAATCAAAAACTTTTCAGTCTTATTACCGGGACTTGAACATTAAAGACGCGGTTGCAACAACAAGGTTTACAATAGATGGAACAACGTATACCCGACAGGTTTTCATTTCTGCTCCTGACCAGGTCATTGTGGTTCGTCTAAGGGCGGACAAACCCAATCAAATTAATATAAAAGTCTCAACAAAAAGCCTATTACGATACCAAAGTTCTATTGCTGATAATGTGCTTGCTATGCACGGTGTTGCGCCTGCACATGTTGATCCTGATTACACTAATTATAAACGTGATCCGGTTATTTATAATGACTCAGCAAATCATTGCAAGGGCATGCGGTATGTATTGTTGACTAAAGCGATTAATAAAGGAGGCAGTATTGACACCGATACTTCGGGAATAACTATTAAGAACGCTTCGGAAGCTGTTCTTTTATTATCTGCTGCAACCAGCTTTAATGGTTTCAGCAAATGTCCTTTTTCAGAAGGAAAAGATGAAAACCTGATAGCTGAAAAATACCTTGAAAACGCTGCTTCAAAATCCTTTAACCAATTACTGGCAAATCATTTGTCTGATTATCACCGCTACTTCAACCGGGTTGCGCTTACTTTAAAAGATTCAAACAGCAATAATAATAATTCTGAACTTCCGACTGATAAACGGCTCGCGGCTTACACTGCGGGAGGATCTGATGCGGCCTTGGAAGCATTGTATTTTCAATATGGCCGCTACCTGCTTATATCAAGCTCAAGACCAGGCGGACCTCCGGCAAATTTGCAAGGCATTTGGAATAACAGTGTCAGGCCGCCATGGAGCTCTAATTATACAACAAATATAAATGTGCAGATGAATTATTGGCCTGCAGAAACAGCCAACCTGTCTGAAATGCATGAGCCTCTTTTTGGCCTGATAGAAAATCTTGCTGTGAATGGTAAAAAAACCGCAAAAGAATTTTATGGGCTGGATGGTTGGGTCGTCCATCACAACAGCGATATCTGGGCGTTGTCAAACCCGGTTGGAGATTTAGGGAACGGAGACCCTAAGTGGGCCAACTGGACAATGGGTGCAAACTGGCTGTGCCGCCACTTGTGGGATCATTATCTTTTTACGGGCGATAAAAAGTTTTTAAAAGACACAGCTTATCCTTTGATGAAAGGAGCCCTGACCTTCACTTTAGGATGGCTTATCAAAGACAAAGATGGTTTTTTGGTTACTGCCCCGTCCGGTTCTCCCGAAAATTCTTTTATTGACGAAAAAGGACATGAAGGCTCTATAGCACAAGCCAGCACTATGGATATGTCTATCATTCGCGATTTGTTTTCGCATTTTATAAAAGCTTCAGAACAACTAAATATTGATAAAGATTTCAGAGATACGGTTATTGAAAAAGAAAAAAAATTATATCCTTTTCATGTAGGCAAAAAGGGGAATTTAGTAGAATGGTATAAGGATTGGAAAGATGTGGAAGTGCATCACCGTCATGTTTCGCACCTTTTTGGTCTTTATCCCGGCGAACAAATTTCTCCTGTAACTACACCTGTACTGGCTGCTGCGGCGAAGAAAACACTTGAGATACGCGGAGATGAAGGTACGGGCTGGAGCAAAGCATGGAAGATAAATTTTTGGGCAAGGTTATCAGATGGTAATCATGCTTATACATTGCTGAGAGATTTATTGCATCTGACCGGTGAAGGCGGTACCAATTATGCTGGCGGGGGCGGTACTTATCCTAACCTTTTTGATGCACATCCCCCCTTCCAGATTGATGGCAATTTTGGCGGAACAGCAGGCATTGCAGAAATGCTTTTGCAAAGCCAGAATGCAGAATTGTATCTTTTGCCAGCTTTGCCAGCTTTGCCAGCAGCTTGGAACGACGGACAGGTTAGAGGGTTAAAAGCAAGAGGCGCTTTTGAAGTTGACATAAACTGGAAAAATCATTTATTAACGATAGCTTCCATCAAATCATTTACCGGAGGTGTATGTAAAGTAAGAACAAATATGCCGGTAAATGTTTTAAATGTAAAAGCAAAATCACAAAAAACAGCAAATGGTTACGTGACAGTTTTTCAAACGCAAAAAGGAAAAGTATACGGGCTTTCTGCTGTTAAATAAAGTCTGCCTGATATTATTAAAATAATCAGCGTCGCTTCTCGCACTCTTAGCGCTTAAATCTTTTTCAATGTTTGTTTTTTTACCGCAGAGAGCGGAGAACACGCAGAGTATCGCAGAGAAAAGAGGCAGGTTTTCATTAAACTTAAAATTTCTTTCATCTGTTATCTTGCCTCATATAATCCCGGCAAAAGCGGTCTTCCTACTTGTCTTGACGGCCACGGAACGGATGCCATAATTATAATAAAAGCTATAAAGTAAAACCAGAACGAGCGCCTGTGTTTTGCTCTGTCACTAATGTTCTTTTTAGCAGAACCGCGACCGATAGTTATCAAAATGATACCGATAAGCATACCTGCAAAATGCTCTACAACCCAAAAACGGTAAACCTTGTCATGCATTATCGCCTTCATGCCCATGCTTTTAATATTATGAAAACCCAATGGACCTACAAACCATTGATACAACCCAATAAGCAACATAGTGTGGGCGGCGATCATTAAGAATAAACCTGTCTTTTTATCGCCATTTGTAAAAGGTTTATTGCTAATCATTCCGCTTAATGACCTCGCTATGGCAACTAACAATAGTATAATCACAATCCATCGGCCGTAATTGTGCAAATTCAATAATGCCTGGTACATAAACTATAATTTGATTTTTTTCCAAAAATAAGGCTTATTCACTTTCTGCAGTTGCAGTTAAATCATTGAGACGGTTGGCACTTTCAATTCAAATAATATTATTTGGAAAATATTACCTGAAATGGTTGCTTTTTAATATTATGGCAGCGACAACTTTTTGCAAAAGAATTGTTGGAATGTTTAGAAAAGTACAAAAAGAAGAACGAAACAAATTGAACAGGTTAATTTTGCGGCATGAGAATATGGATTATTCTAATCGCTTTTCTTTTTATTCTTTCGTGCAGCCAAAACGAAAAAAAGGAAAATGCTGGTAATGCTGTACAATTGCAAGTAACAGATCAGCTAAAAAACTTGATACAAAAATATCCTGACAGTGCAGGTTTACGAATGCAATTGATTAATACGTTTGACAGCCTTAAGATGTATAAAGAAGCTATATCACAAACAGACAGTCTGATAAAAAAAGACAGTCTCAATAATGGATTATGGTTTACAAAAGCGCAGTTGCAGGAAGATAATAAAGATACTGCAAATGCGATAACTAGTTATACAAGGGCAGTAAATGTCTATCCTTCAACAGAAGCACAACTGAATCTTGCCAACCTGTTGGCAGAAACCAAAAACTCCAAAGCGCTTTTAATTTGTAATAATGTACAAAAATTGGGTATGGGCAGAGAAACAGATGCGGATTGTAATTTTATTGCAGGTATTTATTACGCACGGATCGGCGTTGGAAAACAAGCCTTGCAATATTTTGACAAGGCCATAAATGATAATTATACGCTGATGGAAGCCTACATGGAAAAAGGCTTTATTTATTATGACAGCAAAAATTATAATGAAGCAATAAAGGTTTTTGAAAGAGCCATAACGGTCAACAACACTTACGCGGATGCCTATTACTGGCGGGCAAAATGCGAGGAAGCTTTGGGTAATAAAGCAGACGCAATTCTTGATTATAAACGATCTTCAGGTCTTGATAAACAGTTACATGAAGCCGCGGAGGCCGTGAAAAGGTTGGAAAGCAGTCAATAAGTTATTGGGGCATTAGGTCATTAGGGCAGTTGGTATTTATATGATTTGATAGTATTTAATGAGAATTAGTTATAATTGCATCTTATCATTTCGTCAACTGTCATCCATTAACCCACATCCATCAGCTGTCATCTTTCATCCGTCATCTGTCAACTTTTTTTCACTAACGCATAACAACTACAAACATGCCTATCATTGCACCTTCTTTATTAGCTGCTGATTTTTTACACCTGCAGGACGAATGCGACATGCTGAATAAAAGCGAAGCAGACTGGTTTCACCTTGATGTAATGGATGGAAGGTTTGTGCCTAATATAAGTTTTGGGTTGCCTGTAATAGAACAAATAAGAAAAGCAACCAAAAAAGTTCTTGATGTGCACCTGATGATTTTAGAACCCGAAAAATATGCTCAAGCTTTTAAAAATGCAGGCGCTGACAGACTATCTGTTCATATAGAAGTATGTAATCATTTAAATAGAAATATAGAGCAAATAAAAAGCCTTGGCATGAAGGCCGGAGTCGCCATTAACCCGCATACGCCTGTTAGCTTGCTTGAAGACATTCTTTACGATATTGATACTGTGCTGATGATGACTGTAAACCCTGGTTTTGGCGGCCAAAAATTTATTCCTCATTCGTTGGAAAAAATAAGGCAGCTCAGAAAAATGATTGATGAGAGAGGTTTACAGGTACATATTTCTATTGACGGCGGAGTGACTTTCGAAAATGCCCCGTCAATAATTGCCGCCGGAGCAGATGTGCTGGTGGCAGGAAGTCTCATTTTTAAATCGCCTGATCCTGTTGCTGCGATTCATCAGCTTAAGGAAATAGGATAAATATTATTATTTTTTAAATTAATATTTAAAATCTATTTTTTATTGAAAAAAATTAAAAAATAATGTTTACAGATAAATCGAAAATTATTTTAATTATAATTTTCCTTTCTGTTTTTCAGAACACCATTTTTTCATAAGCTGATCCAGTAAAATCTAAGATAGCTCATAAAGTATTTTTTGGTTTTTGGGGTAACGGATATAATAAATTCTTTGATGGATTTGCTTTTAATGGTGGTTATGAGTTTCTTTTAATAAGAATTACGTTTCCGCCACCTACCATGGATTTCAGCAGTTTACTTTGGGCCGTGATCCTGATGCCCAGGAAGTAACTGAATTTTCTTTATTATTCAACAGGGAATTAATTATTAAACCTGTTATTGTCTCAATTGGTGCTGGTGTGGCAGAGACTTCGATAACCGCAGATATTAAAAATTTCATTCCATCTTCGTATGGTGACTACTATACAATGGCACAAGTAACTAAGTCAATGTTAGGATTGCCTTTACATTTAAATATAAGCATACCGACAAAAAGGAAACTTTCAACAGGCATAAATGTGCATTCAAATTTTAATTCGTTTGTCAATTTTTATAGTGCTGATATTTTTTTAAGTTACAGGTTCTAAACATCTCTTCAACAGTCAGCACAGCATTTAGTTTTCAATTTTTTTAAGCCTTTTTACATTATTTACTTATATTATCTTTGCCATCTTATGGATGAAAAAAGATCAGTAGCATTTCATACGTTAGGTTGCAAATTAAATTTTTCTGAAACCTCTTCCATTTCCCGCCTGCTGGAAAATGAAGGTTTTGAGAAGAAAAATTTTGATGACAAAGCAGACGTGTATGTAATAAATACCTGCTCTGTTACTGATAATGCTGATAAGGAATGCAGGCATCTGGTCAGGCGTATTCAGCGTAAAGCTCCTGAAAGCCTCGTTGTAATAACAGGTTGTTATGCCCAGCTAAAGCCCAAAGAAATAGCCGAAATACAAGGTGTTGACCTTGTGCTCGGGGCAGCGGAGAAATTTAATATCGCGCAGCATCTTAAAGAACTTTCAAAAAACGACAGCGCCAAAATCTGCAGTTGCGATATTTCTGAAGTTACCGGTTTTAATGCTTCTTTTTCAATAAATGACCGTACACGTACTTTCTTAAAAGTACAGGATGGTTGCGATTACAATTGCTCCTTTTGTACCATTCCTATGGCAAGAGGCAAAAGCCGCAGCGACAACATTGAAAACGTGGTACGCAATGCAGAACAGCTAGCAAAATCAGGCGTTAAAGAAATCGTATTGACCGGTGTTAATCTTGGTGATTTTGGCAAGGGTTATGACGGAAATAAAAAGCATGATGAGAGCTTTTTCGAATTAGTAAAAGCTTTAGAAAAAGTTGACGGAATAGAACGCTACCGGATTTCTTCCATCGAGCCTAACCTGCTTACCAATGATATTATAGATTTTGTTGCAAACAGCAATAAGTTTATGCCTCATTTTCATATACCACTGCAAAGCGGCAGCAATGCTATTCTTGCATTAATGAGAAGAAGATATAAAAAAGAATTGTATACAGAAAGAGTGGAATTGATAAAAACGCTAATGCCGCATTGTGCCATCGGTGTTGATGTAATTGTTGGCTTTCCTGGTGAGAGAGAAGAACATTTTATGGAGACATTCAACTTTTTGCATGATCTTGATATTTCTTATCTGCATGTTTTTACCTACAGTGAGCGAGCTAATACATTAGCTGCTGAAATGAAAGATGTCGTGCCAATAAACATCCGTAACGAAAGAAACAAAAAGCTGCGCAATCTTAGTTATATGAAGATGAGCGAACATACAAGAAAACATACAGGTCAAACAAGAAAGGTACTTTTTGAAGGAAATTCTACAAACGCTATGATGGAAGGATATACAGATAATTATATTAAAATTACAGCGCCTTTAAAAAGTGAATGGATTAACCAGATTATAAAATGGGTGATATAAAAATTGGTAAGACTTTTAATTTACTAAAAAAATGACCAATACCCCGGAACATATAAAAGCATTGCAATTAAAAATATGGCTCTCAAAGCCACCAATGGAAAGGCTCAGGCAAATGATGGAAGACAACGAAGCTTTAATGAAATTTTGGTCAGCAAGACACAGGAAAGAACAAGGTGCGAGTCAGCAAAAAAATATTAATGCCGAAGTTAAAGTAATTACAAAAAAGAGCAATAAAAATATTTAATTATTATAACACTTCTGTGTATTACTATCTCTCAAAATCCTCTTTAGACAATCCTGATTGCTTAACAATGGAATGAAAAGTTCCCGCCGGAATTTGTTTTCTGTCAGCAGGGATAATGACAGTTAAAGTTTTATTACCTGTTTTACGATATTTAACATGACTGCCGTTTTGAGAAATAAAAGAAAAACCATGTTTTTGAAGCGCTTTTAATATTTCAACCGAAGAATAAAGCTTAGGCATATTCTATATCAGTTGAAACAATTTCTACCTGTTCGATTATAAGCGCTTCTTCAACAGGCATATCTTCAAAATATAAATTCAAAGCCTCTTGCAAGTTTTTCAGAGCTTCCTCTTTAGATGCTCCAAAACTTGAAACTTCGACATTTAAACATTTTGCAACATAAAAGTTGTCTTCTTTCCAGACAATATTTTTTAATGGCACTTTCATACTTTACACTTTTTCTAAAAAAAATTTCAAACATTTAAATAATAACTTATTTACCTTAGCTAACAAAAGCTTTTTCCCTATCTTTTATTTATTTCAGCTAAAGCCTTTACAATTATTTCCAAATCAACAACTCCTCGAAAACCACTAAAGCCGGCCGCAAGTATTGTTCCGTCTGATAACATAATCGGTTGTCCGCCTTCCCAGCCGATGTAGTCAGGCCTTTCAATTCCAAACTTCTCTTCATCTAATTCGTTATTAAATGCGAGTCTTTCGTATTCACCTGTTTTCATTCCGGTTATGTGCACCTGGCTTGCCTTTGTCCAGGCAACTCTATAGGACTCTCTTGCCCTTATTTTATTTGTTCCAAACATTCTTCCATAAACCCTTCCGTCAGGGTCAATAATACAGACAGAGACGTTTCCGTTGGCTATTCCTTTGTCTTGCTCATTTTGCATGTAAAATGGAATTAGCTTTTCAGCTTCTTCTATAATCCTTTCGATGGTATCGGCTAATTCAGTACTTTTCATTAATAATTTTTTTGTGTAAAAGCTGTTATAATTATTATCTGTTCCATTTAAAATTATTATAGCATAAAAAAGGCAACCGAAAGTTCAATACTGTTGCCTCCGATATTCGTGCCTTTGTATTATTGCTTGTACAAAAATGAATTATTTATCATTTTAAGAAAAATACCTCGCATACCCAACCAATTAAGAAAAACTTCTTAAAAACTATTGTACAGACGTTTTAAATGCCGCTTCTATATCGTCTTTGAGATCATCAATGTGCTCTATACCAAGAGAAACACGCAAAATTCCGGGTTCTACACCAGCAGAGAGTTGTTCAGCATCGCTCAGTTGTTCGTGGGTAGTAGTGGCAGGATGAATGATCAGCGTTTTGGCATCACCAACATTCGCGAGGTGACTTATCAGTTTCAGGTTATTTACAAATGTATCTGCTGCTTCTTTTCCGCCTTTTATTTTAAAAGATAATACTCCGCCAAACCCGTTGCGCAGGTATTTTTTGCCCAACTCATGGTACTTATTGCCTTTCAGTCCGGGATAATTTACATATTCCACCTGTGGCTGAGCCTGCAACCATTCGGCCAGTTGCATAGTATTATCAACTGTGCGTTGCACACGTAAGCTAAGTGTTTCCAATCCCTGCAAAAAAAGAAAAGAATTAAACGGACTGACAGCGGGACCTAAGCTGCGCAGACCTGTTACCCTTGCTCTGATGATGTAGGCAACATTACCGAACGGGCTTGCGCTTCCGAATGTCTCCCAAAACTTCAGGTTGTGATAGGCCTCATCCGGTTCAGTAAAGTAAGCAAATTTACCATTGCCCCAGTTAAAATTACCCCCGTCTACGATAACTCCGCCTATACTCGTACCATGACCGCCTATCCATTTGGTCGCAGATTCCACGATTACATTTGCACCAAAATCTATCGGTCTGCACAGATAGCCGCAAGCGCCAAAAGTATTATCAACTATTAGGGGTATCTGGTGTTTTTGTGCAATCTCTGCCAGTCTTTCAAAGTCAGGAATACTGAAGCCCGGGTTACCGATTGTTTCTACATAAAGGGCACGCGTTCTGTCATTGATTTTAGCTTCAAAATCAGCAGGGTTATCGAGATCGGCGAATTTAACCTCAAAGCCCAAACGCTTAAACGTTACTTTAAACTGGTTGTAAGTGCCGCCGTACAGGTAGCTGGATGAAACAATATTATCTCCCTGCTGCAGTATATTTTGCAATGCAATAAACTGCGCTGACTGGCCTGATGCCATTGCCAAAGCTCCTACGCCGCCTTCAAGAGCTGCCACACGTTTTTCAAATACATCCGTAGTGGGGTTCATCAGGCGCGTATAAATATTTCCAAATGCCCTTAGCCCGAACAAATTGGCGGCATGTTCGGCACTGTCAAAAACAAAAGAAGTAGTTTGATAAATAGGAACCGCACGTGATTTGGTAACAGGATCAGCTTCTTGCCCGGCATGAACCTGTAATGTTTCAAAACGCAAATTTTGTTGTGACATTTTTAGTAAGGTTTAATAAATAATTATATAAATATCGCTGCAAAATATAATGGAAGATATAAAAGTAATAATTATATTTTTAGCAACTGTAAATGAGTTGGGACAAGATTATTTAAAAAGAAGTTTCTTTACTCTGGATTTTACGCTATTGCTATTTTGTATGCAATTTTTAATATCTTCTAATTCTTCTTTAGTAATAATCCCTTTAGTTTCATAATCCCTACCCTCTATTATCCGATTCGAGTCTGTTAGTTCCTCAATTAAATAATCCGAAATTTGATCACCGTAAATGTGTGTTGTAAGTTTAAACGAGAATCCATTATCGCACACCGGTTTGTCTTTTGCAAATACGTAACAATTGAATTTTCGTTCGTCATAGTTTACACATCCGTGCGAATCAGCCATTAAGGCAGGGGCATTATTTACCTTTGTTGGCAATGAAGCTACAAGAGTAATGTGGTTTATATTCTTTAGTATTAGGAAAAACTTATTTTTTGGCTCATTGCCATTTTTAAAATAAAAGGGAGTAAAATAAAGAAGCTGACCTTCAGAAAACAAAAGTTAAGATTTAATTTGTTTAGTAAATTGCAGAAAGTCTAAAGCGCCTTCATATCTTTCTTTCAAATAGCCATCGTTTTCTAAAACAGTGGTAAAATCAATTAGGATATTTGTTTTAGTCAATGTTTTTGCTTCAAACTTATCTAATACTCCGTTTTCTTTAGCTGTTTTTCTCCATAAAGAACCTTCTCCGTGAGTTATATTAACTAAATCTCTTGCAGTTTTGTGTCTTGCAAGTTTTATTATTTTTTCCATTAGGTAAATGTCATTATTGCTAAATTCATCATCATTAAATTCAGCAATAGCTTCAAACTCATCTGGATTCCAACTTGCTCTTTGGATATAAGAATTTAAAAATGGATTATGAGTGTCGTTTAAATCCTCGTAAATTTGTTCTACAACTGGCCCATACTGCCAAACTTCAAAGTCAAATCCAAAAAATGGAACTCCAAAATCTTTTATAGATTTTTCTTCCAAAAGAAATAACAATTTCAAAATTTTTGTCTTTCCAAAATCTCCAACGTTTTTAGAAAGATAAATCAAGGTGTTACCTAATTTATCAATTTGAAATTTGTTTAGAGTGGTTGACATTTATTTATTTTGCTGATAGATTGATAATATAGCGAAATTAGAACAATTAATAAAAAAAGTCGTAATTATTTGGTTATTGATTTATATTTAATCTCAATTTATATATAAGTTTTCTTTAAAAATAGATGACGAAGAACCTTTCTTAGATAAAGGAAGAAGGCATCTCATTTAATAAAATAGGGGAACAACGGCAGGAAACATAGGAAAAATTAATAAAATGTGAAGGTACATTCGAAGATATGATTGGTATATCTACTTAGTAGGGCGGATAGGGCGGATACTAAAAAACAAAACAAACAACCTGCGAAGTCAGCAGAGAAAAAAGATTAAACTTATGGGTAAGATTTGCCGGATTGGTAGTTTAAAACCGGCGTAATGTTTCGCTTGACCATCCTCATCAGATGTTAGAAATTCTTACAGTCTTACCCATCCATTTCCTTGTCTCACTCATATATAGTTACCATATTTTTTAACTTAAGTTAATGACATCAAAGTAAAGCAGCCGATTCTGCTTTATCTTAATACATATATCATTCAAAAGGCCTGCTTAATTTTATTTAAGGTTTAGGGCAACGGTAAGAGGAAATATTGAAAGAAACACCAACCTGGCCAATCACATAAGCATCTTTTTGAGTACTATTTCCGCGCTGACGATTTTTGATACCTATAGGTTCACCTAATTCATAACTGCGGTCAGACAGCAGCATTGCAGGAGAAGGCGTGCCGTCGGGCAAAGGTTGAAATGTATCAGGCGCATAGGTAGTGCTGACGTCATCTATATAATCTGCATTTGTAAAGCGATAGCCAACTTCGGCAAAAACATTTACCGTTTCATTTATATTATATTTAAAACCCACTGCTACCGGCAGGCAAAGCGCCATTGAACCATAAGGTTTGCGGTTGGGATAAGCAATGCTTCCCTGCCCTTCGGTACCTAAAGGGCGCAAAAAATACTTGGCATTATTAAGATAAGCAAAAGGATCGTAAGAAAAAACGCCCACTCCCAAAGAAACATAAGGAGTATAGTTGTACCCGGAAACGCCGGGATAAAACTTAAAAAAATTAAAATCGCCGCTAAGTGAAAACTCCCAGATATTGGTGTTAAAGCTTAGGTTTCTGCGCTTCTGAACTTCATTATCGCTATACTTATCTGCGTAGCCAAGGCGGGCATAGTTTCCGGCTATTTTTAAACCTATATAATTACCGAACTGTTTACGAAAAAAGATGCCTCCGCTAAATTTCGGACGGTCAAAAGCTGCACGATTATTAATATCTCCGAAATAGTGAGCGCCTCCGATGGCCACACCAAACTCACCTTCCTGTATATAACTGTTCAAATCCTGCGCACGGCTGCTGATGCTGATAAGACCGGCTAAGATAACGATTGCTGCTTTTTTCATATAAATCAGTGTTGGCACAATTTTAATTAGTACAAAAAAATCATTTTTATTTCAAATAAGCTACTTATTTCTTTTGTCGAAGCCCCAAGTTAACTTTTCTCTAAGAGTCGTAAGAAAACTATTTTCAGCTAATGTAATTAATAAGATTTCAAAGTCTTCTTTTCGCACAGCAAGTTGAACGTCGTTTTCAACAATTTCGCGCCTTGAATCCAATGTGCATATAAATTGTTCTGTCCGGTTCTCCACTTCAAAACTTATGATATTGCTGTCAGGTATAACGATGGGACGAACATTTAAATTATGCGGCGCCACAGGAGTTATTACAAAACTGGCGCTGTCAGGAAAAACGATAGGCCCGTTGCAGCTCAGATTGTAGCCGGTAGAGCCTGTAGGCGTTGACACAATAATACCATCAGCCCAGTAGCTGTTTAAAAATTTGCCATTTAAATAAGTATGAATTTTTATCATGGGCGAAACATCGCGTTTATGAATAGCAAATTCGTTTAAGGCAAAAGGAGTATCGCCAAACAAAGGAATATTGGCATTTAAATGTAATAAAGTTCTTTTATCTATAATATACCTGCCATGTGCAAGAGCTTCTACTGCCATTTCAAGCTCATCTTTGCTGGTGCCGGCGAGAAAACCAAGACGGCCGAAGTTGATACCCATAATAGGTATTTTCTTGTCGCGGACGAGCGTGGCAGTATCGAGCATAGTACCATCGCCGCCAAGGCTTATAATGCAATCTATGCTTGAGTTGAGATCATTATGCCGTGAGAATACAGAAAAATCTCCGGGAAGCATCTTTACAGCAGATTTGGAGCCAACAAGCGATTTGTGCAGGCAAACTTCTATATGATAGCGCCTCAATTCCTCCAGTAAGGTCAGCAACTGCACTTCCTGGTCGGTATCGAGGCCGCGGCTGTATATGGCTACTTTCATTACAAAGAATTAGTGTACGATTGATTTTAAATGATTTAATAAATATTTACCGCAATAAAAAAGATGTACGTTTTTAGTCATTAGTAAATAAATGGCAAATGGCTGCGCAAAGGTATTAATCACAAGAGCGTTACGCAACGAAAGATTCACAGGGATTTGGTGTTGGGACTATTGAAAAATTCATAAATCACGCTGCTACTTAAATGTATAACCTAAGCCGACAGCACCCAAAGGAAATATATCTCCATCAGTATTAATTATTGGTGTAAAACCTATTCGCCAGCTAAATCCTCCATCAATTGGTTGCCTGCGATACATGAAATCAAAATGGCCTAAAAAATTTCCCTCTTTGTAATCATTATAATTTAATACAGAGGCTTTTCTAGTAAGTACGGTAACACCTGCACCTACTTCAAACATATTTGCCGACTCTGGTTTGCCAAAAAGATAATTAATCCCAACCGGAAGAGTTGCAACTGACCTTGTTCTGTAACTATAATATATATTACCTCCGGGTTGAACTATTTCTTTTTCCTGGCCAACCAAGGTAAATCCAAGCCCTGCTCTAAATCCCCATCCCATTCTGCCGGAAAATTTGAAGCGGCTATCAAAATTTGCTGAAAAAAGTATTCCCGGCCCGCCTGCTTCAGTAAAAAATTGTTTAACTGTTTTGGCAGTTGAACTTTCATTGTTTTGAGCATTTGTAAATAAACAGGCAGCTAAAAAAGCAACTGTACAAATACATTTAATCATTGAAATTTTAGGTGTAATTGGTGACTTTGGCACGAGGTGATAAAATAAAGCCGGTTATATGCTTATAATATAAAAATACCATAAAAAATTATAATACAACAAATTTAAAAATCAGCCTGGGTATGTATGAATAATCCTTTATCGCCTAACTGGTTGAAGCTGTATTCGAGTCTTACTGCTATATCATAAAAGGTGATTATATCTATACCTGCGCCCCACGTATGCAGCATTTTGTTGTTGAGCGTGCTGATACCATAGTTAGGCGTGTAGGAGTAACCAAGATCTCCATAACCTTTTATAAATACCCGGAAAGGTATTTTATCATGTGTTTTACTGTTTACCGGATTATGAAGATTAAATGATAATATTTCATTTTTTACCGTAGCGCGTGCTACACCACCGGCCACGCCTTCTATCACATAATATTCCAACCCTCGCAGGTAAAGATCGCTGGAACCCATAAGGTTGTTGGATATATATGGCTGGTTAAAAGGAAAACGAATTAATCCGGCTGCCTGCAACTGGAGAAATGAACGCGGAGCAAAGTTTACATTGTAATTACCTGTTCCGCTTATTTGCCAAAAGTCAGCATTTCTTCCAAATCTTTTATAAATATTTGCGTAGCCTGCAAAGCCTTTTAAAGGATACGGTATATAATCAAGATTGGTGTAGGAAAGGTTGTAGCTAATACCAATGTATGTAAGCCTTGTAGCTGGTGCAGCAAAATAATGAGGATTTAATTTCAGCACCAGATCATCAATGCGGGTATTGGCATAAGAAGCTCTGAAAGTATGCCTCGTTCTTATAGCAGGTCTGTAGGTATAGGCAAAATCAATATAATTCTGGTTAACTATAAAACGATTGTCCTGTTTTACAAAACTTATTTTATTAGGCCTGGTTGAGTCCATGCCATAATTTAATTCGCGGTTACGCTTTATTCCGAATCCTATATTTATTCCATGCTTAAGCTTATTATCAATATTTGGATTATTGTAACGCAAAGAGAACTGCTGGGTAAAACCAGAAATAAGCCATACATTCAGGTCATCATTTCTGCCGCTCACATTGTTTTGCATAAACTTAAGCCCGTACTCTGCCCTGTTGAGATTGTGATTCTCTTCTACCCACCATGTATTAAAGTTGCGGCTTACAATTCTAAAATAAGGAACGGGAAATAAATACCACCGTTCTTTTACGTGTATATCAATAAAAATATCGTTACTGTCAAGCGCAACAGCTTTTACATCTGCATCTACAAACAGTGCTGTATTCATTAATTGCTGTTTGCATAAACTGAGCTTTGAAGAAAGATCTGAACGCGAAACATTTTCACCTTTTTTAAAAGGAATTTCCCTTTGAATAATATAAGGTTTGGTCTTTTTAAAACCTGTAATTATAATATCAGAAACCACAACTAAGTCATTGAGAGAATCAGAGGGAGGAGCAGTTACTGTAACGGGAGAAGGAGCGGCTTTTTCAATTAATTGTGAATAAACGGTTATTCCTGAAAAATTTAGAACAACTGAAAGAAAGAATAATCTGCATAAATTTTGCATTTCAGGAAAGCCTGCGTTTTTTTATATTGTAAATGTAAAAACTGAAGCATTAATAAAACTGATAAAGGCAGATATTAACAAATTGAATTAAGAAGTAAGAAAGGTTGATAACCTGATTAAAATTTCAAATAAGACATTAGATGATCATAATTATACCTGAGCTCATTTTCATAATGTTCTTCACCTATAAAGTAGCGGATCGTATACTCGTACCGTTGAAAAGTGGAGATAATATCAGATATCTCCATTTTATTTATTTTAACAGTTACGACTAAAAGTCCTGTTTCAGCTTCAAAAGAAGTATTCATCTGAGTGATATAAGCATCATTGGTTTCTACAAGACGGCTTATTTCACCAAAAGAATAGCTTTTACGCTCCATCTCGAGCACAATAACTGCACCCGGTTCTTCAGCGCCTGTAAATTGTGCCGAGGCTTTTAGTAATTCAGAATAAGGAATTGCACCTGTCCACTCGTGTTCATTATCAACTACAGGAACTAAAGAAAGATTATGCTGGGAAGCTAATTTCAACGCAGAAAGAAAATGCTCGCCAGGCTTAACTGATTTTTGCAGCATCCGGCTCATCATATCTTTTACAGGAGTATCATCGTTTGCATCAAGTAAATCATCTTTACTGAGAAGGCCGAGATATTTTTTATGATCAAGCACAGCTATGTGATGAATGTCAAAATCTTCCATCAACTGCAAAGCGCGAAAAATTGGGTCTTCAGGCTCTACTGCAGGATAGTGATTTGATATTAATTGGTTTGCTAACATTCCGAAACATTTGTTTTTCTATAAGGAGCAAACTCTACGCCAACATAGCTGCATGCTGTTTGTTTTTACTTAGAAACTGCTCAAGTATAACATTAAATTCTGACGGGGTCTCCATCATAGGTGCGTGCCCGCACTTATCTATAAAATGCACTTCACTGTTGGGAATTAGTTTATGAAATTCCTCTGCTACAAATGGCGGAGTTACGGTGTCGTTTTTTCCCCAGATAAGACACGTTGGCTGCTTTATGCGATTTAATTCTGTACCAAGATTATTACGAATGGCACTTTTAGCTAAGGCAATAATTTTAATGACTTTTATCCGGTTATTGGTTATCTCAAAAACTTCATTTACCAATTCATCCGTTGCCATAGCAGGGTCGTAAAAAGTAAGTTCAGATTTCTTTCTGATGTATTCTTTATTACCACGTTTTGGATAACTGTCGCCCATACCGCTTTCAAAAAGACCGGAGCTTCCTGTAAGCGTTAAAGTTTTGGTTCTTTCAGGATGTTTTAAAATATAAACAAGGGCAACATGACCTCCCAAAGAATTGCCAAGCAGGTTAACATTGGTATAACCCCGGGCTTCCATAAACCTGTGAACATATTTTGCCAGGCCGCCTACAGAAGTATGAAAGATATCTAACTCAAATAAAGGCAGCATAGGAACGACAACTTTATAGCTGCTGCTGAAATAATCTATAATATCTTTAAAATTACTTAATGCACCAAACAAGCCATGAAGCAGGACTAAAGGTTGCCCTGTACCGGTTTCTACAAATTTAAATTTATCCTGGTGTTTGATTTCGTACTTCATCTGCAGTTATAGTCTATTGGCAAAACAATCTTATTTATACAAATAAACAGAAATAATACGAAAGATTGCTTTGGTTTATGTAAACATAACTAAAACAGTACATACATTGTACTACTAAAATAGTTTAAAAATCTTAAAAAAATATTATCCTTCTACGCTTTTTTAGATACACGGTCAAAAAAACGGGTCAGATCAGAAAACATGTGACTGAAAAACGGGAAAAATTTACCTGCAAGGTTTATAACCCGGGGGCCAAACGGCTCTACGAAAGAGTAGGTTTTGGAGGCAGCCCGAAGTTGAGGAGTAACTACATGTATGCGATTGGCAAAAAACAAAATAACACTAAAAACCATCAGGTAAATAACGACGTATAAAACAATTCCTGCGAGGGTGTCTATCCATCCAAGAAAGGCAAGACGTACTGTTTTTTTTACAAGCGTTGCAGCCCATCTTATCAGCAATGCTACACCTATGAACACTATTGCAAAAGAAAGAACGGGTAACCAATATCCGTTAAAACTCATTTTATCATGCAGATGCTTTGCAACAGTTGCAGATAATTTAAGCGCTGCCGCAAGTCCTATGATGAAAGCGAGCAGGGAAAAAACAGCAACAATAAAGCCTCTGCTCATTCCTTTAAAAACCGCAAGGATCATTAGTATTAAAAAGATTATATCTATTGCCATACACTTTTACATACCATTTTTTTAACCGCAAAGAACCCAGAGGAAAACACGCACAGGCCCGCAGAGAGAAAACCGGGTGGTACTTAGTGCATCTTGGCGGTGAAGTCTTCTCTTTAGCTAACCTATTTACTTAGCAAGCAATTCTTTCACCGCTGCAGAGATCGCTTTTCCTTCTGCCTTTCCGGCAAATTGTTTGGTAGCTGCTGCCATCACTTTTCCCATATCTGCAGGAGAAGATGCTCCTACCTGGGAAATAATTTCTGATAGCTTGCTTTTCAATTCCTCTGCAGACATTTGCTTAGGCAAAAACTTTTCTATGATGGTTATTTCTTCCCTTTCTTTTTTAGCCAGGTCTTCCCGGTTTTGATTTTCAAAAATCTCAAGACTATCCCGGCGCTGCTTTACCAGTTTTTGCAACAGCTTGCTTTCGTCTTCTTCTTTCAGCACTCCACCGGCGCCTTCTGCTGTTTTTGCGTTAATTATTGCTGCTTTTATAGCCCTCAGGCCACGCAGCGCAGCTTCATCTTTAGCTTTCATGGCATCTTTCATTTCTGCCATTACATCTTGTTCGAGAGCCATTGTTTTTAGTTTTAATGTTAGTTAGCAATCCGGCCTTTAGCTGTAAGCTACAAGCCGCAAGTTTTCTGCTAATGGCTTATTGCCTTAATGACTTATTAGGCTTATTGACTCAATGACCTTCTTTAAACAAGCTTATTAGTCTGTAATTGTGAGTCTCTGAATTTTTTATAAAAATCTTTTGCAAAGTTTTTCATGTCATTCGCTAAATCTTTATTTTGAGTTGCCCGCTCAAATGTGTCGCCCATAGTTGCGATTGTCTGGTAAAAAAAATCCGCCATTTCGTCTACCATCATGTCTTTTGTCCACAAATCAATACGCAGGGCAGATTTATCTGCTGCGTCCCAAAAAGAAATCATCATAGCTTTCGCCTTCTGAGCCCTCTCAGCAGTGCTTTCAGAAGCGCGCCACGATATCTGCTGCGGCACTTTGTCAGGGTCTAATTGTACATCAATTGTTATAGTGCTGTTTTGCATTTTTCTTAAATTAATAAAATTTCGAAGTAGTCATTAATCAATAAAAATTGTTCTCTTAAGCCACAAAAGTAAGGGAGATTATCCGGAAACAGCTTGCTTAACGGCCTGCCAGGTAAGTGCAATTGTTGCATCCCAGTTGTATTGCTTTGCGCGTTCCCTTCCTGCTGCTGCCGTTTTATTGCGAAGCTGCTCATCTTTAAAAATACGTTTCATCTCTTCTGCTATTTCTTCGGGTTTTGCGGGGTCAGCATACAAGGCAGCATCACCCGCTATCTCTGCCATGCTGCTGTCAGCAGATGTAATTACCGGCACTTCACATTGCATGGCTTCTAAAACAGCCATTGCAAACCCCTGGTCAAAAAAAGGTAAAATAGCTGCATAAGCGCCTGCTGTCACTTTTGACAGTTCTTCAACAGAGAGATTTTCTGCAAAAAATACTTCATTCTTATATTTATAAGTATTTAATTTTTCTGAAAAATCTTTATTTCTTTCAATATTTCCTGCAATTACCAACTTCATATTTGTCTTCTGCCACTTTTTAAAAACAGAAAATGCTTTTAATAAATTAATTATTTTTTTTTGCTGAATATAACCTCCGGTAAAAAGAAAGTATTCGCAGCCCTGCGCATACTGCTCTTTTACTTTTTCCCTTTCTTCCCAATGCAAGTGTTTAAAAGAACTGTCAGCAGCATTGCCAATTACTGTAATCTTTTCCTCCGCAAGTGCATATTTACCAATAATTTCTTTTTTTGTGCAATAAGAAAATACAGCAATTACTGCGGCTTTTTTTAAAAACTGAAAAGTAAATTTTTTATGAAAGAATGAGAATTTACTTCCGTAAGAAGAAGAATTACTAATAACTGCCAGATCCTGCATAATCAATAACTGCGGGATAGCGGTCATCAAACTGCATATTCCATATGTGCCAACAAAAATATCTGCCTTTTGCTTTTTTAAAACCAGTGGCAGTCTTACATCGTACCACCATTTATACAAAACAATATTAGTTGGTTTGGGAGTAATGGTAACCAACCTGGCGTTTTCAGGAAGATTAATAAAAGAAGCCTTGTCTGTATCAGTTAAAAGTATAAATTGATGTTCGCTGCATTGTTCTATAAGATGTAAAACTACATCTTGCGCAAAAAACCTGCAATCAGCCATCGCATTTGCCTGTAAAAATCTTCCGTCAACTGCTATAAGCATATGCAAAGGTAGCAGTACATTTTATTTTGTTTATTTCGATACCGGATATTTTATTTCTCCTTTGGCATCAAACCATAATATGCGGTTCATATTATCATCATCGCCGCCGTCAACTTCTTTGAATGCTGTGTTAGCTGATAATTTTGCGTAGTACTTTGCTTTTCCTTTTAATACGCTTAAAGGCTTATTCATTTCATTTAAAGGTATTTTATTGGGAATAAAGGTATAAGAGTAATTTGATTTTCTGTTTGTAAAGCAATCAAACATGGGCATGGCGGTAGCATCAATAATATTCATAGGCGGCAAACCTAAAATCTGCTCAATCGTTCTTACTATACAAGTCTGGTTATAATTGGTATGAATGGTTTTATTAAAAACTGAATATTTACTCAACACTAACCCAGTGGTTCTGTAGGATGATATATGATCCCAGCCTGACTGGGAGTCGTCTTCTGTTACAAAGACCACTGTTGAGTCCCAAAAACGGCTTTGCGTAATGGTTTCAATAATTCTGCCGAGAGCAAGATCATTATCTGCCACCATGGCCCGGGGTGTCGGAAAACCAGGTGCAGTACCCGCCGTATGATCATCGGGCAATGAAAGCACCATTAAATCGGGCAAGCGGTCGCCGGGAAGATTTTCGTAATTTTTCCATTCTTTTATAAAAATATCTGCACGCAACTGGTCGGTAAAATTAATATTATCACAATCAGGATAATCGGGTGAAATAACAGGTCTTATCCGTGCAATAGTTGTGGTGTTTTTAAGATCAAGAGGCTGACGGGAAGTATAGTTATTGTAAATATCAATCCACTTCATTTTTGTATCATAACCTGTCAGGCACGCTTCGCCGTAGATGCGAACTTTTTTGCCATGATCCATAGCGTTGTTCCAGATAAAACCGTTTTTATTATAGGCCATTGCATCCGCAAGGCGGTGCGTATAACTTCTGAACCATGCACGTACATTTTTCTCAATATAATCAGGCACCATTGCAGCGCTTGTCCATACATGTCCCTCTGCAGACGACTTGCCGGAGGCGTAATAATTATCTAACAAAGAAAAATCATGTGCAAGCTTGTGTTGATTGGGCGTAATTGTACTTCCATAAATGCATAAGCGGTTGTCGCCTCTTCCTTGTTTGATATCACCAAAAACCTGGTCATAGGTTTTGTTTTCTTTTATAATGTATACCACGTGTTTAAATACCGAAGGCTCACCAATTCTCTCTGGTAACGGACGGGGCAATATATTTTTTCTTGGCGGTTGAAAGGTTAGCGCCATCCTGTAAAATAAGTTAAGCTTCTTTACTTTTTCGGTATACGTTTTTAACTGATTTTGGTCAGGAAGGGGAATAATACTAAGCGAAGCAAGCTCTTTATGAATAGTATACGCATTCAGAAATGTGCTGTCTGGCTGCTTCAGCTCTTTGGCTTCAGACAGCACTCTTGCACCTTTTGCTTCCAGATTGGTAATGTACAGAAGTTGATTTATCAAAGCAATGCCTGAAGGATATGCTTCTGTAGGAATATAACCTTTAACTTCTGTTTTACCCAAACCTTTTGAAGAGACATTTTTGCCTAATTTTATTACGGCAATTGCATTATCCAATCCGTTTGCGACATACAGTGTATTACCTGAAGAGTCGATAAGCAAAGCATTTGGGCTGCTGCCATAAAAAGCATACTGTTTTGAAAATAAACCTGCTGCAATTGAATCGATAACTTTTTCGCTTTTTATATCAACAACACTTACATAATCGCTGTTGCCATTGGCAATATATAGAAAACGATTATCTGAACTGCTGATGACAGCGTTGGGATGCAGGCCTAATGATAATTCATTTAAAACCTTGCCATTATTTATATCAATAACGGATAAGCTTCCCTGCTTTACGCCGCCGGTAATTGGGTTGGTGTAAGCGCTGCCCCACGGCGTTCCTGCAAATTCTTTTGTACTATCTGTTACTAAAGGACCAGCCCAATTGGTTACATAAGCTTTATTATCTGCAATACATAAACCAAAAGGAGCGACGCCTGTAGCTGCAGCCCAAATGGTTTGCCTGGTTATAAAATTTATTTTAAGCAATTGATTATTTCCATTCAATACCACGTATAAAAATGGATTACCTGCTTCAAACCGGATAATAATCTGATTGGGCAAAGCAAAAGCCGCCGGAGCGATGGCTTTTAACTGTATGGATGAGATATTTTTTAAAGAATTTCCGTCCCATCGGGCAATCATAATGTGTGAGCGTTCTTTATTTTTGTTCACTGCACTCCAGGTTATATAAGTCGCATGGTCAAAGACGAAAGACGTAATGCCCGAGTAAGTGCTCATGGCATCTTTATATTCTGTACTGTCGGAGAAGCTAAAGCGGGTTTTTATCTTTTCAGTTTTTATATCAAGAATTGCCATTCCATACCTGTCTTCAACAGCAATACTTTTCTTATCAGGAAGTACCGTGAGGTCTAATGCATGATTTTCCAAATCAGGATTTCCATAAGTAACTACTTTACCTGCTGATTGTATCATTCTATTATATGGCATTTCTGCAGACTGATCCTTTACATAAAGTATCTTTTTATCAACCGATTTAGGAGAACGCAATGTTGTTTGCGAATTAAGATTAACAACAGAAAGCAGGAGAGCAAAAAACAGTATACATCTTTTCATTCAACAGGGTGTTTATTCATTAAAATCTTTAATCTTTATTATAGCTTATCCTTGTAAAACGATAAATGTACGGATCATAATTTTAAAAATAAGACGAGGTAAAAAGACTGGGGTGTTTTTATACTATGATAACAATAAGTTATTGTAAGATTGAAAAATCTGCATCTATTTTTGCATCAGGAAAATTAAAAAAAACAAAAAAAGACTAATCTCTCCTGAACATTGAAACGATGAGAGTAAATAAATATATAAGTCAGTCCAACTCTTTCATATAGCAAGCAATCGTTAAAGGCCCGCTGTTTCTACAGGGGCCTCTTTTTTAATATCATTAAAATAAATTTTAAACCAGAAGGAACTTTTAAAGAGTTTTTGTTCTTTTTATAAACCTGAAAAATGAGGGGTTGGCATTAATTATTTAAATCATCTATCTGGAAATCTTTTTTAATAATTTTAATCAACTTTATCTGTTGGTCTTTACCTGATCTCCTTCCAACCAGAACAAATAAGTATTTTTTGATTTATCGTTATCGTCTTTCTTCTCATAAGAGATTTTTGCTCCGTTCAAAGAAGTTAAAAATTCTTTTAATAAGCTTTCCACTTCAGCCAATTCCTCGCTGACTTCTTTTTTCCTGTCCTCGTGTTTCCTGATCTGGTTATGGTACTTAAACAAATCTTCTGCATCCGAATATTTATAAGTAGTATCCTTTTGAGGAGATATAAGCTGGTCAAATTTTTTTTGAGCCTTTTCTATCAATAACGGAATTTCTAACTGCTCATCTGATAAACAAATATGTTCGTCAAATAAGTCTTCAAGGTATTTATGTTTCTTCTCTTTCATGAATAGTTTGTATTAATTTGTTTTTAATGGATGCTATAAATGTCGGGTAATTGTTTATTTATCAATGTTAATTTTTTTATTACTGAAATATTTATTAACTCTAAAGTAATCTTACGTTAACAATTTGGTAATACATGCTCCTCAATTTCGCAAATATTATAAATAAGCTGAAACATAGCAATAAGAGAAATATTTTCCTGTAATTCTAATGTTCAGCTATCATTTTTTCTTCGTCTTTAATTATCTTTTATGCGATTTATCTTTATTTCGATTGTTTTGCTTATTTCTTTAAATCTGCTTGCACAAACCGGTAAAATCACCGGTAAAGTGATCAGCAGTAAAACCGGCGAACCTCTTATAGGAGCTACCATAAGTGTAGACAGCATTAAAAAGGCTGTTGCTACCGATCTGAATGGTAATTATTCTATCTCAGGCCTTCCTCCCGGTACTTATAATGTGAGCGGAAGTTATGTTTCTTATGATAAGAAAGTAGTTTCTGATGTTGTTGTATCTGCAACAGAATTTACGACTCTGAATATAACACTTGATCAGGCTGCTGGTGCTAATAGTAATAATGTAACAGTACGAACCAGAATTAACAGGGAAAATGTAGGCTCATTACTAACCGCTCAAAAAAACAACGCAAGCGTAAGTGACGGCGTATCGGCAGATATAATACGTAAAACGCCGGACAGAAATACGAGTGACGTTTTGAAAAGAGTTAGCGGGGCAAGTATACAGGATGACAGGTTTGTGGTTATTCGCGGATTAAGCGACCGTTATAATGCAGCTTTTCTTAACGGCGCTCCTTTGCCAAGTTCTGAAAGTGACAGAAAAGCTTTTGCCTTCGATATTTTTCCGTCAAACATTTTAGATAACCTGGTCATTT
>JAABUK010001453.1_pt1 | contig 45203 bp, 52 predicted proteins | sample 5559141 | NCBI WGS metagenome assembly JAABUK01 (sample SAMN10711869, study PRJNA513367) | rock metagenome | isolation source: Antarctica rocks | place: Antarctica: Victoria Land, Pudding Butte nord | collected 2016-01-03 | reverse complement strand
TTTTGCGCCTGAAGCAGTCCCGGCGGGTGGCGACCCGCTACGATAAGACCAAAGCAAGCTACGAAGCATTCGTGACTTTAGCAAGTATAAGGCTCTGGCTCAAGTGACCTTTGGAAAACACACTCTACTCCTAATTATCGGGTTCCCCCAGAATTGGGGGCTAGGGGGTCGCAACCAGCGTGCCGTCGGCGCTCGGGACGCGCTCGGCAGCGGGGCGGGTGGCACAGGTGGGGTCGATGCCCGCCAGCATCATGCCCTGACCGGGCGACTCATGGGTGCGATACGAAGGCGGGTCGGCGGGGTCACGCATCTGAATCAGAAGCGTGGTGCGAGCCTCGTCGCTTTCGTTGATGCCGGAGCCGTGGATAGTCAGATACGAGAAGAAAATCGCGTCGCCCGCTTTGGCTTCAATCGGCATCGCATCCAGCACCGGGTATTCGGTCGGCGGCAGGTGCCAGGAGCCTTCGGGGAGATGCGGCAGGAAGCCGCGTTTGTGGGAGCCGGGGATGACCCGCAGGCAGCCTTTACTGATCGGGGCGTCGTCAAAATGCAGAACCGCCGCAACCATCGAATGGTTCTCATGCGGGAAAAACGGCGTGTCCTGATGCATCGGGAACGGAGCGCCCTTCTCGGGCGGCTTGATAAACATCTTGGTATGGTGGAGCTGTACATTCGGCCCCATCAGCGCCGCCGCCGTGGACCCCAGCCGCGCATCGGCCAGCAGGCGCAAAAACGCCGCCGATTGGAACTGCACATCGTGGCAGTGCAGCAGCGACGTCTGCTTGCCCATTGCCGCCGTGTCCGCGCTGCCCCACGCGGCGTTGATGTCGCGGATTTGGCTAAGGCGCTCGGAAAGGTCGTGGCACTCCTGCCGGTAAGCCGCCGCTTCGGCGGGGGTGAACAGGCCAGGAATATGCAGAAAGCCATTATCGGCAAACGATTGAATTTGTTCTTGGGTTAGCATAAGGGTTACCTATTCCATTTTCAGCGAGACCATCTGTACGCGCCGGTCGGCCTGCACTTCGGCGCGGAGAGCTTGGATTTTGACATCCAGCTTTTGCTCGGTCAAAAAGTCCTGTACGGCGGCGAGGTCCTGCGCCTGCCGCGCTTGAATCTCTTCCCGGCTTGCATCCGGCAGAATACGCCCGTAGTAGGCGCAGGTAGACCCGTCCGGCCCGTCCGGTCCGCTGCCGTGGAAGATCAAAATCAGCTCCGCCACCTGATGCACACGCACCAGAAACGCCAGGTCATCCCGATACTGCGAGGTCTGCGTAAACTCCGGCCCGCCCGGTGTCAGCGCCCCCGGCCCGCCCGGCGCATACACACGGTCGTAGTCGCCGATGCCCAGATGCCCATGCAGGAACTCATCAATCGCCACTTGGAGCCGCCCGTCGGAGCAGCAGACCACCAAAACGTGCGGGCGCTCCAGCGTCCATCGGGCGCGGCTGAGATAATCGGGCGAAGAAGTGTTGGGGGTGGGTTGGTTCATAGTTTCAATTTCTCATGCGAGGGGGCGGCGGCCAGACCCCCTCATCCGCTGTCGAAGTATAACGCTGACTTGTTTTAGCGATCTCCCACTGCTCGTGAGCCATCGCCAAAAATTTCTCTTCCTGAGCGGCGTCAGCAAACGCAGTTTTTGGGACAATCAGCCCCCACCTGCGTGTCAGGACAAAACAAATAGCATTTTGTGTTGTGACAATGTCTTCAAAGTAGGACCAGTGATGGCAGTAGCCCTGCGACGTGGATGCGCCCCAAGCGAAATCGAATTTGCCGATCTCGGCGAACCACTCCCCCGTGGTACCTGGTTTGAGCGTCTTCCGAAACCCGAACAGCAACCGGCTCACGAATACAATACTCTGCGCCAGAAAAAGCATTACGCTAAGAAACGCGCTGAGGGCGAGCGTGCTGCTCACTCCCGCACTATGCCCAGGAATAAAATTCAGAGCAGGGAGGATCAGGCACACAGCGGCCAGTAGAAGCAAGCGGCGGCCAGCGTGCCCACCCCACCGATACCAATGGTATTGCCACAGGTCCCACTTTGTCAATTGGAATTGCACACGCATGGCTTATAGTGGGTCAGAGATGCCCCGCGAAACTATCACCTTTGTTTCACGCTCTGCGGCGGCGGGGGCCAAACGCCATTGTCTTGTGCATTCGTTTCTTCGAGAACAGGCTGCCCGGTCAAAGCCGCGTCCCGGTAACGGCGCGCTTTGTCTAAGAATGTCTGGGCTTCGGCCAGAGAGCTAAAAGCACGTTTGGGAATCACGTAAGCATGAGTTTTAGAGATAAAGAAATACTCATAGTTTGCATCTTCATCAAGAGAATCAAACGCTGTCCAGGCCCTTTTTGTCTCGCTGATGGCGGTCTTTTCGAAAAACCATTCAGGACTGATAACAGTAAGATGTTCTCCCAGCAAGCCGGGTGTCCTGGTTGCTAGATGTGCCAGACGCTTCTTTGTAGGAAAGAGTCGCGGAGCAAGATAAGCCATTGCAGCAATGATTGGTACGATTGTCCAGAATGGGTCGTGAACATACAGCCACGAATAAATAAATAGGGCAACGGATGCAAAACAAGTCAAGGCTAACAGCCCAACAAGCAGTATAAGTAAAGGCTGTCGAACTGAGGCTTTGTGGCGGCGGTGATAAAGATTGTAGTGCCAGAGGTCCTCCGGCGTCAGCGCAAACGTCACTTCCACAATGGTTTCCTTCCGGCAGCAGACATAAACAAAAATGAGCGGCGAAGATTTATTCTCCGCCGCCCGCTTCTTTTCCTGCCTGTTCGTGAAAGGAAGACTTATGGGCTGAACCCCCATGCTTTAAAAGAGCAATCCCCCGCCTTCGCGGGCGAAGACCAAATTATCTGGGGCCTTTCCTATGCCCGCGAAGGCGGGGAATTGCACTTCGAAGCGCGGGGGTTCAGCCCCGTGTTTCCCTTTCCTGAATGAGAAAAAAGGCCGCCGCATGACTGCGGCGGCCTTTCTGTTATTAGTGCGTGCTGCTTACCGCCGGGGGCGGAAGCGGGCGCGGGGGGCTTCGTCGTCGGGCTGCGTCAGCGGCGCGGCGGCAGGGGCCACATCGCCGGTGGCTTCGGGCTTCGGAGGCTCAAAGCTGACCGGGCGCTCGGTGCGCTCAGTGACGCCGCCGCCATTGCCGCCACGGTCACCGCCGGGGCGTGGGCCACGGTCACCACCGCCACGCGGGCCGCGATCTCCGCCACGGTCACCGCCGCCGCCGCTGCCGGGGCGCGGGCCACGGTCGCCGCCGCGATCACCCCCCCCGCCGCCGGGGCGCGGGGGACGGCCCGGCTCGGGGTTCGCCGGGTCGAAGGGCTGATCTAACCCGCGAGCGGTCAGGTTGACACGGCCCTGCGGGTCGATTTCGGTGACACGCACACGGAGCTTGTCGCCGAGAGAAAGCACGTCCTCGGGCTTGCCGATGCGCTCATCCGAGTCGGTGAGCTGCGAGACATGGACGAGGCCGTCCTTGCCGGGCAGAATTTCCACAAACGCGCCGAATTGCAGGAAGCGGACGACTGTTCCCTCAAACTCATCGCCGGGCGAAAGTGTCCGAGTGAGGTCTTCCACAGCCTTTTTGGCCGCTTCGCCTGCTGCACCGTCGACAGCGGCGATATAGACAGTGCCGTCCTGCTCGATGTCGATTTTCGCGCCGGTGTCGGCGGTGATCTTCTTGATCGTTTTGCCGCCCGGTCCGATAACCAGACCAATCTGCTCCGGCTCGATGTGCAGGGTGATGATGCGCGGGGCATACTCGGATAGGGTCTCACGCGGGGCCGCAATGGCCTCGGTGATCTTGCCCAGGATAAACAGCCGGGCTTCGAGGGCCTGCTGGAATGCCTGCACGAACACGGCGCGGGGAACGCCGCCGATTTTGGTGTCAAGCTGCAAGGCCGTGATGCCTTCGGCGGTTCCGGCAACCTTGAAGTCCATGTCGCCCGAGAAGTCTTCCATGCCCTGAATGTCGGTCAGGACGGCGTATTTCCGGCCCTGTCCGCCGTCGCCGCTGCCTTCCGGCCCTTCAATCAGGCCCATCGCAATGCCCGCAACGGGAGCCTTGATGGGAACGCCCGCGTCCATCAGCGCCAGTGTCGAGCCGCATGTGGACCCCATCGACGTCGAGCCGTTGGACTCCAAAACTTCCGAGGTCAGGAGCATGGTATAGGGGAACGTCTCGCGGGCGGGGATGACTGCCCGGAGCGCCCGCTCGGCCAGTGCGCCGTGGCCGATTTCGCGGCGGCCCGGTCCGCGCAGGGGGCGGGCCTCGCCGACGGAGTAGGGCGGGAAGTTGTAGAAATGCATATAATGCTTTTCGCCATCTTCTTCCAGCGTGTCCACCATCTGTGCATCTTCGCCGGAGCCAAGCACTAGCGTGGTCATTACCTGTGTCTGTCCGCGTGTGAACAGGCCCGTGCCATGCACGCGGGGGAGCAGGCCGACTTCGCAGTCAATCTGGCGAATATCGGTCGTGCCGCGTCCGTCAGGCCGCTTGCCTTCGGTCAAAATCAGGTCGCGGAGCTGGTCTTTGACAGCTTTGTCAGCGGCTTCTTTAATGTCGGGGATGTTGTCCGGGTACTCGTCTTTCAGGGCTTCGACCACCTGATTGATGAGGAGCGTCAGCCCAGCTTCGCGGCTGGACTTGTCCGGGTCCTGCAAGCCTGCCCGCAGGGTGGCATTGAACCGCTCCTGAATGGTAGCAAGAATTTCAGGGTGAACATGGTGCAGAGGCACTTCGGCTTTAGCCTTGCCGACTTTCGCGGCCAGCTCACGCTGCATCTCGCAGAGCTTGCGGCAGGCGTCGTGGGCAAAGTCCATCGCTTCCAGCATTTTGGCTTCGGAGACTTCCGACGCGCCCGCTTCCACCATCGCAATGGCGTCATCGGAGGCGGCGACGATGAGGTCTAAGGGGCTTTCCTGCTGCTCGGGGAACGTTGGGTTCAGAATAAACCCGCCGTCGGCGTCCAGGCCAACCCGGACGCAGCCGATGGGGCCGTTGAAGGGAATATCGGAGACCATGAGCGCCGCCGAGGCGGCGGTGACAGCCAGCACGTCGGGGGAGAACTCCGGCTGATAGGACAGGGGCATGGCGATTACCTGCGTCTCGTTCCGCATTCCATAGGGGAACAGCGGACGCAGGGGGCGGTCAATCAGGCGGCAGGTCAACGTGGCTTTTTCGCCGGGCCGTCCGCCGCGCTTGACGAAGCCACCGGGGATTTTGCCGACCGCGTATTTGCGCTCTTCGTAGTCGCAGGTCAGCGGGAAAAAGTCTAAATGGGCTTTCGGCTCTTTTGCCATCGTGGCGGTGGCAAGGATGATGGTGTCGCCGTTCTGAAGCAGGATTGCGCCGTTGGCCTGCTTGGCGAGCTTGCCGGTGGACAGGCGCAGGGTCGCGCCGCACCACTCGGTTTCGACAAAATGTTCCATGTGTGTAGGTGTTTTCTTTGGGTACGCTAAAACGCAAAAAGCCCCCCGCGCCGATTAAGTCGCCGGGAGGCAATCGCAGTCATTGGGGGGACCGGACGCCAGAGCGATTAATGCTTGGCGCGGATGCCCAGTTTGCCGACCAGAGCGCGGTAGCGGCTGATGTCTTTGGCGGCGAGGTAGTTGAGCAGGCGCCGCTGCTTGCCGATCTGCACCATGAGTCCACGCCGGGTGTGGTTGTCGTGGATATGGATTTTCAGATGTTCGGTCAAATTCTTGATAGACGCATTGAGCAGAGCAATCTGCACTTCCGGCGAGCCGGTGTCCACGTCGTGAGTTTTGTTGCCGTCAATGACGACTTCTTTCTGTTCTTTGAGCAGAGCCATGTAGCCCCAGTCCTCCCTGGTGTTCTTTGTGTGTGTTCTAAAATTAGTTGTAGTCGCCACACTATACCAGAAACGCCGCGTCGGTGTCAAGCGGGGCACGGCAAGTTGTGGTAGAATGAACGCAGAGACTATTTCTGGAGGACACAATGCGCGGACAATTTTCTTCCCGCTGCCGCTCAGGCTTCACGCTGATTGAACTGCTGGTCGTCCTCGGCATTATTGCCCTGCTTGCCGCGATTATCTTCCCGGTCTTTGCTCACGTCCGCGAGAGGGGACGACAGAGAGCCTGCACGTCCAATCTGCACCAGCTTGGGCTGGCGATTGAGACCTACTCCCAGGACAACGACGAGCGCCACCCAACATCAACGATTGCTTCGCTCCACGCGGGTGTTCCTCCGTTTCATACCGCCGACGGATGGGCGGGGTTGATTTATCCCTACATCAAAAGCGCCCCGGTCTTTCACTGTCCCATGGACCCGACGGCAGGCGTCGCCGAGACGCCCCCTCGCGTGCCGGTGTCGTATGCCCTGAACTCGGACCTGACCTATGCTTCGCAGGCGTCATTTACCGCGCCGTCGCACACGGTTCTGCTGTTTGAAATAGCCGACGACCAGGCAGCGATCACATTTCCCGAGGAAGCCGAGGACCGCGTCCCGCAGACTTCCGCAGCGGGCGATGGCGTGAATGGTGCCCTCCTCAACCTGACAGGCAACGGGGGCGTGTCGATCAACGGGGCGGTGTATGCGACTGGCCTGATGGATAACCGTGGGAACGGCTCGCTGCTGCCGTTCAACGAGTACCCGGAGGAGACTGGGCTGCATTTTGGGGGATCAAACTTTCTGGCCGCCGACGGCCACGTTGTTTGGAAAAGAGGTTCTGAGGTGAGCGGCGGGGGCAACGCGCTGGCTTCGACAAACGTGCAGGCCGCGACGGGATGCCTCATCCACAGTTTAGGCAGCGGAGGCGGCTACCCCTGTGCCGAGGGGGCCGACGCCGGGAAGCACGCGCTGACGTTCAGCGTTCTCTGATGCCTGTCGAGGCGAACGGGACAACAGAAGAAGCAGGACAAGGAAAGAAGGCAGGAAAAGAGGGCGCGGCAAGCAGTGCCCCTACGGTTTAGCCTGCTGGAACACGTTCCGGCGGCACAAGGCCGCTTTCTGTTTCCGGCTCCGGCGGGGCGGGCGACGGGGACATTTCGCCTTTGCGCCTGGCAGTACGCCGGTTATCGTTGGAAATCAGGTCATCGGGCATATCCGACCACAGCCGGTATAGGTGAACCATCGTCACAATCGCCAGCGCGGCGACCGGGGCAGCAAACAGAGTGCCGACAATACCGTTGATTTCGAGGCCCGCGAACAGCACAAATAGCACCGCGACTTCATGCAGGCCGAGCGCCGCTCCGACCAGCTTGGGGTACAAAATTTTCCCGCCGACCTCATTGATGATTACAAACCACGCCAGCACCAGCACGGCGGCGATGACCGGGTGAAAATGACTTGGCGCAACCAGCGCGGCGATAATCGCAGGCACAGCCCCGAGGTACGGCCCAAACACGGGAATCAGCGCGGCAATCACCACGAACAGGCCAATCAAAAGCCACGGGCCGATACCAATAGCGAGGCACCCCAGCGCCGCCGCCGCCCCCATGATTAAGGCAATCACAAGCTGTCCCGACACGAAGCCGCCTAGAATGCGGCTGACATCGGTTTCCCATAAATCCGCCCGGCGGGCTAAATCAGCAGGCAGCATGGCATTGAACTTCTCCCGCATATCCGAGGCGAAGATAAGAAAATACAGGGCAATCAGCAGCACAATCACCGCTTCAGCGACGTCGGTAAACGACCGCTGCAAAAACGGCAGGGCATCTTTACCAAGGCGCTCCCCAAAAGCCGCGACGTTCGCGGGCGGGTGCTGAATGCTATCTACGAGGCTGAACTTAACGTGCCGCGCCGCCAGCTTGTTATCCACCAGAGTGGCCTGGTCCAGCGCCATTTGCTTGTAGTGCGGGAAGTTCTGCTGAATATCCTGCGCCTGCGTCATAATTTTGCCTTCCAGGAACCACGCGCCCAGCCCCAGCAGGGCAAACAGGCCCAGAAACACGAGGCCGACGCTGAGAGGCCGCGACAGGCGTGTTCGGTTTAAGCCCTCTACCAGCGGACTGAGAGCATAGGCCACCAGCCCGCCCAGAGCAAACAGCAGCAGCGTGTGGTGAATATACGCGCCGAGACGTACCGTGACGCCAACAAATACCACCAGCAGCAGCACGGTGGCGGTCAATACTAAAAGACGATTCCATTTTTCCATGCGCTTTTATACCCCGATTAGCGCCGCGATGTTGTCCACATCCCGCGCCATTTGCGAGACCAGCGCATCCAGCGAGTCAAAGCGGAGCGTATCGCGCACTTTTTGCCGGAAGTCTAACGCGAGAGGCTGCCCGTATAGGTCTTCGGCAAAGCCGTCCATCAGAAACGCTTCCACTTTAGAGACGCCGTCCGTGTCGGTCGTCGGGTTTGTGCCGACAGACACCGCCGCCCGGACCGTGCGCCCGTCGGCCAGGTGCGCGAGGGTGGCATAGACGCCGGGGCCGGGCAAAAGCTGCTTGGGCTGTGCAGGGGACAAATTGGCGGTTGGATAGCCGAGCGTTCGGCCAAGCTGCTTGCCATACCCCACCGTGCCGCGCACCACAAATGGATGCCCAAGCAGGCCGACGGCGGCGGGCACGTCGCCTCCGGCAATCAAGCCGCGTATCTGCGTGGAGGACACCCGCTCGCCGTCAATGAGAATGGGCGGCACGACTGTGACCGCAAAGCCGTTTTTTGCGCCGTCGCGCAAAAGCGTCGTCACTGTGCCCGAGCGGCGCGTGCCGTAGCAGAAGTCCGCGCCGACCAGAACGTGCCGCGCCCCGAGTGCCGCTTCCAGAACGTCGGCGACAAACGCTTCCGGGGACAGGCCCGCAAACGCGGCGTCAAAGCGCACCACGGCGGCGGCTTCGAGGCCGCCGCCGAACTCGCCTAGCAGCTCTAAACGCTGATCCAGCGTAGCAATATAGGTGGGGGACTGGGCGGGCGCGAACAGCTCCGTCGGGTGGGTATCAAAGGTCAGCGCCAGCGGCGTCAGGCCCTGCGAGCGGGCCTCGCGGACGGTCTGCCGAAGTATCTCCTGATGCCCGCGATGGACGCCGTCAAAGACACCGATAGCCACGGCGGTATTTTGCAGCGTCTCGGAAGCGTCTTGCAGTGGGTGAATAATTTGCATGATGTGTCAGCTCGGAAACACCTTGAACGGGTGCAGGCGTTCCCCGTCGGCCCGTGCCAGCGCCAGGAGCGTTCTGTCCATGCCTAGCACCCGCGCCACGGTCTCGGCAGGCAGGCCCGAGACAAGCGCCCGGCCATGCGCGATGTCCTCTCGCTCGGCATCAGTCGCCGTGTGCGACGGCAGGCGGCCCAGCGCGTCGGCAGGCGTGGTCAGCAGGCCGGGCAGGGTTTCCAGAGTCAGCGCGTCCAGCGGCACGGCGGCATCTGCGGTGAAGGCCCCAACGCGGGTGCGGCGCAGGGTCGCCATGTGCCCCCCCACCCCGAGCGCGGCCCCGAGGTCGGCGCAGAGGGTGCGAATATAGGTTCCCTTGCCGCATTCCACGGTCAGAGTTGCCGTGGCTAATGCGCCGGGCGTGAAGTCGCCAAGCGTGAGCGCGTCAATGCGGATGGTCCGGGCCTGACGCTTCACTGTAATTCCGGCGCGGGCCAGCTCATAGAGCCGCTTACCTTCGTGATGCACCGCGCTGACCATCGGCGGGATTTGCTGGATGTCGCCAATAAAGCTCGGCAGAATAGCCTCTAACTCCGCCCGCGTTAAGTGGCCCGCATCGGTCTGTGTCAGCACCTCGCCCGAGGCGTCTTCGGTGGTCGTCGTCGCGCCGAGGGCCAGCATCGCCGCGTAGGCTTTGCCTTCATCGGCCAAGTAGTCGGACAGGCGCGTGGCCGTGCCGAGGCAGACCAGCAGAACGCCGGTCGCGTCTGGGTCCAGCGTCCCGGCGTGGCCGACGCGCTTGATCTTCGCCACCCGGCGCACGCGGGCAACCACATCATGCGAGGTCATTCCGGCGGGCTTGTCAATGTTAAGAACACCGTTCATGGAACCCCTCCCCGGCGCAAGCGCCGACCCTCCCCTGTTAAGGGAGGGTAAAGATTATTCGGACCTAACCGAAACCGTAGGGGCAACGACTTGTGCCTGCCCTCCGACTCTTTCCTTTGTCCTCACCCTTCCCTAACAGGGGAGGGGCGGCGCTTGCGCCGGGGAGGGGTCATACCCCGCGCTGTAATACCCGCCGCTCTCCTGCACCGACAGCGCGGCGTCGAACAGGGCGGACAGCACCGGCGACGTCAGCACGGCGGCTTTGGGGCCGTCGGCGAAAATCGCGCCCTGATGCATCAGGGTCACGCGCTCGATTTCGGGGATAATCTCTTCGACGTGGTGCGTCACCAGTATCAGCGTCACGCCCGACTGGGCCAGCGGCCTGAGAGACTCCAGAAAGCGGCGGCGGGCAATCAAGTCCAGGCCCGCCGTGGGTTCGTCCAAAAGCAAAGCGCGGGGACGGGGGGCGAGGGCGCGGGCAATCAGGATGCGGCGGGCCTCGCCGGTAGACATCCGGGCCAGCGGGTGGTCGGCTAAATTGGCGGCGTCCACCGCAAGCAGCGCCTCCTCGGCATGTGCGTACATTGTATGCGTGACTTCATGGTGCGCGGCCAGGCCTTGCGCGGCGAAGAAGCCGGACAGGACGGCTTCCCGCCCCGTCAGCGCCTCGTCTGCCGTAAAGTCCCGGTGCAGGTCGGCAGAGACGATGCCAAGCAGGGAGCGCAGCTCGGTGACGTGCCAGCGCTCGCGCCCGAAAATGCGTAAAACCGGTGGGCCTTCCCCAATGCGGGCGAGCGGGTAGTGCTGCCGGGTGAGCAGCTTGATTAGCGACGATTTGCCAGACCCGTTCGGCCCCAGAATCGCCGTATGCTGCCCTTCCGGGACTGTCAAACTGAGATTGTCCAGAATGCGCGTGCCGTTCTTCACCAGCGTCGCGCCGTTGATTTCCAGCAGGGGAACCGAGGGGAGGCCCCCCCGCCCCAATTCTGGGGAGCCAGAGTTAGGAACCAAAGTAAGAGTAGGGGCAGGGCTTGCCCCTGCCCTTCTTTCCGCTCCTGTCCTTTCCGGTTCCTCTCCGAAATCCGGCTCCCCAGAATTGGGGCGGGGGGGCCTCCCCTCTTCGCTCGTCATCGCACGGCCACTACTTCCACACTATCGCCGACACGCACCACGCCAGGCGCGGCGGGGATCAAATTCTGGCCGAACAGCACTTTACCGCTTTCAGCGCGGCGGTACCCGGCCAGCGTTTGCAAAGGCTCCGGGCCGTGCTTCTCGCCCGTCGCCTGCTCCACCGTCGTCATCGCGCAGCGGTCGCAGGGCTTGACCACATGAAACAGCACCTCGCCGACACGCACCTGCGCCCAGCCGTCCTCGGCGTAAGGGGCCGCTCCCGTGACAACTAAATTGGGCCGGAAGCGGTTCATCGGCACCGGCTCGACCATCCGGGAGTTTAAGTCCGCCAGCGACGCCTCGCCAATGAGCAGCAGGGGAAAGCCGTCGGCAAAAGACACGATGCCCTCCCCGGCGGCGAACTCCGGGCTGACCGTGCGCCGCGTCTCATCAGGCATATACACCAGTCGGCAGGGCATTCCGAGAAACGTCGACAGCCATGCCTCCGCCTCCGCCCCGGCACTGACCGCCTCGCAGACGCTCCGCCAGACCCGCACGGTCAGCCTCTCGCCATCAGGCAGACGCGGCACGCGCAGCGGCTCACACCCCGGCGCATCCAGCCGCAGGGTGTCCGCGTCCAGCGCGGCCCTAATCAGCGCCATACGCGGCCAGTCCCGCTGCGTCAGAAAGCCGCCGTCCGGCGAGGCCACCATCCAGCGCCGGTCCCCGGCCAGCCCCCGCGCCTCGACTTCCCGCTCCTGAACCGCAATGCCGCCCGCCGACTTGACGGGGTAAACCATAATTTCCGCAAGTTTCATGCCGCTGAGTGTACCCTAAACCGAAGGCGGGGAGCCTGTCAGTGTCTGTTTTTTGCGCCACCATGCATAAACTTTCATGGCTAAAAGCAGCAGCATCGCCACATCCAGCGCAATCTGTATTCCGCTGACAATTTGTTTGAGGTGAGGGATCGGGGCACGCAGGTGGAAAACATGACAGACAAAGTTTAAGTTCAAAAGCGCAATAGCGGCGATGGCAGGAAACGTGATCAGCCAAATCTTGTTTTTCGCCTTGAAGCTCGCTCGGAACAGAAAAACGCAGAGGAGGAGGCCCACAAATATCCAGTAGAAACTAAAGAGCAACAGAAACACATGGATTATCAGCGCGGCCTCCATTTCTTCTCAATCTACTATCAAGCTCGCTTATATCATAGCGGTTATTGTACCCGAGTTGTAGCGCGAAGGAGATAGGGAGAAATCGAGGGGCTGAACCCCCTCGCTGGGGGGCGAAGCGCCATGAACCCGCCTGCGCGGGTAAGGAACGGAATAGGAGAGGAACCGGACGCAGTGCGCTTTCTTGTCCTAATCTTCACCCGCGCAGGCGGGTTCACGGCGACTGCGCCCCCCAGCGAGGGGGTTCAGACCCTCGATTTCTCCCGCACCCCGCCGAATGGGTATACTCTTTCTATGGGGCCGCGTGTTAAAATCTGCGGGGTGACGAGCCTGCGCGATGCCGAGGCGGCGGTGGACGCCGGGGCGGACCTGCTGGGGTTCCGGGGGGATGCCCACGGGCCGCGCTCAATAGGGCCGGAGGAAGTCGCGGCGATTGCGGCTCGGCTGCCGGAACACATTGTCCGCGTCGGCGTGTTTGACCGCGCTCCCGACCCGCGCTGGCAGAGGGCGGGGCCGGAGGCGTTTGGCGTGTTCCACCAGATACAATACTACGATGACGCGCTATGGGCGGAGACCGTGCGCGAGAACTGGCCGATGGAGCGCAAAATCAAAGCCTTTCATATCGGCAGCGACCGGGACCTCCGCGCCGTCGCCAACTTCAGCGGCACGGTGCAGACCTATTTATTAAATATCAACTCCCCCGCGCCGCCGGGCTACCCGGACGGGGACGCCTTCGGCTGGGAACTGGCTCGCGAGACGCACCAATACGGCAAAAAGCTGATTTTGGCCGGTGGGCTGACCCCCGAAAATGTCGCCCGCGCCATTGCCCGCGCCCTGCCCTACGCTGTCGATGTCACTGTCGGCGTCGAAGTCGAGCCAGGCGTCAAAGACGCCGCCAAGATGGGTGCCTTTGTGCGGGCGGTCAGGCAAGGTCTATGATAAAAGGTCTATGATAAAGGGAAAATTCAATGAAGCGGAGACTTGTTTGGACAGCAGCCATCAGCAGCGTCGCGCTTGTCTGCGCTTTCCTCTGCCATATCTGGCCGACGCCCTGGATTTAGACACAGGACCGCACCCGGCGAACCAATTGTTTCACGCAGATTTCTGAATGGCAGTATCCAGATGAGACCTATAAGCCCTCACAAGATGTTAGTGGAGAGATGCCCACCACGCAGTTCTCGCCGGATTTTCTTTGGCAGTCTTTGCAGACCCGAACACCGCCAGAAAGCAGACGAAGTCCCGTGATTGACCCTTCTGCCTACCAAGCAGCGGCGCAGCCTTCTCCTGTCCTGACACTTAAGCAGAAACGAATGCGGAACAAGTTTCGAACTATCCAATATGGGATGTCGGGCGGTCCGGGGCGTCTGATGCCAGCGCATTGAGTTCCAGCAGGCGGTGGTAGTTGTTGTGATAGGAACAGGACAGGACAGCTTACGAGTTTTGTTAAGAGGGTGACGAAAGTTGTTTTCAGGAGCGATGCAGTGAAATTAGCCAGGGCGGCATGACGGGTTCGGCGAGTTTGGGAAGTATAATAGAAGGTATGCCGGAAAAGAAGTACAAGAGAGTGATTGTGTGGCTGAGGCGGGACCTGCGCGTTCAGGACAACGCAACGCTCCATGCGGCGTGCATGGCGGCGGAACGGGTCATCCCGCTGTTTGTGTTTGACCCCGGCATCTTAGGCCGTGAGGACACCGGGGCGGCGCGGGTGGAGTTCCTGGTGGATGCGCTGGCGATATTAGACGCAAATCTGCGGAAACGAACTGGCCGCCTCCTCGTGCGCCGAGGCAAAACGCCGGACGCGGTGGTGCAGGCGGCCCGCGACTTCGGAGCCGAGGCAGTATTTCATCAGCGCGAGTTTGAGCCGCACGGGCGGGCACGGGACGAGGCGGCGGCAAAGGCATTAGGCGCGGAGGGGATAAGCGTGGAGACATTCCCCGGCCTGATGCAGTTTGAGCCGGACGAGATTATGTCCAAAGCGGGCACGGTCTACACCGTGTTCGGCCCGTACAAGCGCGAGTGGTTTTCCCGGCCCGCCGACGGCCCCGCCCCCACCCCGAACGTCGTGCCGACCCCGGAAGACGTGCGCGGCGACGCCCTGCCGACCGCCGCCGAGCTGAAGTTCCGGTCGGGGCAGAGCTTTGAAATGGGCGGCGAAGACGCGGCGCAGGCACTTTTGAAAGAGTTTTTGCAGACGAAAATCGGCGGCTACGACGCAGCACGGGACATTTTGGCTGAAGACGGCACTTCGAAGCTGTCCCGGCATCTGCATCTCGGCACGCTGTCCGTCCGCACCGTTATTGACGCCGTGCGCCGGGCGGGGGAGGACAAGCCTTCGGGCAAGACAAGCGCGGTGCATCAGCCGGAGCCGGGGCATTCCACGTTTCTGACCGAAGTGGCCTGGCACGACTTTTACTTGCAGATTTTGCACCATTTCCCCCATGTGGCAGGCGGCGCGTTCCGGCCAAAGTTCGACGGTTTGCAGTGGGAAAACAACGAAGACTGGTTTGCGGCCTGGAAAGAGGGCCGGACGGGCTACCCTATCGTGGACGCCGCCATGCGGCAGATGAACGCCGACGCCTGGATGCACAACCGAGGCCGCATGATAGTGGCGTCGTTCCTGACCAAAGATTTAGCGATTGACTGGCGCAAGGGCGAAGCCTACTTTATGCAGAAGCTGGTCGACGGCGACCAGGCCGCGAACAACGGCGGCTGGCAGTGGGCGGCAGGAACCGGGACCGACGCGCAGCCGTTCTTTCGGATATTCAACCCGACCAGCCAGGGGGAGAAATTTGACCCCGACGGCGCGTATGTGAAGCGATGGGTTCCCGAATTAGCTCGGGTTCCGGCCAAGTTTATTCATGCCCCGTGGAAGCTGCCCGCCTCCGAGCGCGAGTTTCTGGGAGCCGACACCTACCCCACGCCCATCGTGGACCATGCCGCCCGGCGGCAGAAGGCGCTGGCGATGTACGCCGCAGTCAATGAGAAAGCGGAAGTCAGCGAGAAGGAAACCCAATGACGTTTCGCGCCCTTGCCTGCTTCTGGCTGCTGCTGACGCTGATGCCTGCCTCGGCACAAACCAGTGTGCAGACGGTGGGACCGCCGGATATTCTGCTGCTTGTCGTCCAGCGCCCGACCGGCGGCGACCAGCTCAACCTGACCTATGGCACAACCGTCTCCCACGCGCAGGTCACAAAAGACATCATCGCGCTGGCCCGCGAAACCGGCTGGGCGCTCGGGACGCCAACCATTACGGATGCCCAGCCGCCATCCAGCCGCTATCCGGTCAACGCAATGACCAGCGTCGTAGTGACAACGCCGCAGGCGGTTCAGCCGCAGACACATTCGTTCCCGATTGATGCCCTCGCGTCGGCGTTTCGGAGCTACCGCCGAATCGGCATCATATTTTTCACCGCGCCGGGCTTTGTGTTCCAGGGACCCCGCGAATATGCCGATAAAAATATCAAGGTGACAATTGCGGAAACTAGCAGCACGAGCTACACCTGTCAGATTGAGATTCTAGACCCGAATTTCAGCTCGCTGAACCTGCCCCTCTCGCAGCCTGCCCCCGGCGCGGCACGCCGCCCGGTTTCGCCGACAGCGGCCCTGCTTCTGGTTCTGGCGGCGGCGGCAGGCACGGGCCTGATCGTATATCTGCTGATGGCCCGATTATCGCGGCGTCCCGTGCCTGTGGAAGCGCCGCGCACAGAAGAAGAAGCAAAGACCCCCGTTGAGGAGAGATTATGACAGAGATTTTTGAGCTGCTGCGCGTGGCCGCTGAGAAAAAAGCCTCGGACGTTTTCATCAAGGCGGACAGCCCACCCGCGATGCGAATCAGCGGACGGATCACGATCACGGATGCCCCCAAGCTGAACGCCGACGACTGCCGCAACCTGGCCTACAGCGTGATGACGCATGAGCAGATCGGACGCTTTGAGCATCGGCACGAGCTGGACTTGGCGTTTGAGGTGGAAGGCGTCTGCCGCATCCGCTGCAATGTCTACCAGCAGCGCGGCACGATGGGGATGGTGCTTCGGCTGATCCCGCTGAAAATCTACACGCTGGAACAGCTTGGAATGCCGCCGGTCATCGCCGAAATGACCAAGAACCGGCAGGGCCTCATTCTTGTGACCGGACCAACGGGGTCGGGCAAGACCACGACGATGGCGGGCATGATTGACCTGATCAACTCGACGCGCCGCGCCAACATCATTACGTGCGAAGACCCAATTGAGTTCATGCACCCCGACAAGATGTCTATTGTCTCTCAGCGCGAGATTGGCCTGGACACCGATTCGTTCGCCGACGCCCTAAAATATATGCTGCGTCAGAACCCGGACATCATTCTGGTCGGCGAGATGCGCGATATTGAGACCATGAGCATCGGCCTGTCCGCCGCCGAAACCGGTCACCTTGTCATGTCCACCCTGCACACTGCGTCCGCCGCCGAGACCCTGGACCGTATCATCAATATGTACCCCCCGCAGGACCGCGATATGCTCTGCCTGCGCCTGTCGGGTTCGCTGAAAGGCGTCATCTCCCAGAAGCTCCCCCCCCGCGCCGATGGCACAGGCCGCGTCGGAGCCGTGGAAGTGATGGTCGTCACCCCGACTATTTCCAAGCTGATTGAAGAAGGCCGCGCCTCGCAGCTCTACGGGGCCATTGCCGAAGGCAACTTCTGGGGAATGCAGACCATGAACCAGTGCCTCATCAAATACGTCCGCGCCGGCCTGATTTCCGAAGACGAGGCCCTCGCCAACGCGGGCAACGTCACCGAAATGAAGCAGATGCTTCGCAGACCATAAAACAACTATGCCCCGACTGTTTCCAGACAGCCGGGGCTTATTTGCCTCTTATTTCTGTATCTCAGGACCGAGGCGCTTTTTGTGAGACGCAGTGGGGCAGTAGTCTCATGCTCAGAGGCATTTCGGGCGATTACTGCAACTTCTTGGTTTGTGTCATGGCTGATTGGCAAGCCATTCGTTGTCGGTCGTACCGCCGCTATAGAAGCCACCTGTGAGAACGCGCTGCCGCCACTTAGCGTGACCGTCGGCCATCACGAGAACAAAGCCATCATTATGACGAGGAAATCCGTCTTGGGAACGCCCATTCACGTTCAAGTAACGTGGTTGACGGCTGCCCACTTGCCAATTGATTTCGTGACGACCGTGACTCAGATCGGCGGGGTTGTTAGTAACCCCCGTTCCGTTGTTGATGTCGCCATTGTCCGACGTTTCGGGAGAATTGTCCACAATCAGCACAGTGTCAACGGGATTTGTCACGACCGAGAGGTTCTGTCCGGCAATACCAACGTGTTTGCAGGCGGGATCATCCGGGGCAGTGGTGCAAATGGCCGTGCTGTCCACTACGTCGTTGATAGCGTAATCGTATGACCATTGCTGGCTGTAAGCGGCAGGTGATGGAGGTGAAGCCTTGAATTGGATCGCTTGGTCGGCATCGGGACAGTGCAGCACATCCCAGCTTTTGAGATACGGTTGAAGCATATCGCCCCAATAATACTCATGGTCGTCGCCCAAGTCGCTGCCCCGCTCGGTCAGAACAAAGAACTCGTCATTGTCCTGTTGATACTGGATAACGGCCAGGCCGACCTGCTTCAAGTTGCTCATACAGGCGGTTCGGCGGGCGTTTTCACGGACTTTGGCGAAGACCGGGAAAAGAATAGCCGCGAGGATCGCCACAATGGCGATGACGACAAGCAGCTCAATAAGCGTGAAGCCTTGTTTGAAGGCACGCTGGCGTGAATAGGGCATAGTTTTCTCCTGAAGGCACGATGGCCCTGTGTAGTGACCGGGGAGTTGTGGGAGAGCCGTCAGGAGGAAAATGGGGTAGAATAAGCCTGGCTAAAGGATGGTATTCTGCCATTCCGCTCCGCGCTCCGGCTGCCTGCAAGCAGCCGGGGCGTTTTCGCACTCTTCAATTTTCAATCTCCGACTAAATCAGTCGGCGATAGAATAGCACAGCCGCCTTCCCTTTGTCAAGGGCTTTTCACGTTCTTGGGAAAACTTCCCTGCCGCCTCGTCTTTGGGCAGCCGCTTGGGGAATAGCAAGACCGTACAAGAGACAGTTATGGACCACAACCCGCCTTCCATTTACGCCAATGCGCAGGGTCTCTGGGAACAAAATGCTCCCGGCGAAAAGCGTCTGTGGGATGCGTGGGCCGAAATCACTGCTGTAAGCGGGGCGTGCTACGAGGCTGGTGACCGGGTGCTGACCTGCGTGACATTCGGCTTATCCTGGGGCGAGTTTTGTGAAGTGTTCACGGACTGGCCCTGTTTCGACGCGCTTGCCCGCAGCTTGCCCGAATACCTGGCTGGCCTCCCCGCAGACTGGCTGACGCGCATTACCGAGTTGACACCCGGTTTGGACACAGAAGTCTGGCATCAAAAATCGCAGGACTGAACCCCTATGCTTTGAAGCGTTTCTGGTTCATGTTGTGCAGTGTTTTCGTGCAGCCGCTTGGGAAACGAGGGGGAAATACATGACTTATTTGCGCTTGACAGAGGCAGACGCTCATGCTGCACTGAGATAGCATTTCGTAATCAGGGAGGAAACCATAGCCAGTGAAGGTACGCGACGTAATCAAGCGAATTGAGGCGGACGGGTGGCGGCTTCTGCCCGGCAAAAGGACAAGTCATCGGCAATATAAGCATCCGGTGAAGCCCGGCAAAGTCACCGTACCGGCTCACGACAGCGACGAGCTGCACCCGAAAACGCTGAAAAGCATCTGGGAGCAGGCAGGGATACAGCCATGAACAACTATCTAGTTATCTATGAACCCGGCGAACACAACTGGTCCGCCTTCAGCCCCGATGTCCCCGGCTGCGTGGCGACCGGCAAGACCTGTGAGCAGACCGAGCGTAACTTTCAAGAAGCACTGACGCTGCATTTGGAAGCACTTGCGGAAGACAACGAGGAAATTCCCGCGCCAAGCGGGATCATGGCCGGGTACGTTTCCGTCCCAGCGACTCTTGCTCACAAAGGTCCCGCCGCTCGCCGCGAGACTGCAAGAATTTCTTGATAGGCTTCACCCAGTATGACTATCAATGGCTTAATTCTTCCCAATGCGTTTGTCGAAGCCGTGCGGCAAAGGTGTTTTATCCGTGCACGCGGCTCTTGGGAACTGCTTGAAAAGAAGGACTCTTGGGGCGATCCGTTGGAGGCTGAGCTAGGCGAAGTCTTCGACAGCGAGGGGCGTATCACGCAGGAGACGGAGAGACTGAAGCGCGACTTCCCCTCGAACCCATCAGAATTGTTTCATGGGCCAGACCCCTCAGAAAATGAGCCGGGCTTCATTCCACCTGTCACGGACTTCTCGAAAATCATTTGCTTTGGTGTCTCGGGAGAGGATGATCCGTTCTGCCTTGACTTCCGTACCGACCCGCAATCGCCTGAAATAATATGGTGGGAAGACACCTACTGGCGGCGTGTTGCCCCCGATTGGACGTCATTCGTGGCCTTATTTGACTGGACGAAGTAGCCATCTGTCTCAATCTGTTTTGTCCTATAACAAAGAACTGCCCCGCCGGTCTGAACCCGGTGGGGCGGTTTTTATGTGGTCACAGCGGTCTAATTCTGGCTGCGGGATTTGCCTTTGCTGACACGGCGGCGGACGGCCTGGCCGGGGGCGAGGACGGCTTCGACGGGGCCGGGTTCGCCGGGGAAGTCTTCGTCCGCGCCCTGTTCTAGAAGCTCGCCGAGGGTGGCGAAGGGGTCTTCAGGAATGTCATTCATGGCGTCCATGCTGATCTGAATGGTGGACATGATCTGCACGACTTCGGCCTGCACCGAGGCGATCATCTGCTGGAACATATCGTAGGCTTCTTTTTTATACAGCACCAGCGGGTCGATGCCCGCATAGCCGCGCCAGCCGATGCCTTCGCGCAGGTAGTCCATCGCGGACAGATGCTCCATCCAGTGCCGGTCTAGTGCCTGCAAGGTGACGCGGCGCTCCAGGTCGCGGATTTCCGAGAGGCCCTGCTCCTCGCCAAGCGTCTCCACGAAATGCTTTTCTTTGTCGGCATACGCCCGTTCGGCGGTCTCGGTCAGGAAGTCGGTCAAAGCCGTGTGGGTTTTGCCCGTCAGGTCATCAGGCTGAACATAATCGGCCAGTGGGAAGTACTGGGTGAGACCTGCAAACAGGCCCTCCAAATCCCACTCTTCGGGGGCGGCGCTTTCCGGGGCGAAGTGGCTGATCTCGCTCCGCACGGCTTCGTCCAGATAGCCCACAATCGTGTCATGCAGGTCCGCGCCTTCCATGATGCGCCGCCGCTCGCCGTAGATGTTGGCCCGCTGAACGTTCATCACGTCGTCGTAATCCAGCGTGGATTTGCGCTGGTCAAAGTAGAATTGCTCCACTTTCTTCTGCGCCCGTGCAATCATGCTAGACAGCATTTTGGCGTCAATCGCCTGATCTTCTGCCCAGCCTTGCAGAAGCGGCGAGTTGGCGCGGTCGCCGAAAAGCCGCCACAGTTCATCTTCCAGCGAGACAAAGAAGCGCGATGCACCGGGGTCGCCCTGCCGGCCCGCACGGCCCCGGAGCTGATTGTCGATGCGCCGTGCCTCGTGCCGCTCGCTGCCGATAATCACCAGGCCGCCCAGGGCGCGGACTTCGTCGGCCTCGCGCCGGTGTTCGTCGGAGCCGCGCTCGGCCAGCGGGGTCAGGCCAATCTGCGGCTTGCCGCCGCGCCGGAAATCATAGTTCTCGCCCGCGCCCTTGGCCGACTCTTCCTCGGAGACGACGCTGCCGCCGAGCAGAATGTCCACGCCGCGCCCGGCCATGTTGGTGGCAACGGTGACGGTCCCCTTGCGGCCCGCTTCGGCGATGATATGGGCCTCTTTTTCGTGCGACTTGGCGTTCAGGATATTGTGCGGGATACCGTGTGACAGGGCTTCCTCCATGCGCTCCCGGTCTTCGGACTTGATCTCTAACAGCTTTGCCAGGGCATCCCGATTGGCGGCATCATTCATGCTGGTCGACAGGCCGAAATGCTTTGTCATGTCCGCAAGCTGCCCGGCGGTCAGGATTGGCGGCGTCTCGCCTTTGGGGATGCCATAGGGCGACAAACGCTGGTTCAGCACCGCGCTCCATTCGGCGTATTTGGCCTTGTCCAGCCCTTTGGTCGTTTCCAGCTTATCGCGCAGTAGGTCGGTGATGGCGAGTAGCTGCAAACGGTCATGGCGCAGGCGGTCGGAGACACGCTCGGACATCTCGACGCTGCGGGTTCCAATCAAAACGGGCTGCTGCCGGACGTAGAACGTCAGCACCTCGCGGGCAATGCCGCGCAGCTTGGCTTCCTGGGACTTATAAATAATGTCCGGCTGATCCTGCCGCACCATCGGCTTGTTGGTGGGGACGGAGACGACGTCCAGCGCATAGATTTTGCGGAACTCGTCTTCCTCGGTTTTGGCCGTGCCGGTCATGCCACCGAGCTTAGGATAAAGCCGGAACAAGTTCTGAAACGTGATGGTTGCCAGCGTCTGGTTTTCGTTTTCAATCTTGACGCCCTCTTTGGCCTCCACCGCCTGATGCAGACCGTCAGACCAGCGGCGACCGAACATCAAACGCCCGGTGTTTTCGTCAATGATGACGACTTCTTCCTTGCCTTCCTCGTTCTTCTTCACCAGGTAGTCAATATCGCGCTTGTATACTGCGTGGGCACGGAGAGCGGCGTTAGCGTGCTGCATCAGCGAGATGTTTTCGGCATCGGAAAGGCTGTCAATGCCCAGCGCCCGCTCGACACGCCGCTGTCCGTCATCGTTGAAAGTCGCCGTTTTCTGCTTTTCTTCCAGCTTGTAATCCCGCTCGGCCTGCAACTGCCGGACGATGCGGTCCATTTTGACATACAAATCCGACGATGCCTCGGCCTGCCCCGAGATAATCAGCGGGGTTCGGGCTTCGTCAATCAGAATGGAGTCCACTTCGTCCACAATGGCAAACATCAGCTCGGGCTGTGCCAGTTCCTGCCCTGGCACGGCCAAATTGTCGCGCAGGTAATCGAAGCCATACTCGTTGTTCGTGCCGTAGGTGATGTCGCAGCCGTAGGCTTCGCGGCGGCTTTCCACGGGCCGGGCAAAGTCATAGCGCGGGTCCGGGTGACGATATTCGGGGTCGTAGATAAAGGTCCCGCCCGAGTCGCCGGTCTCGGCGCTTTGGCCCTGAATGATGCCGACGGACAGGCCTAAAAAGTGGTACAGCGGCCCCATCGCCACCGCGCCGACTTTGCTGAGGTAGTCGTTGACCGTGACCAGATGCACGCCATGCCCGGTGAGCGCGTTCAGATAAATCGGCAGCGTCGCCGTCAGCGTCTTGCCTTCGCCAGTCTTCATCTCGGCGATTCGCCCGTCGTGGAGGACCATGCCGCCGATGACCTGCACGTCAAAAGGCCGCATTTTGATGGTTCGAAATGCCGCCTCGCGCACTACGGCAAACGCTTCCGGCAGCAACGGGTCCAAAGCCAAGTCGGAGACGGCGCGTTTGTCGTCGCGCTCCAACTCGTGCCACTCCTTGCCGCGCCGCTCACATTCGGCGTCCATAACTTCGGCCACACGCGCCTTCAAGTCGGCGGTTTTTGCCCGCAGGGCGTCATCGGAGAGCGTCTTGATCTCGGGTTCCAGCGCGGTCACTTTTTCTACCGCTTTGCGATATTTGGCGACATCGCGCTCATTGTTATCAAACAGTTTTCGCAGAAAATCCATAATCGTTCAGAAATGCCTTTCGCACAAGATTGCCCCCCACCCCCAATAATGGGGGAGTTAGAGCTAAGTCCTATCTTCGTCCGGTGAGGAGGGCGACTAGGGCGCACGAATGGCATGGGGAAAGGGGTGAAACGCGGCCAGCCGCGCCGTCGGTACGTCAGCAAACACAATGGGCTGATTGACAGGCCGCACCGGAGCAGGCCGCACAGCGGGCATGGGGCACAGACGCACCGCCCGCAGCCGCTCCTGCCGCACGGGAGCCTCCGCCTTCGGCGGGGCGGCTTCTACGGCCCGCACCTGCCAGACCAGCCGCACCTGACGCACCGGCCCGGCGTGGCCGAGCGGGGTCACCATCCACCCGGCGAGGGCAGGCGTGGCATAAATCAGGATATTCAGTTGGAGCAAAGTTTGAAACAGCATAGGGCGTCAACTACGGAGTCACTATACCATTAACGCGGCGATGATGTCAAAAGTTTCCGCCGCGTCATTCCGGGCTATAACTAGAGAGACACACTTTATGACAGGAGACTTTAAATGAGTCAGCAGGACAATATCAAAACGCAGCAAGCCTTCGGCGAGGCCGTCAACAGCGGCAATCTCAGCGCCATTCGGGACCTCGTAGCTCCGAACGCCGTGGACCACGACCCGGCCCCCGATCAGGGCGTCGGCCCGGAAGGCTTTATCCAGTTCTTTACCATGCTCCGCACAGCGTTCCCAGACATGAAAGTGACCGTAGACCATCTCGTCGCCGATGATGACAACGTGGCTTTTGCGTACACCCTGACCGGAACCCATTCCGGCGACTTTCTGGGCGTCCCGGCCACCGGCAAGTCTATCAGCGCACGGGGAATGCAGATCACGCGCTTTGAGAACGGCAAGCAGGTCGAGCGCTGGGGCAGCTCCGACCAGCTCGGCATTTTGCAGCAAATCGGGGCCGCGCCGAAGTAGGCTCACAAAAAGCGAAAGCCCCGGCACATTCTGTGCCGGGGCTATTTATTTGTCACCGGCCAACTCGCGTATCCAGCTTATTTTGTTTGGCGCGAACTCTTTGTAACCGGGTTCAGTAGAAACAGCCGGTCTTTGCCGTTGTGTTTACCGTAGCCGACAATCTGGCCCGCGTCGTTGATGTCACAGGCTTGAATGAGCTTCCAGTCGGCAGAGGCAGGCAGAAGCGAGTCCAAATCGTGCCGTGTGCCGTTCTGAAACAGAAATGCACGCTGATCGGGGTCTTTGTACTTCCCATACCAGCCCACGATTTGATGCAAGGCGTTCATAGCCGTGACGGTGCTTGAGACCGGGCCGGAGTGATTGGTTACCTGGCTTCCCGGCTTTGTCCCCAGCGCCTGCCATTTCTCCTGTGTCCAGAGAAAATCCTGCTCGATCAGCGGCGGCATTCCTTCTGCGGGAACATAGTTGATGGCCGATACTAGAACCTCCCCCCGACTGTTCAGAGCGACAGCGGAGGCCGTCTGATTGCCGGGGGGATGGTTTGGACGCTGGGGCCGACCATTGTGATAAAGAACGACCTCTTTTTGGAACCCTTCGTTGTCACTTATTCTCGTCGATGTTCCCGATGCGTCCCCCTGATCATTGATGCGGAAGCCTCCGGTATAATCATAAGGAGGGGACGAGGGCAGAATTTTTCGCTTGCCCTGTCGCCATACGAAAGCGCGGCCTGTCAAGGGGGCGAGGCTGACGGTGCAAATAATTTCTCCACGCCTGTTGATGCCCTCCCCGATCATGCCCCATGCTTTGGGCCAAGTCCCTAAACTCTGAAGGCGATTTTTGTCCCAAAGGTATGGGCGTGAAGTCAGCAGCGGGTTATTTTTTGCGGGTTTGATTGGTATGGAAATCACGGCTGTCCCTTCGGAGTTCAAGGCCGTAACTGCCGAAGTTTGGTAATGAAAGCCATCAAAAATGGTGACAGTGGGACGCTTCATCGTACTGGTGATTTTGCCCCCAGCCCATCGAAAGACAAAGTGATAGGTGTGCTTTTTATCGGCGTACTGCGTGGTTGCCCCGGCGACCTGTCCCTGCGGCCCGATATGTAGCAAGACGCCGCCCAGCATTATGCCGGAGTTCTTTTTGTACTCAGCCGGGTCCCACTGCGGCGTAAGGCCGAGGTCTGTGATGGTGTATTGGGGGGGGGAGGCAGACGGGGGAGCAGAAGGCGGGGCGGCCCGAACGGCGGCAGACAGCAGAAAGAACGCCGCAAGGCCAACCAGTACCTTCATGTTAGTCTCCCGTCCACCGCTTGAAGACGAGGGTGGCGTTGTGGCCGCCGAAGCCGAAGGAGTTGGACACGGCGATGTTGACCTGCCGCTCCTGCGGGGTGTTCGGGACGAGGTTCAGGCCCGCGCATTCGGGGTCGGGGTCCTCTAAATTGGTGGTGGGGGGCAGGATGCCGCGTGAGAGGGCGAGCGCGACGGCGATAGCCTCAATGGCTCCCGCCGCGCCGAGCAGGTGGCCGGTCATGGACTTGGTGGAGGAAATGGCGGTCTGATAAATGGCGTCGCCGAAGACGGCTTTGATGCCCTGGATTTCCAGCGGGTCCCCGGTGGGCGTGCTGGTGGCGTGGGCGTTGATGTAGCCAACTTCGGAGGGCAAGACTTTGGCTTCGGCGAGGGCCGCCGTCATGGCGCGGCGGACGCCGTCGCCGTGGGGTGCGCCGTGGACCATGTCATAGGCGTCGTTGCTCATGCCATAGCCGACTATCTCGGCGTAGATGCGTGCGCCCCGCGCTTTCGCGCTTTCCAGCTCTTCCAGCATCAGGACGCAGCCACCTTCGCCCAAAATGAAGCCGTCGCGGCCCGTGTCGAAGGGGCGGGAAGCGTGGGTCGGGTCGTCGTTGCGGCTCGACATCGCCTTCATATTGGAGAAGCCCGCCATTGAGATGGGCACGACGGCGGCCTCGGAGCCGCCCGCGACGGCGGCATCGGCAGCGCCGCGCTTGATGCAGGCGAAGGCATCGCCGAGTGAGTTGGTGGAAGTCGCACAGGCGGTCACGGCGGTCTCGCTTGGGCCTTGCAGGCCGAGCATCCGGGCGACATTGCCCGCGCCCATGTTGGCGATCATCATGGGGATAAAGAACGGAGAGACGCGGCCCAAGCCGCCGTCCATCATCTTGCGGTGCTGCTCTTCAAACGTTGCAATGCCGCCAATGCCGCTGCCGAGAAACGTGCCAATGCGGGCCTTGTTAGCGTCGGTGACGGCGAGGCCGGAGTCTTCGAGGGCCATTTTGGAGGCGGCGACAGCGAACTGCGCGAAGCGATCCATCCGCTTGGCCTCTTTGCGGTCCATGTAGGCTTCGGGCTGAAAGCCCTCGACCTGGGCGGCAATCCGGGTGGCAATGGCCGAGCAGTCAAAGTCCGTCACCAGGCCGACACCGCTGCGGCCTTCCAGCAGGCCCTGCCAAAAGGTCTCTGTGCCGATACCCAGCGGGGTAATGGCCCCCAGCCCTGTGATTACTACTCGTCGCTCACTTGTCATAAGTCATCCGTCATACATAAAGCAAAAGAGGGCGGGGACAAGCCCCGCCCCTACGTTTGTGTTCCTATTTGCGCTGCGATTGCATAACCCGGCGGTTATTTGGATTTGTCGTCGATGTAGGTGACGGCTTCCTGCACGGTCGTAATCTTTTCGGCATCCTCGTCGGGGATTTCGACGTCGAACTCTTCTTCCAGGCCCATAACCAACTCAACCACGTCCAGCGAGTCCGCGCCGAGATCGTCCACAAAGGACGCCTGCGGGGTGACCTCGTCTTCGGCCACATCAAGCTGCTCCACAACCACTTTTTTCACACGATCAAACGTCGACATTTTTTGTATTCTCCTCGATAATTACGATATGTTCTTAGCTCAGCAAATCCTATAAAATCATACCGCCGTCCACGGTCAGCGTCTGCCCCGTGATATAGTCGGCGGCGGGTGAGCAGAGGAACAGGACGGCCTGCGCCACATCTTCGGGGGTTCCGAGCCGCCCGGCAGGGATTTCTTTGACAAGCGCCGCTTTCAGGTCGTCCTTCATGGCCTCGGTCATGGCCGTCTGAATGAAGCCCGGCGCGACCGCGTTAATCTGAATGTTCCGGCTGGCGACTTCTTTGGCCGCCGTCCGGGTCAGGCCGATCAGGCCCGCTTTGGAGGCCGAATAGTTGGCCTGTCCGGGGTTTGCGATCAGCCCCATGACGCTGCTGATGTTGACGATCTTCCCTGCCCGCTGCTTCATCATCGGCTTCAGGGCAGCGCGGGTCATCAAAAACGTGCCTTTCAGGTTGGCGTCCAGCACCGTGTCCCAGTCGTCCTCAGACATCCGCACCAGCAGGCCGTCGCGTGTCGTCCCGGCGTTGTTCACTACTATATCCAAACCGCCCCAGGATGTCAAGACCTGGCCCATGAATTTTTCCACAGCGGCGGCCTCAGACACGGCGCACTGCGCGGCAATCGCCTTGCGTCCGAGCGCCTCAATCTCCCGCGCCACGCCCTCGGCGGCTTCCAGCGACGAGTGCCCGGCGACAGCCACATCGGCCCCGGCCCCGGCTAGTGCCAGCGCAATCGCCCGGCCAATGCCGCCGCCGCTTTTACTGATGCCCGTCACAATCGCTCGCTTGCCCTCTAAAACCATCAAATGCCCTGCCCCAGCGCGTCCACAAACGCCTGAACGCCCGCCATATCGCCGACGACGTAGACTTTCGCGTCCGGCGCAATGCGCTTCATCAGCCCGGCCAGCACCGTGCCGGAGCCGACTTCGGCAAACGTATCAAAGCCGTCCGCGACCAGTCTCTGAATGCTTTCTTCCCAGCGCACCGCCCCGTCAATCTGTGCGGCCAGATTGGCGCGAATGTCAGCCGCCGCTGTCTCATAATCCGCTGTGACATTGGCGACTACTGGAATCTGCGCGGCGTTCAACTCAGCATCGCCCAGCACAAACCCCATTGCTTCCGCCGCCGGGGCCATGAGCGCCGAATGAAACGCCCCCGAGACCGGAAGCGGCAGGACACGCTTCGCGCCGTTCGTTTTCGCAATTTCCGAGGCGCGTGCCACGCCTTCCGGGGTGCCGGAGATGACCACCTGCCCGCCGCCATTGAAGTTCGCCGCCTGCACCAGACCCACATTGCTCGCCTCGGCACACACCGCCGTCACCTGCGCTGCCGTCAGCCCCAGCACAGCGGTCATCGCGCCCGGCGCGGTCAGCGTTGCCCGGTGCATCTCCTGAGCGCGTCGCTCCACCAGATGCAGCCCGGTCTCAAAGTCAAAGACGTCCGCCGTCAGCAGCGCGGCGTACTCCCCCACCGAGTGCCCCGCGACCGCCTGCGGCATTGGCGCACCGGCTTCGCGCAGGGCCATTAGCGCGGCGGCAGAGACAGTGTAGAGGGCAGGCTGCGTGTAAATCGTCTGTTTCAGCGCCTCTTCCGGCCCGTAAAAGCACAGCGAACTGAGCTTCGTGCCGATGACCGAGTCCGCCTGATCAAAAATCGTCTGCGCGGCGGGTGAATGGGTGCAGAGGTTCTGCCCCATCCCGACAGCCTGCGATCCTTGACCGGGGAAAATGTATGCGAGTTTAGTCATATGAACTATTTGCTCCAGCGCAGAACGTTGGCGGCCCAGGTGAGGCCCGCGCCGAAGCCGACGGTGACGAGCAGGCTGCCGGGCTGCACGCGGCCTGTTTTGACGGCTTCATCGAGCGCAATCGGAATGGTTGCCGCAGACGTGTTGCCGTATTTGTCTAAATTGACCATGACTTTTTCACGCGGCAGGCCCATCCGCTCGGCGGCTTTGTCGATAATCCGAATGTTGGCCTGATGCGGGATCAGTAAATCCACGTCGCCCAGAGTCAAGCCCGCGTTTGCCACGGCCTGCGCGGCGGCTTCGCCCATCATGGTGACGGCAAATTTGTAGACTTCCTTGCCGTTCTGATAAATCGTGCCGGGCGTGTCCCCGCCCCGCGCAATGCACAGCAGCGGGCCACCAGCGCCGTCCGCACCGAGCAGGCCGCCTAAATAACCGCCTTCGGTGACTTCACCGACGATGGCAGCCCCCGCGCCGTCGCCAAACAGAACCGCCGTGCTGCGGTCGTCCCAGTTCAAGACCCGCGACAGCGTCTCCGCCCCGACAACCAGAACGCACTTGTTGGCCCCGCTGATGACCATCTGCGCGGCGACATGAAGCGCGTAGGCGAAGCCCGCGCAAACCGCGCCGAGGTCGAACGCGGCGGCGCTTCTTGCACCCAGACGGCTCTGCACGACGGTGGCCGTGGAGGGGAACGAGCCGGGGTAATCCGGGGTGCTGCTGGCAACAATGATTAAATCCAGGTCGGAGGCCGTCAGCCCGGCGTCGTCCAGAGCGCGGGCGGCGGCTTCGACGGCGAGGTCCGAGGTCAGAACGCCCGGCTCGACCAGACGCCGCTCTCGGATGCCGGTGCGGGTGACAATCCAGTCGTCGGTGGTGTTCATTCGTGCGGCCAGCTCATCGTTAGTGACGATTTTGGGTGGCAGAAAGGAGCCGACTCCGAGAATGCCGGCGCGAGACGTGAGCGGGGTCATGCAAGGCCCTCAAAGGCTGGAAGCGCCTCACGGATTGCCTGTACATAGCCGCTTTCGGCGGCGGTCAGCGCCGCCCGCAAACCGCCCGCGATGGCTTTGGCATCCGAGCGGCCATGTCCGATGACACTGACGCCGTTGACGCCGAGCAGGGGAGCACCGCCGAACTCGGAATAGTGGATTTTCTGGGCCAGCCGCTGAAAGACCGGGGCCAGAACTTCTCGGGACTGCATGAAGTCAGGGTTCACAGACATTTCATGGTCCAGCATATCGAAAATCATCTCCGCCATGCCTTCGCCGGACTTCACCAGAACATTGCCCGCAAAGCCGTCGCAGACAACCACATCGGCGGCGTGTTCAAAGACATCTTTACCTTCTACGTTGCCGACAAAGTTTAGCGACGTGGTTTTAAGCAACTGATACACTGTCTTTGCCAGATCGTTGCCCTTGCCTTCCTCGCCGCCAATATTGAGCAGGCCCACGCGGGGGTTAGGAACGCCCATCGCCCGCTCGGAATAAATGGCCCCGAGCAGGGCGAATTGCAGCAGGTTTTTGGAAGAGCAGTCCACATTCGCACCGCCGTCCAAAAGCAGTGCCCGGCCCCCCATCGTGGGAATGCCGGTGGCAATGGCAGGCCGCTCGATGCCCGCAATGCGGCCCATATCAAGCGTGCCAATCGCCATCGCCGCGCCGGTGCTGCCCGCACTGAAAGTGGCATCGGCCTCGCCGGTTTTCACCATCTGGCCGCAGACCACAAGCGACGAATCGCGCTTGCGGCGGGTGGCCTGAACGGGGTGTTCGCCCATCTCGATAGCCTGCGACGTGTGCCGGATGGAGATGCCTCCGGGGACACTTCTCGCCTTGCCTAACTCAGTCTGAATGGCGGCTTCATCGCCGACGAGGATAATCTGAACATCAGGGCGCTCACGGGCAACGTGGAGCGCCCCGAGAACGACCTGCGCGGGCGCATGGTCACCGCCCATCGCGTCCACGGCAAGTTTAAGGGGCATGACTTACTCTTCGGCGGTCACTTTTTCTTTAATGATAACAGCCTGTTCGCCGTTGTAAAAGCCGCACTCGGGGCAGGCATGGTGGTCCAGGCGATACTGGAACACAGGGCAGCCGCCGCGCTGTGAGGCAATGGGGCAAACGTTGGTTCGGGCCAGTGTCGGCGGGGTCAGCTTGTAATGGGTGCGGCGCTTGCGGGTGCGCTGGTTGGAATGGCGTCGTTTCGGCAGTGGCATCTCATCGGTCTCCTTCGAACTTCGTAACAGTGTTAGTCTTGCAAATCTTACTCTTGCAGCAGCTTGCCCAGCTCGCGGAAGGGCGAGTTCTGGATCGCGGCTTCGTCCGGGTCGTCGGCTTCCTGAACCGGAATGCCGGGGCAGGCTTCGCGGCAGAGCGGCTGAAGCGGCACGGCGAGCAGGGCGGCCTGCCGGATCAAAACGTTCATTTGGAGCGTTTTGCCGTCAAACACCCTCCCGACTTCGTCTTCCACCACTTTGACATCGCTGATGCGGTTATTAAAGCGGCTGCCGCTGCTCTGGGAGGCATCTTCGACTTCGGACAGCTCAAACTCTTCTTCTAAATCGGCATGAATGGGCGCACGCACGGATTCTAAGCACCGGCTGCATTCCATTTCCACGGTCGTATCAATCGGGCCACGCACCAGCACCATTGACCCGGTGTTGGTGACCACGATGCGGCCTACCACGGGGGCCACGAACTCGACATCGTCGTCGGCATACGGCGGCTCGTGCAGCTCATACACCTGCCGCATTCCTGGCGTCCGCAGCAGCTCCGTCAGATCAAATTTCAGCATGACGGGTTCCTCAAAATCGTTATCCCAGAACAATCGCAGTAAATCAGGGCGCGGCAAAAAGCCGCCCCCTAGTTTACCACAAAATGCCCAAAATGAGTACGCGCCAAGATTTAGATTTAGCGCCGGGTTCCCGCAAGCTCCGGCGCACGGCCATTGCTGTTCGAGCCGCTGCCATTGACAGCCGGGGGCTGCGGTGCGGCGGCGGTCACGCGCTGATCCAGCTTGACCCGCCCGCGCTGAATAGTCGCCATCAGCTCGCCCACCTGCTTCTCCAAATCGGCCATGACCCCGTGTGCGTACTCGTCCGCCCCATGCCGCAGGCCCTGCGTCTCGTAGTCGGCGGCGGCAACGATCTCCCGCGCCTGCGCGGTGGCAAGCCGAACTACTTCGCTCTGGCTGACCATCAGCTCCGACTGCCCGTGGGCATCGGCCAGCATCTTTTCGGCCTTCTGCCGGGCATCGTCCACAGTCTGACGCGACGACGCTTCCGCCGCGAGGGTCATTTTGTTGGTCTGCGCCTCGGCATCGCGCATGGTCCGCTCGGCGTTGATACGCGACTCGCGGACAATTTCATCCGCCTCCACCGTGGCGTCTTCCAGCGTTTGCTCGGCGGTTTCCCGCGCCCCGTCCACGATTTTATCGCTTTCGGCGGTCACCCGCGAGGCCCGTTTGACTTCCTCGGGCAGGGACGCCCGAATCTTGTTGGTGATGTCAATATAGTCATCCGGGTGAAAGTTGATCGTCACCCCCATGATCGTTTTCTGGTCATCAATCAGTCGTTCCAATTCATTCAGCAGTTTTATAATATCCATGATGCAATCCCCCTGTGTGTTGGGCTATCTTACTTCTTTGCTTGTTCTTGGTCAAACTTCGCGGCCAGCGCCACGCGCACCGGCTCCGGGACCAGCCCGTGAATGTCGCCGCCCAGCCGGGCGATTTCCTTGACAATACTTGACGACAGGTAAGCATGTTCCGCCGCCGTCATCAGAAAAATCGTTTCCACCCCCGGCTGCAAGTGCCGGTTCAGCAGCGCCATCTGAAACTCATACTCAAAGTCCGACACCGCCCGCAGGCCCTTAACAATGACCTTTGCGCCGTGCCCGACCACATATTCTACCAGCAGCGTCGGCGGCAAAATCTCCACGCTGACGTTTTCCAAATCCGCGCACGCCTGCCGTACTAGACCCGCCCGCTCCTCGGAAGAAAACAGCGGCGACTTGGACGAGTTGCCCGCGACCAGCACAGTCAGCCGCTCAAACATCCCCGCCGCCCGCACAATCACATCGTAATGCCCACTCGTGACGGGATCAAAACTGCCGGGATACACCGCAATCATTGGCTTGCCTTGCTACCTACCCCGTACTCGCCCGAGAATATTTCTTCATCAGACAGATGAGCCGGCAAATCATGCTTGGCCCGCATCTCGGCGGCGGCTTCTGCGAGAGGCCGCACACGGCCTGCATCGCTTGCTTCGAGACCCATGCGAATGGCGGCAATCTCATCTTCTTGGTCACGCACTAGCAAATCTGCCAGCAGAATATCCGCTAGAGCGCTGGCATGCTGCCCTTCACTCTCAGCCTTCGCCAGCAGCAGAGTCTCTGTTTCTCTAGAAATAGTCAGTGTCATGGTTTTTTGCTCCTGCCTCCCGGCTGTCTACAATCCCAGTTTCCTGCAAGCTGTCACAAGTGAGATACTGCCCTGCCGCTCTTTGGCTGCCAGCAACCGCCGCTTCATGGTTTCACTTTTCAGCAGGTACGCCGTCTCGCGCTCGCCTTCAATTGCACGGCAGTTATTTACGCTCCCAGCGAAACTTGCGGTCAGCCTCGGCGATAGGCAAATCGTTGATGCTGGCTTCGCGCCGACGCATCAGGCCGTTTTCGTCGAACTCCCACTGCTCGTTGCCGTGCGCCCGAAACCACTGCCCGGCCTCGTCGTGCCACTCGTACTCAAAGCGCACCGAAATGCGGTTATCCGTGAAGGCCCACAGTTCTTTCTTGAGCCGATAATCCAGTTCGCGTTCCCACTTGCGCCGCAGAAAGTCTTTGATGGCTGTCCGGCCCTGGAAGAACTCCGCTCGGTTGCGCCAGTCCGAGGCCTCTGTGTAGGCCAGCGCCACTCGCTCCGGGTCACGCGAGTTCCAGGCGTCTTCCGCCAGTTGGACCTTAACACGGGCCGTTTCTTCGGTGAACGGCGGCAGGGGCGGCTTGGTTTCAGACATAATTGTTCTTATCACCTATACCCAACTGATTTAGCCGCTCTTTACGTGCCAGCCGCTTTCGTTCGAATGCTTGGAAATTCCGAAAGTCCCAGACCTCCCAGAAGCAGTAAATAAGGATTGAATACAGAACCAAATCCCAAGACGGCCAATGATGACGCACCAGACGAAAAAGGATGGCGGTAACAAATGCAGCACGTAGAAACCAGAAAAGTGAGTTCCGAAAATTGTATTTCTTCATCACTGTTTCCTTTGCTATCATTTAACTCGCCGACATCCCCGCCGCTGTTTTGTGTTTGCTTCGCACAATCGCTTTCAACGCTGCGTGTTCGGGACGCAGTAGCTTGGGGTCGGCTTCGAGCAGGCAGAAGGCTTCTTCGCGGGCTTCTTTTAAGACGGGCACGTCGCGGACGACGTCGACGAACGGCAGGGGCTGTAAACCCGATTGGCGCGTGCCGTAGAAGTCGCCGGGGCCGCGCAGCTTCAGGTCCTCTTCGGCGATCAAAAAGCCGTCGGTGGTCTGAGCCATTGTCGCTAATCGAGAGGCCCCGTCGTCGGTCTTGGGGTCGCCGATTAATAAACAATAGGACTGCGTCTCGCCGCGCCCGACCCGGCCCCGAAGCTGATGAAGCTGGGCCATGCCGAAGCGGTCGGCGTCTTCAATTACAATCACCGAGGCGTTAGGGACATCCACACCGACTTCAATCACCGTGGTAGACACCAGCATTTGAAGCTCCCGGTCACGGAAGCGCGTCATGGTTCCTTCTTTTTCGGTCGGCTTCATCTGCCCGTGCAGGAGGCCGATTTTGTATTCCGGGAATACGTCGGCCTGCAAATGGGCGCACAACTCGGTCGCGGCGCGGGCCTGCAGCTTCTCATTTTCTTCAATCAGGCTGCAAATCACATACGCCTGACGGCCCTGTTTCAAGAGGTTCCGCAGGGTTTCGTAGACGGACTGCCGCTCGTGGCCGCGCTTCCAGTGCGTTTTAATCGGCTTTCGGCCCGGCGGAAGCTGGTCGATAATGGACACGTCCAAGTCGCCGTAAACGGTTAATGTCAAGGTACGCGGGATGGGCGTCGCGGTCATCACCAGCAGGTCGGGCGAGTCGCCCTTGCTTTTCAGGGCCGCCCGCTGCAAGACGCCGAAGCGATGCTGTTCGTCCACGACGCCCAAACCCAATTTGTGAAACTGCACGTCGGTCTGAATGAGCGCGTGCGTGCCGACCGCGATATGCGTCTCACCAGAAGCGACAGCCGCCAGCGCAGCGCGTTTTTCTTTGGCGGGCAGGCTGCCCGACAGAAGCGTGACTTTGATGCCCAGCGATTCCATCGTGCGCCGGATGCCTAAATAATGCTGCTCGGCCAGAATCTCGGTCGGGGCCATTAGCGCGGCCTGATAGCCGGAGCGGACGGCAATCATCAGCGCGGCCATCGCCACCACGGTTTTGCCCGCGCCGACATCGCCCTGCACCAGCCGGTTCATGGATTTTTTGGAACCCATGTCCGCCGCCAGCTCGGTAATCACCCGTGCCTGCGCCGCGGTCAGCGGGTACGGCAAAACGGCTTTCAGCTCCTCCACCGGGCCGACCGTGTCGCCAAACGCCGTGCCGACGGCTTTGTCGGACTGCCGCTTGCGAACGGCCAGCAGAAGCTGCAAGCTGAAAAACTCATCAAACACAAAGCGGCGCTGGGCGGCCATCCGCGCCTCATCGGACTCCGGGAAGTGCATCTGCCGGAAGCTGTCTTCCAGCCCCGGCAGGTCGCGCTTTACCAGAATGCCTGGGGGCAGGGTTTCTTCGACTAAATACCCGTATAGGTCCAATGCTGACCATGCCGCGCGGCGGAGACGCGCCTGCAAGACGCCTTCGGTGAGCGGATAAACCGGCACGATGCGGCCCGAGGAAAGCGCGTCTTTGTCCTCTTCGACAGCCTCCCACTCCACCTCGGTCATGTCCAGGCCGCCCCGGCCCGAGCGGGACGCCTTGCCATAAACCACAATCGTCTGCCCGCGCAGCTTGTCAAACTGCTTTTTCAGGTACCACTGATTAAAGAAAACTAAGAACGCAATGCCGCTGCGGTCATCTACGGCCACTTTAGTCAGCGTGACGCGGGTGCGGGTCGGGATATTCTCGACATTGATCACCTTGCCGCTGATGGTGACGCTTTCGCCATGCCGGATGTCGCAGATCGGCTTGAAGTGCGTCCGGTCCTCGTAGCGGCGCGGGTAATGACGCAGCAAATCGCCGACTGTGTGTATCCCAAGCCCTTTACCCATCGCGGCGGCAAACTGTTCGGAGACGCCCGGCAGGCAGACCGTCAAGTCGTCAAGCGTGCTCTCGGCATTCTCCGTCTCACTCGCCTCGACGGTCTCTAATTCTGCTTTTTCCAGCGTTGCCACTGCCCGCATCGCCATATCTTGTGTTCCCGCCTGTTGACTAAGAGGGTGTTGAAAAAGTCGGCTTTCTGGTGTCTAACGACGTTTTTTTGTATCAATGGAGGCTGGCGTTTTAGAAGCCATGCCCGATTTCAGACGAGCAAATTCCAGCCCAGCATTGGAAATTTCGACTTTTTCAACACGCTCTAAGCATTATACGGGGTATCGCGCCAATAAGTCAAGCAAGAAAAAGGGGCGGGGTCCCCCCGCCCTCCTGTTCTTCGGACTTCTCGCCCGGCCCTAATTTCGGCGAGGCGTCACGACGACATACCGCTGCGGCTCCTGACCTTCGGAGTAGGTTTCCACGTCCGGGTGGTCGGCCAGGGCCGTGTGGATAATGCGGCGCTCCATCGGGTTCAGGGAGTCGGTAACGGCTTCCTGCCCGGTTTTGCCGACTTCGGCGGCCAGCTCCTGCGCGAAGTCCGAGAGCTTACGGGCGCGGCGGGCGCGGTGGCCGTCGGCATCGACGGTCAGACGCAGGCGGGTCTGCTGGCCCCGGTTGGTCATCAGCATCAGCAGGTATTGGAAGGCGTCCAATGTCTGCCCCTGCGGCCCGATGAGCATCGTCGCGTCGGGGCCACTGACGGCAAGGGTCAGAGTGTCGTTGGCGAACGATTCCTGCGCGGCTACGACGTCAAAACCGGCAAGCCGAAGCATAGTTTTCAGGTGCTCAAGTGCGAGGGCGCTGAGTTCCTGGCTGGTTTTTTGGGCGGGCTGCGAGTTGGTCTCTGCTAAGTTATTGTCTGCTAAGTTAGTGTCTGCCACAGTGCATGATGTCCTTTGCCGTCAAGCAATTTAAAAGTGGTCTAGCGCCGCTTTTTCTTGGGATGAGTCTTGCGCGGCTCAATCAGCCCTTTGGCCGTCGGGGCCGTGCCGTTGCTGCGGCTGCCGTTCGTGCCACTGCCGTTTGTGGCGCTTTCAGTGACGCGCACAATGCTGGCAGTCGACGCGGAGCCGTTTCCGCTGACCTTGACCGTCAGCGGCAGGGCAGGTTCACCGGCGCGGCGGCGCAGGTAATACTTCTGCTGAACGGTGGACAGGATGTTAAAGATCAGGTAGTACAGCACGAACGCGGCAGGCAAGTGGTATTGCAGGAAGAAGTACGTCGTCATAAACGGCGTCATAATCGCCATCATCTTCTGCGTTTCCGCCTGCTGCGGGTCCATCGTCGGCGTCACGGTCATCTTCTGCGTGACATACATGGAGGCCGCATACAGCAGCAGCAGCGGAATATCCGGCTGGCCGAGATTAACGCCCAGATAGTTCGGGAACTGATGAGACAGGCCCGAGCCGATCCACAAAAAGTCGCCGTGAATGAACTGGTACTGATACCGCGAAATCATATAATAGAGCAGGTACATGACGGGAAGCGTCGGCAGGACGCCGATACACCCGGCGGCAGGGTTGACGCCGTGGTCCTTGTACAGCTCCATCATCTTGCGGCCCAGAAGCTCTTTGTCGTTTTTGTGCTTGGCCTGAAGCTCCTGAATGTCCGGCTGAAGCTTCTGCATCTCCTTCATCGACGCATACTGCTTGTTGGAAAACGGCGTCAGGGCCAGCTTCACGAGAATGGAAATCAGCAGAACAGCCAGCGCATACGACCACGACTGCCGCCCAAGAATAGTCACGAAAAAGTCCAGGACATGGTACAGCGCGGCCCCCAGATTGTGGATCGGCGGCGCGGGCGGCGGCGCGAACTTGCCGTACCACTGGTTCAGCTCATTACCAAGCCGCACAATCTCGGGCTTGACGGTCTCATCGTCCGGGAATGTGTTGTGCAGGGTTTGCAGCGACTGAATAGCGGCATTCTTATCGTGCAGGTAGTTTTCTTCCAGGTCCGCCTGCTGACGCAGAGCTTCGCGGGCATAGCGGCTTTTGCCGAAGGTGCGGCTTTTGACCACCTGCTGCAATTTGATCACAGCCTGATAGGCGCGGCGATGGGCGATTTCGTCATTGCCAGTGCTTTTGGCGTCCTTTGCCTCGGCTTCGAGCCTCTGGGCAACCCCGTAAGCCGGTGGCGTGTCCGGCCCAATCGGCAGGGGCGACTGGGCGCGAACCATGCCTGCCGTCAAGCCAATCATCAGCGCATATAGCAAAAAAGCCGCCGCGCAGAGCAATGTCCGTGAGGCGGCGCGAGTGTTCTTCAATCAAAACTCCAAAAACAAAGTACCCGGCACTGGAAGTGCCGGTCTATTAGCAAGCGGAAAAGTGTCTCCGACACTGAAGACTGGCAAACGTAAACTGTTCCTGAGTCGCAGAGCGACTTTTTCGGTTTACGAATAGCCCGGCACTTCCAGTGCCGGGGGGCCAATGCTTACTTGACCGGGTCATGGCCGCCGGGGTGAAACGGATGACAGCGGCAGAGCCGCAAAATCGCCATTCCCAGCCCGCGCCACGCTCCGTAGCGGGTAATGGCCTGCGCGGCGTATTCCGAACAGGTCGGAGTGAACCGGCAGGTCGGCGGGGTCCACCGCGAGATGTACCGCTGATAGATACGCACGGCAGAGACCAAAAAGTGCCTTGCCAACAGCTTACTCCCGGTTTAAAAGCTGGGCTTGACGCGCCAGAAACAGCACTTCGGCTTGCAGCGCGGCAAATGTGAGGCCCGGCGACTCGGCGCGGGCGACGATGAGACCGTCAAACGGGCGTCCGGCACGAGGCAGAATGCACAGGCGGCTGATTTCGCGCAGGCGGCGCTTCAACCGGTTCCGGTCATGGGCGCGTTTGGCGATCTTTTTGCTGATCACAAACCCAAGCCGCGACACGTCCCCTTCACGCGGCCCTCGGGGCCGCACATACAGCACGAGTCGGGCGGTAGCCCACGACTGACGGCGTTTGTAAACGGCCTGAAAGTCCCGGCTCCGCCGGAGCCGAGACGCACGCGGCAGCATAAGCTGACTCCTATGCCCCCGGAACCGAGACGACGGCCTGTTTGAATTCAGCTTTCGCACTGTGACGCCACTTCGGCGGCAGGACGAACCGCATCACTGTCAGCGAACTGACTTTGTTCTGCGAATACTGGACGGACAGACCGGCGGCAAAATAGTTCTCCGTCTGGCTGCCAAGCGGCCCGTTAAGCATTATCGAGTCGAACCCGCCGAGCGCCTTGTGAACGGCGTGAGCGGTCTCACCAATCGAAACCGGCACGGCATCCCCTGCCCCCACCCGCTCCACAGTGGCAACGGCCTGCTTGAGCTTGTCAGTGGAGTCGGGGCGCAGGGACGGGGCCGCGTGTCGGACAGTAATAGTCTTTACCTTGCCCCGGAGAAGCTCAATCTCCAGGCCGGAGGCAAGGAAAGTTTCCGTCGGGTTGCTCGACGGGCCACCGAATCGCGCCAGCGTATCAAACGGACCGAGGGCCTTGTTAACTGCCGCCGCCGACTCGCCCAGTGCGATCTGAACAGGCGGCGACGGGGCTGCGCTCGCCCCCGATGCGAGGGCGACAAACAACAGAGCCGATGCCAGAAGAGGCCGGACGGGACTCGTCATCTTGCGTCTCCCTAGATGCTCTTGGGGATCGTGACCGTGTGCGTGACACACAGGCGGTAGCGGCCTTTGGCGCGGCGGCGCTTCAGCACATTGCGGCCATCGGCGGTGGACATCCGGTGGCGGAAGCCGTGCGTTTTCATCTTGTGCCGAACTTTCGGCTGGTAAGTGCGTTTCATGGTCTCAGGTCCTTTGGGGCATTGGCTGCCGCTGCGAGCGGCAGATTATTGGCGGTCAAGTATAGCACATGGCGGGCAGATTTGGCAAGGGGCATCCGGCGGCTATGCTCGCTTGACAGCCCCCGCACGCCGTGTTATACTGATTTCACTTTTATATTAACCCGAATGCCGACAAATCGTGGCGAGGAGCATTTTTATGGCGGGCTGGAAACTGCGTAAGGACAAGGAACAGGCGGACGCGCCCGAATCGACCGAAGACCCCTCGGAAGACCTATCGGTGCCGGGATGGGACACCCCGGCGGCAGAGACAGCGGAGACGTTTCTGCCGGCAGTTTCGGAACCGACGTTTGAGACGGGCAGCCTGAATACAGAGTTTGACGACGCGGAGACGCACCACCTCGGCGGGGTGATTGCGCTCGGCGACGATTCCGAGCCGCTTGTGCTCGCCCCTCTGCCCGACTTTGAGAGGGGCGAAGAAGTCAGCTTTGATGACGATACAGACGAAGACGCGGCCTCCGGGGCGCTGATTTTTCATGACCCCGAACCTGAAGTCGCCCCGCCCGCCCTGGTCGCCCCGCCCGCCCCGGTCGCCCCGGTTGTGACTGCCTCCGCCGTTTTCCTGGCGGCTCCAGCCCCGGACGAAGCCCGCGACGTTCCCGAAGTCGCGCCGTTTGTGATAGACACGCCCCCCACCGCACCGTCTGCCGATTTGCCGCACCGACTGGTCATGCGGATCGGGAAACTGTCTGCGGCCTTTGAGCTTGTCAAAGACGTGATCGTGATTGGCCGTCCCGACAGCGACCTGCATTTTTACCCGGATATGGAAGTGGAAATGGACGATGCGGTGTCGCGCCGTCATGCCGAAGTGCTGAAAGGCGGCGACGGCCAGTATTACCTGCTGGACAGCGGCAGCACCAACGGCACGCGCCTGAACGGCGAGCTGCTGCCGTCTAACGAGGAGCATCTCCTGGCTTCCGGTGACCGCATTCATATCGGCGAGCGCACCGAGATCATTTTTGAGTAAGCAGCAAGAGCCGGGGGTGTAAAAACCCCCGGCAGGGCGGTGTCCTTCGGACAAGGAGAAGTCATCCGAATATGGCTTTACTTCCTCACCCGAAGGGTGTTTCCCTTGCCGAGGGTTTTTACATCCCCGGCCAAGTAATAGAAACGGTTACTATGACCGACACACAAACCATCGCTCAGAATGTGGCCGCACTTTATGCCGCGCCGGACACAGACTCCGAAATGGTGACGCAGGCCGTGCTGGGCGACCGCGTGACGGTTCTCGAAGGTCGAGACGGTTTTTCCCGCGTCTCCACCGCCGATCGCTACAGCGGCTGGGTAGACAGCCGCCTGCTGGTTCCGTTTCAGGACCTCTCCGACCGCCCCGACGCCGTCGTGCAAACTCTCTTCGCTGATATTTTTGTCGCTCCCAACCCCCGCGCTGAGATGGTCACCAAGCTGGTGGCCGGAACCCGCGTCGCCCTGCCCCGCCGCGCCCCCGAAGGCGACTGGATTGAGCTGACCCTGCCGGACGGCACGGGCGGCTTTGTCTACTGGGCCACGCTCACCCAAGACGCCCCCGAAGCGCGGCTGACCGACGCCGTGACAAGCAGCCTGACGCGGGCGGCAGTCATCAGCGCCCTGGGCCGCAACGCCGCCGAGACCGCGTGGCGGTTTGTCGGCACGCCCTATCTGTGGGGCGGCTGCACACCGTTCGGGACTGACTGCTCGGGGCTGACGCAATTAGTGTACAAGCTCACCGGGATGACGCTGCTGCGCGATGCAGCTTTGCAGTTTGGCGACAAACGCTTCGTGCGCGTGGAAGAAGGGCTGGGACTAGACGCTGCCCTTTTGGAAGATGGGGATTTGGTGGCCTTCAGCCGCCGGGAAGACAAACAGCCCACGCATATCGGCATTGCGTTAGAAGACGGGCGGTTCCTGCACGCACGCGGCGGGCGCGGCGTTCGGGTGGACTTTTGCGACACGCCGGATTACACAGAAACCTATGTCGGCGCGGTGCGGCTGTCAGCGGACGCCGAGTTTTCGGTCCAGAGCGCGTAGCCAGGGCGTGTCTTCAATCAGCCGCGACAGCGAATGCCGCTCTGACCACACTTGGAAGCCGAGCAGCGCCAGCACCAGCAGACACTGCCACACGGGCGCAAAATAGATCACCCCGGCAACGCCCAAAACTGCCCCCAGCGCATTGGCCCCGGTGTCGCCCAGCATCACGGACCCCAGTGCATCCAGCGGGTACAAAATCAGCGCGAACGCAAAAGCCACCCAGAGGAACAGACCTTGTTCCGCCGCGTGCTGCGTCAAAAGCACAGCAAAAATCAGTGCCGCACCGACAAAAAAGCCGAACAGGCAGCGGCCCGGACGCAAATCCAGCAGGTTCAGGGTGTTGGCGGAAAGGGCAATGAGCAGCGCGGCCAGCAGGGCAAACCATACCGGGCGCGGCGCGGTCAGCAGAAAGCCCGCCGCCAGGCTGAGCAGGCCGCCGCCAATGGCTTTGGCCGCACCGGTCGTCAGCCGCCCCGACTGCATGGCCGCAAAGTGCCCGCGAAAGCCCTTTGAGGAGCCATCTCCAGTGATGTCATCCAGCAGACCCAGCCCGCCGAAGCCAACGGTGACCAGAAAGTAGACCGACGCAAGGCTTGTGTGCAGGCCCTGCAAGAACCACTGGAACGCATAAAAAAACTCGCCGCCCAGCAGAAACGCCAGCCCGGCCACGGCAGGAATGCGCTCGCCGCGAAAGTTTGGCCGCTTCAAGTCGTAGCGCCGCACGAGCCAGCCCATCGCGCCGAAGCCGAACGCGAGGGCCAGCAGGAGGGTAAGGTATTCAATCCAGGTCACGGGGTATGCTTTCCGGGAGCGGAACTCCCTAGCCTCCCTACTTGCTCATCGCCAGCGGCACAAACGTCCGCGCCCCGACGGAAACGGCCTGCGCGATGCGCTCGGCGACTTCGCGGAACACCTGGGCATACGGGCCGTTCGGGGAAGCCACCACCGACGGCGTGCCTTCATCGGCCTCAGACCCGATTTCCAGAGCCAGCGGGATGCCGCCGAAGAAGGGCACGTCCAGCGCCTCGGCGGCCTGCTGACCGCCGCCGTGCGAAAAGACATGGTGCCGGGAGTTGCAGGTCGGGCACAGGAAGTACGACATATTCTCGACAATGCCCAAAATGGGCACGTCCAGACGCTTGAACATGGCGACGGCCTTCACGGCCACGGCGGCGGCGAGGTCCTGCGGGGTCATCACGACCACCGCCCCGGACAGCGGAATGGCCTGCGCCAGCGTGAGCTGGGCATCGCCTGTGCCGGGCGGCAGGTCCACAATCAGGTAATCCAGCTCGCCCCACTCGACATCGCGCAAAAACTGCTGCACGGCTTTGGCGACCATCGGGCCGCGCCAGATGACCGCCGAGCCGCCGGGCTGTAAAAAGCCCATGGACATGACTTTGACTCCATACTGCTCAATCGGCAGCAGGCGCTCTTTTTTATCGTCCACCAGCGGCTGTTTGTCTTCGACGCCCATAATGATGGGTATAGAAGGGCCGTAGATGTCTGCGTCCATCAGGCCGACTTTGGCCCCCATCTGTGCCAGCGCACAGGCGATGTTGGCGGACACGGTGCTTTTGCCGACACCGCCCTTGCCGGAGGCGATAGCGACCACGTTCTTGACGCCTGGGATCGCCTTCTGCGTCGGGATGCCGCGCCCGGTGTTGGCGCGGACCACGGCGGTCATTTCAATTTTGATTTCGCCGACGCCGTCGATTGTGCCGACTTCGACGCGGCACATCCGCTCGATTTCTTCTTTCATCGGGCAGGCCGGCGTCGTCAGCTCCACCGTGAACGACACAGTTGCGCCGTCCACGACCACGTTTTTGATCATGTTGAGCGTGACCAAATCTTTATGAAAATCGGGGTCAATCACGCGCCGCAGCGCATCGATGACCTGCTCGTTAGTAATGGGCATTAAAGTTCCAATCTGCCCTTGATTGTACCCCTGCCCGAAAGGCCCTGTCAAACAATGTCACTCTTTACTCGCTTTCGCCCTCGCCAGGCGTCCCCTGCCGCGCCCGCCGCGAATGCCCACGGCCAGTGGCGGCGGATGCTCATTCCCGCCGTGGACCAGCCCTATTCCGACCGCGCTCTGGATATGGCCTTCCGCCTTGCGGCTGGCACGGACACGCGCATTCAGCTTGCCTATTTAATCGAAGTCCCGCGTATTGTCGCCCTCGACGCCGCCCTGCCCGACGCGGAGGCCGTTGCCGCGACGGCGCTGAATATCGCCGAACGCGCTGCAATGGCCTATAATATCCCGGTTGAGTCGGTCATCCACCGCACCCGCAAGGCGCACGAGCGTATTCTGTCTCTCATCTCCGAGGATAAAATCGATCTGCTGGTGCTTGGCGCACGCCCTGACCGCACACGCGGCCTCCCCGGCGACATGGCCCGCGAGCTGTACCTGGCCGCCCCCTGCGAGGTGATCGTGGATTATATTGCCAATGAGAAATAGGACATCTGCCCTGCTGATGAACCTCCTGGGCACTGTTTGCTCCGGGCTGCTGCTGGCGGGCGCACTGCCGCATCTGGACTGGGGATGGCTGGCCTGGTTTGCGCTGGTTCCGTTTCTGCTGCGCTTCCCTTTCCGCAATTTGCCCACGGCGTTCGGCTACGGCGTTCTTCTGGGGGCGGTCTATCTCGGCGGCATGTCTTATTGGGTGGCGGTGTTTGCCGCTCCTCTCATTGGCCCGGCCCTGAGCGTGCTGGGCTGGGTGCTGCTGACCCTCTGCAAGGCATTCTTTATCGGCATCTGGGCGATGGGCGCTCAGTGGCTCTGGACCCGGCCTAGCCCCTGGGCGTGGCGGCTTGGTGTCCCGGCGCTGTGGGCGGTCGTGGAGTGGGGACGGCAGTGGGGGGCGCTTGGCCTGAGCTGGGGCGACCTGGCTTATATGCAGCACGCCGCGCTTCCCATTTTGCAGGTCACCAAGCTGACCGGCATCTGGGGGCTGGCATTTCTTAGTGTCGCCGTCAATCTCGCCCTGACCGAGACGCTGAAGCTGCGGCGGCTGAACGTGTTCGCCGCGTTCACGACAGGTGCGGTCGGATTGGCGCTGGTGTACGGCATTCTGGCCCTGCGGGCGGAACATCTGCGGCCCACGTTTGTCGCCGCCGCGCTGCAAGGCAACATCAACCAGAACACAGATCATAGCCCGACGTATGTGGCTCGTGTGATGCAGACGTTTAGCGAGCAGAGCCGAACCGCCGCGCAGGCAGGGGCGACGTTGACTGTCTGGCCGGAAACCGCCTTTCCCGGCTATCTTCTCACCGATTTGAAGACGCAAACGCAGGCAAAGCACGACGCGCAGATAAACCATCAGACGCTTGTAATTGGCGGCGCGGAGTTTGACTGGGAGCAGCACAAGCCCGCCAACAGCCTGTTCCTGATGACGCCGGGCGGGGCGTTTTCCGGTATACTAAGTAGTTAGGCAAAAGAAAGTGCATATTTCGTGCCGACCTGTGCCAGAATGCCCGTGACGCTCTGGCACAGGGTCGCAAAGTCGGTGTAGGCTTCCGGCCACA
>JAABUK010001452.1_pt1 | contig 45212 bp, 60 predicted proteins | sample 5559141 | NCBI WGS metagenome assembly JAABUK01 (sample SAMN10711869, study PRJNA513367) | rock metagenome | isolation source: Antarctica rocks | place: Antarctica: Victoria Land, Pudding Butte nord | collected 2016-01-03 | reverse complement strand
TGACACAAGCAGCCGAGGCAGCCGCTCAGGCTTGCTCAGAGCTATCTCAGCACCAAGCTCTGCAGACCGCGTACATCGCTTTGCTGGCCCTGCCAGACACTCTGAGCAACCTCCAGGTGTTGTTGACGCACACTTGCTTGCCTGGCATTGCCTGGTGCGCTGTAACAGCTGCCTTTGGACCAGCCTTTGTATTGTGTGACCCTCATTTACATCATAAACCATAAGACACTGTGCCTGAGATTGTGCTGCTGCACTTCTAGAGTGCTCTCACAGCGCAGAGAATTTGTCCCTGTCAGCCTCAATCATAGAGAGAGAGAGAGAGTTTTACATCTTCAGCCAACCAACTGAGTTGTACAGTTGTGCCAGGGTTGTCAGTAACCTGGTCAAAACATCAGTACTAAGCGTTTGTCATGTTTGTGTCACATTGTGTCCATGGTGCAGGTGGGTACACGCATGCCCCAAAGCAGTGGGTCTACAAGGCCCGCTTAGTGGACAAGTGGGGGTTCCTGGCAAAGACTGTGCTCATTCTAGAGCGCCTCAAACGTAGGTCTTATCATCAGCCAGCTGCAGGACCATGGAACCAAAAGTCAAGAAGAATGTCAAGGCTGACTGACATGTCAACCTGTTGAGCATGCTTGGTGCATTTAGCCAGGCGCGTATGATCGCAACCGTGCAGCAACCGCAACCAGGGGTGCATGTGATACATGCCCTGGTTTTGATCACAAACTTGGTTTGTGCATGCAGTGTATCTAGTCATGTTATCCTAACCCCAATGCTTTGCCCCATCCAAACTGCTTCCAATCCACTTATGCATACAGTAAAGTGAATGTGTGTTCGTGTTGTGCTGCAGACCGCCCAAGTGATGATGTTGTAGTTGAAGCTGATCTGGAGCAGGCTCTTGGTGTACAAGGTAACTTCTACATAGCATGTTGTGCTGAACAATCCCAGGTTCCCATTGGCATTGGAATTTGTAACTGAAATGCCGATGGGATGTGACAAATGCCTATTTTCTACATACTCCTATGCATATGCCTCACAGCAACACAAACCTGCACACAATGCTGAGAATTGCTTTGATGCATGCGCTGCATTGATTGTCACTGACGAATCCTGTGGTGTATAGCAATCAGCGAAAAATGCTGGTTAAAATCTGTCTGCATGCACTGCAAAGCAGGGCAGAGAGTCAAGCATTCCACACAGTATTTTGCTGCCTGGTATCTGGCCATGACGCATGCTGCATGGAGCAACAACATCATGCTGCACATGAAAAAAACACAGTGATACCTATGACTGCCAACAGCACCAGCCTCATCAGCCCCGCCAACACATCCTGACACGCCATCAGCACATTAGCAGAGGCACCCACATTGGGATTTTTGAAGTTCATCCGCTCAAGTCTGTACACGCACACTTATCTTTGGACCCAACAACTATGGTGCACCAGCAAACAGCACCAAGCAACAGCAACGGGTACCATCAAGCATATAATTCCATACCTGTAGCTCGTACAATGTGTGCAGGGAAGTCAGGCAGAAGCAGCAATAACATCATTGAGTCCACAGGCTCAGGGGCATCTGAGAATCTGCCCCCTGGGGAGCCCCTGGAGGCTGAGTCAGCTGCCCAGCCAGCTACAAAAGCCATGTCACCTGGACTGCCAATTGAACCTGCCCTAGAAGCTGTGCATGAAGCTGCAGCTCAGCATGTGTCTTCTCATGAGCAGCTGCCAGTGGATGCATCAGGAGGTCTCAGTGCTAGCTTGGGAGCAACACAGGTACTGCTATGGATGCGCACATCTCAGCACCCAGTATGTTTGTATTAAAAGTTTCCTTTGAGCCAGGTTTGATGCCCTCGTTATACTGTACACAATGTCAGCTCAAGCTGTGTGTTTTCCCTGAGCACAGCAGCCAAATTTGTGTGGTGCTAAGGAGTCCAGCCTGTCTTTTGGTGCTAACTTTGGAGTCTGCTGTTACTTTAGACGCTTCCAGAAGTCCTCTCAAGCTACAGCATTTCAGGCTGTGTAACCCACCATCTAGTAATACGCCTGTGTTTGATGTCAATGATAAGAATTAGATCGCTTTTAAGCTCATGATGAGACTAGGTACATGTAGGACAAGTCTTGTCTCTCCATCTTGTGCATCCCTGTAAGGCCTACTAACAGGGCTGTTTCCCACAAACCACCAAAGGCAAAGTTCACAAGGATATGGCAGATGTCCAGATCTGTGTCATGTGAGGATCAATCATGTCCCAATCTGCAGTCTACGGTCTGACTCATGTCTAGCACTTAAAGCACAGGATCTTGTGTGCATGTATGCTCCTGGTCTTTGATGTATGTTATGTATTCCCTCGACAGTGTTTGAACATGTTGCAGGCCGTCACTCCTGCACCCACAGCCATTGTGGAGGTCACACATGCAGCAGCTGATGCCGAAGCTGCTGCCCCAGCTGTCGCAGCATCTGATGCAGCCTCTACTAAAGCAGGAGAAGAAGAGCTTCAGAGTGAAGGGTCAGCTAGCACTGGCATCGAAGAGGCCATGTCTTCCCTCCCCACAAAAGTGGACCAAGATATCATTTTGATGTCCCATGGTTCAGTCAATAATGTCCGTGAGTCAGTGCTGCTGCCGTCGGTGGCAGGCAGCACACATCTTGATGGTAACTCTGCAGACCTAGTCTCAAGCACGATCATAGAGCAGCCTGCCATGACTAAGGATGAGTCAGAAACAGTCATGTGTGGTGAGGTGGACACCATCCTGGATGACTTAACAAGCACAGCTGGCGTTGCAGTACCAGTCCAGTCAGTCGACAACTCATCAATGCCTGACGCTGCTGTGGACACAGACAGTGTCATTGACAGACTCCTGATTGATGTTGGTGAAACAGAGCATGAGTCACAGCATGCAGAGCAGTCTAGCGTTCTGTTGGAAGCAGAAGAGGACAAGGGCCTATATGATGTTCCAGTTGGTGAGTCATCGCCTGATGCCATGGTCAATGCTGCTGCGGACACAGACAGCCTCACAGACAGACTGGATGCTGCCACTGCAGCTGCTGGAGATTCATTAATTGAGCAGCAAGGTGGGCTTCCCATGGCCCTAGAAGTGGACACAGACAGCGTCACAGACAGACCGCTCACAGAGGTCAGTATGAGTAATGCCAAGTCTACTCAGCAAGAGGAACATGGTTCAATTAAGGCAGATGATGTGGATGATCTACTGGATGATCTGGTGACCAGAGCAGCAATGCCTCTGCCCGCTCACACAGAGATGACTCCAGTCTCAACCTCTGAGGCCGAGACTGAGGCTGAGATGGCAAATGCTGAGCCTGAGGCTGCGAGTGCTGAGCCTGAGCCTGTGAGTGCTGACCCTAAAGACATGGGATTGGATGGCTCAGACAGACCGGATGGCTCAGACAGACCTGCACAAGTAGAGACTGAGTCTGTGTTGGAGGAACTGGTTGCTGATGCTGCTCAGGTTCCTCAGTACCTGCCACGCACAGGTAAGCCTTTTACGGTGTCAACTTTGCTGCTTGCTTCTTGTCCATCAGATCTGCTTTGTTCACAGACCCATCAAGCTAATGCATGACTGGCCACAGTTGCCTGGCTGCATCCGCATATGCACTGGCAGGTTTAGTCATACTGACTGGCACATTGGCATCCCAGACCTATGATTGGTTCTGGAATGCTGTCTTGTGAACCCTCACAATGCAGAATTGAGAAAATTCGACTCAGTCACAAGGTTTTGCACATGCCAATATACCACCTGACATTGCTGTGGCAAGGCACAAAAGATATGCATGACGGCAAAATTTGCTAGTTCTGCTAGGCTGTTACACTCTCCATATAGGCCTTGTCAGTCATGGGCACCGTCAGCAGTGTCTTTGCCCACCCTACACAGATTTTCCTCTTCCTCCTGTACACTACCACCCCATTGATGTCCACACCATGCAATTTGTGCTGCAGAGACTGAAGAAGAGCCTGAGGTCAAGGCTGATACTGAGGCTGCTCACAGTGCATTGGATGAGATATCAGCTGACATGTCAGACCATGCAGTAGGACAGCAGTCACAGGAGGGATCCATGGCTGGTGACAGTACCAAGGGTGAGCCCCACCACTGCATCCCTTGTCCCCTTGTCCTGTTGTTGAAGAATCTGTTCTGCAGTATTTCACGCTGTTGCTGTTGCTGTTGCTGTTGCTGTGTTGCTGTTGCTGTTGCTGTTGCTGTTGCTGTTGCTGTTGCTGTCGCTGTTGCTGTCGCTGTTGCTGTTGCTGTTGCTGTTGCTGTTGCTGTTGCTGTTGCTGTTGCTGTTGCTGTTGCTGTTGCTGTTGCTGTTGCTGTTGCTGTTGCTGTTGCTGTTGCTGTTGCTGATGCTGTTGCTGATGCTGTACTGCTGCTGCTGCTGTTGCTGTTTTGCTGTGGCTAATGCAGTTGCTGGTGTTGTTGCTGCTGGCACACATTGCTTACGCAGCCCAGTGCAATGCCTGACACAACGCTCACACTGTGCTTGCCTATGTCATTGCTGCATGTATCACTGCAGAGGCAAGCATTGACTCGCCAGTCGGAACTGAGCCTGATCAGCACACGCATGCAGTGCATGATGAGGTGGTGGCAGACATTGCAGGAGATGCAGTGGACAATGCAGTGGACAATGCAGTGGACAATGCAGTGGACAATGCAGCGGACAATGCAATGGATGAGATGGTGACCAATGTGTCTTCACCAGCTGATCCCATTGTTCCACTGCTGTCCTTTGAAAAGCAATCAACAGATTCAGCAGCCACTGCTATAGCAGGTAAGCAGCAGTCTCTGAGGCATCTGAGCCCCTTGTAACATGGCTCACTCTGCAATATGTACAGCACTCACGGTGTTGACTGTGACTGTCATTGTGACCTTGTCGTCATTTTGACCTTGCCAGGATGCGTTGACTGTTTGCCAGGCTTCTTAGCAAAGTTTCTGAATCCATCTTTGATACATGTTTCCAGCTACATGATGATGCTCTTGTCTTCTTCCAAAAGTTGACACAGGGTTTGCCCACAGTGACTGTTGCACCATGTGCAGTAATAAACTGCCCAGTCTGTGAGTGTGTACAGTCATCCATGCTATGTGTAGTCCAGCCGATGGCTGCAATCATTGCTTGACACACACTCACAGACTGGGCAACATGCAAACACTCACCTCTGATGTTGCCAATTTGTCTCATGCCTCAGCAACCTCACTCACAGGTGCCTGAGTGTCTGCAAGATGTCTGTCAACCCCGTGAATTGTCCCCTTGCAGGCGGTGGGGGTAGCTTTGGGGGGGAAGCTGGCATGTCAAGTGAGGTGGACGGTATCATTGAGCAGCTCATGGTGGCAATGTCCATTGGCCAGACTGTAGGTCAGTATCATAACCATCACATGGCTTGATTGATTGCTTGATTGTCAGCTTTGCCAGCCTTTGCGCTCGCATTAGCCAGGTAGGTATCAGGTATGCCTCACCCCCATTCAGAAGGCCATATAGCAGGCTTGCATCCAGTCCCTTATGCTACAGCTGTCAACCCCAAAGTTTCAGCATCGAATGCAAACACACAGATCTACACAGGGGCTGAAGCGGCCTATACCTTCCTAGTGTTTTGCAGCATGTAAATGAACAAGCCACAAATGATAACAGCACGCAATCTGTGAAGGTGTTGTCAAATGAACATAGCAGAGATGATGTACTGAATCTGTCCGGAAGTTGGGCACAATGTGACTCATTTGTTTGGCTGTAGCTGCATATGACCTGCGCAACATCGGCTGGCAATGCGTATAATAATGCTCAACACTTGTCATGTAGATGTCAATGAAGCATTGAGTGCCTGTCACACAATACATTTTTGGGTACACATTCATCAAGCTAGTTTGGGAGTGTGTTGCTCGCCTTCAGAGGCTGCAACACACATTCTGCATCGCAGCTGCTATCCTGCCCAATGCCTTTGAATCCATAGGATCTGAGAACAGAAAAGCTGTGCGTCTGGCATTCATGCTGCTCTGAGCCTGTGTTTCAATGCTGTAGGTCACAGCACACCAGCGGCAGTTGCCATGCAGCTGGTGGCAGATGTTGAAGCCACCTTGACTCAGCTCAGAGATGAGGTTGACTCAGACCCACAGGGCCCAGAAGCTGCTGCCCACACCCAGCCAAACCCTCTGTCTCAAGCAGCAGATGCAGAAACCCTGGCAGAACCTGTGGCAGAAACGGTTCAGGGTTTGGTGATGACCGCTGATGATGAGGATGCTTCACAACAGCAGGCAGAGCGGTGGCCTGCTGTGGCTGAGCACGAAATGCCAAGGTAAATTCAAAACATGTTGAAACCTGAAAAAGGTCAGGAATGTTTCTGCTGCTTCTAGAATTTTTCCTTCTGGGGCTAGCTGATGCATGCGACTGGTGCAGTCAAGCCCCAACACGGTAGCCCCAAGCACTGGCCTGACTTATGCAGCATATGATACATGTATGTAAACGTTTACATGCGTGTTGTTTTGCATATCTTGATCTGTATATGCATATCTGAATATATGAATACATAATCAGTATGTATTGTCCAGCATTGAGTCATGCAGTCTTGTGACACCTTGTTGTCAGGCTGCACCTGTTCAGAAACACATCTAGAAATACACAAGCAGAGTTGGACAAGGTCATCAGGCACCAGCAGCAAGAGACTTCAGCCATATTGTCCTGCAGGTCTTCAATATCTGAAACACAGTCTTGCATCACAGCAGATGTAGACAGCACGATTGCCCAGCTGTCAGCATCTGCCATTGATGACAGTGAGGCAGAATCCGGGGCTGATCATTGCATCCCCGAGCCTGAGCTGACCTTCAGGGCTGCTGCCAACAGCCCTGTGCAGATGTCTGAAGCTGGCAAGCCAGCTCGCCTCACAGCGGATGTGGACCAGACTCTGGCCGAGCTGTCATCATTCACTCAGCTTGAGGCTCCTTTGGGAGCTCAACTCATGGCTGATCCGAGTGAGACAGTAGCTGAGCTGCCAGCGTCTCAAACAGCACAGACAGGTTTAGGCCAGCCTTCTGATGAGGAAGTTCATCAGCAGACTCAGGCAGATCAGTCAGGGCGTCTGACAGCAGACATTGATGCCACTCTTGCTCATTTGTCATCTTCAGTGGCTGGCACTCCAGCTCAGCAGCAGCAGGATGAGTCACCAGTGCGGTCCTCAGACTTCTGGTTGGCTGTTGGTCTGCACCTGCCCAAAGACCAACAGTCATTTTCAGCTGTCAGCAGCAGTGCTCAGCAGCAAACAGCAGAGTCCCCAGCACAGTCAGATGAGTCCCCAGGTCAGTCAGATGAGTCCCAAACAGGGTCAGCTGAGCCCCTAGCACAGTCAGATGATTTGCACATGCCCACAGCACAGCATGACCCAGCACGGTTTGTGCATCTGACTGAAGACATCAATGATGCCCTTGCTGACCTGTCATCCTCAGCAATCAGTAGCTCAGCTCAGGCAGCAGATGAGCCTGCAGAGCAGTCAGTGATGCAATCAACAGAGAAGCCTGCAATTGCTGGCCTGCAAAAGGATGGTGAAAAGTCTGAGTCAGCACAGCCAGGGCGCATGACTGAAGATGTGGATGCAGTGCTGGCTGATGTGTCATCCTCTGCAGTCCAGCAACTGTCACAGGATCAGGCAAATCCTGCCTCAGGTGGTTCTACTGCTGCTGAGCACAGCTACTGGTTGGCAGTGGGTCTTCACATGCCCTCTACTGGGGCTGCTGGTGCAGCACAACCAGAGCGCATGACTGAAGATGTGGATGCTGATGTGTCAGCCTCTGCAGATCAGCAACTGCCACAGAACCATTCAGATGCTGCCTCTGGTGGCTCTACTGCTGCTGAGCACAGCTACTGGTTGGCAGTGGGTCTCCACATGCCTGTTGAGGCTGCTGTTGTAGCACAACCAGAGCATGTGACTCAAGACATAGATGCAGCTCTGGCTGAGTTGCCGCCCTCAGCAACTCATCATGTGGAGGAGCAGGAGCAGGCTGAGTCAGACAGCCAGCCGGCCCGAGTCACCTCAGATGTTGAAGGAGCTGTGGCTGATCTGATATCATCTGCTGCTGCTGACTCAGCACAGCACGAACAGCTAGAGGAGTCTGAGTTCCCACAATCGAACACACTGCAGCTGCAGGATACTACAGCAGATGTGGATGTGACAGTTGCTGAGCTGTCAGCCACAGCTGTTGACCATGTTGCACAGCAGCAACAGCAGCAGCCACAGTCTGATGTACAGATGCATGCTGTGATGAACAGTGCTGACCATCAACCAGTACGTCTGACAGCAGATGTCGATGAGACACTGCGTGAGCTGTCAGACTCAGCTGCCACTTCCACAGAAAGAGCGCAATCACAGGAGGCCGCTGTGCTGGAAAGTGGACAGCCAGCACGCATCACAGTAGATGTGGACCAAGCACTCCAAGAGCTGTCATCAGCTGCAGTTAGTCATGCGGCTGAAGCACAGCAACAGGCGCCAGTACAACATGAGGTTTCCCAGTCCATGGGGCTCACAACAGATGTGGATGTTGTGTTGGATGACAATGCGTCATCTGCAAAGGGAGAGATGGACACAGCACAGCGTGTGCATGTGACTGCTGATGTTGATGCGTCGCTGGCAGATTTGTCAGCGGCTGTTATCAGTCATGCAGCACAAAGCCCGCAGCATGCGCCTGCTGCTCCATCTGAAGATGCTGCAGATGCAGCTGCTGTTGCTGCAGATGAGTCATCTGCAGCAGACCTGATCAGCGAAGAAGCCGTATCTTTACCTGCGCATGCAGCTGCTGGGGAAGCTGCTGAAGCAGCTGCCAGTGTTGATGTGCTTCTGGATGGCACATATGAGGCAGATGGCTTTGAGGCCGGGGAGGAAGCTGACAGCTCAGCGGTTGCTGCAGCAGCTGCTGAGGAAGCTGAGGCTGGCATGCCTGACAGGCCAGCAAGCCCTGTAGCAATGCAGCTGGCAATGCTGAGTCCTATGGAGGAAGCCACAGATGTGATGAGTGACAGAACAGCACCGGCCAGTCTGGCAGGCGATCAACAAGGTCCACACCTCAAAGCTGCTTTGCTTGCCTGGTAGATGGAGCCTTGTGTTGCAAAGAATTGTACATATGACCTGCCCAGACATCCCAAGCTGCTGTGATGCTGTCAAGCCACAAAGCCCGCATGAGTCTTTGACATCCCAATAGCTAGTCAGCAGCTAGTCTTCGCATCACTTGTTCATTTTGAGTCAGCCTTTTAGGCAAAAGTCTGACTACTCTTGTGTCAAATGCAGACCAGCCAACTGAAGATGATGGCTACGGCGATGAGGTCTTTGAAGCTGATGCAGCTATGGTGGTTGAGACCAAGTCTGAGGACGGGCTTGTGGAGGCAGCAGTAGCAGCATTGCAGGAGGCGCAAGAAGAGGATGTGCGCAGTGAACCCAGTTCCTCAGCATCCTCTGACCTGGATGCTATCACAGAAGCTGATGCAGAAGCTGTTGCAGAAGCTGCTGATGAAGCTGCTGACGAAGCCTATGAGAATGAAGCCTTTAATGTAGATGCTGAGGAGTCTGAGCTACTGAGAGATGACTCAGCAGTTCAGGACTCAGCAGCTCAGAGCTCAGGAGCTGAGTACCTGCAAGCTGAAGATGATGAAGCTGCTCAAGGCCCAGGCATTGCTCAAAACTCAGCTGAGCAGGATGTTGTTGTTGAGACAGCTGCCGAGCCAGTGCCACCACTGCACCGGATTCCCAGTGGTGCAGCCCGGCCTGGCAGACCCTCTAGGGCTTTCATCAGACATGCAATCAGCCTGACTCAGCCGGATTCTGACAACAGCCCTGCCCCAGCCCTGCCATTGGCTGCAGCCCCCTTGCTGCCCACCCCTCAGGCCCCTGCAGGACCCCCACCCAGGCACAGGTTGGCCTCTTTGACTTGTTTCCTGCACACACCATCAGCCTTGATGACATGTCTACCCATACAACCGATCTTTACTGTCATTCAAAATTTGAACAGATACATGCGTCATGACGCCCCAGTTGACTGTTGACCTTTGCTGTGCTTATACGGGGTTGTTCAGACGTTTGTTTGAATGCAGGAGCAGGCAGCATGCACCACTCATGCATCAAGCCTCACAATCTGGCCAGGGCTCACTTGGTCAGCCAGCAAGGATTGAGGCCTTTTGGCCCAGCCCAGCAAACAGCCGACCCCCTTCTCACGCCTCCCCCCACAGACCCTCTCCCAGAGCAGGGTCCCAAGGGCGCAAGAGACAGCACCAGAAGAGGGCTGTTGGTAACAGCCCCAGGGCAGGGCGTAGGGCTGCTGGAGACAGCCTCAAGGCTGATCTAGATTTGGAGGGATCAGACATGGTGGATCTTCAGGAGCTGGGGCGACCCCTGAAGGGCCCCGCTGGGGCTGTGCCAGAGACGAAGAGCCCTGCCGGTCTACAGCTGACTAGGCATCTGGAGTATGACATTCTGCAGTGCATTGCCAAAGACAGGCCAGAGGTAAACAAACATCGGGCACGTTCATCATGTCTGTTGAGAATGTTAGCACATGCAAACTGGTCAGCAGATCTGACTGGCTTCACTGATTTGGGGTAGAGCATATAAGGTTGCATCAAAGGAGTGTCGCCACAGCATCATCTCTCAATTTTAGAGACAAACCTTGCAGCCATATCAGGCTACAGGGTTGAGTTAGTGCAAAAACCTTCGGTGGCCATTCCAATATCCTGTAGTGGCCACTGATCGTTCACAATATTATGTAATACACTGTTGTGTATGCAACTGCATATATTGAGCAAGATGTCGTCTGACTGCAGCATCTGTCATGGCTGGTGGTGAAAGCAAGGGAGATGGGAGTGAGGCCAACCAATGCTGCAGTGGCAGCAGCAACCACCATCTGCAGGCTCACTCGCCGCCAGGCCGTCTCAAAAGCTCCCCCCCTCCTTACAGAGTGAGCACAGGCCGCCTCTCTGTGCTGCTGTGCATGCTATGCGTGCTTTGATTGAGTTCTATGAGTACGCTTTGAATTGCAAGCATGTGAACACAGCCGGCAAAAGTGTGGACACTAGCAAAGTTTGTGTCCTTCTCTGTGTGGAGCGTAGACCCTGTTTGCTGCTGTGTTTTTTTTTTGAAGATTTGAACTCTGAGGATCCCTTATGTTTTTGTATGTAGCTTTTGCAAAGGCATTGTTGTGGCTTCTGCAGGGAATTGCAGGGCATGCGTGCATCCCTCATGGCTTGGACAAGATCTACCACCACCATGGCATCATGCCAGGGGCCGTGCGCAGCAGCCCTGTGTTTGACAATGCTTCAAGGGCGCTGCAGCGCCTCACCCTGGACAATGAAGCAGCTGCAGCTGTGGCCACTACTGACTGGCAGGCCATGGAGCAGGTCTTGGAGGTGGCCAGGAAGCAGAACAACCAAGTTGTTGCCCACAGGATGGAGGTATGCTCTGTCCCCTCTCAAGCTATGCGTGATGTGTTTTGCACATTTTCCTCATTCAAAATTCATGCCGCTGAGCACATTCAGCAACTAGAGCGTCATGATTATTGCTTTTGTAGGCCTGCTGACTTTCTCAATCATATACTATGCACAGTTTTGTGTGACCCTCAGCTGCTTTGGCCAAATGCTTGTGCTTTGTGCACTCAGCTGCATATAGAGGTTATTACAATTACTCAGGACTGCTTCTGTTGTGTTGCATGAGATGCAAATGTGCCCTACACACCCTGCCCTACTCTCAAGAGTTGCTGTGCAGGTTGCTTTGAACAGGCTGTAACTTGAGGCATGAAGTCATCCTTCTGCTCGCTTCAACATGAGGCAAGTGTTACAATACATGATGCAGGTTGCACTAGATAGGTTGGAGGTTGAGGCATCAGGCAGTCCTTCTGCTCGCTCAGTGCGCTCATCCAGGGCTTTGGAAGGGGCAGTTCGGCTGAGGGACCTGGCCTCCCCTGTTCGGCCCCGCAGCATGCACGGCCCCCAGGCGCCCTCCCCAGGGCGGGGTCAGGTGCCTGAGGATATTGTGCGGCGCCTTGAAGAGCATGATGACCAGCAGGTGTGAACACGTTACAAGCAGTCAATGTTAGCAAGGTTGGCATTGCTGTGCACATGCAATAAGGGAACACAAGTGGCGTGCACAATCATTGCATGCTGAGTGTGAGCTCGCCAATATCTTTTGTGTCAGCATGCTAGCAAGTCGCCGTAGCCCGGCCCAAGCACACATATATCAGCACAACAAACATCTTTCATGCAGTCTTGCATCATTGTTCAGTGCCAATCAGCTGCTTGCAGCATGTGTGTCTTATACAACATGGAGGATGCAACAGTCAAAGACTGTCATGCAGCAGCTGATGCATATGCATAATGCGTGCAACAGCTTGGTGACTGCACCACTGCATGTAAGCCACACCTAGAGGGGTTACTTCATGCAGCTCCTGCAAGCATGAGTCAAACAAAGACTTGCTTCCTGTTACCGAGCAGGTGGGCTATGGCCTATGGGCTGCCGCTTTAGGAGGCTCCATTTATGATCGCTGAAAAGCATAAGCTTTTCTTCTGCTTATCGAGCAGGCCGCGGTGCATTTGGCGTGGTTGGCTCAGAAGGATGAGCAGCGCCGCCGCCATGAGACCAAGGCCGCCATGCAGAAGAACAGACGGCTGCCGCAGTGGTACCTCCACACTGCGGCCCTGCGCCCTCGCATCGACTCCCAAGACTTTGCTGCCTGGTCAGTGCTGTCACACACTTCATACTGTCTGGCAACTTGGTCTTTCAAATTATATGTACACGTATAAAAGTCCTTTCTGCCTGCAAACTGCAGTTTTGCGCCCTTACATTGTCTAACCTAAACCATACTGCCTGATCAGTGCCTGACCACGATTTCTGGACATTGCTTGCCTGGTGGCTGTGCATGTGAGAATTTCAGGAGGGAAGTGTTCATATGATGTGCACAGGGCTATTGCATGTCAGTATGCTGTGCACTCACAAAAGATCCAAGAGTCGTCATGGATGCACACCCACATCCACTGCAGTTTGACCTGAAAACGGCTTGTCATGTTCGCCTGCTGGCAGCCGTACACATGACTCAATTGCTGTGAGATCCCCGTCGAGGTTTCTGACTGTCCTACACTTCACAGAGTATGCATTTGATGGCAACGACTGTGAGTTGCCAGATGTGCAATTCATTTGTGCATTGCAATGCATTTAATGGCAGCGACTGTGAATTTCCAGAATCCCAGTTCATCCCGTGCACTGGAATGGGTTGCCTTGCTGCAGGCGTGAGTCGCATGCTGACGCTTTGGAAGAGAAGACTGCAGACCAGATGAGCATGATGTACATCCAGACAGTGGAAGCTGAGCTCAGGAAATTCAGGTGTGCACCAAAGTAGAAAGAAAATAAAAGAAAATAAAATTAATTAAAATTAATTAAAATTAATTAAAATAAACTAAAATAAAATGAAATGAAATGAAATAAAATAAAATAAAATAAAATAAAATAAAATAAAATAAAATAAAATAAAATAAAAGACTACGCCTTTCGGCGTCAATTTCTGAGAAGCCCAATGTGCACCAAAGCACAGACACATACGGGCTAAGCAATGTTGTGTGGATCACTATATGTTTCACAGCACAAATTCGTCTTAGCCTGCTGATGCTCAGTCTGAATCAGAGACATGGAATGGCAACACTTGTGGCTGGCAACAGACTCCATTTGCTGATGCAGCCTGATAGCTGTGTCTTGGTTGTGAGTCTGATGCCTGCTGACTGTGCCTGAGTGGATTGAGAGTGAAAGATAAGCTCAGTGTGCATATGGGTATGAAGCACGTGCATTCAACAAAGTATTTCGCTATGGCTATGGCAGTGGACATTAACAAGATTGCATTGAGTGCGTAGTTGGTAATTTTTGAGATTTGCACAAACCTGTGAGAAACACGCCTTTTTTTCTCCAATTCAATTTGCTTGCTTACATGTGAGACTGAGGTGCAGTGCTGTCTGCAGGCTTGAGTACATGAACCGCTACAATTATGCCCGAGAGCTCAACTGGCAGGGTGACCATGCGCATGTGAAGCGCCATCTCTTTGATGATACTCTTGTGAAGCAGCCCTCCAATATAGTTGTCTCCATGCCATATGCAACCAATTCGAGCAGGGCTTATCTCTGAATCTTGAGAGATTCCCCCTGTCATGTGACTATAGGTCATGGCATATGACATCTGTTGTTAGCAAGAGTGGGCAAGTCTTGTGACAAATGTTGGCTGCAAACATGCAGTCATCTTTTGGTTTGTCTAGTGCACAGTACTGTTGTTATGTCGTGTGTCATGCAGCTTGAAGAGAGGTGCATAGGCTCAGCAAAATGTAGGTGCACACTGCTTTAGGCATACATGCAGACAACATGAGTTGGGTTTGAGTATCGACCCTTGCTCTTTTCAGATTTCAGACTTGACGGTCGACCTTCGATTTGGGGTCGTAGACACACCTGTAATGCACAGCTATGAAGCCCTCGATATTCTTGAAATGCTATTGCAGTGCCTGACCGTCACTGAAGCATATCTTTGTACCTTAAACTTCTAGCACAGCAGACAGTGTGAACAGTTGCACCAATCAATCAATAATTATTATTCATAAAGCATAATCACACAACAATGTACACAATGAGTGACATGAGCAGTGTCAACCGCTGTATCTACTGACCAAACTGTCAGGTGGCCTTTCAGCCATGATGCCTGGATTTCTAGACAGATATTGCCGAATGGTAGTTGTGCGGTCGGCTAGATAGGTGTGGTCAAGGAAGCTGTCACATGCCAGCTGGCCCAGCTTCTGTGATGCAAGGACACAGTGGCGCAGATATACACGACATGGTAACACATCATCCCTGCAATGCAAATGCCGTTGTTGGTCCCCTACTCATATTGTTGCACACTCAGGCTGCAGTCTTGCTGCATTCACTTTGGGCAACTGCTTGGAACAAAACCTCAGCATTGGGAATTCAAGCAGCCCTCATGTCTGTTGATGATTGCTTGCAGCATGTGCACCTCTTGTTCCATGAGCAGGTCAATATCCTCTGCCCAGCAACTTGCCCAGGCACGGTGCACAGCAGTCACTACATTGCATGCAGCAAAGCTATCTTGAGACCCACCAGGATGCATTTGCTCATGTCATGACAATATGCAAAACAGATCCTGGCAGCTGACAACTTTTGTTAACTCAGGGGTGGAGACACTCTTTACGCAATGTGGAGGACTCAATCCATGAATTCGACCATACCTCCAGACTCTGTCAATGCCATATTGTGTATATCTTTTGGCCCACTCTTCTGCAGGGCACCTGTGCTTCTTGTACCTTTCATCATCCCACTTGGTACACAGCACCTGGTGTGCAGCAGCCATACAGTTGTGTACACACCTGATCAGGGCTTGTCATGCAGGCTGACGATGCAGGGCTTGTCATGCAGGCTGACGATGCAGTGTTGCTTCATAAAGTTGTTCTTGTAACAAAATAGCTGTCACGTAAGGTGGTACAAGAGCACAGCAACAAATGCAATGCAGTCAACAATTAAAACTTGAGCAGCAGATGACAGTGCCATGCAGCTGATGAGGACAATGTGATGTATATGCTGTTAGCTTCTGGTTGATACAAAATGGTTAAGATAAATTACATGCCAATATTTCAGCAGATTTGCAAGGTGCAGCCTGCAGAGCTGCGGCCAAGAGACTCACTGACAATCTGGGAAGCGGCACATTCTCCAATGTCCATGTCTGCACTGCTACAAGCTTGAACTCATGTTCACGCTCCAGGAACGCCTGTGAAAGCAAACCATGTCAGTGACAGCAAGTTCAGAGGCTCATTTTGAATGACGCAATAACTTCAAGAGGGCGTGCATAAGCAGAAGCTTGGGGGATGGCCCATGTATACGCTGTTATAGTCAGCTGCTGTACCTGAATGGCTGTGGGATGACCTGGCACATCAAAAACTGAGACAACTATTTCCTCTCCTGGTTGAGATTCACAGCTGAGGCTGGAAATCTCCCCTGATTCTGGACGTGCTATGCCTCGCTGGAAAAACACAGATGCTGTGTGGGCAAAAATGCGCCGATATCCTTTGACCTTGCCGGCGCGAAAGTTACGGAGATCGGGGAATGTTGACCTTGCACTGCACTCTGACAGCAGAGACCCGAATCCAGCAACGCTGATGACACCTTGTTCGTCCTGAACATCAGTGACCATGTAGGATGAGTGCAAAGTTACATCATCCCACGCCAACTCGACAATACGCAGGCTGCGCGATCAACCTCACAGCTAAGCCAGTGAAGTTGTCATCGAGCTCGTGTCCCGATTCAAGCACGCGATCCATGCAATACCACGACACTCCTTGTGCTCTGATCTTACATTGTCTGCACGGCGCACATCTGAGGAGGACGTCCGTGTCCTTCAGCTGCGTTGCATGGGCAACTTTCCTTGTCAACTTCCGCCATTGGAAAGACGGTTTAGGTCATGAGTCTAGACCTACGCCTATGCAAGCAGAAGACATCGCCTAGCTGACTGTGCTCAACGCGCGCGTCATGACATCCACACTTCTGTCTGGCAGCACTTTCTGTCGACTGCACCATGCTTCAAACAAGCGTCCTGCACCTATGAAGTTGGCGCAGCAGAGATCAGCCAAAACAACATGTCAAGCAACCACTGTAGAGTTCACGAAGTATCAAGGGCTTGGCAACGACTTCATCCTGGTGAGTCTCAGCGACGATTGCCAAGACCACATAGCTTTTTGCGCTCAAACGTTTGAATTCATGAGTAAGTCAGAGTAAGCCTGCCAGTGGGCTACAGGTAGACAACCGACACCAGGATGAGTTACTTGTATCCGCTGAGGCGGCAATCAAGCTGTGTGATCGGAACTTCGGGATTGGCGGTGACGGGGTGAGTTGCGCGGCAAAAACTCCCTTGCAGTGTGCACTGACAGCTCTCAGTTTGAAAATGTATGCCAGCCGCTTGCCTGTCTCCCAGGTCATCTTTGCACTACCTCCAAAAGGTGACGTTGACTACACCATGCGGATATACAACTCAGATGGCAGCGAGCCAGAGATGTGTGGCAATGGCATTCGCTGTTTAGCAAGATTCGTTGCAGAGAAGGACAACCAAGGCCCCAGACAATACAAAGTGCTCACAGGCGCAGGTAACCCTGCACTGCTCTACACCCTCTTAACACCCTGCACGTCTTTGGCTCAAGTTGCTGTGCAGCTTGTGCAGCATTCGCCAGTGTTCAGATGGGCCTCCACAAAGATATTTGCAAATGCTGCGCAGGATTGATACAGCCAGATCTGCTAGAGGATGGCCAAGTGTGTGTTGACATGGGCGAGCCCATTCTACAAGCAGATCGGATACCTACCACATTGACACCAACGCAGGTCAGCAGAAACATCACTCTCCATAAGCTTTGCTCAGTCAGTTCATACCTCACTGCTCACCAGCTGTTGTTGCTTCTGATTGCATTGTTCATTGCTGACAATGAGAATGATGGTCATATTGTACAACCAAGCTTTGAGGATGAGGCTGCTTCTTCGGGTATCACATGCAGCTGGATGCTGGCAATCTATGTACGTATGCATGTGCTCTCATGCATGACAGATTGAGCCAAACTCAGGACTGTACCCATCTGACTCTAGGGAGAAACAGATCCTTACTGAATAAACAAATGAGCTTATTTGCCTTGCTATGGCTGCTCGCCAAAGGTGATACACTCTGCAGGGTAGCACAGTGGTACAAGCTCCCTTGCAGCTAGCAGGGCAAGAGTGGCTGGTCTCATGTGTCAGTATGGGGAATCCGCATGCTGTTGTTTTCAGCAACAGCCATGGCAACCTACAGGTTTGCACCCCAACTGTGTATAGCTGCAGGCTAATCTGCAACGTGCATGTACTGAGTCCACATTACTGTAGCTCTGCTGCTGCGCTCTTCTGCTTGCAGGCACAATACTCAATACCAAACACATGAGGCTTAGAGAGAACATCTTTCCTGCTTGTTGAAGTTTGGGTTAGGCTTGGCAGTAGTGATGCTAGCGTGTGGCGCTGCATTGCGCAGGATAGGGCACATTAGCTTGTTGTCCTTCTTGTATGTGTGGCCTGCCTTCATGGTCGCAAGCTCGATTCACGCTTCCGCATGCACAGAGGTGAAAGTTTACTTCTGTCCCTTGAGGGCAGTGTCCGGTTAGGGTGGTTGCCACTACGCCTGACGTTAAACAGCCCGAGTCACGGTGGCCTCAGATTCAAATGGGGGAGAATGCAACAGTGCAGGAAATTAGCCTCCTGACACGCTAGCAATGCACCTTGTACCTCGTCTGCCATGCTTGTTGCAAACATGATATGTTCTAAATCCACTGAACTGAGCATGTGTGTGCTGCTGCAGTTGAGTGATATTGACGTTCGAGCGTTGGGACCTCAATTTGAGACCAACAGCGTCTTCCCAAAGAAGACAAACACACACTTTGTACAGATTCTTGATAAAGGACATGTCAAAGTTTCAGTGTGGGAACGAGGGGCAGGACAAACCCTAGCCTGTGGTACGGGGGCTTGCGCAATTGTTGTGGCAGGGGTTTTGGAGGGAAAGACAGACAGGAAATGTCAAGTAGACCTGCCAGGAGGACCATTGGTCATAGAATGGCGGGAATCAGATAATCACATTTACATGACTGGTCCTGCTGAGTTGGCTTTTCGTGGGGTCACTGAAGTATAACTGTTGCTCTGACACTGGTTGTAATGACATTTCATGCATTTCGTTTGTCTTGCCACAGTTACGTCGACCAACATTAGACAGTGTCAGACTTAGAAGGGTGACTTATAAGACATCAGGACTCTCGTTGCATGTGGATACTGACAAGCCTGTAGTAGGCAATATATTTAGAATGTGTTCAACAGCACAGTTGCAGCAGACTTTTGACCTTCATGCAGCAAATTATATATTGTTTCAGGGGCACTGAGACAACGAGCTACACAGCTGTATGTACTCTCCTACCAAGTGACATCTACAACCTTTTCGGTGGCGGATTGCATTTCTTGATTGTCAATTTACGTTCAACACATCAGTCTCGAAGTGGAACGTCAGTAGCAAAAAGAATAAGCTGTGCTATCATTGCATAGTTGCATATCGTGAACAGATGTTGCTGACTGCACACAACTTCATGAAATTCACTGTTCTGTTCGTTCATCAAGCACATCAGGTGCTTTGTCAAGGACCACAGGAGCTTTATCAACATTAACATGAGGTTGATCCAGCTCATTGAGCCCTGGTGTCTGTTCAACATCAACAGGAGCTTTGTCAACAAGCAATGGAGCCTTGTTGACTTCATCCTGGACACTTTGCCTGGCAGCATTGTGAGTGGTGACATGTGTTGGAGCCTTGGACTGCACTATACGTAGAGGGTGAGCCTCTGTGTTAAAGACCCATTCGTCAAGGCTAATTTCGTCATTACTTCCATACATCAAATACAGGTACTTGAGAGTCTCAGCAAGGAAGAAGCTTTGCTGGGTGTCATCATGTTTGGGAGGTGCTTTTCGAACATCTCTAAGGCCAGCATATCCGTGCTCAACCTGTAACAATGCACACAACTTTCTGAAAAGGAGTGACAATGCACACAACTTCCTGAACACCATGACTAAACATGCTGACAACCTGATTGCACTCAAAGGTACCATGGTATCAAGTAACACAGCACAACATATGCATCCTGACAGGAATGATGCTCACAAAACACTGCAAGTGGTGCTGAAAACAGCCTCCTAGCCAACTGAACGTGCCAAGTGCCATAAGTTTCATATGCCCTTTGCTGGCAGCTGTCACTGATGCAGCTTTATGTATAGAGTATGCACCTGAAATGCCAGTGTCTATGCCACAACTATTATTAGGCCCCTCTATATTTTTTTCATTATTATTATTATTATTATTATTATTATTATTATTATTATTATATGTTTATTGTCATATTATTATTATTATTATTAGCATTAGCATTAGCATTAGCATCATTATTATTATGATTGTTATTATTAGTATTATTATTATGATTGTTATAATTATTCAGCAAGTGCCTGGACAAGTGACTCCAGACACTGACAAGCGAAACCTCTCAAGGTGGCCAGACAGGCAGACCAACCATGAGGAAACGCCCACCTTGCACCATTTCTCAATCGCTTGGAAAACACCCCAGCCGTATTCGCGATACTTGGTGTTGCCAGTCAAGCGCCACAGCACGAAGAAGGCCTCCACAGCTTCAGGGCGCATGAGGTAGACGTGCACGCTGCTGCGCATGCCTCGCCCCTCATGGAAGGTCACATACTCTGGAGACAGCCCTGCAGTCATTCTGACAGACTGAGTCATCATATGCCATGAGCAAGCCAGTTCAGACGTGCATGTTCGGGATGTGCTAGCAAGGTATGGGTTGGTATCGTGAGTCATTGGTCTGCAGGGTGTGTGTTCAGCAAAGCAGCACAGAGACACACCCTCACCACTTCATGTGGCAGCTCTTCCTGTCAATGCTGGGAAGCAGCAAACGGCTTCAGGACAGAGAGCTGGAAAGAAATTTACAGGCATGAGCATGATGACTGACGCTGAAACTGCAGCGGCAGCTGACCTGTCGGCTGAACAGCATAGAACTGCCAGCATGTTTCTGTCAGGTTCTCAGCCAGCTGCATGTATTGATCAGCTTTACTGCCGCTGACTGCGCCTGTGTGACTGCCTAGTGCCAACATGGCAGGCACAAAGCAAACCAGATGGTCCATCTTGTGCTTCACACGCTTCCTGTCAGACAAGCATATCCACTTTGTTGTGGTCAGCATTGCAGCCACAGCAGTGCATCGCCTCATACTGACAGCAGGTTGAGTGAAGCAGGGAGTTGGTGGCGCTGCAGTGACTTCTCACATAAGCACATGATATGCAGTCATCAGCCCAGCTTGATTGAGGAGGCTGTGAATGGGTCCTTGACAGACGTGCACAGGTCAATGCAAGACAGCAGTAGATGCAGCTCAGAGGAGGCTTGATAAACAGTGGTCAAGTCTACTATAGCCTTCAATTCAAATCACCTTACAGCATACCTCTCAAACTCACAGCATACCTGCACGCAGCTACTGCCCATAGCAAAAGGATCCCATCAATGTGCACAGCATACAGCAGATTGCAAGGAAACTCACAGCATACCTCTCAAACTCAGCTATGTAAGTCAAGCCCTCGGGACTGGATCTGAACACCAGTTTCTCAATCATTTCATCCATGGCCTTCTCCCACATGACTCGGTACATTTCTGCCTGCTGGCTTCTGCCCTTCATGACCCACATCTTGAGCAGGTACTCATAGTAGGAGTCCCCCAGGGCCCCCAGGCTCACCCTGGTTGTGGTGAAGCGCCCACTCTTGGGGTTCAGGTACAGCGGCATCAACCCCTGTGTAAGCAGGGTGAGTCAGCATGACTCGCGCAAGGTGTACGCTGACATGACTGATTGGTCAGGGTCTGCAAGCAGGGTGAGTCAGCATGACTCATGCAAGGTGTAGGCTGACATGGCTGATTGTCAGGGTGTGTAAGCTGGTGTGTCAGTAACGCCTGCATAGGCATGAAGGAAGAGCTAGCTAGATGCTCTGCAGCCAGACAACCACAGCACTCAAAACAGGTCTGCATGCATACTGACCCAACTACTCGCCTGTTGCCGGCACAGAAGCAATGTGGTGGCACTTGGTCATGAGTCATAGAAGGGTAATCCACGCTACTGAGGGGTAATCCATGATACTGAAGGAGCTAAGCAATGGAAGAAGCAGCTTTCAGGCTGTTGAATGCAGCCATTGCTGAAGGCAAGGCAGTAGTGATGATGGGCCCTTTGGGCTGTGAACACACATTTGGCAAAGAGGCTGTGGTGATGTCTGTGGTCAAAGAGGCATCATGCTACAACTGCCACAATGATGTCAGATTCTGCTTGCTTAGTTGGTTTAGGCAAAGATCTCCTGTGTTTGGGATGCTGGCCATGCAGAATGGTTGCCACCAAGAATGGTGCAACCAAGAGTATGTGTGAAGTCTCCAACTTGGCCATAAGCCATTGATGCAGCCGACAGCAAAGCACTTTTACCTTGAGCCCACCATGCCAGTGATGCACATACACAGTCAACATACTGTCACATTCAGCATCAGCTTAGGCTACAGGCCTACACCTTGCAATCCGTTTTGATTGCATGCTGTCTGTGCGCATGCTCACTGAGCACATGATGGATGACAGACTGTACGCCGGCAGCCACGTCTTGCATGCAAGGTGTTTCACCTTTTCTGGATACTTCTCATAAAGGTATTGAATGACGCTTTCAGCCTTCTCATTGTAGATGGGGTTCCCGCTGTGCATGCTGAGCTTGGCAAATTCAAGCTGCATGCTACCAAACTCGGACAAGGTGCTGCTGCGCCGTGTCCATGTAGGGTTTTGCACCTCTAGGGTATCCAAAACAACGCTGTTGTATGGGATGCCAGTCTGGGTGTTGTATGCCACTAAGAGACGCCCTACCAATTCTTCACACCTGCATTAAAAATATTGTTCTATGATGCAGAATTGATGCAGATGCAGCAAGGTTACACTGTGTACTGCCAAAAAGGCTGCTCCCACAATTGATCATTTCAAGGCTGAGTTAAACAAAGAAGGGTGAAATAGGTAGCGCTCACATACATGTCACACAGATGTGGTTTGCAGAGATTTGATACTGTTAAGCTCTGGTTGATTCTATTGGATGTGTAGGCTGACCTGTCAATGTACATGTGGTCCTGGGACAGCTCATAGGCTGCCAACATGCCTCCTACAATTCGAATGGTGGTTTCAAACACCGAAGCTTCATAGGGCCTACAATCAATCAGTACACAGAGTTAGCCACATGATACACACATGGTACATACATCTCATGAAAGATGGTTCTTGTTCTGACACATAACAGGAGCAGGTCCAACCCTGCCTTGCCCTGTTCTCCCCCCCCCCCCACCCCACCCCCTTGCTCAAGAGTAAACAGATTGCACCCTTGCAGGCTTTCACAGCACCGGGCCTGATCAGTTCAAAGCCAGATTACTATGCATGCTGATGAGATCACTTCATGTCTCAAAGGTTGTATCATTAGAGTGGCATTGGCATACTGTTACCGTGTAAAGTTGAGATCATACGCAACCCAATCTCTGGCCTGTTTGTACTCTGCTTGCATGTCCATCAACCAGAGGGTGTCCAAAGAATCTAAAATGGTGGCTCCCAGACCCCCAAAGGGGTCCTTAGCCCTCAAGCTTCGGGGCATGAGCTCGTCATGACCAAAGGCATACTTGACATAGTTACTCCAGGCGTGTTGCATGGCACCTTTTACTAAACCTCGGCGCCTGCATGCATGACATGATACTCAGCTGCAAAGTAGTAGTCATCCTGCTTTCAAGAGGCCCATCTTATTCGACGTATACTTATTGAAGTGTGCCCTGCTGCGTCGAGCAGTAACTTTGCCTAGGTGAATGTTGCTTGCCAGTCTGGTCCTTGCCTTCATGGATTGGAATTGTTTGCAGTACTCTGAAAAGCAAAAGCAGCATTTCTGTGCTCAAAATCTTGTTGTGCAGATGTTCTGAATGCCCGGCAGCAGCCTTCACGAGCAACGCCATTCCAGCTGCAGTCAGACAGTGATATGGCAGATGTAGACCACGAAGCAGGTGGTAGTGCAAGGGTGCAAGGGACTCACTCAAGGCATTCTGCTTGTGTGAGCTGCTTGTATGGATCCACAACAATTCGCTCCACTGGCGTGTCATTCCAGCCTGGCACCTCAGGAATTTCCGGCTCTTTTGTCGCCCGAGGCGTCAGCAAGCGCTGCAGGGCACAGATCAGAAGGTGCGCATGTGACCAGGCACATGACTACTGATCTCAAACAGGCATGGACTTGCAGATGTGCTGCATTGCACCCATGGTGAGAAGCAGGGCACCATGCAATAGGTGCTGATCTCTTGGGGGTAAGGTAGAGGTGTGGCCAAGACAGAAACCTTCCATGCATGTCAAGCTTGATAGATATGCTTGCCTTCTTCGTAGCAGAAACACTGCTACAAAGGTGTTGACAGGAAGGAAGTGACTTGCCATATATGATCAGGCTTGGAACAGCCAACATGCTGACATCAGAATAGTCTGTGGCTGTGCAGAGTTGCTGCTGGTTTGTGAATCAGATTAGATTGGTACCTTTGCTGCGACCCGTTCCTGAGGGTTCAATGGGGCATCTGGGGATTGTTCCTGATCTGGGGATTGGTTGCTGTCCAGTGCTTGAGCAAGAGATGCAACCTGCCATCAGGAGAGCTGATGTCAGAAACCTGTCCATTGTGGGTGTGGCCCCAAGCAAAAGAACTGGTGCAGGGCAATGCCGTGAATTCATACTTCATCTGCTAGTCCTGAGACATTCTGTAGCATTGCTGCTTGCTGCTGTATCTCTGCTTGCAGCCAGTGCATGTCCATGGCCTGCATTTGTCGTATCACACATCTTGCTTTCTTCCCAATTTCTTTTGCGCACTGATTACTTCAGAAGCCAGACCTGGTCATCTTGTGATACAACTGCCTCTGTCACTGTGAAGCCTCGCTTGTCTTCCTAAAAAGTACAGACTTGGTAGAACTTGCACAGCAAGAGTCAGCAATGTCGAGTTGTGGGCAGGGCAGTTGCTCACCGCGAAAGACAGCTTGTGATGCAGCAGGAAAGTGTAGCCTCCCAACATAAGACAAACCGATACCATCACCTATTGCAGCACACACACAGGTCAGGGTATTTTCCGTACAATGAGCAGGCTTGAGGCTACACTTGCAACGCACCGTCAAGGTCGAACGTCTCAGCATGCTTCGTGCTCGTGATTACGCTGAGGAACCGCCACAGACGCAGGTGCGTGATGGTAGTGGTAAGATCAGTGTGCAGGCTGAGCAGCGCGGAGGTGTCTGGCGTCAGTACGCCATCAGCCGGGGGTCCACGTTGCGATTTGACAGGCGATATCATTGCATGTCACCTTCATGCCCAAACAGACTGTGCAGGACAAGGAAGTGGTTTCGCGACATTTACTGGGGGCTGAAAAGATGAGCAGTCCCGAACTTATGTCGCTACGTAACAGCCAACAGCTGCACCACGCTAAGTCATACGTATACAAACTCGATGCCGCAGGCCTTGCCGCATTGACTGGCCACTGTCCGTCGGCATCTGCCAAAGCCCAAGTGCAGCGCTAGATCTGGGCAAGAAATTAGTAATTCCAAAGTGACTGGACTTTTATGACAGGCTAAATAATCTAAACCTGTTGATGACATGCAGAGATGCAGAGAAGTGCAAAGACTCCGCAACATGTTTCAGGCGCCCGGCTGTACGACAACGTGCCTTTACGCCCTGCAACACCTGCAGCGATGATGTAGCGTAGCCTCCTGGATGAGTTTCCGCCGATTTTCGGTTGCGAAGGCTTCTTGAATTGCTTTTCCCTCGTCTGCAAGTTCTCGACAAGAAGCAGAGATTTGCCTTGTACAAAGCTTCCAATTTTATGGAGCCTTTGAGTGCAAGAGAGCAACGCAAGCTACAAGATGAAATTGCTAGGCAAGAGAAGCAAGAAAGGGTTGCAGGGCAGCAAAGACTTGTTAGGGAGGGGCAGTTGCACAAACAGCAAAAGGTATTTGCAGCAGCTCATGAGCAAGTGTACCAGCAACATGTCTCACTTATGCACTCATCGAAATTTACATCGACCTGCAGAGACAGCAGGAGATGCTCCAGCACCAGCAGTCACAAGGTCACTGGCTTTCACATCTCAAAACAGCGCCCACGTTCTACCCCACGCCTGACGAGTTTCAAGATCCGATCGCTTACATTCGTAGCATCCAGACAGAAGGCTCCAAGCACGGTGAGCTGGCTGGTCCGCCTAAGTTTGCGTTACGATCTACAACTGGCTTATGCTCGTACGAAACTTGTCTGCTCCGCAGGTATATGCAAAATTGTTCCTCCATTCATCCCGACTGTACCTAGCGGCCTGGTAAGGCAAACATAACGTGCACGTCCGGTTGCTAGTCTTCTGGGTGCGGCTTTTTGTAACTATGACGCTGTTTCGATCTGCAGGTGCTCGAAAAACCCGATGGCAGCAAATTAAGCTTCTCAACAAGGGAACAAGTGGTGCAACAGCTTAAATGGGAAACTCTGGACACAGCCAGGTTCTTTGACAGTGGCAAGTAAGCGTACAGACTGAGCTTGTGCAGTCTGTCTTATTATGGACTGTATTGGCTATTCTGACATTACCATGATGCCCCTTCAGGACGTACAACATCAAGGACTATGAGCGATTTGCTGATGATTTCCAGCGGCGCCGATTTGGACTGGCAGGTTGCCTGCCTGCCAAAATGGTGGAGGTATGACTCTGCAACATCAAGACAGTTCAAATGCAACATTCAGTGCACGCCCAGCATGAGCTGCATGCTTTACTGCTGCAGGCTGACTACTGGCGGCAGATGTGCGGCAACGACAACCCCGTGGTTGAATATGGCAATGATGTTGAGGGCACAGCCTTCTGCCCTCCTGATGCTCAGGATCCCTTGGGCAGTACTGGATGGAACCTGCAGGCAGGCTGATCTGACTGTTCACGCCTCAAAAGCCATCTGTGCATCTTGTCCTCATAGAGTTGGCATCTTCAGTCATCAGTTGCATGCCTTCCAAATTTGCAAAGGTTCAAACATATAAGCCTCCAGTCTGGCAGGACTGCAAGCGTTTACTGCTTATGCACGTTGTGTTGCTCAAGCACCACATGTCGCTTCAGGTGTTGCCTCACGTGGCCCAGTCCACACTCAGGTTGCTCAGAGGCGATGCACCAGGCGTTAGCTCCCCCATGCTATACATCGGCATGCTTTTCGCCACCTTTGCCTGGCATGTTGAGGACCACTACTTGTACAGCATCAACTACCAGCACCTAGGGGCAGCCAAGACGTGGTATGGTGTGCCAGCCAGTGATGCAGATGCCTTTGAGGAGGTAGCCAGAAAGCATGTGTACACAGAGGCTGTAGCAGCTGCCCTTGCAGAGGGCAAGTCTGAGGCAGAAGTTGCGGCTGCTGTGCACGCTGCGCTGCTGGGCAAGACGACTATGTTCACTCCCAAGCTGCTGACTGACAACGGTATGCCTTTCCCTCTGCTTACAGGGGCTGTCAACAGTTGGATCCTGCACAATACTCACAGCCATAGACTAGTGGGGTGGCCATAGCTGCCTTTATTGCGTTTGATTGTGACAGCATCAGGCAGCATTCGTGTCAAGTCAGGATTGCAGAGCTTGACTGTGACAGTGTCATGCTGAAAGAGGCAATCAAGGCAGACCAATCATACCAAGCAAAAGCAGCAGATGATGTGCCTAGCAAAGTGCAATCTTGATTCCAACATGCAGTGGGTTGCATCACAGAGGCCCCTTTTAAACCTGTGCCGGCGTGAGGGTTGTGAGCAATGCTGGTCGTGACTCACATGGGCCTGTTCTGTCAGGTGTGCGTGTGACACGGGTGGTGCAAGCTCCAGGAGAGTACGTCATCACCTTCCCTCGCGCCTACCATGGCGGCTTCTCAAATGGCTTCTGCATTGGTGAGGCTGTCAACTTCAGCATTGGGGACTGGTTCCCCTTTGGACTGGATGCTGCTCAGAGGTACAGGAGGCTCAGCAGGTTGCCTATCTTGGCCCATGATGAGCTGCTGTGCCTTGAAGGGCTTGCCATTCACGGTAAGGCTCTTCTTATGCACTCTACCTCAGTCCATATTTGTGTTGCATTCCGTGTAAATGACATGTGTATTGCTGACCACAATGGCAAACTGCTGAGCTTCTGTATGCGCAGAACAGCAGCTGATGCTTTGCAATATTTTGCGGACAGGTTGGTTTCTGTACTGCAGTGGGGATATATCTTGGCCCATGCATGCAATTCTCAGCGTATTTTGGCAATCATCATGTTCATTGGCCAGATGAGCCAAGCCTTGTCTTGTGCATTCTACCTGCTATGCATTTGGCACTGTTGACAGCACTGCACTGCTCAAAGTGGCTCCCCAGGGTGCGATTTCACCCCACATTGACCCCTTGAACCCTCCAGATCCCTCTTCCCGCCGCAGCTCATCCCCTCCCAGCCATGACCCACCCTCCCCCTTTCATAATGCATGCTTGCATGCCTTACACTGCCAATCTGCGGTGCTGCCAGTCTGTGGTGGTGCCAATCTGTGGTGCTTGCATGCCTGACACTGCCAATCTGTGGTGGTGCAGATGAGATAGACAGTGCCAGGTGGCAGCAGCAGCCCCAGGCAGACATGCACGCCACCCTCATGCACTGCTTCCTGCACCTCATCAGGGAGCAGCATGCACAGCGTGCACAGCTTGCAAAGCGTGGCCTCACCCAGGCTTTGCGCCTCCCCTTCTCTGCCAGCATGCCCTGCTGCAGGTCTGCTCCCTCCACATTAGTCTCACCCTCCATGCTGCCATGCATCTCCCACAATGTTTGGCCATCTGCTCACACTGCCTTGCCAATCTTTTGTGGCACACACGCTTTGTGCCATCTGATGTCGCAACATGTCCTGCTCTGCAGTATACACTCAGACCACACCAACAGCAAAAGGTAGTTGTGTTTGGCCGCATTTTGGGTATCTTGGCAACAAACCGTGCTGCAGGATTGGAGGTCATTATAAACTAACACTGGAGGCCGTAACTCTGTGTCATGCCTCATGTCAGCATCATATCAGATTCTGGCATGCCATGAGACGGGGCTATCCTACATGCTGTGACAATGCTGAGGTCATTGTACATTCTTCAGGTGTAAGGGCATGATGTACTTAGCAGAGGTTGTCAGTGGGGATGACTGGACAGTCCCCATCTGTCTGGCATGTGCCCTGGTCCACCCCCCTCAGACCAGCGCCCCCCTCAGGATCCAGATCCACCCCAATGTGGCTCACCTTGAGGCTGTGGCTCAGAGCTTTGAGCAGCTGCTGAGGCAGCCCAACAACTGTCTTGACACATCTGCAGGTATTATTGTGCCATGTCACATGTTCTGCACCATTTTGCAGCGCAGCCTACGTGTCTTGGCAGCACAGGCAAACCACTCTTAACAGCTTCCATGACACGAACACACTGCGGGGCCATCAAGAAATTATCAGCACCCTGATCACTACATGTTAAGTTAGTCATGCATGAACTTTCTGGCAACACTGACTCGCTGTTGGCTTGCCATCCATCTGATCACAAATAATTGTGCTTCCAAGCACCACAGCTATAAAAAGCCTGTGGCCATGAAGAAGAGGTGCCCGTCAAGGACAAACTTCTAGCATGCCGTAAGAGTGGCTTCATCATTCACGCTGAGCTGCAGAGTTACTATCCTGCTCGCAGGAGTATTGCAGTTTTGTGCAGAGCAGATTGCATGTCGTGTAGTAAGCCAGAGCACTGCTGACTTATGGTGTGCATTAGTGCCATAGTCATGCTTGTTGCTGTAATGCATGAAGCTCACAGCCAAGGGCTGACTCCTGCAGCCCGGGAGCAAGGGCTGGACACATCAGGGCTGACCGAGACAGCCAATTTTGGCTTGCCTGATGGCAGCCTACACACTGGGAGCCCCCTGGACCCCTTTGACTGGGCCGCAGCCCCGCCCCTTCCCCAGCCTGACCCCCAGGAAGACCCCCACCTGGAGCCTGGGGAATGCTCTGCAGGGAGTGCGGTCCCTGAAGAGCTGGTGGCATGTCAGCGTGATGCTCCAGAGCCCCTGAAAGCCACCCCCAGCAGATCAGGGTGGGACAGCCTGAGCTGATTTTACAACTGCTTTGCTGCAATGATCAGCCTTTGTACTTCTGCTGCACATTTCAGTGGTGTCCTCTGCAGTGAATGATCTGCATGCGCACATTTTGTGATAGCTGCCATGCCCTGAGCTGTGACTTACACCGGTGCAGACTGACAATGAAGCCTTGTTTTTATTTGCTATAACAATACTAATAATCTTCATAGTAGTAATAACAAAAATAAAACTAAGTTTGATAACGACAATAACAATAATACGTGCTACGGTAGACAGGCCTTTCTGCAGGCAATGAGCCAGCATGCTCAGCGTTTGCTCAGTGTATGCTCAAGGCATGTTCACCCCATGCTTATAGTGCTGATGACCTCTGCTGATAGAGTTTGGTGAAGCAGGCACAGAACAGGCCGGGCAGCAGCGGTGAGAGGCCCAGAGCTTGCCCCTCGGGCACCCCTGGGGGCCCACACCAAGGCTGCCAGCAGCAGTGGCAAGACCAACACCAACTCAGATGAGCAGCCACCACAGCTGCTGCCTACTTGCCACAGCTGTGGTGAGGAACTGGCAGATGCAGAAAGGTACACACCATTGCCTGTCTGTTACCGCCTGATCTATGATCGTATGCTGTCACAGCTTTGGTCATACGCAGTTACGTACTTGTGCAACATGGAACATGCTGCAGCAAAGCAAAGCAATGAAAGTAGTCTTGAAAGCAGTACTGGCTGTTGCAGATCGCAGGGCACAGCCGCCCTGTGTTCTGGTTGTGAGCAGTCAAGAAACCCCAGGCGGCCAAACCGTGCCCAATCTTTGCATCCCGAGGACAGTTTCCCCAGCAGCACGCACTTCCCCACTACTGTGCCAGGCCGTTCCCTGAACCCTAAGATCCTGAGTGGCAAACGAACCCCACGGAAAAGAAACCTAAGCTCGCTGGACCAGGACATGGTGGATACCCCCCTGGAGGCGAGGGGTCATGTCAGGGGGCCTAAGGAAATGTCCAGGGGTGGCAGCACCACTGCCAGGGAGCAACCGAAAGCACGGCATCTAAATGGTGAGCTTGTGGACCTAAAACATCTCCTCAATGTGGAAACGCGGTTTTGCTGTCCCCAGGCGTTTCTGAGTTTAGAATTCTAGTGTAGGAATGACGTTTCTGCACTGAAATAGATGTTTCGGGGGATTCAGAAGAGTTAAACACCTCAGACTGGAAGAGTTGCTGAAAGACCCTGCAGCAGCTCTTGCTCTTTCTGCAAGAGAGGCTGCAGGCCTGTGGGCCGACATTGAGGTCCCACTACTGAGTGCTGTCTCTTCAGGCTTCATCATTTGGTCAGCTGTCATGCCTTCCAAGCTGGCTACACATACACTCACAGATGATGCCTTGTTTGCAACTATACAACTTGTTCCTGTGTGCTGCCAAGCAGCGCTCGACACATGGGACTGATTCTCCACCATGCTTTTCAGCTTTGCCTGCCCAGCAAACATGTTTGCTGTACCGTTAAGGCTTTTCAGGCGGTGACAAGATATCCAATGCGTTGTCAGCAATGCAGGCCTAGCATGCATACTATTATTGCAAGTTGCGCTCTTATTGGACCCCATCTGACCTGCTGCTGTGTGACTCAAGATTGCTGTATGATTCACAGCATCGTTCTTGCTTTCGGCAGGGCTGCAGGAGAACGATGCAGACACATGGTCAGGGGCCAGTGGGGAGCGGCCCCAGGGCCGGGGCCTGGGCAAGCGCCCCTCCGGCAAATGGACCAAGCTGGGGTCAGATGCTGACTCCCCCCCTGGCAAGCGGGCCAAGACCCAGGTCCCCGGGGTCAAAGCAGCCAATGGTAAGTGCTGCCTTAACTTACATGCCAATTTCTACACCTGTTGATTTCTCCTTCACAACTGTCCATGATACTTTGTCAGCCCACTGTGTACACCTGTCAGCCCCTTTTTGCAATTGGTGAAGCCATTGTTGGTCTGTGGTCTGCTGGCTCAGGTGGCATGGATGTAGGTACGTCTGCATGCTGCTCCTCTAACCTGTCTGCATGCATGTCAGCCTGCATGTCCAAATTTTTGGAGGTTGCTTCGGCTGCCTTAAAGTGGTTTACGTATTTTTTTATCACAAAACTTACAGGTTTACGTGGTAGGAAGCACTGCAGGTAGTACATGACAACAAAACAGTCAGCACCGCGTGAATCAGGATGGCTGAATGTGCCACATGTGCCTCTTCTTCCAGCTTCCTGAAGACAACTTCAGAGCCAGTGTGATACAGTGCCTTTGAGATTGAGTTCAGGAAGCTGGTAGAAGATGCCATGTGGCATAAGTTTTCCCAGTTCTAGGCTGTGCTAGCTGTCGAGCAGTCTTATTTTGCAATACTGCGTCCCACTACACAAACAACGTTGCCAGTCTTCTGAGCCAAAAATCAAAAGCCGACACAGCAGGTCACTGCCTCTTTGTCTGTTCTGCATACGCACTTCAAGCTTGGTGCCAGACTGCACAGACAGATGCTGCTTTGTTCACTTGCCATGCTTCCTGTCTTCCACACATCACCCATCTGACCCATCATCTATCCTGGACAGGTCTCATACAGGTGGAAGGATATGCCTTCACCTGGCTCTGCCTAAGCATGCTGTACTTACTGATCTGACAGAGCTTTTGGTCATGGTTGGCCTATTGTACATGGCATACCCTGATGGTTGCCGGCATGACATTTACATTCCTGCTGAGGCTAAGGCCCTACCCCATGAGGGGTCATCAACTCTTGTGCACCGCTACTAGCAGCATTGCTGAAACTTGAGTGCAATCCACCTGCAATTTTACACATGAAGGTGTTTCTGCAGGCACCTTCATTCTATTCTATTTCACTCAAGAAGGTGTTACTGCAGGCACCTACATTCCGCCTGGTCCCATGCTGAACTCAGCTTCAACCAGACTGGCGTGCCTGGAGGATGTGGAGATAGATGTGGGTGGGCCTGGTGCGCCTCAGCACCTGTTCAGGCGGCGGGTTTTTGCTCCTGAGGACAACAGGGATGAGCGCTACCTCACTGCCAGTGATGTTGTCAAGGTCAGCCATCCATGTTCCTTTGCAGGCACTGATTTTGATATGAAACCATAAAATCGAAAATTTAAGTATGAAATCCAAAAGATAGTCAAGGTCAGCTCTCCCCGTTCCTTTGCAGGCATTGCTGACTGAAGAGTGCCTTTCCATCCAGAATCAATATTGACAACAATCACAGCATTGGAGAGACAAGACTAGGTCCCGCACGCACCTAGCTCATTATGAGCTGGGAAGCAAATTTAATTTTAGTTTCATTCTTATTCCATCATGTTTATCGTCATTATTGTTATTACAGACCGCTACCGTGTACCCTCAGTCATACCTCACCTGTTTCTGCATGTTATGTCTAACAGCACCTCATCTGGGTTGACACAGGGCTCTGGGTTTGAGACCAATACGAGTGCCAGCAACATCATCGACCGCTGGACTCGCGAAGCATGTGCCATCATCGTGCGCCACAACAACCGCAACAGCACAGACCTGCCCATGCCCGAGCTGCCCGCCAGGGCCTACTGTGCCGGCATGGCCAGCAGCTGTTATGTGCTCAAGGCTGTGGATGTGGAGATGCTTATGCTGCCCGGTGTCCTCAAGGAAGACCTCAGGTACTTTGTCTGTCTTGTCAAGGAGCGTCCTTTTACGTGACATGGTCAAGCTGTTAGCCTGCTGTCCCACTCACTTTCCCTCTGGCTCATGCGTGGCATGTCATCACCTGTCAGGCCTGTGTGCATCATCATGGCCCGTGTTGTGCATGCGGTCCTGTCTTGTGTTGCCAGGTGCACAATGTGTCATGTCTAACGAGGGTGAGTGCTAGCGTCCATTGTCTACGGCTTCACTTGCTGGCAGTGTGTCCTACTCACCTAATGACACCTCAATGTACCATGTTAGTATCATATGATTGCATACATCATATAATGTATATTATATAAATATACTCATTATATGAGCATATTCAAGATTGTATGGTATCCATGACCCATGTTTCATATGTCCCTTGTTCAACAAGGTTCGAAACCGCTTTGATTGCAAGCCTGCAGCAAGATTATGTTTGGTTGTGCAGGGACAACCTGCAGCGCTTCATCTGCAATGTATGGCCACGCTCAGCGTACCCCACCCCCCGCGCCCTTCCTGCACAACCCCCGCCCAGAGAGGCCCCCCGACCCAACAGGGCAGGCTCCAGACCCTCCTCTGCGCAGCCACAAGCTCTGCCCGGTGGCACCACCAGATTCTCAAGGTGCTTCTTGCAACCTTGCATGAGTGAATTTGCAACAGACCACATGGACAAGGCTCACAAAGCTTTTCCTGACTGGTATACAAAGGTATGCTATGCGCGCTGATCAAGCCTCCTGATGCGCATGTGCATCATTGCTGCAGACTTGTGCAGTCCTCGGTAGCAATAGCCAATGATGCCCTGTTTTTTTAATACGCTTGTTGCTTGCCAACGTACGAGGTGAAAGTTGAATTCAATTTTACTCTTCTTTGCAGATATGATCCAGAGGCTGACACGGCTGCAAGGGGCAGGGCCAGTGGCAGCAGGGCTGATCCCACATGGGGCAGGGCCAATGTGGACGGGGCAGGGCAGCAGAGGGTCCTCAGGAGGCGTGACCCTAGAGGTCATGGCGGTGTGAAGGATGCAAGGCGTGACGCATGGAGGGACAAAGACAAGGAGCAACTGGGTACAGGTGCAAGTCAAGGTATTCTATACACCATCATCAGCGTTCCTTTACTTGCATGATGACAAGTGTAACTGTAATTGTTGGACATTAAATATTGTATTGCGTCAGCCCTTCCTCTGGAGGAATCCTGTGTCCCAATGTATGTGGATACAGCATGCAGCACATCTCGCAGCAGGCTGCTTGCGACTAGACTTGGTCTCTATCTCTGCCACAGGCAGTGACACATGTCTTTCACTGTGACACATAATAACTGCTTCTGGCCATGCGCAGGTTTGGATGTTCTAGCTGGACTAGCAGAGTCTGCTCTCAGTGAAGAGAATGGTGGGTGGGATTTGACTGACCCACCCCCTCTTGACGTGGACCCCCAGGTTGATGAGGGCCAGGCTCCAGCACCTCAACCCTACTCCCAACCCCCACCCCAAGGCCCTGCACAGACCCATCCATACAATGGTGCGTCATATGATCAGCCGGGGCAGGGGCAAGGGCGCTTCCCAGCACAGCCCCCATCACATGCGCAGGTGCAGTATACCGCTCTTGGCCAGCTGCCTATTCAGGCCCAGCAATCAGGGCAGGTCTCCATGCATGGCCATCAAAGTCAGCAGCCATGGGGATCGCAAATGCAGCCCCAACAGCGCTTTGGGACAGCGCTCTCCCAGGGACAGGTTGCATCCCCAGCTCAATGCAATGAGGCTCAACTGCCAGGGCAGCTTCAGGCACAGCGCCCAGCTGCCTCAGTGTCAATATCTGATGGAATCATCAGACCACAAGCAGTTCGATCCCAGGGCTTTATCCTGCACAGAGGGCATCAGCTGGGGCCAGCAGGGCAGATGCAAACACTCCCTGCCCTGCCCAGTGCAAGCTTGGGACCAACTGCTCCCCAGAGCACGGCTCTGGGACCCAGCGCTCCCCAAATATCCAGCCCAAGATCCCAGCAAGCCCCAGCTCTGGGGTTTCAGCCTGTCAGGCCAGGACCATACAATCCCCAGGGGTCAGCTTTGGGATACCTGCCTGCCCAAAGCGCTGAAAGCAATGGAGCTCAAGCTCCTGAGGCTCTGAGCAGCGATGGTGCGCCAGGGCAGGCTGCAACAAGCCCTACTAGGAATGGACCACAGCCCTCTGTCCCTGGCCACATGCTGCAGCAGTATCCCATGCTGGGAGCATTGCCCAAGGTGCTTGCTCAACCCAACAGTCTGTTATTGCATACTGTTGCCTGCCCATAGTTACTGTGTAAGGCTGAACAGCCAAGTAAAAGCTGTTCCTGGCATGTGGCAGCTTGTTCCGCACATGAACTCCTTTGTATGGCTCCATAGCTGCAGACACAGGGTGGCAAAGTCAAAAGATGAGCGGCGTTTAGGACCCACAAGAAATTTTTTGCATGTGCTGAATGCTGCAATGCATGGTGCAGGATCTGAACTGGCCGCCATCCAATGGCTTTGCGGCTCAACTGCAGTCTCTGCGCGCTGCACAGTCAGGGCCGCTTGCAGCTGCCCCAGGTTCTGGCCCCACTTCCGCCCCTGGCGCCATGTCAGACATCAAGCAGCTGCAGTCTTTCTTGACCTCCCACAAATTGCCAAACCAACAGCTTGCTGCTGTGCAAACCAGCCAGCCTGCATGTCTGCCCATTTCTTGGGAGGACACCAGGCAGGCCATCAGTCAAGCTAATGCACAGGGCAGTGCTCCTGCTGCCAAGCCAACCCAGCAGCAAGGGCTGTTTGATGGGGCAGGGCCAGCCACAGCAGGGCCCAATGGGACAATGCAACATGGCTCTGCCAGAAGTGAGGCAGCGCAGAATGGAACAGGGCTGAATGGGGCTCTCAGGGCAGGTGGCTGTACTGGTGTCACTGTCAGCAGGCATCCTGAAGGGCAGGGGCAAGGGCAGCGCGCAGGGCAGGGCAAGGAGCAATGCCCAGGGCAGAGCCAAGTCCCAGGGCAACCCCTGGTGCATGTGCAAGACTATGCCCCCAAAGAGACTGCTAACCAAGCAACAGAGCAGCCTGCTATGCAGTCTCAGCAGGCTCAGCATGCTCAGCAGGGCGCATCATGGTATGTGGAGCAGTTGCCTGGGGGTCAGTGGGTGTGTGTGATGCAAGATGGGGCCAAGCTGACATTGGAACAGCTTTACTACACGCTTGAGCATGTGGGCAAGAGCCTGCCCGAGGATAAATATGAAGCGCTGAGTATGATGATCAAGCAGCTGACAGACTGTGGGGAAAAGTATGAAGCACGAGCCTGACCAGCAATCAACAAATGAAGTAGAAGTGGGGAATACAGCTGTAGGTGTGTCTTTTCTGGTGTTGTACGTAAGACTGGCAAGCACTGTGAGGTACATAGTCGTGTTTGCTTGAGTGCTTTCTAGGAATAAATGTTGAAAGTTACATGTGTACAGTTTTGGTTTGTTACACTGTACTTTCAGAAACCGAATTATCGCAAGCGGGCCTCGTCAGCGCATTGCACTAAGAATTGCAGGATTGATCTGCAACTGAAAGGATTAACAACGGAAGTTTGTAACTGAAAAGCATGATGCAGACCTCCTTGTCCTGGTCCAAAACTGCACAGTTGACCAACATGCAGTGTTCCTTGCAGCTTTGACAAGCTGGCCAGATTTCAGTGTCTGACTCACTTCTTGTTTCTGCGCAAATGTGTTCTTTGATTTTACATCACTACCATGTCAAAAGTGTAGCCCCACTCATGCGCTTGATGATAGGCCTAGGTGATATCTGTCAGGATGCAGACGGCTTCTCGTCTTCAAAGTAAGTGATGCCATGTTGAGGCCACAATGGCAAGCCACTTCTCAAACAAAGCATATTTTGGGGAGACGATCTTGAACTGTAAGCTCAGCAGGTGCTCGATTGCAAGACCAGGTGTATGCTGGCATTTGCTGATCAGAAAGCAGTCAATTAAAGTTTTGATTTGACATCATTTGCACTTGCAGATCAGCGCAAAGTTTCACATGAATCTCATGAAGTGGCATTGTACAATTTGCAGTTCAATCATCGCTTTGCTTTGTCAAAGGAACAGCGTTGCGAGGGGGCACATCCAAGCCTGTTTACTGCTGACTGTTGCTGTAGCTAGCGTCCTTGCAACATGTCCAATTCTGAAGCTATGGACTCAAATTTCTGCAGCACAAGTATGACAGCACCTAGCGCTGCAACACCATTGCTGATACCAGACCTAGATGTGTTCTCAAGCCTTGAACAAGCTCTGCCTTTGAGGGAGAGAACCAGCTTGCTTAGCTGAACCTGGACTGCTCACACTGCTACCAGTCATGCACTTGTCCTGAGCCTGAATTGTCACACTCAGCCCAAATTTGCTGTCCTTGAAGGCAGCCACTCCTCCTCTTCTAAGAGACCCCTCCTTGGACTGACCCAGAAACCTCTCTCTCTTGATATCTGAAGCAGGGCTGTTCTCTGCGCCAGCCCCTTGTTTGTGTGTCTGGACCACAGGGGCTGTATGACGCAGCCTGGCTGGACTGGCTTCCACAGACCCAGACTCTGCTGCTACACCTGCCTGGGATGATCTTCCTGAATCTTGACCACCACTGAAAGATCCTCTCACGTCTGGTGCTCCAGCAGATGAGCTGGCTGTAGCAGCAGCCGATCTGATTGCATCAGCAGATGATATGCTCACAACAGTACCTGATCTGCCGGCAGCATCAAACGTCCTGCCTTTTATTCCACCGCCTAGGGATGATCTGCCCACCCCAATGGATGATCTGCCAGCCGTGGACGATCTGCCCACGCGCTTAGACACCAGCTGTCGCGCTGAGTCCTGGTTGCTTCTGCTGCTCAATGTTCTCTTTGCGCCCGTCACCCTCGTGCTGCCGATGCTGGCGGCCTTGCCGACCTGCAGCTTGGTGGCTGCCTGTGACGATGTCCGCTGTAGTGATGGACTGGGACTGCGGCTGATGCTGGGGCTGTCTGTAGGCGAGGCAGTGTCTACAGGAGCAATGAGGTGACCTCTGTCCCTGTGTAACACAATATGCCATCACAAATTCTGTTAGTGCAAGCGCATTGGCACGCTTCAAGATAGTGCTCAAACACTGCAGTCAGGTGAGGTCTGCATGTGCGTAGCATACAGTCATGAGTCAGGCATGAAGCAGATGCTCTTTTTTGTACCCACAATCAGCAAAGCTGGGCTGACCTTGCATGTTTGTGTGTGCATCTTCTGTACATGCAATGCAGCCTACCCCACACAAGACCTGCTAGACTATGCTTCAGCCCAGAAGGCTTCAGAGCAACCATCGACAAGTGCGTGCAGCCAGTGTCTTGCACAATGCAATAGAGCAATAACTTACTGCTGGTGCGTGACACCAAATTGGCTCTGCAGCGCAGCCAACTCGCTCTCCAATCTTGTTATGTCAGCCTGCTGCTGCACCACCTGCTGCTGCAGTGCCTCATTGGACTGGCTGCCCTGGTTCATATCTGCACAGCCAAGGGTGTGTGAATTTGCTTTCATAAATCACTTATGCAGCACATCAAATGCCAATGCAAACAAAATGAAATTGACACAAGTCATGCCAAGGCAGTGATCTCTGGCAATGGGTCAACATGAATAGCAGTTAAGGCCTGACACCATGCAACGGCATAGGACAATTCACACAATGATTGCTGAGGTTCCTTCCATGTCCTGCTACAAAAATGCTGAACAGCATAAACACTTTTGAGCATGTGTCAGTTCTGACGCAGACAAACAACGGAATGTGACTATGATAATGGATAGCTACATTCGCACTTGTTTGCAACCAAAGGGGATTGCACATGCTACTGTTGATGTGCACACTGCCTTATGTTGTTTGTCAACTCCACAGCTGTCCTGTCAAGACCAGAAGCCAAAACAGGACCTCTTACAGGGCGCTACTCAGAACTGTACATGCCTGATCTCACAAGGTGACAGTATGTGCCTGATCCTAAATGAAGGCACAAATTGAGTGACTACACAAATGAACAAGTAAATGAATGGATGAACAAGTGAGGGTATCACTGAGCGAATGCATCAATGAGTGATTGTATCTCCAACACTTTTCTGGTGATGATTTTGTTCGTCTATGTCACCGTTTTGTCTGTTTTGTTCATGAAAAAATGCAATTTAGTCAAATGGGCTAGCTGGCCCCAAAGACTGTAAATCCCTGACTGACTGACTGACTGACTGACTGACTGACTGCATCACTGAGTGAGTGATTGTCAAGAGCAGGCACCATACCTTGGGCAGCAGGGCTTGAAGGAGCAGGCGTGAGGGTGAGTGAGGCTGCCAGCAGCTCCTGCAACCCCTCTGCCGACATGCTGCCCAGCAGTGGCGTGGCACTGCGACCAGGACTTTCCATCTGCAGCCATCACAAGCAGGCTTGCATGATGTTGCAGGGGAAAGTTCTGTTGTTTCCCAGTCAAGCTGGCCCTGCAGCTAAGGACTAGGCTGAAGCCTCGGATTAGGAATGGGTAGCTCGCGAAAGGTCCTACTGAGGCCAGAAAAGGCCCCGCAACACCAAACAATTGCATGGCATATTGTTCTGTATACTAGGTGCATGATGAGCACAAGCACAAACATGTGACAGACAGCATGACTTGCGGCACCTGACCTATCTGCATATGCTTTTGTTGCTGGGAGGTATGTGAGCTGATTTGTTTCAGGCAAGACAGCAACACACTGGTAGTGCAGATGTTACTCTGGCATTATTATGTAAGAAAATTATGCTGTTGATTCAGGCATGGCAGTGAAGAAGCTGGCCTGTGTGCTTGCAGCAGTCTCTGGCTGAGCAACACCACCCTGATTCCCTGAAAGCTCGCCAAGAGGAACCTCTGACAAGGGGCGCCTGTGCAGCTGCTCAGGCAGGCTTGAATCACCAGCTACCAAGGAGCGTCTCACTCCTGCAGGCTTCTGCCCTCCAAGTCTGACTGCTGCCTTTCCTGCTGCCCTTTGAAGGTCCTTCTTCCTGTCAATGCTCAAGCTGGCTCTGCCTTTCAAGCTTCCCCTTGATGCCTTCTGCCCCTGCTGGCTTGCTGCAGCCAAGTGTGCTGAGTCTTGCTCTGCTTGCCCAGGAGTCATTGCATCCAGGCTTGACAGATCTCTGCTACTGGCAGACTGAGGCCTTTCAGCTGCTGGGACCTGCCTTTCGGCTCTGGGTGTTTGCCTTTCAGTGGAGCCCTCTCTCTGAAGCTCTGACTGCACTGCAGACTCTGACAGCTGCTGCCTCTGGAGTTGCACCTGCAGCTGTGTGACTAAGCCATGCAGTGAAGCAATGGCATTGTCACGCTTTGCCAGCTCAGCAGACTGTGTCTGTTTGAACGCCAGCAGGCTGTCCACCACTGCTTCTGTCTGAGCGCATCTCGCAGCCTCAACCTGAGTGGCCCTTGCTGACTCAGCCTGAACTGCTCTCAGTGCCTCAGTGCTGTGTGCCTCAACCTTTGTCACCTTCTCCTGCAGCTTCTGCACTGCCTGCAAACATCAAGTTACTGTTTTCAGACCGACACAACACAGTGACCACAGAGGTGACACATCTGGCATGTTCTGTACTTTGCATACTGTTTCTACTGCTAGGACCTGAAGACACTACATATATAGGCAGTATTCTGTGTGGTATTGAGCACTTAAGATCACCAGCATCATCAATGCTTTGCTTTGGCATTGCCTTGCATACCATTTGCATCAACCATACAGCAGGACACAATATCTGGGATGTGACACATGTTAATCTTGAGTCATTGTGCCTCCTAGGAATGATTGGCACCAATGTTGCTGTCAAACACGCAATGATACCAAGAAAAAGCAGGATGAACAGCACGAGGTATGAATGGCACCTGCTCCTGTGCTCGCTGCCAGGGCAGGGCAGGCCCCTTCCTGCCCTTCATCTGCTCCACCACCTGCCCTAGATCAGTCACCTCCTGTTGCAGTTTGCCCTGTCCGGATTCCAACCCAGTCACCTGCTTCTGCATGTTCCTCACTGCTGACTTGATCTGGTTCTGGCCTGAACTGCTCTGCTGCAGCTGCTGTGCAACAGATGCCTGCTGCTTGTCTGACCTGACGATCCTGTCTGTCAAGTGCTGCTGGTCTACCTTCAACCTTTGTTGGCCTGCATCAAGCCCAGTGCAACATGGTGAGAGTGTGAACAACGGCTGTTGGTTATAGTGCCGCGTTTGTGCTATGCAGAGGTGGTATCACATGTAGTGATTTGCTCAGATGCTGCTGAGCGTTCAAACACCCTGTCTTGATACTCATGTTTTGCCAGGCTTTGTGGGCGTCATGAGGCTTTACTGTAGTGCAGGAGACAGTCAATACCATGGCATTAGAAAGCACTATCTCAACCACATGCATGCCTGTTGCATGCACCTTGCAATGCTAGTATGTCAACACCGTTTTGTTGAGGGTGTCCTCAAGGAAACAGATTTGCCCAGAGTTATGCTTCATGTCAACAACCTGACCTGCATTTAGACTCCCCAGCATCTGGCGCAGCATCTGCTCCACATACCTCTCCAGGCGGTGAGTCACCCCCCTGACGTCATCCAGGTCCTGCCCTAGGGCCTCTAGACGGGCGTGCACGTCCAGGTCAGCATCAGCCCCCCTGCCTACCCCACTGGTGGCAGCAAGGGCCTGCTGAGCCTGCTGAACTTCTTCAACATTGGCATGCAGCAGTTCAAGCTGTTGCTGACACTGCTCGCGTACCTGTAGCGCCAGAAATACAGCTCACGCCATGGCACCTCCCACAGGCAGTACAGTCAATGGAACTGATGTTTAGGTGCTGCAAAATCATTTGATACAATCTTGCAAAAACAAATATTAATGGTTCAAGGCAACCTGTGCACCTTCTTTGCAGGAAAAGTTATTATGACAGGCGACCTGTGGCAACTTGTATATCAAATTGAGACATGTTGGCTGAGACACAATGTGATTCATGACTGTGCTGCGTGTGATGTTTAGCATGACATGTATCCAATGTGGCATGCGTGTGATGTTTAGTGTGTTTAGCATGACATGTATCCAATGTGGCATGGAGTGCTGCACCACCTGTTGGACCTGCTGCTGGTAAGGGCTGCAGTCAATGGCCCTGGGTGTCCTGCCCCTGTGCTCTATCCTGTTTGAGATCTGGTCAAAGCGCTGCTCCAGGTGGAACCAGTTGCTGCGTAAACCACCCACCAAGCTGTCAAAGTGCTGACTGGCTGCCTCCACGTTCACCCGCCAGTTGTCCAGATCACTCAGGCGTGCCCTGCAAAAACAGTGAAAGCTGAGTGTGAATGCGTTGACAAACGGCCCTCCAAATTCACCATAGGTTGTTCTACTTACTCAGGCAAGCCCTGCAACAGCAGCAAATTTTGGATATTTGCTGTTGTATTGTTGCTGACATGCAATTGTTGCGAAGGGCAGTTGTGGTGAGCGTTTGTTTGCAAAAGGACATTTTGCCTTGGTAGAGATAGAAAGATAGCAAAGATCAAAGCGCTCTGCATCAAGCAACGCAATTCCAAAGTGATGATGCTGCATGACTCTAGTTATTCCTTTGCATTGAGCAATGCAGCCACTATGATGAATTCCTGTGCAGGCTGTCACTGAATCTGTCCTGCTCCAGGCATCCAGCTTGTGACCATTCAGCAGACAAAACATATCACACTGTGAGCACCCAGTTTACAACGCCCAGCAGGGTGTTAACAGTGCAGGTTTCACATGTTAAGATGTGCAGATGCCAGCACCTGCTATTACCATTGTAAAGGCAGCAAGAACATTGCAGGCATCACATCTACATATGCACATACGCAGACGGACAGACAAGCATGTGCCTGCAGCAAGCTACCTGATCTCGCTGCCATCACTCTGAACCAGAGCAAGCACAGCAGCAGCCTGTGCCCCAGCGTCATTCATCTGATGCTTCCAGCCCTCAATGTTGCTGCCAAGTGCTTTGATGTGGTCCACATCACTGCTGATGGCATCCTGACTGCTCTCCAAGTGTTGCAACCTGCACACCAACCTCACCTTTCAGCTGTAGCACACTCATACTTTGTCTGCATTGCAGTCAGTGCCTATGCTCGTATGACATGATGTAGTGCAGGAATTCCCAGCTGTCTGTCTGTGAGGTGCCTGCTGACTGCTGTGTCTGACGCTTCTGGAGGGGCAAATTTTAGCGCCGTGTCCATTGTTATTCCAAGCATTGTGTACCTGGCTGCCTTCAGGTCTATATGGGTGCATGCTTGCCACATGTATGTATGCAGCAAGCACAGCGTGATGCGTGCATCACCAACACAGATACCTTGTTCATTGCACCTGTATGATTACCTTGCTGCACCCACTGACAAGCTGAACTTCTATCTTATGTTGGTCATGATTGCATAATTGCTGAGTCATCAAAGGTCACTGTCCTCACAAGTACCAGCATCAGCAGCTGAACTTGTCTCACCTGTACTCAAGCTCAATAGCCCCCATGCCAACAGACCCCAGTGCACCCCCCTCATTGCCCCTGCTGGTACTCACCACCCAATTCTCCTTTCCAGAAGTCTGCAGCACCCTTTTGGCTGAACCCCCATCCCTGGACTCGGGGGAGTTTGAAGACCCAAATGGCTGAACAGTGTGGTAAGCAGTGGGGGGTGTGGCAAAGCCACCCATGCTCTTTGTGGGGGTGTTGGGGGAGGCATTGTTGAGGCCTAGCCTGTTTCTGCGAAGGCATGTTGTGATGAGCTCAATGGCATGAGGCGCAAATGCTTCACAGGGGTTGCCTGCATCAGTAGGGTTCAGAGTCAGCCAGCACATACCACTCTGCAAACAGCGCAAAAACATCCACCTGATTTCAAGCTCAATAATTGCTGATGCATGAAAAATTGAGCAAAGGCTGCAGCAGGCATATGTGCTGTGTAACACAGTGGGCACTCTGGGCACTCTGTTGCAGGGAACAAGGTGCTCTGCATTGTGATATGAGATCCATTGCACTGCCTGAGCATGCAAAGTGGTGTGAAAACTAGTGTGCTGACCTGTAAGCTCCAAGGTGGTCAGGGTGAAGTTTTTGGAGTGAAGCACCTCTGCCAAGGCATCAGCGCCTCTGCAACCTATGTTGTTATCTGCGAAGCACAGCTTGCCTGGACATCCTGAAGCATATGTTGCAGGAGTGGCACAACAGTGGCAGCTACAGTCAGCTATCATCTGGTCAGGGGGTTGGCTTGGGATCAATCACAAGCAGCAGTACCTGGGAGCTCAAGGGTGTTCAGTCTCTGGTTTTCAACAAGGGCTTCAGCAATCAACTCAGCTCCAGAGTCATTGAGTGTGCAGCCTGAAGCATGTAGAAGGTCAGACTCCTGAATGTGAGCTGGCTGGCTCAACTCAGCGCATGCCATATACCTTTTAGCCTCAACCCTCCGGAGACTGAGCTGGTCTTTAGGCTTGTCGATAGGCCATGTATCTGCTGGATGTCCAGAGTCCCAGAAAAACTCAAGAAATTGGAGACTGGAGGAGCGGATCTACCGTCGAGGACGGTCAACAGATCTTCCAGAGATGAGGCCATGCTGCTGTGAGCTTTGTCAGCACTAACGGCAGCGCGGCAGCATTGTCAACGCATGATGCAGAGCTTATTCCTTGTGTACCGCAGACGTTCCGTTAGGCAGCTGACAAACCCAATCATGCCGACCAACAGTCAACAGCTGCAAACGAGCCCTTGCGTTTTGAAACTATAAATGCAGCTGTCAGAAGAAGCAGAAGAAGGATTTTACAAGTTTCTGCCAGCCAACACAGCCGATCGCTTGTGCCAATCATGGCAATCATGTTCAAATCATCATGAAATCTAGACAGTCTACTACGTAGTGGAAAACCCCGATATGATCAG
>JAABUK010001451.1_pt1 | contig 45232 bp, 32 predicted proteins | sample 5559141 | NCBI WGS metagenome assembly JAABUK01 (sample SAMN10711869, study PRJNA513367) | rock metagenome | isolation source: Antarctica rocks | place: Antarctica: Victoria Land, Pudding Butte nord | collected 2016-01-03 | reverse complement strand
AGGACTTCATCCTTTTCACGCGCAAAGAGAAACCTCCCCAGCGCGCTGGGAAGGGGACGGTCCAACGTATGACGACACTGCAGCTTTATCAAGGGGAGATCGATCGACTCTACAAGTCGCCAGAGTTACCAAATATATCCCCTCGGGTGCTCATGCAACCACGAGAACAGCAGTCATTATCGCTCCGCGATGCGTTACATCAGATGGCGTCAGCCAGCGTTTGGCTGGATAGTCAGCTAAGCTACGACGCCGACTTATTTGCTCTTGGGCTTGATTCATTGCAAACCCTAGCATTGTCGAAAAATATCAACGCCTATCTCATGCAGTCCACGCCGACTATGAAACCTATCACACCAAGCACTATCTACACTCATTCCAACATTGAGAAGCTCGAATCGGTTCTAACTGATACAGCTGAGCCGTCGATCAAAGAGACTTCTCAACAGAAGATGCAGAAAATATTCGATGATTGGTCGTCACATCTACCGACGGCAGCACCGAGAGCTCTTAGAAGATCTCACGAAGCACCCGTGGTATTGCTGACTGGATCCACCGGATCCCTGGGGTCATATATCCTTCAGGCGCTTCTTTCAGATTCAGGTGTCCGGAAGATATACTGCTTCAATCGAGGTGAAGATGCCCACAGTCGCCAGATCGCATCTTTCGAGACGAAAGGTCTCAAGCCAGACTTTCAATCGATGAGCTTCCTGCAGTGTGAACTATCGAAGGAGCGTTTGGGTCTTGATGAAGCTATATACAAAGAGCTGCTGCAGGGGGTAACCCACATCATTCACAACGCGTGGGACGTCAATTTCAATCGGCCTCTCGGCTCATTCGTCAACACGCATGTAAGCGGTGTCAGCCACATTATCCAGTTCTGCTCCGAGTCGAAATTCAATGCACACTTGTTCTTCGTCTCGTCTGAGAGTACAGTGCTGGGACAGCATGCAATGCACCAAGGAACCATACCAGAGCAAGTAGTATCAGACTGGGCATGCGCTCAACATACTGGCTATGCAGAGTCGAAGCTGATTGCAGAACGACTCATAGCTACAGCAAGTCGAGTTTCCAATCTTCGATCGAGCATCTGCCGAGTTGGCCAGGTCGCAGGGCCTACAAACGAAAAAGGCATTTGGAGCACGCGGGAGTGGTTCCCGACCCTGATTGCGAGCTCTGCTCAGCTTCAAATGCTCCCTGACTCGCTGGTGTTCAAGGACAGTGTCGACTGGACTCCGGTTGATACCGTTGGCCAGAGCATTGTAGAGCTGCTCCTTGAGCCAGAAAGGTCGGCAATTCTTACAGAGCAGATAATCTCATCAAGGTCTGAGGTAGATAATGGATCGAATTTCGAGCTTCATGGGGAGAAAAGATCAATAGACCTACAGCTCGCTGCAGACTCCGCATTGCGAGACCCTCAACAGATAGAACATACAAAAGAAGAAAGTTCCAGTCTTGACCATAAGCGTCACGAATGCGCGCAAAACTCGTTCGATGGGCCAGAGACGGCCGCGACGATTTTCGACGCAGTGCAAAACCTCGACATGTATTCCAGTACAGACAGCTCCAGAGCGCAGACCAAGAACACAAATTTCAGTCCTGCGGGTAGCCCAAAGTATCCCACAGTCTTCCACATAGTGAACCCCCATCCCAGACCATGGCACTCGCTAATCCCCGCTTTCCAAGATGCCTGCACTACCCCCCTTCAGCTCGTGACTTTCCCAGTATGGCTAGCTGCCCTCCAGAAGCAAACCGAGAGTGGAGAATCGCCCGAAAAACTCCGCGCAATGGCGCTTCTGGACTTCTTCGAACACTCTCAGCAGCCGACGGCGGAGACGAAAGCGGTATTGAGTACGACAAATACTATGAGAGCGTGTAAAACTTTGGCTGCGCTGGGGCCTGTGGATGATGCTTGGGTGAGAATTTGGATGCGGCAGTGGGGATTGTCGAAATTTTGACGCCAAATAATCATAATTTACATCAAAGCTTCGTATGCTGCATCCAGACTTCAGGCCCTCATACACTTGGCCGATCCTGAAAAGTCTCTTAGTACAGTGCAAGAGGCGAAAGCCGTTCTCTAGATGATCTGTCGAGCTACCAGCCTGAATCCGAACCTGGGAACTGAGGCCTTTTGATCAATGGCAATCAAGAACATTAACGTCGACACACAGTCCTTGTTCTGACTGCCCTTACATTCATCGAACGTGCGTCTTAAAACAGCGACTTGTCAATCAGACGCTGCAAATTTCCCTGCAGAAAACCATACACATCTCAAACCCCTTTCGTTACATTCTGGATCAGTACTGTTACATGTCCGGTCGTCTTACCTACCTCTCCGTAACTTCGATTCGGTAATTGGCGTGGATTCGGTAAATGGTACCCTGGCGACTTCGTGTCGTACACGACTTCAAAAATCCATGATCCATTCCAGCCGCTGATCAGTTGAGCAAGGCTATATACACTACAGTGAGCTTCTGAAAGTGGCAGATTCGAACACGTATAAGTTCTTGGATTTGAACGTAAGAGTCTTTTGGCCAGCATACTGACTGAGGCGCGAGCAAGAATTCTCAATCATCATCACCAATGGAAATCTCAATCGCAGTGAATTCGCACCTCTTGTCTATTGTACACAAGCTCAAGGCCGGCGTCACGATACTGGACGTTGGACAAAGCCTCGGCATGATGGGCTTCACTGCTTGAATGCATCCGGTCGGCTGTTGAAGCATGAAGAAATCACGATGCAGAAGTCGTTAAAGAATACCAGATCCATGTCGCATCATGGGGGACAGGCTTAGTTGTTGTGGTCGTTCAGAGCGTGGAGCACTTTGAGGCATGCGTTCGTCTCGATTGCTGGATTGCTCTTTGTCTACATCGGCTCGTTCGAGGATGTCCACTATTCGATAAAGTTACAGCTTTATTCGGAATAGCAGCCAGGTCTTTACATGGTCAGTTGCCGAATGATCGCAAGAAACGTCGCGCCGAAGCGGTATACTGTTAGCCTCGACCGAGTGCATTGTACCACCCGCAGAGCACTCTGCTACCTTGGTGTTCCAAGGGTATGCATTCGTTGTCTTGGCTGCTATTGTTTTACGAAACAAAGATTGTCTTTTGACATTCATCAGCGCAAAGCGTACCTTTGTCTCCTGCAACATCGGACTATGAATCCCTTTCTCTTCAACTCGAGAGTCGAGACAATGGCTCTCGACCCTTTGAGCAAGAAGATCCTCATAAGATCCATTGAAGTCCTGAGTACATTGACTCCGGAGACTCCCCAGAAACTCAATAGTCTTCAAAATAGACAGCTCTCGAGCTCGACTACTCTACTGTCGGGTTAGCCGCCTATAGGATCGAGACCAAGATCATCTAAGCTTGTCTTCGAGGACTGCACTCTTCACTACAACCATGGACATAATTAAGCTTGCGCTTAAACAGGCGAAGGAAGAGCGGAATGCCAAACCAGGGCTCAAACGAGCGAACTCAGAGCGGGCGGTGACGCCAGGGCTGAGACGCACGAACACAGAGCGTTCGGCCAAGCCAGGTGCATCTCAATTCGATACCAAAATCGTGGGGTACACCCTGGTGAAGAAGATCGGCGAAGGTGGCCAAGGAAAGACCGAGCTCGTGGAGAGAATCGGTGACCGCAGAGGCCGCAAACTCCTTGTCCGCAAAGAGCAAAAGGAGTTCAAAAAGATCAGAACCTCGGCGGGGATAGTCCCCAGGGAAATGTACATTTTCGAACATATCATCGGACCAGCGTCTCCTTACAGCATCCTCGAATTCGACCACTGCAACTACACAAGCCAAGGCCTGCAGACCCTGTACTTCGAATACTGCGACGGCGGAGATGTGGACCAACTCCGTGGTAAGGGAATCCTTGAGAGCCGTGTATGGGAATGCTTCACCCAAATGGCAGACGCCCTCGCTTTTCTGCATTACGGTCACAATCCCCATTCAAGCCATCCAACTACACCCCCTCGTGGCTGGCAACGAGTCATCCATCGCGATCTCAAACCAGCAAATGTCTTCATCCGAGGAAGGCCGAAATTGGGCGAAAAATGCCAGTTCGTGTTGGGGGACTTCGGTCTTGCAACACTCGAGGAAGAGACTTCTGGCTGCGGAACTGGGGAGTGGATCGGGCCAGAGGTACCCAAGATGACAGCAAAAGGCGATGTCTGGAGTCTCGGCGCAATCATCCACGCCATTTGCCATGGCAGAAGCCCGTGTGATTCGCCTCCGAAGGGCTGGTCTAAAAGAGGCAGTGACTGGTACTGGATGCCACAAGCAAGGAATCCGAGGCCGCTACCTGACAAGTATTCTGACGCGTTGAATAACGAGATGTTTCATTGCTTGACTGCTGATCCGGACAAAAGGTACAGTAGTAGGAGATTGACGGAGTCGCTGGAGGATGCCCGACATGCTGGTTACTATTGAAAGATTATCATGGACCGTGGAGGTATGTAGCTTCATTTAGAGGTTCGTCATTGAACGAGTGAATTACCCTGTGTCGTTAGTTCGCGGGCATGGCGATTGGGATCCTTCCCGAAGTAGCCTTTGGATAATTCTGATGTGGTGGCGCAATGAGTGACAAGTTGATTGAGACCAGCTCAGACCAAGACTTATCTAAAGTAAATCGCTCTGACGGCCGGCTATGTACTTGATCTCGATGGTATACTGAAATTTCCTACTTGCTATACTCCAAGTCTTGACAAACTTCGGTCACATCAATTGGCCAGGTGAAAATGATTTGGAGTGACGCTGCTGGTTTTACTTGGCATATTCTATTGATAACCACATCCCGCCTTGTAGGGTGGCCTAGTGTCTTGGCGCCCACAACCTGTCTTTAGCTCTTCAGCATACCCCCAACCAAAATTACTACATGACCCTCTGACAACCACATCTCCCCCACCATCTCGTCGTCACTCAGAGCGTTCCGTATCACGCAGAAAAGGTCACTGACGCGACCTCCATGAATCTGTAGGAAGCGGCCCTGTCTCGATTTCCGCTCGGCGCAGTGTAGATATGTTAGCCGTTGAGGTTGACATTGTAAACTAACACTGTGTTGAATGTTCCTTGAGCGAAGAATCAGAACTGCCCTGATATCAAAGATTGAGGGCACTTCATGTTTTAGTGGGGTCAGCTCATTACATTGAATGAGAGTCTGTGTAACGCGAGAGTGACACTCAAGCTGCCGTGAAGCCAGATCTGGAGAACACGGACAGATCAGAGAGGTCACTTAAATTACACGAGCAGTCATTGGGCACCTAGACAGCCCGTCGCCCATTCAGGTATCCGTGACGTATCAACATTACAAAACTGTCACCATTCCATTTCCGATATAAAGGTATCACTATTCACCACCCGCTCCTTACACGACTCCCCAAATCTACGCTTAAGTCGTCTCGGCCAAAAAATCGTCCCTGATGTCTCTTCACCAGGTTTAGGGGGCTCAATTACATCGCACACAATCAACACCGTACTGAGTCATGGAACCCCGGCCGTAACAGCCTGTTGCTTGGCATTTTACTCGACCATAAATCTGGTTCAATCTATTATCTTTTCACTCGGTCAAGCAACACCTGCAACTCCATTGCAGCCCTCCGCCGTCAAGTGCATGTAGGTGTACCGAAATGGGTTACAACATATCTGCATCCTAACCCATATCTCTAGTCGAACACCCGTGGGTGTTATTTCGACCCTTCAACAGCAGTCCAGCATACGATATCTTGTTTGTAGCTACAACGGTTGCTGCCACCTAGATGACCACCCTCACACCACTGGGACATTTGTCCGTTCTTCCTCGCGAGATTCGAGATCAGGTGTACTACCAGCTCATCGCCAAACATTACCGCGGCTACTACTCCAATGCTATCCTCAGACCTGCAAATTATGGCAAGAACCACCACTTCTACACATTATCAACACGAAGGCGGCGGAAAACTCACACTGGGCTTGTGATCCTCAGACTCTCCAGAATCGTTCATGAAGAAGCTATGCCAATCCTTTACACCACGAGTATTTTTGGTTTTGAAAAAGTCTTCGTCTGTTGTAGGGGGGGCCTTTAAGCCCAATCCCCAAGTCTCTGAACACCAAGATCACGGATCGTCTGATGAATATTGAGATCTATTATAGAATGGAGCTTGACAACAGGCCCCTCAATCACCCGAGTATTCGGGCCCAAAAATACGAAGCAAGTCGTTTCTTCTGTAAGGCGCCGTCAGGACCTCTAGAGATCTTCCGAGCAGGTGATGTACAGAGAAACTCCATGACCGTGATGCTAGAATTGGATGATTGGGCGAGCTACGCTTTCAAGCTTAAGACATCTCCCTTGTTTCTCGCCATCAAGGAATTTACAATGTTCAGGTCTGTGATCCTAAGGCTCAGTATTGCACCAGAGTCGTACTGCCCGGCGGTAGGGACAACTCAGAAGGTTATCAAAGAGTGGGAGGCTGCAGAGCAATGTGAAGAGCTCTATGCAGGGCTCAACTCGGTGCTGCGTGTCATGAGCAAAAGCCTCGAGGTCACCCTCGGACCCCGCAGTGCCTTCTGCCCGTATCAATGGCGCCAATTTAGCGGATTATCCAGACAAATCGAATTTCATCCGCAAGGCCATCTCGCCAGAATCTCCGAGCTGGGGAAGGATTTACCGGGCATAGGGAATGAGAGAACGGTCATTGAGCAGTCCATGAATGCCATGCATATCGAGGGATAAGCCTTCACCTTTCCGAATGGACCACCACTCCTGGATGCTGCGATAATCGAAGGAGAATGTCGCAGTAAGAGGGAAGTGTTGGCCGCGCGTGAGGAGGCTGTATTGTGCTCAAACATCTGTCAAGGCCAGAAAGCATATGCACCGGGTCCATCAGGGGCTTCACCGCAAAGAGTTCTGGTCACAGGGGGTTGATATACAGTAGTCTCCCGCTTGAGGCTCGTACGAGTTGACAATGATGCGCTTCATGTGGCCCTCACTACTTTACTCTGGCGCTTTGACTCATCCAAATCGGGTTGTCTCTATGTCAGAAAACATATTATGACGTTTGTACACCTTCTGCCAGCTATCATACCCCCTAATATACATACATGCGTTTGGCATCGATTACATACCATATGCATAACTCCAGAAGCACTGCTACACAGGCCCTCTCACAGTCCCCAAATCAATCGGTCCAAAATCTGTCTCTGCTGAATAATATCCTATATTCCTCGATATGAAGCGATTACGCGGTTGGCTAAATGGGTTACGTACTTTCGACAAGAGTTGTACATGGGCAATGAGCACCCTCGACGAATGAAATAGGGACAACAAGGATATAGTATCGAGTCCCCTTTCTCCAGTCTCAACGCCATTCATTTCCCTGCTTTGTGATCCCGTCATTTCGTAAATTGACCGCATCACCATGTTTCTACCCATATCGCTCCGTCTCCTTCCCCTCGTCCTCCTCACCACCCCAACCCTTTCCCTCCTCCTTCCTATCCTACCGAATGCTACTCTCACTCCGTCCCTCCCTTTCAACCTTACAGCGTAGACCCTCCTTCTTTCCCCAACTCAATCGGCTTTCTCATCGACTAACCAACACCTTCTCGATAGCCTACATACGCATCACACAGACAGATATCTCGTCCATATGATCCCACATACCTACCACACCGTTCGCATCCGCTACCCACTGGGCGATCCTCTCCCAGCCATTTCTGTCTTAGGAGCGCTGGCCGTGGCGGAGAAGGAACTCACTGCTCTGGTTGACAACGAGGGAGAGGTTAAGCTGGCGGATAGCTAATTGATTCGATACAATTTGAAGACCCAGGGTGAATCAATCTAGCACTAACATATAAGTAATCCATTCCTACCAATCCTTATCAATGACAGTTCACATACCTCAAAAAGGTTCTGGACAAACTAGGTCAACAGTCAGGTGAGTTAGCCTGAAAGAGCACATCCTATTCTGATACATACACAATCATGTCATATTGCCCGAAGGTGTTTGATCTAAGCCTTGCTATGTTTTGGCTCTACAAGTCAGCCACGGCATATACCTGCGTCGGGATCGGGATGTTTTTCGAGCAAGTGTTGGGTATTGACACTCTCGAACTCACCCGCTCTCTTGCGAAAAACCAAATCACAAAGATCATAATGCAAAACATCCAGAACAGAACAATAATATGAGTATACCTCCCAGTCCAGAGGCAAAGGCGATATGGACAATGGGTCCGCAGATGGGCTCAACGCAGTCTAAGACTCCTGGTTTTGCTTACCAGATCTCTCACTCACAAAAGATGAGGCCTCTGATAATGAATGACAGATTACTATTTTATCTTGTCTTGCAATTGAGACCCCGAGCTGGCCGATGGATAGTGGAGTCGGCTATGCTTCACTAGCGTGAGCTCCTCTTTCCTCTGAACAAAGCAATCTCCTGGCCAAAAATGAATATGATCAGAGTGGCGATCAGTGCAATATTGATACACAAAGTTGGTGGTGAGCATTGAGGGTTGTAAGATTGGTGGAGGTTGATGCCAGGAGTTCCAAGGATGATGCCGATCACGATCGACGAGCATGGACTTGATGGCCAATGAACTATGGTAACATTCTATTTCTCCCCACCTCGGCGAGTCCGGTAGCTGACAATGCATTGATCTAATTTGCCTATTCCTTCCGTCAACTCTTCGCAACAATTCATATACATGGTGTATCGCCTGTGCTGTTGAGAAGTATGACCTAGCCGCGGCTATACCTATGATGGCTAGACTGCAGATCGTCTATCCGAAGCCTATAGAGGCTAGTGTGCCAAGGCATCAGCCTCCATAAACTAGCCGTTTCCGGGTGCAACTTCTCAAAAAGCTAACAAATCGAACCTCACATAATGATCTGCGACAAGGCCCTGCGTAACGAAAGATGCAAGTGACAGCAGCTTCGGCCCAAACAGGTCAAGCCTATTGTTTCAGATGAAGATCAGTGGCGTAGCAAACATCGTCCGAACGGCCTAAACCGCTTTGAGGTTAGTGACAAAAGTCGTGAGACTTGCTAAGACTTCTTCCACTTTGCTTTGGTACAGAACCAGCAGCGACAACAAGTTCCAGATAAGCCAGGAAAAATGTCACAAGTCATCTCCAGTCTATCAAGCCACCTCGTCCTGAGATCCAGAACTTGTGATAACATGTGGCGAAGCTACAACAATGTTTCGAAGCTCGGGTAATATTCCTCAAGTCCCGCGACTTTTGCTACCGGCGCTTGGCTGCTTATCTATTATCATCAGTACCATACATAAACTACGGAGGCTGACACCAAAAGTCTGGATTTGGCGCTAGATCTACCGGTACCAGAGCGCGCAGGACTCTTGGGCTAGCTCTCGGTGGCTTAGGTACACCTGGGTGCGGTTCCGGGGGCATCCATATCGGGACCCTTCCCGTTAGCGCCAAATCAAGACTTTCAGTGTCAGCCTTCATACGCCGCAGGGATGCAGTCAGGGTTTATCAGTCGAGCGCCCCCGCACCACTTTCAAATTCTGTTTTCTTCTGATGACAAGCTGACCGGCAACTTCTCTTCTTGCGCCGGTCGCTCATTTCGCAAACTCCTTTCTTTGCGATCGTTGAGCGCACATCGACATATGTGTTCTTACAGGTTGTGACATTGGGGATGGCAAGTTTGCTGGTTTCTGGCGCGAATCCAGCTACCGACCCTGAATTGTTCAAGGATCGTTCGGGCCAGATTGTGGGCGCGTCGGTGGCTCTAATTGTGTTGCCGACTGTAACAGTCATTCTGCGGCTGCTGTCTACCTTTCGAGTACGGACGTTCGCACTTTCTCCCTCAAGACCAACCATTCTCAAAGGAGCCTCGAGATAGCGACGAAAGAACGCTCTCCATATCTTCTGTACACCAAAGAAATCCAAGGTGGTATCAACGGTTTCATGAGAAGTCGATGTCGCAAACCACTGTAAATCGGACTGCACAACTGCAACCTTCCCATTCAAACAACGTTGTACGAGCACTTCCGTTCCAACTGTGCGCAGAAGTTGCTGCTTGATATTCGGTGACTTGACTTTGCGTGGCCGATCATCCTCGTCATCATAGCTTCTATTACCCATGTCAACATTCGAAGGGAGCTGGCACATGAAGAAGTCGTTCTCGTAGGTGATCTGTCGCTCCCGTGCGATTCCTGCATCGTTCGGGACCGCTCCTCTGCCTAGAAAGAATTCTTCTTTTTCGATTTCATCGCGAGGCATCGACTGCGTCCATTGCCAGACATCTCTGTTCCGCAGCATATCCTTGAGTTGAGCCTTGAATTCGACAGACCAGGAGATTGAAATGAAGTGCAGGAAGATGGACTGAAGGATGTCCTCATCCTGCAAGTATATACCAAATAAGCCCAAGCAATGTACACAGACTGCGTCGTTGAACTTACCATTACAACACGATATTTGCCATTCAGCTGCCGACGAGGCTCAACAGGTATTCCATCATCGGCGTCCCACGACCAGTTTTGAAGATCCGCAAATCGCATATTGAGAACATCCCCAATCTCAGCCAAGACAAGCTTGTCTTTAAGAAAGTCATCGAGTGCATTCTTTTTCTCGTCACTCAAAAGATCGCTTTGAAGTAATCCACTGATACACCACTCAAGAACATCCTGAGTGAAAGGCTTCGAAGTATCAGCTAGACATTTACCAAATTCCGAAATTCTCTTGCGAAACGTGGTCAGAGCTTTCGCAGCATCTTCACCAGCAAAAAGCCCGTCGAGAAGCTGCTGAATTTGCTCGACATCCACATCACCTGGGGTAAACACAACGGATTCAAACTTCTCGCTCAATTGATGAAGCCTCTCTTTCTGCTTTTCCACAACTTCAAACTCTCCGTCGAGGGAAGCAGTGTCAGGTGTCTCCGGAACGATGGCGGCATCCGAGCTCAGCCATTCTGTCGAGAGTCGAGAGTACAGATCGGCGTATTCCAACTTTGCGCTTCTTTGATTGAGGATCTCATGAAGCTGACCCTGGAATTCATCGAGCTTGGAAGCTGGGACAGAAGGGTCATACCGGGATTGCTCGACGAATCGGCGGATGTTGCTCAAAGGGAAGCTTCCTGAGATCTCATCAAGCTCCCAGTCGGGAACGTCCTCGAGATTTCCCTCTGTGTTGGAGGCGTGTAGCTTGGCGATACCTTCGAGCAGTAGACGAATTTTGCTCTGTTCATCCGCAGCTTCATTCACTTGGGCAATGATCTTGGCTTTGCGCCCGTTGAAAGAGTCGCGTTGCTTCTGCAGCTGACGAAGCTTGATAGTGGTGATTGACTGGAGGGTTTGCGATAGCATACGTCTTGAACTTGACATGATGGGATGGGAGAAAGAGCTGACCAGATGACAATTTTTGCGAAAAATGAGATGCAAACACAGTCGTGTTTGGAATGGCAAAACGATACACTGCAGTATTTGGAATAGAAAAGCTATGCTTCGAACCAAAGTGTCAATCGAACTTACTGTCTCTCTCAAGAGACACCGGCGCCTTTAATATATAATGGCTCCTGTCCGCTTCAGGCTACGTTCAGGCTGCGTCCATAGCCCATGCCCTGGCGAGAAGTCACACATAGCAACAGCTAAACCTATGAAACCTAGACTGCACATCATCTAAATTAGTTTGCCTAGTCGTTGAACTCCCTCAAGTTAGCCGTTGCCAGTGTGACTTCTCGCCAGGGTATGGGATACGGCGCGCCTTGTCAGGATCTAACGCACTGATGCCTAGACGATCACATCAATTGAACGAGTTCAGATCCAATAGCTCTGATATGGGAGCCACGATCACGAGACCACGCATCAGTATCGCGAGTTGCTTTGACATTGTGAGTCATAAGCTGTGTCTTGCACCAAGGAGACGAAGCAAAACAAGAAGCGGACCGTAATGCGATCAAGCTACGATGCCACACCAAGAAGCTCTGAGTGCCACGGATGACGCACGATATCTTCACTACCATGCCACACCGCAACCCCCGCAACCCCACCTTCGCTTGGCAAAACCGGTTCCTGGAGTAGTACAAACAGTTCTCCTGCCAAGTATATATTCTGCCAGCGTTCACCATGTTCTCCCTCTTTCTTCCTCCTTCCTACAATCTTCACTCACCCCAGTGCCCATACTATAAACCGTGTAATCTCATTGACCCAATTCAACAACCCACAACAAACATCCATTCCACCCACCCGCAACTCTCAAATGTTCGGATTCGGTCAGTCACACCATCCTCTCTCCGGCTCCTCCAAGTCTCCGCCATTGTGCAACTTCAAATTGACATCACCTAGACGACGCCCAGCAAGCCCAGGAACAAGTCTACGATGACCAAGGGAACCCCCAACAGCCCGACAACAAGGGCAGCTTGGGCCACGAAGCCCTCGCCGCCGGCGCCGGCTTCATGGCTATGAGGCAGTACCAGAAGCACGAGGAAGCTAACGGTCTGTCTCCTTCCCTCCTCCTCGCTCGCCCCATTCCCATCCCTCTCTCTCTCTCTCCCTCCCTCCCTCCCTCCCTCCATCCCTCACCCCTACCACCACCCTCACCCAAAACATAGCACTAACCCCCATTCTTCGCACCCAACAGGCGTCGCCGAAAACCATACTATGGCCAAAGACATCATGGCCGGCTTCGCCGCCGGCGAAGCCGACAAACTAGTCGAGACGCACGGCGAGAACTTTTACGATCGCGAGAAGATGCGCCATGATGCCAAGGAGCAGGCTAACAGTGCCTACGATCAGCAATACGGGGTTCAGGATGGACAGGGGGGTGATAGTGGGAATTATTAGGGTCTTGTCGTGATACAAGGGAGGAAGGCAAAGAGGATGGGCGGAGGTTTGTTATGAGACTATGATGATGTGGAATGAATCAAAGCGGCATGCGTGCATAGGGAGATGATACAGCGATGGAAAGTTGAATGCTGCTTGCATTAAGTGGTAGCTACAATCGAGTATATTGGACAATAGCCTTTCATACACTAGCCATTCTGCATGTCCCATTGAAGACTTGCTGTTAGGATCTCCATCACACCGTCGCTGCCATTTCTCCTCTTGTGACACCTTGGCAAAATTGGCCTGCCCTGCCACGCGTGAAGTTTGGTGATCCAAACATAGATTCTTGCCCTGACAGCTCCTTTTTACAGGCTCTAAATGTTCACACCGTATCGCATATAGACCCCGCTCCCGAGTAGAATCGCAGTGCATTCGACCAAACTCATGGCCTTTCTCAGCAACGCTTGAGCGAATATCGAGCCAATGGTGATGTGGTGGCAGAGTATGATCCGAGAACGGCCAACACAAGGCAAAGCTTAGAGCGTGGTCGTGTTGTCAAAAGCCGTCATTTTGGACCAAATCCAACCTGCTGCGGGCAATGCCCCTTTTTCTGTCCATCCGTAGACCCATTCTGCAGTATAGAGCAGGCTTCTGGCCTGTCTCATGGAGGTACGAAAGGTGCGGGTTGACTAGGACTGGACCCGTCAACGGCAGCCGTGGGCACAAGCTGTAGAGGTGTATCAACCCCTCCAAGTGATTTTCTCCACCTATTCTCCAGCATTTGAGTCTCGGCGTATCCTCCTCTTGCGCCTCATCGTTGGCCTGGTTCCCTCTGTCGGTTGCATCAAACAGGGGCCTTGCGGACGAGTTTTCCCGAGGGTCGCAGCGGCAGAGCCGTCGAACTTTTCTGCTTTTGAGTTTTGAGAGCCGGTCTGTTCTCAACTGTATGATCTAGAGTCAGTCTTGTCTTGTGCTTGTCTGGGCGAGGATTGTTGACTTTTTCAGGCATTTAGGGGTGTTCTTGCGCTCGGTGGCTAATGGACAGCCGGGCTCAATTGCGTCAAACAAAGTCTGGATGCGGGACCCAGCCGCAGGTTTGCGATCTTCTGAGTCTGCATGTCGGGAGTGACGGTGCTGAAGAAATTGACTGAACGTTTTTATGAGCTGAGAAAAGTGCAGTTCGCGCTTCCATAGACTAGGACGGAGCGGAAAAACTATTGACCGAGCAATTGCGCTTTGGGGAAACATGATTGTCTCACATTTACTTCAATACATGGCCATCTCGTATTGAAGCGAACAATGTCATCCGTTGTACCCCACACTCGTACGCTGACGTACGGAACGGTTTGCTTTCAAGCTTCAAATGATGTTCATATCTCTCGAATGCCAGCCATTGCACTACACGGTCCTTCTCAGCCAAGGACACTCGCGTATTCGTCCTTGTCCGCTGGATCGTCTATCCAATATCTTATCAATATAGAACGATGGTTGCTAGCCATTGCTTCCGCTACCAATCGACAGATGCGTACGGCGATGTGTGTGGACAGCGGACCCGCTGTGGCGGTTTGGGGTTCAACATCTCATGGGGAGCCCGGTGGGGTCTTGAAAGCACTTGCGGCAGCCGCCAACCGTTCAGCCTCATATTCGGTCTCTGGGAAGCCACGTCAGCGTTGCGCCTTCATTGAGAAATCATCAATCCATTCGCATCACCCACCACACGATTGACATCGCCTGGTATGGAGGCTGTCCTCCAGTCTAATTCCTCTGCAATTGCCATACTTCTTCCCTGCGCAGGGAGCTCGATCGGTGACATTATGGCCACAAGAGTATGTGTGCTTCATTACGAAGCACATTGCTCCCGACACCAGCAGCCAGCAGTCAGAAGGAAGCCTCGCGTCTCCAATGATAGATCCAGTCGGTCAGATACACATATTGACAGGTAGGCATGATGAGAGAGAATGGAGTTCAAAGTCGCTGAGTGAATGGTGTTGGGCAGGATGCAACAATGCCGACTAGAACGCAGGCATCCGAGCTATAAAGGGTCGAGCGTCATCGAGGCCATTTATCTCCGTCAATCAAAAGGCCCCCGCAGGACATCCCGCGTAGGTCAAGGCTGAGGCCGCTGACCTAATCACCACTAGCTGAATATTGTGCGCGTGGGGTGCGTGGGATGGTCACAGCATGCGGAGTGGAAGGTAACAGTAGTGACCAATCCACCTTCCTCTTTTGATTTCTGACAGGGCCCGACCCCCGCTCCGCCGCCCCGGGGAGGGCCGACGGTCGGGGAGTTTTGTCCCCTCCGACCCGTGATCGGCACTGCTTAGCACACCAAGACGCAAGTCAAGAAAACATCAAGTCTCAAGTACCGCATAGCAGGCTTACCAGCAGGTCATCTACAGCAATTATATCACCGTACGGGGCAAATTTGGTAGGCGTGGCAGCATGCAAGTCAATCTGCTGATGGGCTCCTGCAGAAAGGCACGCAATGCCAGGGCTAGGCCCATTACCGTGGTGGTGGTAAAAGGGCAGAGCTCAATAGAATTCGCTGCTGATCCTCTCCTGGACGGAGACTGGGACATGATCAGAAAGGTCAACTTACAGCATGGGGATGGGCGCCACCGAGTCATGGTACCACACGGTGAAATGCTGATGACACCTTGGCGACGACAGATGTATGCACTCTGATGCGGGGCAAGCAACCCTGTTCCATGCAATGTGACGAGCATATGTAGTGTGACAAGCAGCTGCAGTGGATGTGCACACGCATAGGGCTGAGCAGCATGTCCTGGAGTACGAGTTTCATCCCGTTTTGGCAATGGTATGATGTGGCGTGCTTGCTCTGAATCTTATAACCTCGTGATAGCCTCGATATCCTGCTACTTGAGCGAGGTCATCTTCCATTCATACATCGCCTCGCTCTCCTTATGGACTTAATGACGGGTCTTCAGGCGAAAATCTAGCATGCTTCTGGATCAACACGCCTTCGTCCGAAATATTTTCCCGGGTGCCTGTGCTATGGCATGTATGAACTGTGTATCCTCTCTGCAAGCCCATGGGATGCACACACAGTAAGCCCAAGTGTCGGATCAAGGGCTCACTCTACCAGAGGATGGCACACTCAAGATGTCGATGGCAGCATCGAAAGTCTGGCCAGAAACTGATTAAGAACCATGCACTCATGGATGCGCATGATCCTATCCATATTTTACCCGATGCAGACAAGGCGTCTTCCAATCGCAGTCCCCTTGAAGAGATCATCGGTAGTGGACATTATCGGACCATGACTCGCCATCGAGATCTCACATTCTCAGCCTCAGCACAAAGTCATTTTGCCGTGGTCAATAGGGGCACATCCATGCTCCAGCTCAGCTCAGCGAAGGGGAGGAATACACTGACACAAAACTTCTGGAGATATTCTTACCTAGTATTAAAGCCCGAGTCCCCTGCAAGCTTCACCAATCCATGATATATGGCAATGAGATCTCAAGTGAGTCGATGATGGACCGGGAAAACGACCAAGTCTGAACGCTGTTGGCGTGGAAGGTGTATGACCCTTGAACTTCATGTCAGGAGAGACTCTCTTCTTCTTTCCTTGCTGAGAGTCGAAAGATTGAGCCGCGAACCGTCCATGATTCCAGTCACAAGCCTGCCTCCTTCATATGCAGCACTTCTCCCAAATCTCATGACCTTCTACTTCAAGTTTCGCTTTCGAATTACTGCTGCTCGCTTTGTGAGGGTTCTTTTGTATCCAAATCATCAAGCATACCACTCGTTCCACATTCTATCAATCAGTACGGTCTCGAGAACGCAATGATGCAGTTGTACAAGCCCGCCCTCCAAGGCCCAATCTTGGCTCCCTTGTTCATTTGCAGCTCGCTGTCCAGAGTCTTCCAAATTGTTTGGCCCTCTTTCTAGCCGCATCGCAATTAGTAGCGGTTACGATGTTTCGGATTTCTGGAGGGCGCACACCCTCTTCGCCCATCAACAACGTTGAAATTGCAAAAGGTAATCTTTGCATAAAGATAGTCAAGCGATTGAGTAGCGAAGACTGGGTAGAAGCTGTATTCGAGCGAGATGATAAACTTGGCGTGATGCGGGACGTACCTGCTATCGAAGACAATCATTGAAGCGTCTATCTAGAGGCGATGGCAGGTTGAGAAGAGCGGCAACGACCTCACCGTGAAAGGTGGAGATTTCCGCAAGATTGTAGACTCAGGCAGCATGTTCGGGCAAGTAAGTACCGTTGTGGAACAACATGATCAATCGCATGCGACCATCCCGAGGCCACAATCACTTTCGTCCTGCAGGCCCGTCTTATTCGCCTGTCATGTGGTAACAAGATTGCACTCGGCAAATAATGCAAGAATCAGTATCACGTCTGTGATGGAACTATGAATATTGTATCTATCGAGATCTACAACGATCACAAACCTCTAAGTATGTTGAGTCTAGCACGGCGTTAGAGCTCTGCTAGAGTGGCGAATCTGAACGAGGAGAATGGGATTGAGTGGCTCGATTGACTGGGCAGGACTTATGGTACGGGTAGTGTAGACCAGTGACCTAATGAGGGACCATGTGAAGGAGGGTCAATGTACGCTCGCTTATGGAGTTTATTCGGAGAGGTTGCCAAGATCCCATGCCTGCACCACCACCAGCTCCGAGGTAGGTCCGAAGTGTGGAACTAAGGACATGTTGGAGTCCGAGCGTGCGTCAATGTTGTCGGCACTTCCCACACAGCAACCACGATAGATGACTAGCCAAACTCCACGGTCTTCGATTCGCTCAGCTCGATTCGCAGACGAGGGAAGATGTTGCAACGAGGTGTGCACGGGATTCGTAATCCAACGGAGCGGCGGCGTTGTTGGTTCTGACTACCTATGCACAAATGCTATCAAAGACGAGCAAGCCAATTAGCATCTAGCAATGACTTACCAAGTTACGATCAATGGAGACCATGTTCATTTATGGTTAATCGGGGTTCCCGGCTTGGCCAGCTCATCGCGTTCACTTGGTATTGACGAGCCAGCCGCGGGACCAATACCCTTGGTTCCCGATCCGGCAATCTCTACTGCATACTAAGTACCTTACCCAATATGCCCTGGCAAGCTCACTAGCCTCGAAACATCTCAACGAATTCGTAAGATGCGAAGGCAAACCAGTCCCTGAAGTCTGTGCGAATGATGATCTATGCGGCGCGGTTTGCTCATCACTCCGCCATTGTGGTGGGGAAAGGGTTCTCAGAGCTACTTCCCCACAAGGACGCTTAGAAGAGTCGACAGGTTTCCGAAACATCTCTCATGCACACGGCAATCCTTGCTGCCTGCTCAGCCATGTCAGCCTTGTGGATGCCGGCGTATCATCTTGGACGGATGAAACTCGGGGGAGCGCAGGCTTCTAGCGCTCTTGGCTTAGTGGCCAGAGCCAAGCCTCGCTCGGTCCGGGACAGTCAGCTCTCGGCCGAGCCCCATTCACCGAGACATGTGCGAGCTCATTTCTCAATTTCGACCCCTGCACCTCCTTGCATGAGGTGATATTAAAGCACACGAAGCGCCTAGCCCCACCAGAGAAGCATCATGTCACCATTCACCACCTTCACTCCTCCACGAACAACGCCCTACCGACCTCCCGCTCCGATTCCTTATTCACCTAGCCGCCCCTAAGGCTCAGCCCCACGCACGCACGCATGGGCTGATGAATTAATTATAACATACCGCGCCGCATCCCCTGAAACCCCGCCGCTGCGCTGCGAGTGTCGCTGTTCCGCTTCCTGAAGGATCGGGCTTCCGATTCCGATCAGGCTCCATCATATTGACCTGTTCAGACAAGGCAACCTACAACATTTCCCCAATCCATCAACCCTCTTGCTTTTTACCATTTTGCATTCCACCTTGGTCGCGTTCTGCGTCAATCGCTCAGTTTAGCGCTACCGCTTGGCTGTCCGTAGCTGCAGGACGCCCAGGACGCCTTTCATGGGTCCTCAGCTGCTCCACGGCCGTCTGGTCATTGGCGCTGTCAGCGCAGAGTCGGGCCTTTTGATTCTCAATCGATTTATTCTCTCAGGTAACATCCTCTCCCTTGGTACTCGCACAATACAAAGTTTGCTAACATACGGTCCAAGCCGGCGTTTACAAGTAAGTTCGTTGGCTTCAGAACAGATGGCATGACACGTCAATTAACAGCATCCTTTACAGATTCCAATACCCCGTAGCAACCACCCTAATACAATGTATAATCACCTACTTCTTCGTACTGGGAGCAGAGTATCCTTTTCGGATACTGCTTTCGCTTCTAACACCCAACGAGGTCCTGGGACTGCCAGAGGTAGACCAGGAGGCTCTCCTACTCAAAGATGACAGCCTTCGACCCTCTCCCACCAGATTGTTGCGTGGCTTCTCTCCACGGAGGTTCGGCTTTCGAAGGTCTGGCACCGACAAAGGGCTTTGGGAAGTCATATCGAAGTCCCTTCCGCTTGCCATCGTATATGTGCTGAAGGTTGGACTTGGCAATGTCTTCATGGTGTAGGTACTTGTTTTCAAGCCGCAAAAAGGGTACGACTAATAAGAGTCTGGTCTTAGCCACCTGTCACTACCTGCTTACGCATTGACACGAATTGGCAGCATCCCATTGTCATTCGCGGTCAACGCTTCGCTGCACAACGAATCGCTCTCCATTTTTGCATCATTCTCCGCAGTCCTGGCGACTTCGACTTTCTTTCTCATCATACTACCCTTTGCGGACCACGTAGAATTTGGAGACCTGATTCTAGGGGTCTCGTTGTCCGTCGCCGATTGCTTACTCCCAATCATCATTTTAAGGACTTGTCATGAGCGCTGCGAGGGCCTCACATCCCCCGGGGACTTCGAGGACTCCAGCGAAAAGCAGCACATGGTGACTACGAATATAGCTCGACTGAGACAGGGCTCATCCAGCTTCTGGCCAGCACTACGGCACGCATCTTTACTCTCGACGATCTTCCTCGTACCCCTCTTTTTCGTTTCTGGGGAATGGTCCCGTATATGGAACAACTCTTATGTTCTGGACATCCATAGCTTATGGCTGCTGTTGGTATCCAGCGGCTTACTTAATGGCGCCCTCCTCATTGTCACAGCCCTTCTGGTCATGGCAGCCTCGCCAGTGACAGCGAGCCTTATGGCAGCTCCAAGCAATGCAGTACTATTCGCGGTCTTCGCTTCTGGTAATTTGACCATTTACAGCTGGATAGGCTTGACTGGTTGTTGGTTCTTCAGTCTCGTTTTTGTTGCAAGCCAAATGAGAGAAGGCACGAATCCTGAACTGGCGCCAACTCGCAATGCATATTCAATATTACGCACTGTGACCATAATCTTGGTACTTTGTGTGAGTATACCGAGTGTTGGGAGACTGAGCTGGAATCACACGAGATCACCGGCAAGGGTTGTACCAGGTTGCGAAGCTGGCGTCACTCTGGTGCCGCAAGCCGCTCCCAGCAGACCGTCCAAAACAAATAGCACGACCCATGACGATTACTTAGGACCTCGGCCCGATGTGGATACGGTTGCTGACATGTCTCTGATATTTGATCGATGCAGCGAAGTCGCCGATGGGCTAGGTGTTGATGATGTGATCAATTGCCTCTCGTTTCTTGCGAACGAGGAAGACCAATATCTGATTCTACCAGAGGCCGGTCAAGGCAAACGAGCCAGCGAGCGGAACCCTCGAGATTCTGCCAACAAAATCGAGGAAAGCCAGAAGGACTTGCCGTCGCAGTACATTGAGCCATCCTCGGCGCAAGCTTCGTCAACAACGACCATAGGCACGTGTGCTGGCCCAGTGATACCTTTCCATGTATATTGGACTGGACCGGCAAGCTGGAGGTTCGAACTCTTCGTCAAAGCCTATCTCTACACCCAAAATCTTCCCTGTTCCCGCCTCTGGCTATGGCTAGACTCAGACGTCGACGCAAACGCAGTGGAGAAAATGCTTTGCGAAGATCCCATCTTCCAACGCTTCCGCCCACTCATCTCCCGTGGCGACATCGTTCTCAAAACCTGGCACTTTCCACACCGCATTCCCCTCCCCAAAGACGCCACCGAAAACATCACCACCACATCCTTCCACCCTCATCTCGCAGGCGACAACCTAGAAATGAAGATCGCCGACAACATAATCCAAGACGGCACCGGCAAATGGCTACTCCTTGACCCGACATCCACCGCCTTCTCCCCAGTCCAAGTCTCCGACGCGGTTCGCTTCATCGTGCTCCACCTTCACGGCGGCGTCTACCTTGACATGGACGTCCTCCTCCTCCGCGACATGCGGCCCCTCCTCCTCCCCAGCCCAACCACAGGCCAAGTGGCATTCGCAGAACAATGGGTCGAGCGCTGCCCCGAATCCGATTACAACACAGCCGTCATCTCCCTCCCGGCCAACTCGTCCCTCTCGACCTACCTCCTCCGCGGCGGCGTGCGCATGGGCATGAATTTCCACCCCAAGGTCATCGGCCGCATGATGTGGCGCGATGGCCGCAGCGACGAATTGAAAATGCTACACAATGCGGTTTTCGACCCGCTGGTTACGAATCTACGACGGAAGGGCACGGACAGCTGTACGGTGCCTTGCCATAAGAACTTCCAGAGCGCCTTTATGCGGAATGTGGATGAGGCTGAGGACGAATGGAAGGCGTACACGGGCGAGCCGGGGATGGTGGTGGAGGGGACGTGGCCGGCTACGAACAGGAGTTTGGAGCATTTTTTCAGGGGGGCTTGGGCTTATCATATTCACAATCAGGTATGTCCTTCCTTCCATACGCTTTGTCTTTTACCGTGGTTAGATATTTTCGGCTAACGGGTGAATAACAAAGTGGTGGAAATACCCCGAACCAACGAGTTGGATGGATGTAATTACCAGGGCCCAGGACGGGTTCTTCGAAGGTCAGAGGACGAATGCTTATGGGGAGTGGTGGGAGGGACCGCCTGTGTTGAAATATGATCGGGAAACTTGGTCCTGAAATATTTATGATATAGCACAGGGAGTGGAGTGTCATAATTTCCTCTTGTGATTCGTTCGATACCCTATATTGTACTCCATACTCGCGAATGAATCTAGGAAATCTCATTTGTTGCTCTCTTCAGTCATATACGCAACGTGGCGATCCTACTAAACTGGACATCTGTGTCTGTATGGACTATCTCCGGCTAGATTAAACTCGGCCTCGGTTGGGGCAGCCCTCGGCGTTGGCGCGTTCAATGGTGTATCAGGTCTTGGCACGTGGTGCCTTCTCACTGGCTACCTCGTAAAAGTACCAAATTTCTAGCTAGCGTTAAGTATTAAAGAGATCAGCCTTTCCTATTACAGAGCTAAGCTCGTAGTTTCCCGCAGCAGCGAATCAAACCCCATCCAACGCCGTCGGGTTAGCACCTCGGAATACGTAGGATTCACAAAGGATTACAAGTGTAACCTCTCCACCTCACCTCCTCACCTCGTGTCAGAACTGACACACATACCTCAAGCCAAAGGCGTTGTCACTTGAAATCTCGGCCGAGGCAGCCGAGCCACCCCCTTGGCATCCCTCCAGATGAGATCTAGCGCATCTACCCATATCCGTCACCTGCATTAGCCCCACGGTTCGTAAGATTCACAAAAGCTTGATCTTCGTTCGCCAATGGATCCGGCTGTATTGATAATACCTATCGTGTAATGGATCCGGCTGTATTGATAATACCTATCGTGTAACGGATCCGGCTGTATTGATAATACCTATCGTGTAACGGACCGCTGCTACAGAAGCTTGTTTCCGATCTATTCCCATTCGAAGGGGTTGCAGGAAGCTTGTATGGCATCGCAAGGCTGGACTCCCCAACTTCTCTTTCTTTATTCCTGGCTCGCCCGAGCCAAAGTCGGGGTCGGGGTCGGGGCCGAACTACACCCTGGATGGGCTGATCGAAGCATGTCATTACTTTCTGCTTCTTCCATACACCCTCGCACCCAATGCTCCAATTGAGCCATTTTCCTTCCTCTACAGGTGCATCAGCAGCCTCCACGGAGACAGGCACTCGACTTAGCCCTCAATGACATAGCGTTAGCATGCCGAGTTGACGTATTCCGTTCACCACCGCACCTCCTTGATCCACATTCCTTGTCTCCGAGACAATCTCTCCCACGCTGCTCGAACAACGAAAGACCACTGCCCTGGGCGGGCTAGAATTGACACCTGACAACGGCTGTGCACGTCTCAAACAAAGCCAACGACACAACAATTCTCACGGCCATTGAAGCCCCCTCACCCTCCTCGGTCTTTTCGCGCAACCTACCACTGTCCCCACCCAACATTGACCCATTCTCGACCTCGTCCACCGCCAAGCCCCAATCCTACACTGTCAAGATGCATCCCCGACACATCAGAGACTACGACCCCTCGGCCATAGCCTCCAAAGCGGCAACGATGACAGGCCTGCCCAACCTCGTCAGGCCGCCAATGCGAGGCGACCACCACATCCAATCCATCCCCCTCTCCGAGCTCTCCGACTTGTCCCCCTTCTGCATGTTGATACTGTCAATTGTGCTCGTGATCCTCTTCCTCATCAAACAATTCGTCTTTGAAATGTTCCTCATGCGCCGCCTCTACAGATCCAGATATACCCGCCTCAACGAAACCGAGCGGCGCGGCTTCATCAACCACCACATCGCCGGCTTGACAAAAGCTCTGATCCTGGTCGTGGCCGTCTACCCCTTCATCGACGTGGCCTTCCGCACCGCGACGCTGGGGACGCCGTACGCGAGAGGCAGCGTGGTGACACTGGGCGATATCCTGGTCGTGTCCGCGCAGATACTGGTGGGGATGTATATTTTCGAGTTGATATACCGGGTCAAGATCAGTCCGATAAGCACGATGCATCATATTGGGACGATCCTAGTGGCGCAGAGTGCGATCGCCATCAGTTTGAACCTGGATCACGAGCCGGATGCGACGGTGGAGTTTATTTTGTGTACCGTCTGGGGTGAGTAATCTTCGTCCTGCTAAAAGGGGCTCGAGGGATGGCTATTGACGTTGGGTGTCCATAGGTGCTTTCGATATCGTTTGCGAACTCCTTCCTCATATCGCCATAGTTCTTTACAGGATCTACCCCACCCGCCATCTCTTCCTATCGAGACTCTTCCTCTTCGCCTGCATATCCACAGCCTTCGGCACCCTCTGCGAAACCATCGTCATCTTTTACCTCTTCGGCAGCCTGTGGAGCCAATGGCAGCTGGCGTTTAAGATCGTGACGCCTGTGCTGCATTGCGCGTTCTCGGCCACACAATTACACGGGAGCCGGATATTCTTCTTCATGTGGAAGAAGCAGAAGAGGTTGATGGCGGAGCTGGACAAGGAAGCTGTTGAGGGGGAAGGGAAGGATGTGGAGGAGGGTGAGGTGAGGCAGGGGCAGCTGGTGGATGGCGTCTTGGCAGGATTACCTGAAGAGGAAAAGGAGACGGTTGCCGCCAAGGAGGTGCAGGCGGGAGGTGTTGTATGACCATGGAAAATTAAGAATTGTCCGACTATGATCTGTGGTGCGTCAACGTGGAGAGGATTTCTGCTTCAGCTTGAACTTGGTCCGATATGTGAAAATTATGTATATTATCGCAGGACAGGACAAGGTGCATCGGGACAGGAGGTGGGCATGGCATTGCAAGGCGTCTGCATAGCGTGCGTTTGAGAAAGGAATAATAAACTCATGTCAAAAGTATAATAACATACCTACTGATCATGAAACATTGACCTCACTGCCATTCAAAAAATCAACAACGATATAACAAGAACCTGTCGATCAAACATCAAGCCCATGCTGCAAGGACAACAGTGAGATTACTTAAATTACCATCAAAATGTGTGCAAACAGCTAGAGAAGTACTAACCGAGCCGATGTAAAAGTGATTTCAAGAAAGGTTACCGTCTGGCTATCAGCAAGGGCCCGAGCCATTCGGAGGAAGTACTCCGCGAACGAAGCCCAGGGCAAGGTCGAGATATATCAGGCCGTTCCTGACAGCCATCTCTTGGCTCGACTTAATGTTATATTGACCCGAGGTCGAAACACAATAAATCAATTAATTACCAGAGAAAGTTAGGCCTTTCATGACTCGTAAGGTAGATCGCCGAGTCAATGTTCAAGAACGGCGCATTTTGAAATACAACCTAGAATCGATATCTGATGGCTATGACTGAAGCTCACCAGAGGACGAGGAGTGGGAAGGCACCGAGGCACCCACGCATGAAATTGCTATATGGTGTGCATGGTACTCCGTACTACGGTAGGTGGCAGGGAGCCTCTCGCGGTGGAAACAAGAATCCGAATTTCCAGGGATTTTAGCCGAGATACCCCACTAAAATTATATGCGCATTCTCCACTATCTCCAAACTATCATGCCCCTATTATCACCTGTACCACATCGGCCTGATAATGAGTACGATACCCCTAGGCGAAAAGTAATATGATTAGACCGTTATAACCATTTCATGACGTACGACGCGATTTCAGATACCCGCCACGTCCTAAAAACCTCCGTTTACGACATTTATAACGCTACAAGCTCGAGAAGAAGTGTCTATAACCCTAAGCTCGAGGAGAAACGGGGTAAAAAGAGTAAGGTTTCGCCTGAAAATATACGGCAAATGGAGCGGATTCTCGAGGATAACGGATTTTACGCACGGGCTCTCACGTGGGAGTAATTAGGATATAAGGCTAGTCTTAACGTTTCAGGTAAAATCATTAAGAGTTAGATAGGTACGATGAATTACTATAAGTATATCGCTTATAAGAAGGGATAGTATAATGAAAAGACTAAGAAATAGCGTAAGGAATACGCTAAATACTAGCTCCTATAGTATTAGGATCCTAAGGACTAGTATTATATCCGTTTTAGTAATAAGTATTATTATAGATACGGGCCTTAAGGTAAGCTACGTATTATATAAAAGCCTAGTAAATAATATTATTAAGACTATATATAAGAGAATAATCCTAAGTAGGAAAAGGTGAAATCTATAGATAAAAGACGTCTTTATACGTAGACTACTATAGGATACGACTTTAAATTAGACCTAGTCTATTATAACTATAGTAATTTTAAATAGATCTATAATACTACGCTATTACTATGATAATATACTGGAACTAGTCGTGAAATTATAGATATTAGAGGTAAGACGTAGACGTATTAATCTATTTATCTTAGAGGAGGATAAAGACTTAGGCTATAACGGAGGTAGTATTATAAACTTCATACGGAGATAGAAGGAAGAAAATAGCCTAAAATACTACTTTAATTACCCTTATTTTCTAGATTTAACTCTAATTAAGAATGACTAGTAGGCTTTAAAGTAAGCTCTCTGTAAAGTTCCCTATTATAATAACGCTACTATAAGAGTAATTATTAATAAGGGCTTGGAAAACATCTTAATACTATTTATAAACGAGCGTATTAATATAATACTAAAACGGCTACAAGCTATTATTAATAGCGATGGAGTAATAACTAGGTATTAATAAATTATATAAATAGTAGAGAATTACATATAAATCTTAGTAGGGTTCTCTAGCTTAACATGTTCGGATTCTTGTTTCCACCGCGAGGTAGGTTAAATCCTAGCGTCTTAGTATATACTAGTAGAAATACTATGTATTTTCTAGAAGCTTTTATATAATAATATATATAAACTACCTTCTTTAGTAGATTCTCTAGTATATTCTCTTAAGTAATATATAATAAATGTTCTATTAACCTTAAAATACTCTTAATTAACCCGTGATTAGTAGTTATAAGTATATATTCTTATTGATATTAACTAAGATATAAAGAGAATTATAAAATACCTTAAAATTACTTAGAATTAAGTTAAATATATTATTAACTATTAATTTATACCTTAAAACTATAAATTAGGCTTAAATCTAATTATGAATATATTCTATTAAGCCTACTTAATCTATTATATATAAAGCTTTAAAGAAATAAGATATATATAATATAAAGAGGTAATAAAGAGATTAAGTTAAAATATATTAAAAAGGATAATTTAAAGAGCTCTTTAAAAAGAAGGCCTTTCTTAATATATTACCTAAAAAAAACTACCTATTTTAGAGGTAAATTAAGTAATATATTTCTAATAAGCTTAAGAATATATTAACTAAATAAAGGAGTAATAAGAGACAATTCTTTAAATAAATAAAATATAAATAATATTTAAGAAATATATATATATAGTATCCCTGAACCTAGGCTAACACGTGATCGCTAGCTAACTTAGGTACTACCGCTTTACTCCCCTACTAACGCCTATTTTATTGATATACTCTCCCTTTACTCCCTTATACTCCCTCGCTACTCTTCCCTACTTCCTTATTACTCCCCTATACTCCCTTGATACTTCCTTATACTTCCCCTTAGCTACTTCCTACTCTTTAGCTAGTAATACTTCTTTATAAGTTTATATAAGATTATTTATTCAGCTCTTTTAGATATTAATTAGAGAGGAGCTAGTTATAGCTTTATTAACTACCTACTATATTATCTTCTACTCTTACTCTCTTACTCTTTCGCTTTTACTCTTCCCTTTTACTTCGAATTATATACGGCTTATAGTAACTTATCTATATACTAAATACGCTATTATATATATTCTCATCTTATATCTACTTTATATATCACGGCCTCTACCTCTCTTTACTTTATATATCTTAGTGGCTAGGGCATTCTTATCTTACTATAATTCTTACCCCGATCCCGACTTTAATAGTATAGAAAAAGAGGACTATAGCGTAGTTCTTTAATAATACGGAAATAAATAGTCTAGAGTCCTTGATTAAAGCTAATAATAATAGTAATAAGGTATCTAAGTACCTTAAGTCTAGTACTAAAATTAATTATAACCGGATACTAATCCTCTAAGATAAGTAAGTCTTTATATCTTTCCCTATTACTACGAAATATTATATAACCCTTATTAACGGTATTATATCTTAGTAGACTAGGTATATTAGAAGGAACCCTAATACTAGTCTTTATACTATAAAAACGGTAAAGTACTTTATAAAGGATATTATACGCGGCTATAATACTAGTAAGAAAGAACTATCTATATATACTATACTTTAGAAGTAGATAGACTTTAGTACTAGTTAAAAGTGATAGCCTAGTAATAATAAGATCCCTTCTAAGGTATTAGAGTTAATCTATTTTATTTATACCTAGAGCTTCGCTCTACCTTTCCTCCCTATCTACAAGGTCTAATAATCTTACTAGTATATATAAATTAAGTTATATAAGAAGTTTAACCTTTTAACGACTTAGCTATTTTAGTACTTTATAATAGTAAACTACTTCATTATTATTATTAAGTATATATAATTAAAAGATTAGTATTAATATAGATATAGATAGATCCTTATATAGGACTACGCTACCTATATACTATTTATCTACTTGTCGGCGCGAGTAGGCCAGTATTTTAAGTTTAATATATATAGAGGCTCCGGCTATAAACTACTATATAAGGTAAGTAGAGTAATCCTTTAAGGTACTACTAACTAAGAAAGCTATTAAGTATTACGCTTACGCTATAAGTAGATAATCGATTTCGCCGTATTGAAGAATAAAAAAGGAGAGGCGGAGATTAATATATAAGGTATAAGGGACGTAAAAGGTTTTTTATAGATATTATATAAAAGGTTACTTTACTATCTAAAGCTTTAAAATTATAGTTAGGGGTAATCCTTACTAACTATTCTAATATAATTCTAGGCTATAGTATAGTATATATAAGGATATAGAGCCGCTATTTATAAACCTAGTACTACCTTTATTAATAATTACCTTCGTAGATTACGCCTTCTAGGACTATAGATCTTTTAAAGAGATCGAGGCTATTTTATTACCTCTAGATAGGTCCTTATACCACCTTCGAATTAAGAAGGATATACTTCGTGTACCTTTCTTCTAGATAGTATCTATAAATAGACCTATTAGAAAGAGCTATAGAGCGAGCTCCTTTAGTAATTAAATAGTAGATCTAGGGTATTACGCTAGGTACGAGGAAGATATTAGGATATATAATATTTAAAGAGAAGCCCTTATTAAAGCTAATAGTAAGTTCTTATAAATATAATATAATTATTAAGAAATACTAACTTAGCTAAAGATAATAGCTACTTAATTATTAAAAGGATGAAATTCGCTAGCTATAATAGCGTAGATACCTTCTTTAGCTTATACGCGCCTAAGCTAAGTACTATAGATAGGATAGCTAGCTATTAGAATAAGAAATATTATACTATCTATCTTAAAGGATTTCATAGGCTATTACTCTATTACTATCCTTAGCTATTATAATTACTACCCGTAAAAGTGGAAGTTAACCTAGATAGTTATATTAACTTTATCTCTATTAATAAGGAGATCGGAATATTAGGAGAGAAGCTTCAGGGTATTATATTAGAAGATAAAGCCTAGCTAGCTTAGGCTTAATAAGAAGAATTATACTAATAGAAATACTAGCTTATATTTAAGGAGCTTAATAAATAGTAGTAGATTTAACTATATAAGATTACCTTAAATATAAAGGATAAAGTACCTTAAGTTATAAGTTTATTAAGCTACTTTAACCGGATTCGCTATTTAGATCTACTATATAATTAGCTAGTATCTTTACTCTTCCTTAACATTCCCCTCCGTAGTATATAGGACCGTAGCGTACTTCAGGATATAATTATATTATATATAGAGAATCCGCGGGTAGCTTATTATCTAAGCTTATAGCCTAAGAATAGTCGTTATCCTATATCCTAATATATAAGGGATATAAATTAGTTCGTCTTCTCCTTTCTTATTTCCTAAATACTCGGTTATTACGGACTAGCTAACTAGATACCCTTTGATTCTATAGTATTAATATTAGTAATAGGTAAGAATATATTTACTATTACTATAAAGGCGACCTTAAAAGGAAATATAACTTTACTAAGCTCTATTTGCAGTATAATAAATAGATTATTAATAAGGCTAGATAGTTTAAGTACTATTAATATTATCTTATTAACTTTAAGATACTCTTAGTTTAATATAATCTACTTATCTTCTACTAAACTCTTATGATTATTAGGTAGTATCTCTTCTATCTCTTTAATTTAAAGCTCTTATTAATAAAATATTTCTATTAATTCTTTATTAAATAGAGCTAAAAAGAGTACTTATAAGAATATTTCTAATATTTAAAAGATAGGTATAACTAATCTATAGAAGTAGGTGAAAGTAAGGTTATCTTATATCCTAATCTATATTATATACTTTCTTTTAACTTAATTTAAGATCTTTAGTATTATTACTAGGATATATACTATATTAAGCGTATTAAGCTCGATCTAATTAAAAGGTATTACTTAATATATTAATTATCTCTAAATATAAAGGCTTTCCTTAGCGTAAGCGTTAAGTTAGAGTATTATTATAACCTCCTAAATAGGAAAAGTCCTTATAAGTATATTAATAAAATAATAGATACGTTAATACTTAAGATACTCGGCGTTATTATTCCTACGGGACTAATAAGATTAGAAGATAGAAATAGTCTTAATTAAAGTTACTCTCTTCCTTTAATTAACTTAATAGTAAATTAGGAGAAGTAAAGTTTATTAATAGTATCTTTTATAAGCTTTAAAAGCCCGCTTTTAATTATTAATTAGACCTTAAATAAGACTATACTTAATAATCTAACGCCGGCGTTATTAGTTAATTCTAACCTTCTCTTATTAATTAACCTAAAATTACTTAATAAGTCTAACCCGTAGCCTATTATACTTCTATTATAGTACGTAATAATTCCGCGCCCGTAGTTAGAGAGCTAGTAATATAAGACTATATTTCAGTAGCTTAAAGTTAAAAAGGTAGTTTATTAATCTTTATAAAACAGGATAAGAGTTTATTATATATAAACTTATAGATAGACGAATTAAATATATTACACTTATTAAATACTCTTAAGCTTCACGTCTATATATATATTACGACCGTGAGTTTTACTAAGCGGAGGCTTGGCACGGATTAGTAATATAGGTCGACGGGTCGACTATTAGCTAAGAGGTATCGACCCGGTAAGAAGGTCGCTAGAATGACAGGGACGTATAACTAGCGATCCAGGTAATCTAATAAATATACGGATCTCCTATATCTATATAGATGGCGATGTTTCCTAGTAAATAGGAGCTCCGTACTTAACTTATATTATAATTCTAGTAATCTCCTAGGTACTAAATATAATACCTTGTACTAGACCTATTTAATATAAGCCTGCTTATCCTACTTCCTTAACACTCCTCTTTATAAGAACTAATCATAGGTCTACCTTATCCACGGACAGAGTGAACCGTAACAATATATTTTATATATGGAAATCTCTTTATTCTATAGGTAAGCTACTAGGCCCTAAGACTATACTTCTAGAGTAGGTTTATATATCCTATAGTCGCCTCGTAATAAAAGTAGAACTTTAATATAGATTGAAATAAACCTTTAATTAACGTAGATACCTTTATTTTTACCTCCGTTCCTTTGATTTAGGGCTCTAATTTTAGCTCCTTAAAAGAGGGTGCTAGAACTGGAGTCTTATAAAGAATTAAAAGCTTCTAATATCTAATCTAACTCCTATTTATACCTAGATTCGTTAAATGATAATATTAAGTTTATTGAAATAATAGTTAGTAATTCCTTTAGGAATTCTAACTAATTTACTCTGTAAATAGTTTATAATAAAATAGCCTCTCGTTAACCTAATAATATAAAGTGAATAGAGTAGAATAAGAAATATAAAGAGAAATATTAATATATATTTATAAGAGCCGTTATCTTCTATAATTAGCTATTATTAATATAAGTAAAGATAGAAAGCTTAGAATTATAATAGAAATATTATAGGTATAGCTTAAAACTAATACGGATAACTCTTATACGTAGGAAAAACTAGATGAAAAGGAGTATTTATTTTTAAAAAATCTAAGTAACCTTTTAATTAACTAGCTTAAGGATTTATATAATAATATTAATAAATTATTTATAACTATCTAGAAGGCCCCGTTCTAATTAGAACTCTTAATATAGGATAGGAAAGAGTTTATATATACTACTTATTCTTATTAATTTAATATTTAGCTAACTATTAAATAAGTTTCTAGATTTTTTAGACTAGAAGTTAGTTTTATAGTAAAGATTAATAACCTATATTAAGATAATATTAGATTAAGTCACGAAATTAATAAATAGGAATATTAAGTTACTATAGAATTAAAGAGGAGATAAGTAGCTAAGTTAGAAGCTAGTAAATTAAAAGTTACTATCTAATAGCTATAGATAGATAATAGAAAACTCAAAAAGTATATAAATAAGTAGAAGTTAATAACTAAGGAATTAAAGAGTAATATAGATAAATAATAAAGAAATAAATAGAATTTTTATAGCTCTAGATTAGGTAAAATTAGAGTTAGCTTATACCTCTATAGAAGAGTATCTTAGATAGGGAGTCTTATACCTATTTATAAGCGAGTAAGTCTAAGTATAAATATAGTAGATACTATTATAACTAGTTAGTAGTCTAAAATCTATATTATATATATATAATCTTCTATAGACTTTTAATAAGACTAAGTTTATATATTATATTAGAAATTCTTAAGCCTTCTATTTAAAGAACTTCAGCTACCTTATTATCCTCTTAGGTAACCTGAAAATCTCTTAAGACTAGGTTTTAATATATAGTTAGCGATAGTATATAAGAATCTATTAACTAACTAATTAAATTATCTATTCCAGAAATCCTAAAAATAGATACCCGCCCCTTTACTCTTAGCTCCTATAATAATAATAATAATAATAATAATAATAATAATAATAATAATATATAGGCTCTTACTACTATAATCTCGCTAGTAGTCTTTAAGGCGGATACTTATTATATATAAGCTACTCGTAGCTTTCCTAATCTACTTTTAACTCTCCTACTCTAATTCTAACTCCCTTAATCTATTTCTGGCTCCCCCGCTCTACTTCTAGCTCCCCCGCTCTACTTCTAGCCTCCCTAATCCTGCTCCTAACCCCGCCCTCTCTACTCGAGAATTAAAATGGGAATCTCCTAGCTAATCTTATACCTAGATACTTGACCGGTCTTAGTTAACTTACGATAATAGGATTATAGTAAGGGGACTTTTAATTTTAGTATTAATAATTAAGAATAGTCTATATTAAATTATATTAAGTAAGCGGAGGTATAATTTTATTAAAAAGGTATTTCTATAATATTAAGCTAAGGTATAGTAATAATAGATAATTTTTAGTAAGTATTTAATATAAAATATAGAATATTAAATGAGAGGTAGTATTTACTAAATAATTTCGCTTAGAAGAAACTAATAAGAGCCGCGAGGCGTTGTTATAAAGTATAAATAATAGTGTAATATAACGGAACGCTTATAAAGCGCTCCTAATAAGTATTAAAGTTAAATAGCTCTCTATTATATTCTTCCTAATTTTAATAGTTAGGGAATAGATACTGATAAGGTTTAATATTAATATTAATATTAATTTTGGAGTTATTAATATTATTATATACTAATAATTTTCTTTTATTAATTATTAGTAGATTAGATAAGGAATCGCTATTTTTAATCCCTTTCTATTATATCCTAATTTCTACGTAGTTATAGCCGGTATTAATTATTATTAATATTATTAAATAGCCTATTAGACTATACTAGCTATTATTACTTAAACTGCGGAGGATAGGATTATATTAACTTAAGTTAGCTAACTAGCTCCTATTTATATAACTCCTAGCTAGGCGACTCCTAGCTAGGTAATTCCTACTTAAGGAACCCCTAGCTAGCTTACTACTAGTTAAGAGACGCCTAGCTATATAAATCCTAATTAAGTAATACCTAGTTAAATAAATCCTAGTTAAGTAATTCCTGTTTAAGTAAATCCTAGCTAAGTTAATCCTAGTTAACCGACTATAAATTAAGCCGCTTTTACCGCTTTAAATTAATTATTCTTATTTCTCTATTAAAGAGTCTAGCTTTTATTTATAATATAATAAAAACCTTTTATCCTTTAAATTTAATTATTTTATAATATAATAGATAATTTAGGAGATCTTAATTAATTTATACCTAGCTAGCTATCTTAATAAAATTACTTTATAATAGAAGAGTATCTTTTAGGTCTCCTAGCTATTCTACTATAATAGATATATAAGGATATTAACTAGCCCCTAATATTATAATATTATTAACTAATATAATAATTTAATATATACTCTTATATTAATATTTATATTAAGTAATAAATTCCTTTATTAACTTCTTAATAGATAGGATATCCTTAGGTTTTAGATTATTATATAATTACGCCGACTTTTATACGTATAATCCCGATTTCTCCTCGACTAGAAACTAGAAAGTAATAAAAACTTAATATTTAGATTTAATTAGCTTATTATCTAAAGTAAGTTTATTTATAACTTTAGTTATCCCCGTATCGCTGTTATTAGTAGATCCTATTCTAGTAGATAAATCTCCTATATTACTTATCTCTATATCTTCGCTATTACTAGGACTGGAACTAGTACTAGTACTAGTAGTATTGTTAGTACCTAATTCAGTATTACTACTTCTAGTACTTAGCTTAATCCTAGTATTATTAGTATTGTTAATACTAGATTTAGTACTACTACTATTACTAGTATCTATAATAGAATTAGATTAAGGCTCCTTAGCCTCTAAAAGCTATAAAGGCTCTTTATTAATATTAGTATATTACTAAGCTTATATCTTAGGTAGGCTATAATCCTCGCAAAATTCCTATAATATAATATAGAGAGCCTTAAAAATAGCGGCCAGCTCCTTTTTTTATTTAGGATTAATTATATCTTTATATATTATCTTTAATACTTATATACTCTAGTATTTATCTTAGAGGTACTTTAGAGGAAATTTCCTATAACTTAAATTATATCCTTTCTCTTTATTATAGGCTTTAATATTAGTATTAACTTTTTTTATAAAAGAGAGCGCTTTCTAATTAAAGGAGTTAATTTATAGTTAATAAACGCTTCCTATAAAGGATATTATATCCTAAAATATTTTATATAATTTCTTAGGCCTCTCTATTTCCTTTAGTATAATAATAGATAGGTTAAATTTATCTTAGATATTATTTAAAACTATATTATAATTAGTTTATTTATTTTTAATTTAGGATTCTTATTTACTTTACTACGCCTAGTTAACCTTTTTCTTCTAGTCTTTAGGCTACTTATTAGGATAGGTAAGAGTAGAAAGTTATTTATAGACTTATATTATTATAGCTTTATCTATATAATAAAATTATTTAAGCGCCTTATCCGGGCTATTATTAATCGTTTAACTAATCTTATAATATTATTACTTATAAAGTTAGCTTTAACTTAACTCTTTAATTAAATTAAGTGATTTAAGGATAACTTTCGCCCCTTACTTTAATGATCTTATTTATCGCGTAGTAGTAGGGGTTTAATTGGACTCTTAATTTACGGTAGTATTAGAACTTCTACTCGCGGCATTATTAGAGGTACTACCTGTATTATTGTTACCATTTTCGCCTGATATATTATTTACTAAACCTTGTATATTACTAGGGGTTCTAGCTACGGTACCTGATGTACCTAGGAGGGTAGAGTATTAGATACTATCCTTGTTAGGAGGTCTTAAGCTTATGGCTAAGGAAATTATAGAATAGGATTAACGGCTATAGATTTATCCTGTAATCATGTTAACTAATTTTAGGTGTAAATATATTTCGGATTAAATTGTTTTTAGTAACGAAATATAATATTAGGTTAACAGAGCTTTAAATCTCTATAAGACTAGAATATATAGAAAGATAAGAATATAAAAGGGGTACTTATAAATAATAAAAAGAGTAAGCTAGCTAATTTATACTCTTATAAGCGCTGGCTTTAACTAGATTATTAGCGTAATTAATTCTAGCTATATTTAGATCTAAAATATACTCCTTAGAAGGGGTATCTATAATAGGCGCCTATAGATCTAGAATAGATACTAGACTTATATAATTAATAAAGAATATATTTCTCCCTACTATTCCTATTTACTATACTACGAATATGAAAAGAATAAAGGTTTTAACGCTATTAATACTATATATTATTGTAATATATATATTCTAGACTTATAATAAATAAGCTAATATACTTTCCTTAATTATATAGATGAAATCCTAGAGACTATTAATATTGAAATTTATATATTATAGAACTTAATAAGCGTTAATACTAGTGTATACGCGCCTATTACTAGTATAGAAATATCTTCTAGTATAGAGCCTAATGCTACTTTAGGAAGAGCTATAGTAGTAGTTATGTCAAGTAGATCTAGTAGTTATATTAGGCCTATATCTATAATTACTTAATTACTAGAAGTAGGATTATAGTTTAGGACTTAGATAAACTCTTTTATACTTATATACTTATCTTAGCCTAGCTATTATAGTTTAAATAGCTTAGCTCTAATAGTAAGTTAATTATTAGGTTTAAAGTAATTAAATAATAGTCTTTAAGCGACTAGTAGTCTAAGGCTAATAATATAAGCCATCCCTTCTCTATTCTCCAGAAAGGCATTAATAAGGAAAGTATAAAAGGAAGATATTAACTTACTTATTATCCTAGGCTATATAATTAAAGTATTCCTATAAGTAGACTATAATAAAGATAGAACCTAGATAATATAGAAAGAAGTTTTAACGGGCTATATAATAATTAAATATAAGGTAGAAACATCCCCTATCTAGGAGCTTAAATATAGATACCAGTTATTAAGTAAAAACTACGAGGCGTAGATACTTATATATAGGATAAACATGATATAAATAAGGTGTAGCTACGCTATCTAAGCCTATATAAAATAGTGTAACTAAGAGATATTACTAGAATTAACTATTAACTACACGCTATTCACTCTTTAATAACTAGTTAGATTAAATTTTTCTAATATTAATATTTTCTTATTTAAGTAAGATCCTATATCTAAAACCTAGGGCTTAATTATTATATCTAAAATTTGGCTTAGATATTTTACTACTACCATTTTTATAGTACGGATAGTATAGCTAGTAATAATAATTAGTTCTAAACTAATTATATTTTTTCTCTAGGATCTATTTATTATCTATATATAAAGCCCCCTTAATCGGTAATCTTTATAAGACAGGAGGTCTAGGGATTATAAATACTCTTCTTTCATTGATAATCTTTTTACTAGTCTTCTACGTACGGCTTTCCTTAGACCTGCTAAGCTCTATTACTTCTACGTATACTCTATCCTCTCCTATTACTCCTCCTCCTCCTGCTTCTCCTTCCTCCTCGTCCTTATTATCGTCCCTCTCTTTATTTATTATTTTAAAATGTTTTGGATACCGGCGGAAAGGGGGTAGAATAAGGTTTATCTAATAGGTAACTTATAAGCGGTCTATATTACGGCGACTTAGGATTAGCTTATAATATCTTACTTTAATAAAGGCTATCTAAGTTAATCTATTAACTTATAGGTATAGTATTTATTACTATAGTAAATAACTATATAAATATCTACTTCTATTACCTATACTAACTTATTTCCTTTTCTAAACTAGCTTAAACTTTATTTTCGGAATTTCTTATATATAGCGCGTTAGTCACTTCGTTAAATTATTATAGAATAGATACGAAGGTATATATAACCTATTTAAATCTATTTAATATAGTAGATTAATAGCGCTATCCTATATTATAAGGATTTAAGTTAATATTTAATAGAGCTATAATTAAACGCCGTATCTAAAATTAGATCCTTTATTAATATATAGTACTTAATCTATAATATATTTTCTTTACGTTAAAAGCGGGCTATATATATTAAAGGATTTAGATAGTAAACCTCGTCTTAATAATATTAAAAATAGATATTTCTAGATCTAGATACCTCTTAGTTAAGTATAAATTAGCTGTTATAACTTAACCTTAAATAGTAATATTTAACTAATTTATACTATTAAAATTTATAGATATTACTTAGATATATATAATTACCGCTAGGGCTATCTTTAATTTAATATTAATAATTAGAGCTACGTCCTCTTTCATCTAATTTATTTAACTTTCTAGTATATTACTCGCGAAGCCTTTCCTTTACCTTAATATTCTACGGCGGTATTACTTTTTTGGATTATATATTTAAGCTTAAGTATTATTCTATATTCTTTACCTAGCTACTAATATATTTTATAATATATTTAGATTATCCTCTATTAGAGGGCTAGGTACTTAGATAGGAACTTTATTACTAATTACTATAATACCTTTATACTTCGGCTATTACTTAAGCTTCGTTAGTAATATATTAGGTCTTTCTATTATCAATTACTAGTAGATCCGTGCTTTAACTAGAGTCTTATCTATTCTTCTTAGGCTGTATTATACTATCCTTAATATAGCTAGCGTTATAAAGCTAAGATTATTTAGCGCTTTAAGCTAATTAGTTTAATTTATAGTAAAGTTATAATTTTTCTGGAAGTGATACAGAGACTTAATAATAGTAGGCTTTCTATAAAGTATATACGTTGTTATCTATACTCCTATATCCCTTTGGGAGTAGTTAAATATACTAAATCGCTAAGTAGGTAATCTTATTTTAGGCGTAGACTTTAGAAGCTAGCTTTGATAAGATATACGCTTAGTAAATATAGTATATAGCCTATGAGATTATACTCTTTAAAGCTTAATATAACGCCCCTTTTATAATTAGAGATATTAAAAAATACTATCTTTAATATTCTTATTCCCTAGGTTAATACCCTAGTAGTTTAATAGAATAGATTCTATATTTATTTAAGCCTTTAACCTCTCTTTAAGAGTATAATTGAAGTTTATTAGGGTACCTTCTATATCTATATAAAGCTTAATAGCTTTCTCTAAGAACCTTATCTTAGCTACGCGAGTATCTTTATAATATACTAGCTCTTATAGTAAGAAGCCGTTTATCTTAGTAAGCTCTATTACTTATTTTAATAGTATTATTAATTAATATTTCTAAGATATTCTAAGTTAATAAGGTAGCTCCTTATAAGATGATATTATCCCCCTATACCTTATAATCTAATTATCTAGAGTATTAATATTACCTACTCTAGATCTAAGATATTAATAAAAGATTAGATTAGATTATTAGCTACTATTAAGTTCTAATCCCTTAAAAGGCTATATAGTAGTTAGTAGTTTTCCTACTCCTTATAATTTAGGGTACCTTTAGACTCTCTTTATATTAATAGTAACAGCTAGTTAGAGGACTTATATTACTATCTAATAAGTTACTTATAACGGTATAGGGTTTTAATATATCTAATAAAAGTATAATATTTATAGTCTCTAACGAAGCGTCTATAATAGTGTACTAGGATTACTCTAGAAGATATAGAACGGCTGTTATTTCTTCGCGGAGGGAACGAAGGAAAGTATTTATTAAAGAGGATATAACGTATATTTAATAATACGGCTTACTTTTAGATACTTAAGAGCATCTAGTTATAGATTCTAAACAAAAAGCCTAAAGTAGATACTTAAAAGAGCTATAAGACAGTTTTCGCGATATATTAGAGGCTGATAAGTACTAACCCAGACGATTTAGGTATCGAAGACTTCTAGGTGTAACGTAACGTCATCCCTTGTCTTAACTAAAGACAGCGAGTCTTCTAAATACCTTAGGAGCGTGTATACTAACTTGAATACACTAGTACCTGTTCTTGCCGCCTAACCCTTATAGGTTATCGCTCCAGCCTTATATTTACAGTAGTTAAAGTAGCTAATGTATTATAGGATAAGCCGTCGCCTTATAAGAAGAGTATTATCTATTTCTTACTATAAAAAGAGCTATTTATAGAATAGGTTAGGATAGGTACTTAGAGCTATTAAGGGATTATATAGGTCTTTATTAATAGTTATATCTATATAAGCGTTTATTACTTCCGCTTTATAATTAAACGACTTTAATTAATATAGCTCTAAATTATATAAGGGAAGGAGAAAAGGTAAAGGAGTATTACCTTATTAAATTCCTCTTTTAAGGATTATTTATAGAATTAATTATAGGTTAGCCGTATTACTTCTTCTATAATATCTACTAAGTATTATACTATCGTAGTAAGGCGCTATAGAGATAAGGTACTATAGTTATAATATACTATTCCAGCGGTATAGTACTAAGGCGCTAGGGTAGTACAATACTATTCTAATAAGATATTACGTAAGACGATGATATAACCGCTACGTTTATTGCAATTTCTTATAGTAATACTACTATCTACCTTATAACGCTTTACTACTAGACCGCCTCACGAGTAATACCTTACCTTACTAGTAGTACCTTACGGAACTGCACCGCTTTACTAGTAGTACCTCTCCGAAACAGTACCTTACTATTATACCCTTATATAGACCGCCTCCACTAGTAGTACCTTACCGGAGTAGTATCTTACTACCGAAGCGTATTACTACTACTCTAGTAGTACCTCTATAACTACGCCTAGAGAAATGGATATCCGTAGTATATTAGTAAAGACACTTAATAACGAATATTTTTCCTTATAAGATAATCCTGAAAGGGCTATAACTACTCTTAAAGAAGATAGCTACGTATTACTTAAGGATTTAACTACACGAGATATCTATTAAGAAGCTATAAATTAATGCTATAAATAGAGAGGTAATAAAAAGTATTAAAGTAAGTATAGAACTTTAGGAGTAAACTTAATTATAAAAGGTATTATTAAGGAGGTAATATTAAATAAAGTATTACGCCCTATCTTTCTCTTATATATAAAGCGAATATATAATTCTTAGGCTATTATATACCTACTCTTTTCTAAATATAACTTATTCCTAGTTTCCTCGTAGATAGTAATAGTTTACTAGGCTTAAATTAATCCTTTTAAGGGAATAAAAAGAATAGACGGAGCTCCTTCCTATATCTTAAGAAAAGGATTTATACTTATAAACTATATATATTTTAGAGGTAACTTAAATATTATCTAAGGTCTTAATATAATCTTAGACTCTTATAAAAATATATCTATTTATAATATAAAAGAGATTAAGGCTTATAAAGGTAATATATAGGTCTAATAATATTACTTAAGATAAATTATATTTAATAAGTCGTAGACTTATATTTAATAGTATCCTCTTATAATCTCTTCCCTAACTTATATACTCTACGCCGGAGTAATCTTTTATAGTATAAGTCCTTTACTAGCGTAGTAAGTAACCTCTAATTATTAGGATAAAGGAAGGGTTTAAAAAGTATATTATTAAACTAGGGGGAGATAATTACTAGGAACGTATTAATAATAGATTTATAAATATAGAATAGTTAAAGAAAGCTAATTAAGATATTAGGAGTATAGAGCTAGTTATAAAATACTTTAATATCTATATATATCTATATTACTATCTCGTAATATCAAAGAGTTTTCTATCTAAGTAGTCCTTCTATAGAAGTATATTTACTAATTTTAACTTAGAATATTAAGGTCTATACTAATAATATTATCCATGCTATTATTAATAAATACGGGCTCTATCTTAAATATAAAGTATACTATTAGAGAGGAGGTCTAGCGACGCCTGTAAGAACGCTTACTTATACGGTTAGATAAAACTGGAATTAATACCTACTAGACTTCCATTAAAACCTATAGGATTCAAGTCTACTAGCTAAGTATTAACCTAATCCCTGGTATTATCCTAGTAAGAATTATCCTCTATCCTAGCTCCGGCTTCCTAGGTATAAAACACCGCTTTTAGATAAAAGTTACCTTATGTATTTTCAGGTATAGTTTAGCTTACTAGAGACGATAAATAGGCGGTTAAGTAAGTGTTAAGATTATAAGAATTAGGATTATTTACTATAGCTCCTAAAGTAATAGGTAGTATAAGAGAAGACTAAGAAGATCCTTCCTAATATATATTAATTTTTAATTAAGGTAGAGCGTTTATATTAATACCCGCCTCCTACGTGTAGAAGAGAGAATCTATAGAATTTCGCGTCTACGCTATACTAAGATAAGACTGCGAGGAAGTAAGGTTAAAGTATATTTATAACTTAGTAGAAGGAATATAGTTTAAGTATAGCTAACCATTAATTATATTAATAGTCTCTGAAGTAAGTAGCCTTATAAGAGGCTAGATATATTATTCCTAACCCGTATTAGGACTTAATTAAGGTAGCGTATTTATATTAGTACTTACTTACTATATATAGAATATAGAGCTAATTAGATTAAGGCTCGTTTACGCTTTATCTATTAGAAGCCTAGAAGAAGGAGGCTAATAAATTAGCTGTTACCTAGCTAATATTATATAATTATCTAAATTATTATTAAATCCTTAGGATCTAAAAATAAATTTAAGATTATTAAAGGAAGTAATATTATAAGTATTCCTTAATTAAGTATAACTCTTTAATAAGGAATCTTTAAAGCCTCTTATATATTTTATATTTATAACAGGTTATAATAGTTCTATTTTAGAAGGTAGATATATTAAGGTCTTAATTTATAATTTAAAATTATCTTATAAGGAAAGGTTTCTAAATATAATAATTTAAATATTATTAGCCTCCTCGCTATAGCCTCTTCTAATATACTACCTTACAAGACGTTTTTAATTGAAAAGTCTTAGGTAAATTAGGTAATATAAATTCTTTTTAGAATCTTAAATTTATAGTAAGCTTATTAACTGAATTAGAGTTTTCTTATAAATATATCTATATAATTCTTCGTACCTCTTCTATATAGACTTTCTAGAAAACGATTTTATATAAAACCTATACTAGGAGCGTCCTAATTCCTTTAATAGGAAGTTATAAATTAAATAAGATTTATAAATACCGTATTATATCCTAAATTCTTGAAGATATTCCCTTAGAGAGTCTTTAAAGCGCCTTCTAAAATATATTTTAGAATAGGAAGAAATTGGATATTAGAAGCTCTTACGGCTCGATATATCATAGGATGTTAGATGGGATATATATTAAGATCGAGCGAAAAGATAGGTTTTAAGCGGCGTAGTATTTAGTAAGCTTCTTTCCGATAAACTGTGTAATTAGCGTGTGATAATATCCTCTAATAATTATCAAGTAATATTCTAGTAGTATAATATTATATTTATATATTTTATACGTACGTAACCTTTACTCGATTTCCAAATAAATGAAAGGTACCGATTCTAGGTTTCTTTCTAATACGGAATATTCTTTTATATATATAGGTATAGGCTTAGGTAATAAACCTATATAAATATCCTTCCTAATCTCGATACCTTAATATAACTATAAGACTCGAGTTCGAGGGTAGGAGATAAGATTAAGGATAAAAGTACCTCTTAATAAGGCTATTAAGATACTAAAAGAACTATCTATTTTATATTTATATACTATCAGTTTTTAACTAGCTATAACGAAAGTTAAGAGGAGTACTCTATTATTTATTAGGCTTATAATTATTATAGATACTACTATCTTATAATTAATTTTAGGATCCTTAATTAAATCGGTAGAACTTACTTAAATATAGTTAATTCTCTTTCCGATTTTATAAGAGATATATTATAGTGTATATAATTAACGCCTATTATTATATTCTTATAAGAGAGCTTTAAACTAGCGAAGAGAGCTTCTAACTCTCCTGAATATAGATTATATACCTTAGAGCTAGTAATATCTACGCGTTTTTATAATTTAAGTATAGCGAAGCTAGGTTAATAATTAAAAGATTAATAGTTAATTATATTTAGGTTATAATATAGGTTATTAAAATATAATTAAAGTTGAATATATTCTTATAATATACTTTAATATTTATTTCCTATGCGCCTCTATTTAGTTTCCTAGTAGTAAAGTAGGGGTGACGTAGTAAGAGCGGTACAGCGTACAGAGGTATAGTATAGAGCGGTGTAGTATAGAGCGATATAATAGGATTAATACGGTGAGAGCGGTATAATATAGAGTAGTGCAGTATAGAGCGGTGCAATATATAGCGGTATAGTATAGAGCGGTGTAATATAGAGCGGTATAGTATAGAGCGGTATAACTACAGTAGGATAACGTACCTATTATAGTATATAAAGCCGATGTAAGCTATTATTTAATAAAAGCTGAATAATAAATAAATCTTTTTCCCTTATCTTATCTATAAACGTTTATTACTTCCTAGCTTAATTATTATAAGCTTTTCTAGTTATATAAATAAAAAGCACGCTATAATCTTAGGCCTACTTAATTAAACTTCTAAATCTAATTATTTTACTTAGCTCGCAGGTAGGTATTAGTTTAATACTAGAAAATTAGATACTAAATTTCTATCTCTAGTAATATATATAAAGAATAGACCTATAACTATAACTATAACTATAGGGTAGTAGGTAATACCTAGCATTATAATATATATAAGGCTGACGGGATTTACCTTAATAGGACTCCTGTATAACTATATTATAGAGTAAGGAATAGGAAATATCCTCCTTATAACTACCTTATACCTCTACCTTAAGAATTTAAGGTAGGAAATCCGGTTTAATATACTATACTATCCTAATTTAATATAGGTATTAGGTTAAGATCGTTAAATATATTTATAATTAGCTCGGGCCTTAGTCTAGTAAGGGGGTTTTAAAGGTTATATCACGAATTATAGGTTAATAGGAAAAGTAGGAGGTTTCATAGATATAGTAGTAATTCAGTAATAAAATTATGCTTGGAAAGCGTAAAAGCTACAAATCTATTGTATATACTCTCGTTATATATCCTTAGTAATCGAGATAGCGCCTTAGTCTATTAGCTAAAGTTACGCGGCTATTTAAGTATAATCTATTAATTATAAGAAATACTCTATTCTATTCTAATTATTATAGCTCCAATTATTATAATAAGTCTATAAATATTCGTTTACTATTAATTAAACTAGGTTCCTAGGGGAAATAACTATAAGGCTAATCTTATTACTAATTTTACTTATTAAAAAATTCTTAACTAACCTTTTAATTAAGTAAAAGACTTTAAATAATATAAAGGGAGCTTTTATAGATTAGCGGAAGTCTATTATATAATTATAAACTATAATATTAATAAGTCTAATTAAGATATTAAGGGAATCCCTTTATATTACTTTAAGGTAATTAAGAAAGGAGATAATTTATTAATATACTATACTTTCTATATAATAACTTTATTAATTTATAATACTAGCGGCCTCGTTATTATAGATCTAAAACTTAGAGGCTAACTTAACCTAATATTATAAGGTAATTTAAAGAAGGTTAAGGCGGAGGAGCTAATTTATTCTTAATCTATTTACACCTCTTTATTATAACCTACTCGCTATCTACTACTTTATATTACCTA